>LNFM01005520.1_pt1 | contig 21796 bp, 23 predicted proteins | sample 596031 | NCBI WGS metagenome assembly LNFM01 (sample SAMN04254537, study PRJNA301005) | activated carbon metagenome | isolation source: dual media filters at the Ann Arbor, Michigan drinking water treatment plant | place: USA: Ann Arbor
CTTCTTGCGCTTGGACGGCGTGAGGATGCGCTGGGCCGCGCCGGCCTCGTCGATCACGTCGATGGCCTTGTCAGGCAGATGGCGGTCGTTGATGTACTTGGCCGACAGCTCGGCAGCGGCCTGCAGCGCCGCATTGGCGTACTTGACGTTGTGATGCTCCTCGAAGCGCGACTTCAGGCCCTTGAGGATGTCGATGGTTTCGCTCACGGTGGGTTCCACCACGTCGACCTTCTGGAAACGGCGCGACAGCGCTGCGTCCTTCTCGAAAATGCCGCGGTACTCGGTGAAAGTGGTCGCACCGATGCACTTGAGCTGGCCGCTGGAGAGCGCCGGCTTGAGCAGGTTGGACGCGTCGAGCGTGCCCCCGGACGCGGCACCCGCACCGATCAGGGTGTGGATCTCGTCGATGAAGAGGATGGCGTTGGGCTTGTCCTTGAGGGACTTGAGCACGCCTTTAAGACGCTGCTCGAAATCGCCGCGGTACTTGGTGCCCGCCAGCAGGGCCCCCATGTCCAGCGAGTAGACATTGCCCTCGGCCAGGATCTCGGGCACGTCCTTCTGGACGATGCGCCAGGCCAGGCCTTCGGCAATCGCCGTCTTGCCCACGCCAGCTTCGCCGACCAGCAAGGGGTTGTTCTTGCGGCGGCGGCACAGGATCTGGATCACGCGCTCGACCTCGTACTCGCGGCCAATCAGGGGATCGATCTTGCCTTCCTTGGCCGCCTGGTTCAGGTTCAGGGTGTACTGCTCCAGCGGGGAAGCCTTGCTGTCGCCCTTCTCGGCGGCGGCCCCCTCCTCGGCTTCGCCCGAACTCTCGCTGGACTTGCCGGCCTCAGGCGGATCACTCTTCTTGATGCCGTGGGCAATGAAGTTGACCACGTCCAGTCGCGTCACGCCCTGCTGGTGCAGGTAGTAGACGGCATGGGAATCCTTCTCGCCGAAGATGGCCACCAGCACGTTGGCACCGGTGACTTCCTTCTTGCCGCTGCCCGTGGACTGCACGTGCATGATGGCGCGCTGGATCACACGCTGGAAACCCAGTGTGGGCTGGGTGTCGACGTCGTCGGTACCGGCCACCTGGGGGGTGTTGTCCTTGATGAAGTTGGCCAGCGACTTGCGCAGGTCATCGATATTGGCCGCGCAGGCGCGCAACACCTCGGCCGCACTGGGGTTGTCGAGCAAGGCCAGCAGCAGATGCTCCACCGTGATGAACTCATGGCGCTGCTGACGCGCCTCGACAAACGCCATGTGGAGGCTGACTTCCAATTCCTGGGCAATCATGTGACTTCCTTTTGCCTTGCTTACGAACCTACTGTAATCCGATTCACCTGACTGTCCAACAGTTCCAGCCGTGAAAGTAAAGAACTTTTACCCGTCTACTCCAAACAACTCACTCTACCGGCTCGCTTACGCACTGCAGCGGATGCCCCGCCTTGTGCGCGGCGTCGAGCACCTGGTCCACCTTGGTGGCGGCCACGTCCTTGGTGTACACGCCACACACGCCTTTGCCGTCCAGATGGATCTTGAGCATGATCTGGGTGGCCGTTTCCAGGTCCTTGCTGAAAAACTCCTGAATCACGACCACTACGAACTCCATGGGGGTGTAGTCATCGTTCAACATCACCACCTGGTACATCTGGGGAGGCTTGACCTTCTGGGTCCGCCGCTCCAGCACCACCGAGCCGCCTTCGTCCCGGCGGGGCTGCTGGACGGGCGGGGCGGGCGCTTTGGCGGGAGGTTTGGTAGCCATGGCTTGATTCTATCGAGCGCGCGTCAGGCGCGCCCCGCATGGGGTTGAATTGGAGGCAACCCGTGCGATCTTCAAGACGTTTTCTCCCTGAACATGAAAAAAATCGCAGCGGGCGCAGCGTGGCTCCAAGGGTATCGCACCTCGGTTCAGCCCGCCCCGCCGGGCCGTCGCATCGGGGGATCCCATCACCTGGCCCGAACCCGGCCCGCCATGGCAGCACCTCCCCTCAGGAGGTGTCAACACGCAGAGCGGAATGACGGACAATGCCTCAGCTGTGACTCACACCAACGCCCCATGAACCGTCTGCTCGCCCGCCTGTTTGTCCTGGTCCTGGCCTTGCCGTCCATGGGCTGGTCGCAAGACACACCCCAGTTGCACCTGCCGCGTATCACGCTCTCGGCCGGCATGCATCTGATCAATGCCCAGCTTGCCACGACGCCCGAGCAGCGCAGCATCGGGCTCATGTTCCGCAAGGAGATGCCCACCAGCGAGGGCATGCTCTTCGTCTTTGAGCAGCCGTCCAGCCAGTGTTTCTGGATGAAAAACACCCTGCTGCCTTTGACGGCCGCTTTCGTGGCCGACGACGGCACCATCGTCAACCTGGCCGACATGAAGCCGCAGACGCTGCAGTCACACTGCTCGGCCAGGCCGGTGCGTTATGTGCTGGAGATGAACCAGGGCTGGTTTGCCAAGCGGGGCATCAAGGCCGGCAGCAAGCTGGGGGGCCAGCCCTTCGAGCTGCGCCGGTAAGGAAGGACAGCCAAACAAAGGTGACCCCGACGGAACCCGCCGGGGTCACCTGCTCGTCTTTAACCCTGGCGTAGGGCTTCAGGCCTTGACCGAGGCGAGCGCCGCGTTCAGCGTCTTGCTAGGCCGCATCACGGTATCGAGCTTGGCGAAATCCGGCCTGTAGTAGCCACCGATATCGGCCGGCTTGCCCTGCACGGCCGCAAGTTCGGCCACGATGGCCTTCTCGTTCTCCGCCAGTTGCTGGGCCAGGGGGGCAAACTGGGCCGCCAGGGCCGCATCGTCCTTCTGTGCCGCCAGCTCCTGGGCCCAGTACAGGGCCAGGTAGAACTGGCTGCCGCGGTTGTCGAGCTGACCGGTCTTGGGCGACGGATTCTTGTTGTTGTCGAGCAGTTTGCCCGTGGCGGCATCCAGGGTTCTGGCCAGGATCTTGGCCTTGGCGTTGCCGGTCTTGATACCCAGTTCCTCCAGCGACACGGCCAGCGCCAGAAACTCGCCCAGCGAATCCCAGCGCAGGTGGTTCTCCTCCACCAGCTGCTGCACGTGCTTGGGGGCGGAGCCGCCGGCACCGGTTTCGTACATGCCGCCACCCGCCATCAGCGGCACGATAGACAGCATCTTGGCGCTGGTGCCCAGCTCCATGATGGGGAACAGGTCGGTCAGGTAGTCGCGCAGGATGTTGCCGGTGACCGAGATGGTGTCCAGGCCGCGCACGACACGCTCGAGCGTGTAGCGCATGGCGCGCACCTGCGACATGATCTGGATGTCCAGGCCGCTGGTGTCGTGATCCTTGAGATAGGTTTTCACCTTCTTGATCATCTCGCCTTCGTGCGGGCGGTAGGGATCGAGCCAGAACACGGCCGGCATGCCGGAATTGCGGGCACGGGTGACCGCCAGCTTGACCCAGTCGCGGATCGCGGCGTCCTTCACCTGGCACATGCGCCAGATGTCGCCGGCCTCCACGTTCTGCGACAGCAGCACCTCGCCGGTGGCGAGGTCCGTGATGTTGGCGACACCGTCCTCAGAAACTTCGAAGGTCTTGTCGTGCGAGCCGTACTCCTCGGCCTGCTGGGCCATCAGGCCCACGTTGGGTACGGTGCCCATGGTGCGCGGATCAAAATTACCGTGCCATTTGCAGAAGTTGATCATCTCTTGGTAGATGCGGGCAAAGGTGCTCTCGGGCATCACGGCCTTGGCATCCTTGAGGCGGCCGTCGGCGCCCCACATCTTGCCGCCCTGACGGATCATGGCCGGCATGGAGGCGTCCACGATGATGTCATTGGGCGAGTGGAAGTTGGTGATGCCCTTGGCGGAATCGACCATCGCCAGCTCGGGACGATGTTCATGGCAGGCGTGCAGGTCGCGCTTGATCTCGTCCTGCTTGGACTGCGGCAGCGTGGCGATCTTGTTGTAGAGATCGACCATGCCGTTGTTGACGTTCACACCCAGTTCGTCGAACAGCTTGCCGTGCTTGGCGAAGGCGTCCTTGTAGAAGATCTTCACGCAGTGGCCGAACACGATGGGGTGCGACACCTTCATCATGGTGGCCTTGACGTGCAGCGAGAACATCACGCCGGTCTTGTGCGCGTCCTCGATCTCCTTTTCGTAGAACTCGAGCAGCGCCTTCTTGCTCATGAACATGCTGTCGATGATCTCGCCGGCCAGCAGGGAAACCTTGGGCTTGAGCACCACGGCCTTGCCGCTCTTGGTGATCAGCTCCATCTTCACATCGCGCGCCTTGTCCAGCGTCATCGATTTCTCACCATGGTAGAAATCGCCATGGTGCATGTGCGAGACGTGGGTACGCGAAGCCTGGCTCCACTCGGCCATGGAATGCGGGTTCTTGCGCGCGTAGTTCTTCACGGCAGCCGGCGCGCGGCGATCCGAGTTGCCCTCGCGCAGCACCGGGTTGACGGCACTGCCCGTGCACTTGGCATAACGGGCCCGCAGGGCCTTCTCTTCCTCGGTCTTCGGATTTTCCGGATAGTCGGGAATCTTGTAGCCCTTGGACTGCAGTTCCTTGATGCAGGCCACCAGCTGCGCCACAGAGGCACTGATGTTGGGCAGCTTGATGATGTTGGTGTCCGGCAGCAGGGTCAGGCGGCCCAGCTCGGCCAGGTTGTCCGGCACGCGCTGTTCCTCGGTCAGGTATTCCGGGAAGGCGCCCAGCACACGTGCCGCCACCGAGATGTCGCTGGTGACCACGTTGACACCGGCCGGCGCGGCGAAGGTGCGGATGATGGGCAGAAAGGCACTGGTCGCCAGCAGCGGCGCCTCGTCGGTCAGGGTGTAGATGATGGTGGGTTGCTGAGTGCTCATGTCTTATCTCCAGAAATACGAGTCGTGATTCCGCAGGTCGTTTGCTGACCCTGAACTGCTTCAGTCATTCAACGATGAGAGATTTTGCTTTCTGGGCTCAGCCCGCGCGCCCTATTTTTGAATCGAAATCCCGCAATACAAAATTTCCATCAAAAAAAGCCAGAAATTTTCACCCTAAGTCTTATAAAAGACACATGACTTGCCGCCAGCGGCGAAACGACGCCCGCCGATCCGGGCACCGCGGCCGCAAACAAAAAGGGCCCGAAGGTCCAGCCTTCGAGCCCTTTTTCTGCAAGGCGCGGGGTTCAGGCGTAGTTCTTGGCCGCGAAATCCCAGTTCACCAGCTTGTCCAGGAAGGTCTCGACAAACTTCTGACGCAGGTTGCGGTAATCGATGTAGTAGGCGTGCTCCCACACGTCCACCGTCAGCAGGGCCTTGTCGGCGGTGGTCAGGGGCGTACCCGCGGCGCCGGTGTTGACGATGTCGACGGAACCGTCGGCCTTCTTCACCAGCCAGGTCCAGCCGGAACCGAAGTTGCCCACGGCCGACTTGACGAAGGCTTCGCGGAAGGCGGCGTAGCTGCCCCACTTGGCGTTGATGGCCGTGGCCAGGGCGCCGGTGGGCTCACCGCCGCCGTTGGGCTTCATGCAGTTCCAGAAGAAGGTGTGGTTCCAGATCTGGGCGGAGTTGTTGTAGATGCCGCCGCTGGACTTCTTGATGATGGACTCCAGGTCCATGCTTTCGAATTCGGTGCCCTTTTGCAGGTTGTTCAGGTTCACCACATAGGCGTTGTGGTGCTTGCCATGGTGGAACTCCAGGGTTTCCTTGGAGTAGTGCGGAGCCAGGGCATCAATGGCGTACGGCAGGGCGGGCAGGGTGTGTTCCATGGTGTTGTCCTCGGTGGTTTGTTGTGAGTGAAAGCCTTGATTGTAGGAATTAATTTTCCGGCCGGGGTGAGACGGTCAGATCAACCTTGCCATCGGCAAGGATGGCGTGCAGGGCCTGCCCGGTATGCGTCTGGGCCACGCGGGTGATGGTGCGCCCCTGCCCGTCCGAGAGCCAGGCGTAACCACGCTGCAGCACGAGCGAGGGGTCCAGCAACTGCAAATGGCGACCGGCCCGCTCCAGACGCTGCTGCTGGGTCTGCAGCCCGCGCTGCACCGCCTGGGGCCAGGCGCTGCCGGCCTGCTGCAGCTCACGCCGGCGCTGCACCAGCGCATGGGTGGCGGCGTAGTGCAGGCGCTGGCCCTGCGCCGCCAGGGCCATCCGCTGTCGCGTGACCAGACCGGAAGGCCGGCCCAGCCGGTTTGCGGCCAGGTCCAGTCGCTGGCTCTGGCGGTCCAGCTGCCGCTCCAGCGCGCCTTGCAGGCGATCCTGCTGCAGCGCCAGGGCGCCGAGCCAGACCGCCCGGGATTCAGCCACCAGTTCGGCCGCCGCCGTGGGCGTCGGGGCACGCAAGTCGGCCACGAAATCGGCGATCGTGAAATCGGTTTCGTGACCGACACCACTGACCACCGGCACCGGGCTTTGCACCAGGGTGCGGGCCAGGCGCTCGTCGTTGAAAGCCCACAGGTCCTCCATGGCCCCCCCGCCGCGTACCAGCAGGATGACGTCCGGCGCCAGACCGCCCTGCCCCACCAGACCATAGAGTTGCTGCAGGGCGCCCACCAGTTCGGCCGGTGCCGCCGCCCCCTGCACCGACGCTGGCGCCACGATGACCGGGATGTGCGGCACCCGCCGCTGCAGGGCCGTGACCACATCGTGCAGGGCCGCCGCGCCCAGCGAGGTCACCAGGCCGATGGCGCGCGGCATGACCGGCAGCTCGCGCTTGCGTGGGGCATCGAACAGCCCTTCCGCTTCCAGCCTGGCCTTGAGCCTGAGGAACTGCTCGAACAGGGCGCCCTGGCCAGCACGCGACATCGATTCGACCACCAGTTGCAGGTCACCGCGCGGCTCGTAGACGGCCAGGCGCCCGCGCACCTCCACCAGTTCCCCGTCGCGCGGCGTGAAGTCCAGCAAGCCGGCGGCACGGCGGAACATGGCGCAGCGGAGCTGGCCGCTTTCATCCTTCAGCGCAAAGTAACAGTGCCCGCTGGACGCGCGGTTGAAGCCCGAAATCTCGCCGCGCACCGCCACCGGATTGAAGCGGGCCTCCAGCGCATCAGCAATGGCGCGGCATAAAGCCCCAACCGGCCAGATACGCGGCGCGGCAGCGGTGTTCTCAAACCCGGTCATGAGCAACCATGCGGCTTGCGCCGGGCTTGCCGAAGCGGACTACTCCACAATGATCCGTCCGTTGACGGCCGGGGTCAGTCATCAGCCCCAAGCGAGATTTTTCCGTGTAAGTCTTTGATTTCATTGGATTTTTATCTGCCTTTTTTGTCATCGATCTGTCGCAAACACGCATGGATACGTGCGCTGGAGCAGCTACGCAACAGTTCTGCACAAAGTTATCCACATGAACTGTGGGCTACCCTGAGTCCCTCTCCGGTCCGACGGCGGAAGCGGGGATGGGTCGCGCCACAAGACGACTGTGCAAGCGCCTCAGTCATAATCACCGGGCACATTTGCGCGGAGGATTCCCTTGTTTTCCATCATACAAGCCGCTGGCTGGCCGATCTGGCCCCTGATCGTCTGTTCCATCCTCGGACTGGCCCTGGTCATCGAACGTTTCCTGAGCCTCAAGACCGCCAAGGTCGCGCCACCCCAGCTGCTGGGCGAGGTGCTGAAGGCCTCCAGCACGGCGCTGCCCGCGCCTGAGGTCATCGCCCAACTGGAGAAAAACTCGGCCCTGGGGGAAGTGCTCGCCAGCGGCCTGCGCGCCTTGCAGGCCAAACCGACCAGCAGTGACGAGGAATTGCGCAACGCCCTGGAAAGCAGCGGCCGCCTCGTGACCCACCGGCTGGAGCGCTACCTCAGCGCCCTGGCCACCATCGCCTCGGTGGCACCGCTCATGGGGCTGTTTGGCACTGTGGTCGGCATGATCGAGATCTTCGGCTCGCAAACCCCCGCAGGCGGCACCGGCGGCGGCAACCCGGCCCAGCTGGCACACGGCATCTCGATTGCGCTGTACAACACCGCCTTCGGCCTGATCATCGCCATCCCGTCCCTGATCTTCTGGCGTTATTTCCGCGCCCGCGTCGATGAGTACCTGCTGACGCTGGAGCTGGCCGGTGAACGGCTGCTGCAACACCTGGCCACGCTGCGCACCCCGTCATGAGACTGCACTTCCGCCGCCCCGCCCGCGAGGAACCGGAGATCAACCTGATCGCCTTCATCGACGTGCTGCTGGTGATCCTGATCTTCCTGATGCTGTCGACCACCTACAGCAAATTCACCGAGATGCAACTGCGCCTGCCGGTGGCCGATGCTGATGCCCAGCGCGACTACCCCAGGGAAGTCATCGTCGCCATCAGCAGCGAGGGCAATTACGCGGTGAACCGCGCGGCCATCGAGGGCCGCAGCGTGGAAGCCGTCGTCGCAGCCCTGCTGCAGGCGGCCAAGGCCGGCAAGGACACCGTGGTCATCATCAGCGCCGACGCCAGTGCGCGCCACCAGTCGGTGGTCACGGTGATGGAAGCGGCACGCCGCGCCGGCCTGACGCAGATCACCTTCGCCACCCAGTCCTCGGCGCAGGCGGGCGGGCGCTGAGCCCATGGCCAGCCCCTCCCCTCCCGCCTGGCAGCGCAAGCTCACCGACAACTGGCAGCGGCGCGGTCCGCTGGCCTGGAGCCTGTGGCCCCTCTCCCTGCTCATGGGTCTGCTGGTACGCCTGCGCCAGGGCCTGTTCCTCAGCGGCCTGCTGCGCCGGCACGTGCTGCCGGTGCCCGTGATCGTGGTCGGCAATGTGGTGGCCGGAGGCGCCGGCAAGACGCCGGTGGTGATGGCCCTCGTCAAGCACCTGCAGGCACGCGGCCTGCACCCCGGCGTGGTCTCGCGCGGTTACGGCCGCCGTACGCAGGACTGCCGCGAGGTGCGGGGTGACAGCCCCGTGCACGACGTCGGTGACGAACCGGCCCTGATCCGGCGCAACACCGGCGTGCCGGTCTTCGTGGCCAGGCGCCGCATCGAAGCCGCGCATGCCCTGCTGCAGGCCTACCCGCAAACCGATGTGCTGGTCAGCGACGACGGCTTGCAGCACTACGCCCTGGCACGCGACATCGAGATCTGCGTCTTCGACGACCGGGGCGTGGGCAATGGCTTCCTGATGCCGGCCGGCCCCCTGCGCGAACCCTGGCCGCGTTATGTGGACCTGGTGCTGCACACCGGCAACCGTCCTGCTTTCACCGGCTACACCGCGCGCCGCGGGCTGGCCGCCCAGGCAGTGCGCAGTGATGGGAGCCGGGTGGACCTGGTCGCCCTGGCGCAGGACGGCCGGCCGCTGCTGGCCGTTGCCGGCACGGCGCGGCCCCAGGCCTTCTTCGACATGCTACAGGCGCTGGGCCTGCCGCTGACCCTCACGGTGGCGCGGCCCGACCATGACGACTACGCCAGCTGGCAGCGCCCGCTGGAACGCGACTACACCCTGCTGTGCACCGAGAAGGATGCGCTCAAGCTCTGGGCCCACCATCCCGACGCGCTGGCCGTGCCGCTGAACTTTGCGCCGGAGCCTGCCTTTTTCGCCGCGCTGGACCGCCTGCTGGACGAGGCGCAGCTATCATCGCCCCATGGACACCCGACTCCTTGAACTGCTGGTCTGCCCCGTGACCAAGGGCCCGCTGGAATACGACCGCGAAAAGCAGGAACTGACTTCGCGAAGCGCCCGCCTGGCCTACCCCATCCGCGACGGCATCCCGGTGCTGCTGGAAAACGAGGCGCGCACGCTGAGCGACGAAGAACTCGGGCTTTAAATCCATGAGTCTCACCGTCCTGATTCCGGCGCGGCAGGCCTCGACCCGCCTGCCCAACAAACCCCTGGCCGATATCGCCGGCCTGCCCATGATCGTGCGTGTGGCCCAGCGCGTCAGCAGCGGCCTGGGTGCCGGCACCCGTGTGGTGGTGGCAGGCGACAGCCCCGAGATCGTGCAGGCCTGCCAGTTGCATGGCGTCGAGGTGGTGCTGACACGGGTTGATCACCCCAGCGGCAGCGACCGCCTGGCTGAAGCCTGTGACCTGCTGCACCTGCCCGATGAGGCGCCGGTGGTCAATGTCCAGGGCGATGAGCCGCTGATCGACCCTGCGCTGGTCTCGGCCGTGGCCGAGCTGCTGCGCGAACGCCCCGAGGCCAGCATGAGCACGGCCGCCCATCCCATCCATGAGGTGGCCGACTTCGTGAACCCCAACGTGGTCAAGGTGGTACTGGACGCGCGCGACCTGGCCCTGTACTTCAGCCGTGCGCCCATCGCCTGGTGGCGCGACGGTTTTGCCCAGGGGGTCAAGACACTCCCGGATCCGGCGCCACTGCGCCACATCGGCATCTATGGCTACCGCGCCGGCTTCCTGCGCCAGTTCCCGAAACTGGCGCAGGCGCCGATTGAGGTGACCGAGGCCCTGGAACAGCTGCGCGCCATGTGGCACGGCCACCGCATCGCCGTGCACGTGACGCAGCAGGCCCCGGGCGCGGGCGTGGACACCCCCGAAGATCTGGCGCGCGTGCGTCGGCTTTTTGCGGCGTGAGGTACGCCAAGTGCGGCCAATAGCCCCTGGGGCTGTAAGTTTCATCCCGGTTACGGCGTGCTATCCTCAGTTCAGTCATGCAGCTGACATGCACCGCCATGGTGCTGTCGCTGGCTAAGAACAGCAAAACATCCGAGGGTATTCATGAGACTGATCCTGTTGGGCGCACCCGGCGCCGGCAAGGGCACGCAAGCCGCCTTTATCTGCCAGAAATTCGGCATCCCGCAAATCTCCACCGGCGACATGCTGCGCGCGGCCGTGAAGGCTGGCACGCCGCTGGGCCTGCAGGCCAAGGCCGTGATGGAATCGGGCGCCCTGGTCAGTGACGACCTGATCATCAACCTGGTCAAGGAGCGCATCGCACAGCCGGACTGCGCCAAAGGATTCCTGTTCGACGGTTTTCCGCGTACCATCCCTCAAGCCGATGCCATGAAAGCCGCCGGCGTGAAGCTGGACTATGTGCTGGAAATCGACGTGCCTTTCGAGGCCATCATCGAGCGCATGAGCGGCCGCCGCTCGCACCCGGCCTCGGGCCGCACTTACCACGTCAAGTTCAACCCGCCCAAGGTGGACGGGCAGGACGACGTGACCGGCGAGCCGCTGGTGCAGCGTGACGATGACAAGGAAGAGACCGTCAAGAAGCGCCTGGACGTCTACAGCGCCCAGACCCGTCCGCTGGTCGACTACTACAGCAGTTGGGCCCAAAAGGATCCGGCTGCCGCGCCCAAATACCGCGCCATCAGCGGCATGGGCAGCGTGGAAGAGATTACCGCGCGCGCCCTCCAGTCCCTGGCCGGCTGAAACGCCCGCGCGCCACGCCAACGCCCTGCGCTGCAGGGCGTTGTCATTTCTGCATCAGGCCGGACTGGAACGCAGTCCGTAGATGCGGGTCCCCACAAACAGGTACTCGGCACGCAGGATAGCCTCGCCCTTTTCGTCGTGGAAGGTGAAGCCCAGCACACCCATCGCATCGCCCACCTTGAGCGGCGTCACGTTCCAGGCCTGCATGCGGGTGAGCGGCGCCAGCTCAATCTCCCAGCGGCTGTCCTTGCGACGCGGCAGCTGGGCCCGGGCCAGCAGGGCCTTGCCATCGACCGGTGCGGTCTGCGCCGGCAAGGCGCGCTGCGCTAGATCGAATGGCAGGGTCAGCGGGGACTGCAGCTCCAGCACCAGTTCGGCATGCGGGTTCTGCCAGCGCACGCTGTGCACACGCCCCTGCAGGAAGAGAGGCCGTTCCTGGTCGAAGCTGCTCCAGCCATGGTGGGCCCGCGCCAGCGGCAGTAGGCCGGGCAGCAAGGCAAGACTGATGGCGGTACGTCGTTTCATGCGTGACTCCGGTGGTCTCAGAGGTAGGCAATCCAGCGGCCACAGACCAGCACGGCCAGCCAGATCAGGGTGGAAAGCAGCATCTGCACGCGCGCCAGGGTGTCGAGCTTGTGCAGGGAGCCACGTCCATGGAACCAGCCTGCATTACACGCCGCCGCCAATAACAGCAGCATCTTGAGGGTGAAAGCGCGGTTGGCCAGCAGTTCGACCGGCTGGCTGGCAAACATCAGCAGGCCCGACGCCGCGGCCAGGCTGAAACCTGCCAGGGCCAGGCTCAGGCTCAGGCGGGCCAGCTCGCGCACTGGCAGCGCAGCCCCAAGGCCGAAAACCCGCAGCTCCAGCAGCACGAGATTGCCGATCAGCAAGGCAATGCCGCTCAGGTGCACGACTTCGAGGGCCGGGTAGGCCCAGGCACTGGATTGCAAGGAACTCAACATGCCGTCGCCCCGTCCTTCAATGCAAGAGTTCCAGCATCAGCGCCAGGCGCGCCTTGACGGGGCTCAGGCCTGCTGCCACTGGGAATTCGTCGCCAGACCTGGGCTGCAGAAAACCATCGACGCAGCGTGTGCTGCGCAGCACGCGCACACCGGCCGCCCGCGCGCGCCGCAAGGCGACTTCCAGTTCGTGATGCACGGTGCCGCCCCCCGTGCCAGCCAGCACCAGGCCACGCACCGGCGGGGCCCCATAACGCGTGGCGACGGCCGGATCCACCAGCGCATCCACCGTGGCGCCACAGGCCGCGGCATGGCTGAGCACGATCTCGACCCGCGGCAGCGCCGGCGCCATCAACAGGACGTCCAGCAGCCTATCCTGCGGCACCCGCGACTCAGGCCAGTCACGCCAGCGGTCCACACGCCCCTGCTGCACCCGCCCGAGATCGCCGGCTTCACCCGCGCTGAAGGCATCGATCCGCGAACTGTGGACCTTCTGCACATCCTGCGCACCGAGGATGCGGCCGGCGCAAACCGCCAGCACACCCTGCGCTCCCACCGTGGCGGCCACCGCCAGGGCATCGCGCAGGTTCTGCGGACCATCGGCGTCCGCTGCGTTGGCCGGGCGCATGGCGCAGGTCAGCACCACGGGCTTGCGGGGTGCCAGCACGGCCTGCAGCAGAAAGGCCGTCTCCTCCAGCGTATCGGTGCCGTGGGTGATCACCAGGCCTTGCACATCGGCCTGCGCCAGCCAGTGCACACAACGCTGCAGCAGCGTTTGCCACACGGCCAGATCCATGTCCTTGCTGTCGATCTGGGCCACCTGTTCGCTCAGCAGCTCGAAGCCGGGTGGAGCCGGCAAACCGGCCAGCAGGTCATGGACCGGCTTCTGCGCGGCCACGTAGTCACGGCTGTCGGCGGCGCTGGCCGCCAGGCCGGCAATGGTGCCGCCGGTGCCCAAAACCACGATTTTTTCCACGCCCACTTGCAATTCCCTGAAAACTGGTTAAAAATACAGTTACTGGATATCGAGACAGTACCTTGTCTTCATCCCGCCCACAGGAGTCACCACCATGGACCTGCCGCAGTACCCGATCAAGCTGACCGCCCGCCAGCAGCAGATTCTGGACCTGATCCAGAGCGCCATCGCGCGCACCGGCGCCCCGCCCACCCGCGCCGAGATTGCGACCGAACTCGGTTTCAAGTCGGCCAATGCCGCCGAAGAGCATCTGCAGGCCCTGGCACGCAAGGGCGTGATCGAACTGGTCAGCGGCACCTCGCGCGGCATCCGCCTGCAAGGCGATGCGCTGCGCTCCATCAACGAATCGCGCATCAAGCAATTCTCCCTGCCCATGCCGGATCTGTCCCAGATCGCCCTGCCCCTGATCGGGCGCGTGGCCGCTGGCTCGCCCATTCTCTCGCAGGAACACGTGGACCAGACTTATTACGTCGAAAGTTCCCTGTTCCAGCGCAAGCCCGATTACCTGCTCAAGGTGCGCGGCATGTCCATGCGCGACGCCGGCATCATGGACGGCGACCTGCTGGCCGTGCAATCCACCAAGGACGCCAAGAACGGCCAGATCGTGGTGGCGCGCCTGGGCGAGGAAGTCACGGTCAAGCGCTTTCGTCGCAACAAGCACCTGATCGAGCTGCTGCCGGAAAACCCCGACTACCAGACCATCGTGGTCGAGCCGGGCGACCCCTTCGAAATCGAAGGCCTGGCCGTTGGCCTGATCCGCAACACCATGCTCATGTGAACGCGCTGCGTCTGCCCGCGAAAGGTCAACGATGAATACCGCCTACGCCCTCTGGACTCCCCTGCAAGGCCTGCTGCGCTGGCTGGCGCCCGCGGCGCCACGGCGTCCCGCCATGACGGAACCGGTCCTGCCATCCGTTCGCAGCCCGGCCCTGGTCACCGTGCGCAGCCGCCCGATACAGCGTCCGCTGCGTGTGGTGCGCGTCATGGAAGCCGGCCAGCCCCGCTCGCAGGTGGGCCGCATGGTGATCTCCGGCCGCATGGCCGACGTCTGCGCCGAACTCGATCGTCTGGCCGCCTGCGAAGCCGCCCGCTCCTGAGCCGCGTTGCGGCTCGGCGCGGCCCCGTCTACGGGTTAATCCGCATGCGAGGCCGAGGCACAATAGCGGCATGAACATCGTGATTCTGGACGACTACCAGGACGTCGTACGCAAGCTAGCCTGCGCCAACAAACTGGCCGACTACCCTCCCAAGGTCTATACCAATACCGTCAAGGGACTGGGCCAGCTTTCGGTCCGATTGCGCGATGCCGACGTGCTGGTGCTGATCCGGGAGCGAACGCCCATCACCCGCCAGCTGCTGGAAAAGCTGCCGCGTCTCAAGCTCATCTCCCAGACCGGCCGCATGGGCAATCACATCGACATCGAAGCGTGCACCGAGCGCGGCATCGCGGTCGCCGAGGGAAGTGGCTCACCGGTCGCCCCGGCCGAACTGACCTGGGCGCTCATCATGGCCGCCATGCGTCGCCTGCCGCAATACATCGGCAATCTCAAGCACGGGGTCTGGCAGCAATCCGGCCTGAAGTCCGCCGCCATGCCAGCCAACTTCGGACTGGGCACGGTGCTGCGCGGCAAGACCCTGGGGCTGTGGGGCTACGGCAAGATCGGGCAGATGGTGGCCGGTTATGGCCGTGCCTTCGGCATGCGTGTGCTGGTCTGGGGCCGTGAGCCCTCGCGGGAAAAAGCCGTGCAGGACGGCTACGAGGCCGCTGGCAGCCGCGAGGAATTCTTCCAGCAAAGCGACGTGATCAGCCTGCACCTGCGACTGAACGAAGCCACGCGCGGCATCGTCACAGCCGCCGATCTGGCACAGATGAAACCCACTTCATTGCTGGTCAACACCTCACGCGCCGAGCTGGTCGAACCCGATGCCCTGATCAGCGCGCTCAACCACGGCCGCCCCGGCATGGCAGCGATCGACGTCTTCGAGTCCGAACCCATCCTGCAGGGCCACGCCCTGCTGCGCCTGGAAAACTGCATCTGCACGCCGCACATCGGTTATGTCGAGCAGGAGAGCTACGAGCTCTACTTCGGCACCGCCTTCGACAACGTCGTGAACTTCATCCAGGGCAAGCCGAGCAACATCGCCAACCCGGACGCGCTGAAAGTACGGCGCTGAGCGGTCCCCGGCTCAGGCCGGCTTTTTCGCACGCAGCGCCAGCATCTGCTCGGTGCTGCTCTTGCGATCGGCATTGACCTTCTGCAGGGTCGGTCGCTCGCCCATCATCTTGACGTACTCGCGCACGGGCAGGCCCGCCAGCACATCGTCGCCATAGATGATCCGGCTGGCGCTCGACACCAGGGGCAGGTGCGCCACGGCAGCGCAATCGGCCAGGGTGAACTCCGACCCGGCCACGAAGGGCGAGAACTTCACCAGCTTGGCGAAACCGTGCGCACCACGCTCCAGCAGCTTGCGGGTACGCTCCTTCACGTTGTCCGACACCTTGCCGCCGAAGAAAGCCTCGGGGTAGAGATTGCGCGCCACCAGTTCGAGATGCAGTTCACTGTAGAGGATGATCTCGCGTACCTTGGCCGCGGCATAGGGGTCGGCCGGCAGCAACGGTTTTTGCGGACAGGCCGCCTCGATGTACTCGGCACAGGCACCGGACTCGGAAATCGGGCCCTGCGGCGTGTCCAGGAAGGGCACCTTGCCCATCGGAGAGCGATCCACCAGCAGGCCTTCGGCATGGCCGGTCCAGACCAGCTCCTCTACAAAAGGGACGTCCTTTTCCATCAATTGCAGCTTGATCTTGTTGTAGTAATTGCTGGCAGAGAATCCGCAAAGCTTCAGGGTCATGGTGTCACCTCAGTGGGTTGTGGGTCGATGCTCACCCTGGAGTCTGGCAGAGGATGAGGTGCGGAGCAGTCCGGCAGGCGACTCCTGAAACGCCAGAGGCCCGGCGATAATTCCGGCCATGAAACCCGTCTACGCACACATCGCCGTCGTCGGCACCGGCGCCATGGGCCGCGGCATCGCCCAGATCGCTGCCCAGGCCGGCAGCATCGTCCTCCTCCATGACCAGCAGGCGACGGCCATGGCGGCAGCGCAGCAATCGATCTGTGAACAGTGGGACAGGCTGGTGGACAAGGGCCGCATGGATGCGGCTGCGGCGTCCGCTTGTAAAAGCCGCCTGAAGACTGCCGCCTCTCTGCAGGACCTGGCGCCCTGTGACCTGGTGGTGGAAGCCATCGTCGAGCGCCTCGATGTCAAAGCGGCACTGTTCGCCGAACTCGAAGGCATCGTCGGTGCCGAGACCGTGCTGGCCAGCAACACCTCTTCGCTCTTGATCACGGCCATCGCCGCCAAACTCAGGCGCCCGCAGCGCGTGGCCGGTTACCACTTCTTCAACCCGGTGCCGGTCATGAAGGTGGTCGAAGTCATTGCCGGCCTCAAGACCGATCCGGCCATCTGCACCGCGCTCTCCGATTACGCCCGCCAGATGGGCCACACCCCCGTGATGGCGCAGGACACGCCAGGTTTCATCGTGAACCACGCCGGCCGCGGCTACGGCACCGAGGCGCTGCGCATCGCCAGCGAGGGCGTGGCCGACTACGCGACCATCGATCGCATCCTGCGTGACCAGGCCGGCTTCAAGCTCGGTCCCTTCGAGCTGATGGACCTGACCGCGCTGGACGTCTCGCACCCGGTGATGGAATCCATCTACCACCAGTACCACGAGGAACCGCGCTACCGTCCCAGCGTCATCACCGCGCAGCGCCTGGCCGGTGGTGTACTGGGCCGCAAGACAGGAGAAGGTTTCTACCGCTACGCGCAGAATGTGGCCCAGGTGCCGCCCGAGCCGCCGGTGCCCCAGGTCAGCGAGATGCCCCCGGTCTGGGTGTCGACACGCGCCACGCGCCGCGCCGAACTCTACCAACTGCTCAAGGACCTGGGCGCGAAGATCGAGACCGGTCAATCGCCCTCGGCACAGGCGCTCACGCTGGTGGCTCCGCTGGGCTTCGACGTCACCACGGTGGCCGTGGTCGAGCGCCTGGACCCGGCGCGCACCGTGGGCATCGACCTGCTGATCGAGGACGCCGCAACGAAACGCCGCGTCCTCGCCACCAACCCCGCCACGCGATCCGACATGCGCGACGCGGCCCACGCCCTCTTCGCGCGCGACGGCAAGGCGGTCAGCGTGATCCGCGACAGCGGCGGTTTCGTCACCCAGCGCGTGGTGGCCCACATCGTCAACATCGCCGCCGACATCTGCCAGCAGCGAATTTGCTCGCCCGCCGACCTGGAGACCGCCGTCACCCTGGGCCTGGGCTACCCCCTGGGGCCGCTGGCCATGGGCAACCGTTACGGCCCGACCAATGTGCTGGAAGTGCTGTTCAATCTGCAGACCGTCTATGGCGACCCGCGCTACCGCCCCAGCCCCTGGCTGCGCCGGCGCGGTGCCATCGGCCTGTCGCTGCTGCACGAAGAAGAATGAGACAGGGCCCCTCGCCGTGAGAAACTCGCAGGCATGAGCGCACAACTGCTGAGCACCAGCCAGGGCCGCACCATGGTGCTGACCCTTTCCAACCCGGGCCACCGCAATGCCCTGGGCCCCGGCATGTATGCCGCCGGTGTCGAGGCCCTGAGCGTGGCCGAAACCAACCCCGAGGTGCGCAGCGTGCTCATCACCGGAGAAGGCTCGCTCTTCTGTGCCGGGGGCGACCTGCACCGCCTGCAGGCCAACCGCCAGCTCGACCCGGCCGTGCAGGCCGAGAGCCTCGAGGGCCTGCACAACTGGATCGAGTCCATCCGCACCTTCCCCAAGCCGGTGATCGCCGCCGTCGAAGGCGCGGCGGCTGGCGCCGGCTTCTCGCTGGCCCTGGCCTGCGACTTCATCGTCGCGGCCAGCGATGCTGTGTTCGTCATGGCTTACAGCAATGTTGCCCTCTCGCCCGATGGTGGCGCCAGCTGGAGCCTGGCACAGGCCCTGCCGCGCCAGCTGGCCAGCGAACTGCTGATGGGCGGCGAACGCACCACGGCCCAGCGCCTGCACACCCTGGGCGTGGTGAACCGGGTCTGCGAACCGGGCCAGGCCCTGAACGAGGCCCTGAACCTGGCCGACAACCTGAACGCCCGCGCGCCCAATGTGCTGGCCAGCATCAAGGAGCTGCTCAACGAAGCACCCCAGGCCAGCCTGAACCAGCAGCTGGCGCAGGAGCGCAATCATTTCGTGCGCAACCTGCACCACCCGAACGCTGGCAGGGGTATCGCTGCTTTTCTGTCCAAGCAGAAACCCAGCTACGAATGAAAGGGCCCCGCCTGTGCCACAGACGCACAGGTGACAACCCCAAGACGCGCTGCCGGTCCCGCGCGCGACAATGAGTCCTTAGGCAGTCACTCACAAGACAGACCATGGACGATCCCATTCTTACCATCGAGGAACGCACGGCGATCAACGCCGGGCGCTGGTTTTCGACCCTGTCACCCTCATTGAGACACGACATCCTGCGATGTGCCTACGTCAAACGCTACAAGGACGGCGAGCTGCTCGCCGCCCGCGGCGAACCGCCCGAGGAATGGATCGCGTGCGCGCGGGGCGCCGTGCGTGTGAGTTCGACCTCGATCTCTGGCAAGCAGGTCACGCTGACCTATGTGGAGCCTGGCGTCTGGTTCGGCGACGTGGCCATCTTCGACGGCGACCGGCGCACGCACGACGCCTATGCCCATGGCGAGACCTCCACCCTGTGCGTGGCCAAGGCCGATTTCAAGAAGATCCTTGCCACCCATGTCGAGCTCTACGAGGCCCTGCTGCGCCTGCATGCGCGCCGCATCCGCCAGCTCTACGGCCTGGTGGAAGATCTCAACACCCTGCCGCTGCGCGCGCGCCTGGCCAAGCAGCTGCTGCACCTGCTGCGCAGCTACGGCGTCTCCTCGCTGAGCGACAGCCGCGAGATGCGCATCGGCCTGCAGCTTGCGCAGGAGGAATTGGCCCAGCTGCTGGGGGCCTCGCGACAGCGAGTGAACCAGGAACTCAAGGCCATGGAGCGCGAAGAAGTCATCCGCATCGAGCCGGGTGGCCTGGTCGTGCGCAACCGCGATGCGCTGATGCACATTGTCGAATCCGACCATTGAACACGGCCCGCCGTCACCACCCATGAGCGAACTAGAACAGCAATACGTCGGCACCCGCCCCGTCTCCGCCGCCCACGCCTTCGACGTGGTCGCGCTCGAAGCATGGCTGCAACGGCACCTGCCGGGCTTTGCCGGGCCGCTGACGGTGGAGGCCTTCAAGGGCGGCCAGTCCAACCCGACCTACAAGCTCATCACCCCGGCCTGCAGCTACGTGATGCGCGCCAAACCCGGGCCCGTGGCCAAGCTGCTGCCCTCGGCCCATGCCATCGAACGCGAATACACCGTGATGCATGGCCTGCACGGCACCGAGGTGCCGGTGCCGCGCATGTACTGCCTGTGCGAAGACGAGTCCGTGATCGGCCGCGCCTTCTACATCATGGAGTTCATGCCCGGGCGCATCCTGTGGGAACAATCCCTGCCCGACTTCGACCTGGCGGGCCGGCGCGCCATGTACCTTGAGATGAACCGCGTCATCGCCGCCTTGCACACGGTGAACTTCGCCGAGCGCGGCCTGGCCGGCTACGGCAAGCCGGGCAACTACGTCGAGCGCCAGATCGGCCGCTGGAGCAAACAGTACCGTGCCTCGGCCGACGACACCGGTCCCCTGTCCCAGCCCATCCCCGAAATGGAACAGCTGATCGACTGGCTGCCCGCCCACCTGCCCGCCAGTGCGAAGGACGAGAGCCTGGTGAGCGTCGTGCACGGCGACTACCGGCTGGACAACCTGATGTTCCATGCCGAGGAACCGCGCGTGATCGCCGTGCTGGACTGGGAGCTCTCCACCCTGGGCCATCCGCTGGCCGACTTCGCCTACCACTGCATGGCCTGGCACATCCCGCCCGGTGCCTTCCGCGGCATCGGCGGACTGGACCTCGCATCACTCGGGATTCCGTCCGAGGACGAATACATCCGCCTCTACTGCGAACGCACGGGCCTGGCCACGCCTGCGGCGCTGAAGGCCGACTGGAATTTCTACATGGCCTACAACATGTTCCGCATTGCCGCCATCCTGCAGGGCATTGCCAAGCGGGTCGAGAACGGAACCGCCTCCAGCGCGCAGGCGCAGAAATCCGCCGCCGGTGCACGACCCATGGCGGCCATGGCCTGGCAGTTTGCCCAGCAGGCCTGAACCTCACACCACGGATCACCCCCAGGAGCTAAGCATGGACTTCGACTATTCCCCCAAGACCAAGGACTTCCAGGCCCGCCTGCTCAAGTTCATGGACGAGCACATCTATCCCAACGAGCACGCCTTCCACGCGGAGATCGAGGCCAACACCGCTGCCGGCAAGCGCTGGACGCCGCTGCAGCTGATCGAAAAGCTGAAGCTGAAGGCGCAGCAGGAAGGGCTCTGGAACCTCTTCCTGCCCAAGGACAGTGCCGAGATTGCCGGTGTGCAGGCCGCCGGCCTCACCAACCAGGAGTACGCGCCGCTGGCAGAGATCATGGGCCGCGTGCACTGGGCTCCGGAGGTCTTCAACTGTTCGGCACCCGACACCGGTAATATGGAAACCATCGCGCGCTACGGCAACGACCAGCACCGCAAGGAATGGCTGCAACCGCTGCTGGCCGGCAAGATGCGCTCGGCTTTTGCCATGACCGAGCCCGAGGTCGCCTCCAGCGACGCCACCAACATCGCCACCCGCATAGAACGCCAGGGCGAGGACTACGTGATCAACGGCCTCAAGTGGTGGACCTCGGGTGCCGGCGACCCGCGCTGCGCCATCTACATCCTGATGGGCAAGACCGATCCGGAAGCACCACGCCATTCGCAGCAGAGCATGGTCCTGGTGCCGGCCAACACGCCCGGCGTCACGATCCTGCGCCCCCTGAGCGTCATGGGCTACGACGACGCGCCGCACGGCCACATGGAGGTCGAGTTCAAGAACGTGCGCGTGCCGGCCTCCAACATCCTGCTCGGTGAAGGCCGCGGCTTCGAGATCGCCCAGGGGCGCCTCGGCCCCGGACGCATCCACCACTGCATGCGCCTGATCGGCCAGGCCGAGCGCGCGCTGGAGTACATGTGCAAGCGCGCCTCCTCGCGCGTGGCCTTCGGCAAGCCGGTGGCGGCGCAGACCGTGACGCAGGAGCGCATCGCCGAGGCGCGCTGCAAGATCGACATGGCACGCCTGCTCACGCTCAAGGCCGCCTGGATGATGGACGTGGCCGGCAACAAGTTCGCCAAGAACGAGATCGCCATGATCAAGGTGGTCGCCCCCAGCATGGCATGCCAGGTGATCGACTGGGCCATGCAGGTGCACGGCGGCGGCGGCATGAGCCAGGACTTCCCGCTGGCCTACAGCTATGCGCACGCCCGCACCCTGCGTTTTGCCGACGGCCCGGACGAGGTGCACCGCAACGCCATCGCCAAGCTGGAACTGGGCAAGTACGCGGCCAACCCCAAGCCGGTGGAACTGCCCGTCACACGCGGTTGCTGAAAACCGCGCAAAATAAAAGGGGCCAGGGATTTCCTGGCCCCTTTTTTCATGACTACGGAGC
>LNFM01002720.1_pt1 | contig 21786 bp, 21 predicted proteins | sample 596031 | NCBI WGS metagenome assembly LNFM01 (sample SAMN04254537, study PRJNA301005) | activated carbon metagenome | isolation source: dual media filters at the Ann Arbor, Michigan drinking water treatment plant | place: USA: Ann Arbor
GTCCGCCCTCTCCGGTGCCGCAGTCCGCATTGATCTAGCCTCGTCTGCGAGCGATCACCGTATCGAACATCTTCACGGTCTCGCGCGGCGCGGGGAAAATGCTGGCTTCATCGAACAATACGTCCCAGCCTGCGAACCGACGCGACAACTCGCCTTGCTCGAACAAGCAATGGCCTTGCGCGCAGAACATGTCCATGAAGGTCGTGCCTTGAGTAAGCACGTTGATTGCGGCGATACCTCCTGGCTTGACCAGCGACATCAGCAGATCGAGTTGGCGCCAGGCGGTTGCGCAATCGAAAAACATCAGCAGCCCGATCGATACGACCGAGTCGAACGACTCGGCGGTCGCATAGTGCCGAAGGTCCACTCGTTCGGCATGCACCGGCAACCGTTCGCTTCGAGCCACGGCTCGCACGTGGTCGACGGCGGTCGCACTTGCGTCGAGCGCCACGACCGGACTGCCGCGGCGTGCCGCCGCGAGCGCGAGATTGCCCAGCCCACAGCCGAAATCCAGCAAGGAGCCGCGCAGGAACGGCAGAGTAGCAAGCTCGAAAGGATTCAGCTCCAGTTCCCGGCGGGTCACTTGCAGCTTGAACTGGCCGTCGAAGAACTCCACACTCGAGCTTGTTGCCATCTCGACACCTCCGGAGCAAGGCCCGTGAACAGGGCTCGTATCGCTTTCGAGTCTAGCTGCATTTTCCACGAGGAGCGCATGAAAATAGACCGCGTCTACGAATCCATCACCGTGCTGGACGAACTGATCCAGGCTGTACGGCAACTGCCCGCGGACGAATCCGAAACCGCAGGCCTTGCGATGTCATGGATGAGCGCGCGCGCGAATCTGGAGCGCCTGGCCCAGCACTATGCCCAGCTTTGCAGTTTTCCCGACGCCCTCTGGACGACAGCAATGGAGGGCGGTGCGCCGGCCGCGGAGGCTTCTGCCGAAACGGCGATGTTGCTGAAATGGCTCGCGGACAATCGCGATGCGGACTGAATCGGCGAGACCGCCGAACTAGCAGCGACGCGCCCCTCTCCGGGACGATGGGAGACCCACAGCCGTCGACCGCCCCCCACGCTTCCGCTGGCCTGGCGCGATCGACCCCCGGTTCGCACGCAACGAGCGCCGCCCTGTCGGCGACACGCATCGGTGCTCGCGGACACTCTCCGCAGGTGCGGGCACTGAGCGCATGGAACATCGAGCGCCAAGAGGGCGACTGGACCGCGGCTAAAGTTACCTCCTGGCGCGCCGCAATAGGGGCAGATCACTGGAACCTCACCATGCCCTACTGCCTCCTCTATACGGCAAAGACCTTCAAGCCCTTGGAACGTTGTACGTTGGCGCAGATCTTGTCCGTGGCGCGTATCCGCAACGAAACCTCCGGGCTCACCGGCATCCTGCTCTACGGCCGCTGCACCGTCATGCAGTATCTCGAAGGCCCGCGGACCGAGCTGGAAAAAACCTTCGGCCGGATCAAGCAAGATCAGAGAATCTACGATCTGCGAGTCGATGTGACTCGCTCGATGACCCAGCGCTTGTTTCCGAACTGGTTCATGGCCTACGACCATGGGCGAGGCGATGACCTCATCCCCGACACCTTCGACCTGCGCAGCGACGAGGCGCTGCCCGCGGCAGACGGAAGGTTCAACCTGGTGCTTACGATGCTGCGCAATTTCCGCGACGGCGTCGCGCTGATGGACTCGATTCACCCGAGATCGGTGGCCCAGGCGACGGCGAGTGCGCCCACGCTCTGAGTTCGGCACCCGAGGCGTACCCTCGGCCTGAACCGCGCGGGTCTTCTTGGGCATCGGCCCGTCCCCTGCTATTCTCGGACAATTCAAGCTTGCCGATCAGAATTCCACCATGCAGACTCCTCAGCCCGTCGCCCTGCCCACCCATATCGGATCGATCGAAGAAGTAGACGCGGGGCTCAGCGCCGTCGGCTATATCGCTACCCGCCAGATTTCGACCGCGATCTATATCGCCCATCATCTGCAGAAGCCGATCCTCGTCGAAGGACCAGCGGGCGTGGGCAAGACGGAGCTGGCCAAGTCGGTGGCAAGCTGGCTCGACCTGCCGCTGATCCGCATGCAGTGCTACGAAGGACTGGACGAGTCCAAGGCGCTCTACGAATGGAAGTACGGCAAGCAGCTGCTCTATACGCAAATTCTGCGTGACAAAGTCAGCGCCCTGATCGGCGAGACCGACAGCCTCAAAACCTCGCTCGACAAGCTGCACGGCTTCGGCGATGTCTTCTTCTCCAAGAACTTTCTGGAGCCCAGGCCGCTGCTCAAGGCACTCGAACAGCCCAAGGGCGCGGTGCTGCTGATCGATGAAATCGACAAGTCCGATCAAGAGTTCGAGGCCTTCCTGCTGGAAATTCTCTCCGATTACCAGGTGACGATCCCCGAGATCGGAAGCATCGGCGCGATCGTGCCGCCCATCGTGCTGCTGACGTCGAACTCGACCCGCGACCTGGGCGATGCGTTGAAGCGCCGCTGCCTGCACCTGCACATCGGCTTCCCGGACGAGAAGCTCGAAGCGAAGATAATCGCCTCCCGGGTGCCGGGCATCGATGCCCGCCTGCTCGCCCAGGTAGTGTCCTTCGTCCAGCAACTGCGCACGCTCGATCTCAAGAAGCTGCCGTCCGTGAGCGAATCGATCGACTGGGCGCGCGTCATGGTCCTCATGCACACGGCCGCGCTCGAAGATGCTCTTGTGCGCGACACGCTCAACGTCCTGCTCAAGTTCGAGTCGGACATCGAGGCGGCCGGAAAGAAAGTGACCGAGCTCACGCGCAAGGCACAGCAGGCCATCGTCCGCAGCATCTAGCCAGACCGGGATGTCGCCTTATCGGATTGCTCCCCCACCGACGCCCCAGCAGGCCGCTGCCAGCGAGCCGCTGAGGCGCTTCCTGCAAGTCGCACGCAGCGCGGGATTGCGTGTCTCCGCCTCCGAAGGCATCGATGCGGCCCGTGCCGTGGACCTCATCGGCTTCGGCGATCGCACGGTTCTCAAGGACACGCTGGGGCTGATCCTCGCCAAGACGCCGGACGAGAAGGTCGTCTACGACGAGACGTTCGATCTCTACTTCCAGCGCAACGAACTCGCCGGCCAAAACGAAAACCGCCAGGAGCAACCGACCCGGGAGCAGTCGCAGACGAGCCCGCCTCCCGCAGACGCGGTATCTCCCGCGGATTTCGACGAGGCGGACGCCGGGCAAGGTCCGTCCCTTTCGGAACTGTTGGAAAAGAACGACAGCGTGGCGCTTGCAACTGCAATGGAAGCCTCGGCCCGCGAATCGAGCATCCAGGAGATCCGGTACTTCACGCAGAAGAACCGGTTCGTGCGCCAGATACTCGAGCGCATGGGCTTGCGCGACGTCGAGCGCGAAATCATCGAGCTGCGCAACGGGGATCACGGCGAGCAAGGTGTCGCAAGAGCACGGATGCTCGACGAACGCCTGGAACGCCTTTGGGACAACACGCGCGATTTCGTCGAGCGCGCTCTGCTGCTCTATGCACGCGGTGAACAAGAACAGTTCCGCGAGCGGATGCTCAAGCAGGCGCGCCTGATGAACCTGGATCCGCGCGATCTTGTGCGCATGCGCGTGCTCGTGCGCCAGATCGCCAAGCGCCTGGCCACACGCTATTCACGCAAACGTCGCCGCAAGCAGCGCGGGCAGCTGGACGTTCGGCGCACGATGCGCCGAAACATGGGCTGGGGCGGCATCCCGTTCCTCACGATCTGGAAGCAGAAGCAGATCGACAAGCCCCGGATCATGGTCCTGTGCGACGTGTCCAATTCGGTCGCCTGGGTATCCGAGTTCCTGCTGATGCTGATCTATTCGCTGAACGAAGTGCTCTCCGATCTGCGAGCCTTCGCCTACACCGGTTCGCTGGTGGAAGTGAGCGACATCCTGGAGAAGAACACGATCGACGAGGCGGTCAAGCGCATCATGAGCACCGTCGGCTTCGGCTCCTCGAACTACGGCAACGCCTTCGCGGATTTCGAGGACGGCTGGATGGACGTGGTGACCAACAAGACGACCGTCATCATCCTCGGCGACGCTCGCGGCAACGGGAACGATCCGCGCACCGATATCGTGAGCCGCATGTCCCAGCGCGCGAAGCGCATCGTCTGGCTCAATCCGGAGTTCCGCTCGTCCTGGGGCACGGGTGATTCGGACATGTATCGTTATGCGCCGTACTGCAATCTGGTGCGCGTGTGCGCGAGCCTGAACGACCTGGAGCGCGTCATCACCGACTTGCTCGAGGTCGACGCCTAGCAGCCTGTCGCTGCGCGCGCGGCCGATAGGCTTGCCGCCGAGAATGAGTCCCCGCACCGCCGTTGCTCGCGGCATTGCGCGACCGCACCTTGAAGCACGCGATGCCGCCGGGCCGGGTGCATGCCCATCAGGTAGTCCACGCTTTGTCATGGATCCCAACAGCCGCTGGTCTTTGTTCACGATATTGTGGACAATCCAGGGTGTTCGGTAGCGCACGCTCGATAACGATAAGCGGGCAGCCAACGAAGCTTCCCTTCAGGACTCACTCACGCGCGCATCCGAACGCCCGGCCAGCGCCCCGCGCGGCCCGACCGTTCAACGGAGGAAACCCATGAAGTCCATGCATCGCGTTCGAGCGTTCATCCTGTGCATCCTGCTTGCAACCAGCGCGGCCGGAGCGCTTGCCGAGAAGTACGGCGGCACGCTGCGCTTCCCTCTGCGAGAGAACCCGAGCAGCGCCTCCCTGCACGAAGAGTCTTCGATCACCGCCATGCAGCCCTTCATGGCGGTGTTCAACAACCTGATCGTCTACGATCAAAAAGTCGAGATGGCCACGCCCGAGTCGATGCGTCCCGAGCTCGCCACGTCATGGTCCTGGAGCGCCGACAACACCGTCCTCACGATGAAGCTGCGCGAGGGCGTCAGGTGGCACGACGGCAAGCCTTTCACCAGCGCGGATGTCCAGTGCACCTGGGAGATGATTCTGGAGAAGCGTCCCTCCAACTGGCGCAAGAACTCGCACAAGGAGTGGTATGTCAATCTGAGAGAGATCCGCACCCATGGCCCGCACGAAGTCAGCTTCGTGCTCGGTCGGCCACAACCTTCGTTCCTGTCGTTTCTCGCGAGCGGCTGGTCGCCTGTCTATCCCTGTCATGTGGATGGCAAGGTGATGCGGCAGAAGCCGATCGGCACCGGCCCCTTCAAAGTCGCCGAGTTCCGCGCCAACGAAGTGATCCGGCTGGTGAAGAACACCGATTACTGGAAGAAGGACCGTCCTTACCTGGATGGCATCACGTATCGCATCATGCCGAGCACCGCAACGAGAGTGCTGGCCTTCGTCTCGGGCGATTTCGACATGACCGGCACTTCCACAGTGACACCTCTCACGATCAAGGACATTCAGAGCAAGGTGCCGAACGTCGTCTGCTCGACGACGGGTTCCATGGTGACGGGAGTCGTCCTGATCAATCACCGCGCGCCTCCGTTCGACAACCCCAGGGTACGGCAGGCCGTGGCGCTTGCCCTGGATCGCAACGCGTTCGTGGCGGCACAGCACGGCGGCGGACGCATCGGCGGCGTCATGATGGCTGCCCCCTACGGCACGTGGGGCCTCACGCCGGCGCAACTGGAGAGCGTTCCCGGTTTCGGCAAGGACGTCGAGAAGAATCGCGCCGAAGCCCGCAAACTCATGGAAGAGGCAGGCTACGGCCCGAACAAGAAGTTGGAGACGAGCATATTCGTGCGGACTTCATCGCCCAACTTCGTCGCCGGTGCCACACTGACGGCCGACCAGCTGCGCAGCATCTACATCGACGCCAAGGTCGAGCCCAAGGAGTACTCGATCTTCACCGGCGCCATCATCAAGGGAGCCTACCAGATGGGCTTCGAAACCTCCGGGTCGGCGATCGACGATCCCGATGTCGTGCTGTACGAGAACTTCATGTGTTCCTCGATCAGGAACTACAACAAATACTGCAACAAGGAGGTCGAAGCGAGAATCAACGAACAGTCCGCGACCCTTGACCAGGCCAAGCGCAAGCAACTCGTGAACACCCTCGACCTGCTGTTGCAGCGAGAGCAAGCTCGACTATCCGTCTATCACTCCACGAGTTCCGCCTGTTGGCACCCTCACGTCAAGGGCTATTTGCGCTCCAAGAACGGCATCTATACCCATCACCGCATGGAAGACGTCTGGATGGACAAGTAGACTACCCGCCCGGGCGCTCTGAGCAGCGCCCAGGTCGTGACGGCCGCATCGCCGATGCGGATTGAGGAGGCGCTCGCGCCTCCTCAGGAGACGACGGTATTCGTCGCCGACGATCGCGCCACCGGCTGCCGCAGATGGCAAGCCACCCAATGATCCGGCGTCACCTCCAGCAGCTTCGGCACCTCCGCCTTGCACTGCTCGGTCGCATACGGGCAGCGGGTGTGGAAGTGACACCCCGGCGGCGGATTGATCGGGCTGGGCACATCACCCTGCAACAAGCGCTTCTCGCGCTTCAAGCGCGGATTCGGTACGGGCACTGCAGACAGCAACGCCTCGGTGTACGGATGCAACGGACTGCGAAAGAGCGTGCGTTTGTCGGCGTGCTCGACAAGCCGGCCCAGGTACATCACGGCCACGCGATGGCTGATGTGCTCGACCACCGCCAGATCGTGTGCAATGAACAGGTAGGAAAGGTTCTTCTCGGCCTGCAGGTCCATCATCAGGTTGATGACTTGTGCCTGGATCGAGACATCGAGCGCCGACACCGGCTCGTCGCCGACGATCAACCGCGGATCGAGTGCGAGTGCCCGCGCGATGCCGATTCGCTGGCGCTGCCCGCCCGAAAACTGATGCGGCAGGCTGTTCATCTGCGAAGGCCGCAAGCCCACGCGATCGAACAAGGCCGCGACCCGCTCCTGACGCGCCTGCTTGTTCCCGATGCGGTGAACCAGGAGCGGCTCGCCGACGATGTCGCCCGCCGACATGCGCGGATTCAACGAAGAGAACGGATCCTGGAAGATGATCTGGGCATGACGTCGATGCTCGCGCATCTGCGCCTTCGACAGCGGCAGAATGTCCTTGCCCAGGATACGCACTTCGCCCGAGGTGGGCTCGACGAGACGAATCACCGCCCGTGCCACCGTCGACTTCCCGCAGCCGCTCTCGCCCACCAAGCCGAGCGTCTCACCCGGTGCGACGGAGAAACTCACGCCATCGACCGCATAGACATGCCCGGCGACAGCACGCAGCAGCCCCTTGCGAATGGGGAAGTGCTTCTTCAGATCGCGAACATCGAGCACGGGCACTTGCGCCTGCGCGCCCGGCAGGGCCATCCCACCCTCAGGCATGTCGACCTCCCTCGACCTTGTCCGAATGCCAGCACGCCGCCATGTGACCGGGGCGCTTGGTTTCGTAAGGCGGATACTCGTTGCGGCAAACGTCGCTTGCATAGGCGCAGCGCGGCGCGAACGTGCAGCCTTGGGGAAGATTGACGAGCGCCGGCACGATGCCCGGTATTTCCCGCAGGCGCCCGGCCGCGCCTTCCTTGCCGGATATCGACGCCAGATGCGGCACCGCCGCCAACAGGCCCTGCGTGTAGGGGTGCTGCGGATTCTCGAAGATCTCCTCGACGCTCGCCTCCTCCACTTTGCGCCCCCCGTACATCACGATCACCCGCTGCGCGGTTTCGGCGACTACCCCCAGATCGTGCGTGATCAACACCACCGCCGTGCCCAGCCGCTCCTGCAATTCCAGGATGATGTCCAGGATCTGCGCCTGGATGGTGACGTCGAGCGCCGTGGTCGGTTCGTCGGCGAGCAACACCTGCGGATTGCATGCCAGGGCCATGGCAGTCATCGCGCGCTGGCGCATGCCCCCCGACAACTGATGCGGATACTCTTTCGCACGACGCGCCGCCTCCGGAATCTTCACCAGACGCAGCATCTCGATCGCCTTGTCGAAGGCTTCGCGACGCGACACGCTCTGGTGCAGCATAAACGCTTCGCTGATCTGGTGCCCGACCGAAAGCACCGGATTGAGCGAGGTCATCGGCTCCTGAAAGATCATCGAAATGTGGTTGCCGCGTACCTTGCGCATTTCCGAGTCGGGCAACTCGAGCAGGTTGCGCCCCTCGAGCTTGATGCTGCCCGCCACGATGCGCCCGGGCGGATCAGGCACCAACCGAAGTATGGAAAGTGCCGTCATGCTCTTGCCGCATCCGGATTCGCCGACGATGGCGAGCTTCTCGCCCGCCTGCAGCGAGAAGGAGAGGTCTTCGACCGCCTTGACCACGCCCTGACGAACGAAAAAATAGGTCTTCAGGCCCTCGACTTCGAGCAGCGGCTGCGATGTCGACGTCCCGGTCGAGGCGCTTCCAGGTTCGTATCGCAATGATGGGGTGTCCATGATCGGCTCAGTTCGACGTGCGTTGACGGGGATCGAGGATGTCCCGCAGGGCATCGCCCAGCAGATTGGTCCCAAACACGGCCAGCGTGATCGCAAGCCCCGGGAAGATCACCAACCAGGGTGCTGTACGGGCGTACTCGGCCGCGGACTCGGAGAGCATCCGCCCCCAGGACGGATGCGGCTCGGGCACCCCGAGACCGAGGAACGACAACGAGGCTTCGACGAGAATCGCGCTGCCCAGACCCGCCGTCGCCAGCACGATCAGCGGCGCCAGCGTGTTGGGCAACACATGGCGAATCGCGATGCGCATCTCGCTCATACCCATGGCTCGGGCCGCTTCCACGAAGGGCATCTCTCGCAACGACAGCGTGTTCGCCCGGATGACGCGCGCAATGCTCGGCAGCTTCGGGATCGCAATCGCGATCATCGTGTTCGTCAAGGAGGGTCCGAGCGCCGCCGCCATCGCCATGGCGAGAATCAATGTCGGCAGCGCCTGCAGCATGTCGATGAATCGCTGCACGACCAGATCGACCGTCCCGCCCATGAAGCCGGAGGCCAGCCCGATGAACACGCCGAGCAGGACACCGAGGAACGTCGCACCGAAGGCAACCACCAGAGAGGTACGCGCGCCATAGACCACGCGACTGAAAAGATCGCGCCCCATGAAGTCAGCTCCCATCGGATGATCCAGCGACGGCTTGGAGAGGGAGATGGCGGGATTGGTCGAGAGCGGGTCGTGCCAAGTGATGTAGGGGGCGAGCGCCGCAACCAGGAAGAAGCCGAGCACGACGGCAAGCCCCACGCCACCCAGCGGATAGCGCTTGGCCAGGAAGAACGCCATGCCCCAGCGCGAGGTGACGTTGGCGCCGGCCTTGGCCAGATCCGCGTCGAAGTCGCCTGGCGTTGCTGCCGCGGCCTTGCCGATCGCTACGGTGGAGGCATCGGTTGCCGGTGAATTCATTGCGAGTCCCCTCCTTGCACCGCGTCAGTCGGTGTACTTGATGCGCGGATCGATGACCGCATAGAGCATGTCGACGATGAAGTTGCAGATCACCACCGCAAAGGCGCTGAACAAGACGAGGTTCTGCACGATCGGGTAGTCGCGCCAGCGAATGGCATCCACCAGATAGCGCCCGAGCCCGGGGATGTTGAACACGGTTTCCATCACGACGAGGCCCCCGAGCAGTTGGGCCGCCTCGATGCCGAGCAAGGTGATGATCGGCAAGATGGCGTTCTTCAGCGCATGGTGATAGTTGATGGCGCTCTCCGAGGCGCCCTTCGCTCGGGCCGTGCGGATGTAGTCCTGGCGCAGCACTTCGAGCATCGAGGAGCGCGTGAGGCGAACGATCAATGCGGAGCTTCGAAACCCCACCACCAGCGCCGGCACACTGAGCAAGGCGAGTTCATGCCACAGACTGGTCGGCTCGTCGGAATAGATCGGGATCATGCCGAAGAAATGCACCGCGAACATGAGCACCAGCAGCCCGCACCAGAACGAAGGCAGGGAAAGCGCACTGAGCGTGATGACCCGCAGCGTGTTGTCGACCAGCCCGTTCTGCTTCACCGCGCTCCAGACCCCGAGCGGTATGCCGATGATGATGGTGAAGAACAAGGTCAATCCGGCGAGCTTGAGCGTGACCGGAAGACGCGGCGCCATCTCGTCGATCGCGGGGCGTTCGCTCATGTACGAGTAGCCGAAATCCCCCTTGAGCAGACCGCCGATCCATCCCGTGTACTGCTGGACGAGTGGTTTGTCGAGGCCCAGATCGGCTTCGATCTTGGCTTTCTGCACTTCATCGATATAGCCGGAAGAATCGAACAATATGTCGGCGATGTTGCCTGGAACGACACGCATGAGCGCGAAGATGATGATCGACACGCCCAACACCGTGACGATCAGCAGCGCGGTGCGTCGTATGAGATAGACACCCATGCTTTCCTCCCTCGTTCGCGCCAGGAATCGGCTGCGCCGCGCCTGCCGTCATGCCCGCAGCTAGGCGGGTGCGACTCCATGCTCCGCATCTCATTGCTCTCCTGCCAGAGAAAGCAAAAGCGCGCACGCCGATGCGCTTGTTCACAGCATCATGCCACAGTGTTCATTTTATTGTGTACAAAAGTGTACACCGCTCGAGGAAGTGCTGGCGCAAGACGAGTGCCGTTCGCGCGCAACCTCGCGTATCCGCGAGCGCAAGTCCGTCGCATCAGAAGTGATTACGGCTATGCGACCGGGCGATCAAGCCGGCCAACTGCAGCATCTCGGATTCGTTGGTGATCCCGCGCGAACGCACCCCTCCGCAAAGACGCGACATCGCTCTGAAGGCCCAGCGGCTTGGCATGCCAACGCAGGCCGCGCGCGCTGACAACGTCATGATGTATTCATACCGCTACTCGGGTTGTTGGGCCTGGTCCCTGCTGATAAACTGGGGGGCTTTTTCTTCCGCCCTCCCTCGCATCGATCATGAACACCGCTGAAGCTCGTGACTACATCGCTCGCCTCGATGCTCAGGCAGAGCACCGCTCTGCCCCGTTCAAGCCCGGGCTCGCCATGCGATGGCGCCTCTTCGGTCATGGCGATCCGCTCGTGTTGATCCACGGGGGACATGGCAGCTGGCTGCATTGGATCTGCAACATCGAAGAGCTCGCGAAGAGGCATCGCCTGATCATCGGCGATCTGCCCGGCTTCGGTGATTCGGATGACGTACCGAACGAGACCAGCTCACAGGCTATCGCAGAAGCCGCGCTCGCATCCCTCGACGCCCTGCTCGGTGGCCGCCCACCGATCGATCTGGCGGGTTTCTCCTTCGGCGGCTCCATCTGCGCTCGCATCGCGGAAAAACGGGGAAACATTCGCAGACTGGCTCTGCTGGGCAGCGCAGGCAGCGGTACGCCGCAACGGCCCATCGCCGAACTGGTCAGATGGCGCCACCTCGAGGGTGCGGCGCAAGTGGCTGCTTTGCACCACAACCTTTACGTGCACATGCTACACAGCGAAGCGAATACGGATGCCCTCGCCTACGAGGCCTATGCGCAATGCACCACGATTACGCGCTATCGCAGCCGCGGCGAAATCCAGCGCAGGCGCCTGAAGGACATCCTGGCCGACTTTACGCAACCGGTGCTTTTCATGTGGGGCGAGAAAGACGTCACCGCGACCCCCGAAGAGACACGCTTCCTGGCCCAGACCGGCCCCAACCGAGTGGTAAAGGTCATCCCCGGCATCGGTCACTGGATCCAGTGCGAGGCGCCCGCGATCATCAACGGCGAACTCGATCTTTGGTTCAGCGTTCCGGACGCAGACGTTCCGTAACCAATCGCCGCATCCTAGCAAGTCCCCGATGCTCCGGCGCAACTCGCAATAACCATCGGATCGCAGTCGTGCGCGCTGTAACGGCTAATCCCTATACCAGCAGCCCACGAGATCCTTTCCCGCCCACTTCTCCGCCTTCCATGCGCGCAAAGATTGCGCGCCGTCGCGTTGCATTCACGTTCGATGCGGAACCGGCGTACGCCTTGATGACACAAGACTTCACGTAGGCGCGCAACGAACCGAGTGCGCTGGCTATCGCGGGGCAAACGAAAAAAGAGCAGGCGAACAATTACGCCTGCTCTTTTTGATGCGCGATTGATGCGCGAACGAAGAACGCTGTTCTACGACTTCACGTAACTGTCGGGATCGAGAGAAAACTTGTTCCGGCACTCGATCGAACAGAAATAGTACCAAGCACCGTCGTGGAAGGCCCGGGTGCCCTTGGTCGGATCGACCTCCGGTGCGCCTCCGGCCGTGGTACCTGACTGAACCTTTGCTGCCGCCTCATCCACAGGCTCAGGGCACGCCTGCTTGGATACTGGACAAATCGCCATGACTTTCAACTCCTCTGTGTAGATTGTGTTCGACGGGCGAAGTCTATCGCCCGAGTGAATCTCAAGCAGCTTCGGGAACGACCGGGACCGGACGACCGAGGATGACGTCTCCGGGCATATCGATCAAAGCCCGCGCGATTCGCGCGCGATGCTCGTAAGTCGTGCCCATGCGCATGGACCAGGCCGACACACGACGGAACCACAACTGCAGGTCGAATTCCATCATGAAGCCGATGCCGCCGTGGATGCTCTGCGAGTTGCGTACCGCCGCTTCCAGCTTTTCGTTGCAGAAGGACTTGGCCTGCGACACTTCGACCCAGGCCGGCTGACCCTGATCGAGCTTCCAGAGCGCCTCGAAGGTCAGCAGCTCGCCGCCATCGACCCAAATCTGCATGTCGGCGCAAGTGTGACCGACGGACTGGAATGCTCCGATCGGCTGGCCGAAGGCTTGCCGGAACTTGGCGTACTCGATGGCCATCTCGATGTCTTTGCGGGCCGCGCCGACCATCTGCGCGCACAGCAAGGCGGTGCCGCGATCGAGCATGGCTTCGACGACCGGCCAAGCACCACCCACCTTGCCGATGACGTTCGCTGCGGGAACGCGCACATCCTTGAAGGTGACTTCAGCCTGCCTGTCCTTGGCGAGCGTGATCAGAGGCGTCGAGCTCAGGCCCTTGGTCGCAGTGTCGACGATGAACAGCGACAGCCCGTCGCTGCCCTTGGACCCTGCCGTCGTCCGAGCCACCACCAGCATCTGGTTCGCCGCGACGTAGTTGTCCACGAACATCTTGGTGCCGTTGAGCACGAAGTCCTTGCCGTCAGCCTTGGCCGACATCTGGACGGCGTCCGGCAGAAAGCGCGGATCCTTTTCGCTGAAAGCCCAGGTCATCACCGACTTGCCGGCCACGACGTCGGGCAAATACTTTTGCTGCTGCTCGTCGGTGCCGTCTGTCGCGATGGTGATCGAAGCGACTGCCGTGCTATGCAAAGGCAAGGGAGCGATCGTCCGTCCGACTTCCCGCAGCACTAGTCCGAGGTAAAGCAGAGGCATGGCCGAACCGCCGACCTTCTCGGGCAGGCACATCCCTTGCCAGCCCAGTTCCGCCACCTTCGCCCAGAGATCTTTCGGATAGCCGAGTTCATCGACTTCCATCGCGCGCGCGAGTTTCGGAGTGCACTCCGCCTCGAGAAACTGGCGGGCGCTGTCCGCGATCATCTGTTCGTCGTCGTTCATCAAAATGTCCATTTACTTCGCCTCCGCTTTCTTCGATTTTCTTGCCGACGGCAGGCCGAGTCCACGGCGAGCCACCTGATCACGCATAACCTGCACGCTGCCGTGATTGATCCCGGATTGGAACGAGCCCATCACGTTGTGCGCGAACACACCTTTTTCGATCGCATGCGGCGATGTCCGCAGCAGCGTCCCGTACTGACCGAGCATCTGCGTGATCGATTCCGTCACGCGTACACCATGCTCCGGAGCCCAGACTTTCTCGGCAGACCCTTCGTATGTGAAGTTCCCGCCGCGCTCGACGATGGACATGCTGCGCATGGTCATCAAGCGGCACACCTGAGCTTCGATCCAGAGTTCTGCGATCTTATCGCGAATCGCGGGATTCTTGCCCGGTGCGTAGTCGCCGATGCTGTTTTTCTTGACGAAATTCACGATGTCCTCGTTGCGGCGCACTGATATGAGATATCGGGAGGCGCCCACGCGGTCGAGGTTCAGGCCCATGGAGCCCACACGCCATCCCTTGTTCTCTTCGCCCAGCAGGCAAGACTTGTGGATGCGCACGTTGTCGAAGAACGTTTCGTTGGTCCGGGCATTGCCGTAGGTCGTGCCCAGAGGCGCGGTGGGGTTGTTCTGAATCGTCCAGAGCGGCCGCACGGTGATCCCCGGGGTATCCATCGGGAACAGGAAAATCGAGATTCCCTCGTGCTTGGGCGCATTGCGATCCGTCCGCGCCATCAAGTAGATGTGCGTCGACATGTGAGCAGCACTGGTGTACATCTTCTGCCCGTTGATGACGTAGTAGTCGCCGTCACGCACCGCGCTGCACCGCAGGTTGGCCAGGTCGGCTCCGGCGTGGGGCTCGGTGAAGCCCAGGCAAAAAGAGACCTCGCGCTTGATCAGCCCCGGAATGTAGAATTTCTTCTGCTCTTCGGTGCCGGCGGCCATGATCGCAGGCGCCCCACTGCCGCCCAGCGTCGTCTGAATACCTACTCGGGTGAACTCTTCCTCGACGATGTACTGGGTGAGCCGATCTCCACCCTGCCCGCCATACTCCTTCGGGTAAGTGATCCCGAGCCAGCCCCGATCGTAAATCTTCTTGTAGAGTTCTTTCGCTCGCGGCCCCAAGCCGCGGCGGTCTTCGGTCGCACTTTCGGGATCGAGTTCGTTGGCGAGTTCAGGGGTGATGTTCTCCTTGATGAACTGCCTAACCTCGCGCCTGAGCGCTTCCTGCTGTGGTGTATATGCGAAATCCATAATGTTCCCTTCGAAAGTCCAACACCCAAATTCCCGCCCGCTACGCTCAGGCCGCGCCTGATCGCCAAACGCCGTCGGCCCTTGCATTCTTCCGTGCCCGAACTGACACGCGTGCCCGCACTCGGTTTCCGCATTCCGACGAGTTCTCGCCGATTCGCGACCAGAAACTGAAGCCCTCCGACGCGAACCTCACACAGTCATGCTGCGGCGCCACAAATGCATGGGACCGCTCGCCGTACCCCGAAGCACGCCCTGGATCGAGCTCCGGGCATGCGCTAGATCACGCCTCGCGATTTCAGCTCGCTCACCGTTGCCGCGTCCAGACCGAGTCGCTCGCGATACACCTCGTCGTTATGCTGGCCCAGCAGCGGGGCCGGCATGCGGTATTGCGCCCCGCTTTCCGACATGTTCCACATGCGGAACGGCACCTTGATGCGTCCGATGACCGGATGGTCGACCTCCTGGAAAAATCCGCGTGCCTCGAGATGCTGGCACTGGGCGAGATCCTTCGGCTCCTGCACGATGCCGAACAGCATGTGGTACTTCTCGGAGGCGGTCCGGAACAGTTCGTGCATGGTCCGATCCTTAGTGGCCTCGAGCACGAGCTCGTCCAGTTCCTCAGCGTATTTCGTGCGGCCGGTCAACGTGGCGAATTTTTCGTCCTTGAACTGCGGCAAGGCGAAGAAATCGGCGATGTCTTCCCATTCCGCGCCGCCGCCCGGTTGCCAGACGAAGTAGCCGTCCTTGCACCGCTGAACTTGGCCCGAGCCCCTGCCCGCCGCCGGAGCGCGCCCCTGAACACCGCCCGCCCAACTGTAGAAAGGCTGGTGAATGATCAGCGTGGAAGCCACCACGTCCTGCAGCGACAAGTCGACTTGCTGCCCTTCCCCGGTGAGATCTCTCGCGTAGAGCGCGGTGAGCGCGCCAACCACGCCCGTGTAACCACCTTCGTATTGCGCTTGAAAGCCGCCGTGCTTGATCGGCTCGCGGTCGGCCATGCCGCTGATGCTCATGATCCCGCTCAGCGCATAGGTGACGATCTCCTCGTTCTCGTAACCGGCGTATGGGCCAGTTTGCCCGAACGGGGTGATGGACACCATGATGAGCGCGGGATTGTCACGGGCCAGCGACTCGTAGTCGAGCCCCAGCGAAGCGAGGTAACCGGGCTTGAAGCTCTCGACGATGATGTCGGACTCGCGCGCCAGACGCTTGAAAAGTTCGCGCCCTCGCTCGTCCTCGATGTCGAGCTGGATGCCGCGCTTGTTGAGGTTGGCGAGAAGAAACACCAAGCTCTTCTCCGGATGCGCTTCATTGCCGGCGAAAGGCGCCATGCGCCTCCCCGCATCCCCCTTGGGCGGCTCGACCTTGAGGACGTCTGCCCCGAAATCGCCCAGGATCTTCGCGCACAGCGGCCCGGCCACCCCCTGGCTCAGATCGAGCACCTTAATATCGTCGAGCGAAGCAGGCGGCATCATGGTTGGTTCGTTTCGAAATTCTGAAATGATATCGACATAGTTCCGCAATGCTGCAATCGCAGCATCTCATCCTCCATCCCCCGGCGCCGGACCGTACCGATGTTCGGCCGCAACGCGCAGCAATAAACATCCCGCGAGCGGACATTATCCATGGGGACGAATGTCCCCCGCCCTGCGGGCAGCGAGAAAGAGGTCACCCCGGGACATGTCCGCCTCACAAGGTTCGCCTCCAAAGACGCAGTCTCAGAAACGCAAAAAACCGCCACCATCGTGTCGCTTGCAGACCCTGATTGGGATATGTCCGCAGACTTGCGCGGCGCGCCCCGAAGTGATTCCGGTGGTCTCGTCGGCAGTGTCTTGCGTGGCGCCGTTAGTGCGAGCGGCGCACCATGCGCGCGCCCCGCGTCTCCCGCGTTCGAAGATACCACAGACGCCTACAAAACTGTTCACAATCTGCTTGTCCGGACAACGTGTTCAGCGATCTCGGGCCGACTGGATACATGCCTGTAGAGCGCAGTTTTTCATAGAGCAAATGCGGGCACAAAGAGGTTGACAATGCCACGGGGCACATGATGCAATCGTCGACGACTTGCGAGTACGTCATGACGGTCTTCGACGTGCCGCGAAGTTCAGCTCAATCGTTCGTTTACGAACGGCCTACCTCGGGAGACACTCATGGCTGTGCGGTATCCGAAGATTATTTACGTAGAAGAAGTGATGCGCGAAGGCATGCAGATCGAGGATGCCAATATCCCGGTCGAGGCGAAAGCCGAACTGCTCAACGCGCTGTCCGAAACGGGCCTCAAGAACATCGTTGTCGGATCGTTCGTCAGCCCGAAGTACACCCCGCAGATGAAGAACATCGAAGCGGTCCTGGCGAAGTTCAAGCCCAAAGAGGGCGTGACCTACACCGCCATGATCCCGAACGACCGCGGTACCGAACGGGCCAAGGCGTTTTCGCCCCCGATCACGCTCAAGCGCGGCAAGGGCATGCCTCGATTGATGGTGCACCAGTGCGATGTATTCGCCCGACGCAATTACAACCGGTCGCAGATGAAGGAAATGTCGTCCTGGGCCAAGACGGTTGCGACGGCAAAAGCCAATGGCGCCAAGGAAGCCGGCATCGGCACCAACGCTACGTTCGGCTCCAATTTCCTCGGCGACTTCTCGGTCGACGTGACGATGACCTGGCTGAAGAAGCAGCATGAACTGTGGGATGCCGCCGGCATCAAGGTCGTGTCCGTGTCCGTGGGCGACCCGATGGGCTGGACGCACCCCGCCAAGGTCGAGGAAATCTTCGGTCGCGTGCGCGAAATGTGGCCCGACATCACTGATTTCCGCGCTCACCTGCACAACAGCCGCGGCATGGCCATCACCTCTGCCTACGCTGCGATCCGCGCGCTGGACGACCGGCATACCCTCAGCATGGAAGGTACGCTGGGCGGCGTCGGCGGCTGCCCCTACTGCGGCAACGGTCAGGCGACCGGCATGATGGCGACTGAAGATTTCATGCACATGCTCGAAGGCATGGGCATCGAAACCGGCGTGAATCTCGACAAGCTGATCGAGTGCGCATGGATGCTCGAGGAAATCCTGGGCCGCAACGCCTGGGGACATGTGTCCCGCGCGGGCCCCCGCCCCATGACCAAGGCGCGCTTGTTCAACGCCAACGCCCCCTTCGTCGAGACTTTGCAGCAAGCCAAGCACTTCATGCTTGGACCGAAGGCCTATGAGGGCGGCATCGTCCCGTGGTCCGAGCCCATCACCAGCCCTTATCTCGAGCGCCTCGAAAAGGGTCTGCCCGTGTATGAGGTCGGCGGCAACTGGCCGTGGCAGGAAGATTTCTTCCCGAAAGTCAAAGACATCAAGGAAGCGATCGAGCAGAGCAAGGAGGCAGCTGCATGAGCAACGCACCTGCGGCAGGTGAAAGCGTCCTGACGGATGCAGTCAAGGCGGTCATCGGCGCAACCGGAGAGAAGTTCGAGGCCAGCTTCGCTTGGGGCATCGAACGTGAAGGTTTGCGGATCTTCACGCAAGCGATCATGGATCCCGATCCCCGCTATTGGGACGACGAATTCGCCAAGACCACCAAATTCGGAGCGGTCATCACACCGCCGATCTATTGCACGTATATCGGCCGTCGCGCCCGCCCCGGCGCGGATGACCCGGTGACGCGCGCGTTCGAGGAGAATCCCCACTCCGACGGCATCGGCGGCGTTCGTACACCGGAAACCCGCGGCGGGCTCCCCGACGTTCCCACCCATCTGTTGCGGATCCTGAACGGCGGCAACGAGATCGAGCTGCTGCAGTACCCGAAGCTCGGCGACAAGATCTATCAGCAGTCGAAGTACGCCGACATCAAGGAGCGCGTGGGCAAGGACGGCACCCGCTTTCTCGTCGTGACGACCGAAATCACGTACACCAACCAGAACGGCGAGGTGCTCTGCATTCTGCGGGCCTCCCAACTCAGGCGTTGAGGATTGCAATGACAACTGCGCAGGAACTTCGGGAGAAGAAGCAAACCTACTTCGATGACATCAGTGTCGGCCAAGACATGCCGACGCTGGTCATCGGGCCCATGACAGCCACGCACCTGTTCCGCTGGAGCGCGGCCATCGAGAACTGGCACAGGATTCACTATGATCAGAGCTTCGCGATTTATCACGAAGGTCTGCCGAACATCCTGGGCCAGGGATCCTGGAAGCAGAGCATACTGCCGCGCTATCTGAAGGATCTGTGCCTGCCCGACGGCTGGCCGTGGAAAGTGAGCTTTCAGCACCGAGCCATGATCGTGCCCGGAGACACCATTACCGTCTGGGCGAAGGTGACGAACAAGTACGAGAAAGACGGCTTGGGCTTCATCGACATGGATTGCGGGATGCGTCTGCATTACGGCGCGGAAAGCTGTCCTGGAAAGGCAACCATCGTGTTGCCCATCCGTGGCGGCAAGGCGATTCCCTATCCTTTCGTGCCCCCGGCGAAATAGTCGGGCGTCGAAGCCAACTGAAGAGGAAACAGAATGGCACGTTTCATTGCGATAGGAAAAGTGGCGGGCTGGGACAACCTGGAGAAGTTCACCGCCGACCTGAAATCGACCGAGAAATGGCGTATCGACGCGCGCACGACGATCACGACCGTCTTCGCTCTCGAAGACGGCCGCATGATTGCCGAATGTCATACGCCCGACAAGGCAGAGTTCGAAGCCTGGCTGAAGAAGGTCGGGTTCGCCGTGGAAAGCCTCACGCAGATGAAGCACATCGCCAAGGCTGGCGATATCTGGAAGTGCTGATGCGTTAGGCTAGATCGCCGCCCGAGCGCAGCTGGATCACGTGCTTCAGGGCGGCCATCGCGTCTTGGTGGTAGCGCTTCATCGCCACCGAGGCGCGATCCGCGGAACCCTCGCAGATCGCATCCACCGCCGCCTCCAACTCCTTTCGGATGCCGTGGGCCCGATCGGGCACCATCACTGATCTGTACCAAAAGCGTATCAGCTTCGTATTCAGCGTCGCCAGCACGTGGGCGATGGTCTCCTGACCGGCAATCCGCCACATCTCCTCGCGAATCTTGCGCGAACTGCGCCCGACCGCCATCGGGTTGCCTTTGGCCAGCGCTTCCTTCATCTCCTTGAGGAGCGACTTCAATCGCGCCTTGTCCGCCTTCGTCGCACGCGCCACTGTCTGCCGTATCAGATAAGGCTCGAGCACGCCGCGCGTCTCGAAGATCTCCATCGCCTCTTCTTCGCTCACCATCCGAACATACGCACCGCGGTAGCGCTCGATGGATACCAGACCGTCATGCTCGAGGCGGGCGAGCACGCGACGAATACGGGCACGATTGGAGTTCAAGCTCTCAGCCAGGTCGGTCTCGACCAGCCGCTGCTTGGGATGCAATTCGCCACGCAGGATCTTGTCCCGAAGGACATCGTACTCGTCGAGCACTTGCTTTTTGGCGGGAGGCATGGCGCGCGAATTATTGCATGACTGCCTCCGCGATGTCCAAAGCCCACCTCGTCACCGGACGAAGCGTTCCGCTCCCGCCCAAGAACCTGGAATCAAGGTAGTGAGAATGCACAAGGCATCGACCAAAGCCATGACCCCGACACCTGGACTGCCCCCTTTCATCTCGGCGAGCGATCGAAGGACGCACTTCGTCGTCCGCGCTTGCTTCGACAAGTCGGCGACGATGTCCGACGCTGCATCGACCGGATTCAGCACAATCTGCTCGATCCGGTCGAGGAGGCGCTCGACTTCGCTCTCCTCGCGCACCACACCAGCATCGATCTGCGGTGCATTGATGACGCTCAGGCTATCGGCCGACCGACATCAGCCCTGGTGAGTCAACGCAACGCGCAGCACAGCCGTTGAATCCCGCATGAGTCCGTGGCGCGCATGAACGGGCGCGACTCGATCACGGCACGTTGATTCTGGTCAACCGATCCCATCGCCACTGCGATACGCTACGTTTGGCCCTAGCCCAGGAGAATTGCTGATGAACCGTGCGCTCATCGTTTTCGCCGTAACCGCCTCGATGCTCGCGACCGGCTGTGCCAATATGGGGGGCTTCGGGAGCGGACCGGGCTATGGCGAAACAGCCCCAGCTGCCGAAACAGCCGCTGCCCGCTACGGCAACATCGTCGGGATCGAAAGCATCAAGGTCGATCCGCAGTACAAGCTGGGCATTGGAACAGCCGTCGGCGCAGTCGCCGGCGGTTTGCTGGGATCACAGATCGGCAGCGGCAGAGGAAGCACCGCGGCTGCTGTCGCGGGAGCCGCCGTAGGCGCAGCAGCAGGCACGGCCGCCGAGAGCAGGCTTCAGCGCAAGGATGCGCAAAGCGTGACGGTGCGCATGCGCACGGGTGGGCAGGTGACGATCGTCCAGCCCGTGGATGCCCGTTTGAGCACCGGAATGAACGTACGCATCGAAGGCAGCGGCGAGACGGCACGGGTCGTGCCACGATAATCTGTCCTTTTGGGCTGCTCGCCCGGCTCCGGAAGCGCCGAACACAGTTGGCGTCGATCGCCAGCGCCGTGAAGTCGAGCAACCTGTAGTGCGTCCGTCTACCCTCGGAGCGACCCGAGGGGGCGAAGCCCCGGAAACCTGCACATCAATCTTGGGTCAACTCCGGCTCGCGGCCACGCCTGGAGGTTGTCGATTGCGCGCCCTGCGTGCCGTCGGTCAAGGTGGGTCGCTGTGTTCGGCAGCTCAACGCAGGGTTTCACGATCATCCCAATGAATCGGTCCTGGGCGAGCTCGCTCCCGATCAACAGGAGGTCGCCATGTCAGTAAACCCCCGCTTGAAAAAGCTAGCGCTCGGATGCGCGCTCGTGCTGCTTGGCTTGCATGCCTACGCCGACGAAGCCGCGCTTTGGCAAGCGATGCGCAAGCCTCGGCACGCGGTATTGATCAGGCACGCCACGGCACCCGGCACCGGAGATCCCTCCCACTTCAAACTCGATGACTGCGCCACGCAGCGAAATCTTTCCGAAGCAGGCCGGCACGAAGCGCAGCGCCTGGGAGAACGATTTCGTCTCAACGGGCTGGGAACGGCCCGTGTCTACAGCAGTC
>LNFM01005522.1_pt1 | contig 21784 bp, 20 predicted proteins | sample 596031 | NCBI WGS metagenome assembly LNFM01 (sample SAMN04254537, study PRJNA301005) | activated carbon metagenome | isolation source: dual media filters at the Ann Arbor, Michigan drinking water treatment plant | place: USA: Ann Arbor
TTCGGCATGACGGCATTCCAGCACTTCGGCGCGCGGGCGTGTCACGTACGCGCGGACAAAAGAAAACGCCCCGTCGGCAGGTAGCCGAGGGGCGCCAGATACTCGTTCGAGTCGCTACTGGTCAATGTGCGGCTAGGCGGCCGCGCCCTCGGCTGTGGACGTGCACCACCACCAATAGCGCGCCGGAAACGACGCACGGGGGGCAGCAAATCCAGAGACGAAGAACGACGGAGCAACGCCGGGCATGACCAAGAGACCCTACCAGACTCGTCCGAACATCGTCAACGTGCGTCCAACATGGTGATGGGCGCCGCCCGTTGCTTGACCCTCTTCTGACCGCGTGTCATAACCGAACTCATCTTGCCGGACTCCCCCCTTGTGACTGATCGCCTGCTTCGCGGCGGCCTTGCCGCCTGCTCCGCGCTCCTGCTGTGCCTGGCGCCCGTGCCCGGTCGACTCACCCCGCTGGTGGCGCCGGTCGGTGCGGTCGGCACGACCTTCCCCGTCTCAGAGATCCGGCGCGGCCAGGTCGGCGAGGGAGTGACGCGCATGGACGACGGGGAGCGGGTGACGTTCAAGGCGCACGTGCTGGGCGTGCTCGACGGCGTGATCGGGCCGAAGCGTCAGGTCATCCTGGCCCGCCTCGAGGGGGCCGGGCTCGAGCACACCGGCGTCATCGCCGGCATGAGCGGCAGCCCGGTCTACATCGACGGGCGCCTGGTTGGCGCGGTCGCCTACTCGATGGGCCAGTTCGCCAAGGCGCCCATCGCCGGCATCACGCCGATCGCCGAGATGGTGGATGCGACGGCCGCGACGGCGTCCCAGGCGCCGCGCACGGTCTCGACCCTGCCGCTGGACACCCCGCTCACCGCTGACGCGCTGCGCGACGCCTTCCTGGCATCGATTCCCGGACGGGGCGGCGTGACGCTCTCGCCGGTGGCGCTGCAAGGCCTTGGGATCGACGCGGTCAGCAGCCCGGTGCTGCGCCCCATCGCCACGCCGCTGTCGATGGGGGGATTCTCGGGCGCCATCGGCTCATGGCTGTCCGACACGCTGGGGACCGCAGGCTTCGCGCCGGTGTCGGCCGGCAGTGCCGTCGGCCGGGCGGCTGCCGATCCGGCGCCGCTGCAGGCGGGTGATGCCGTCGGCGTCAGCCTCGTCAGCGGCGACCTCTCCCTCGGGGCCACGGGCACGGTCACCAGTGTCGACGGCGCGCGCGTGCTGGCCTTCGGGCACCCCTTCTTCAACCTCGGGCCGGCGCAGCTCCCCATGACCCGCGCCCGCGTCGTCGCGGTCATTCCCAGCCTGTTGAACTCGATCAAGCTGGCGCAACTGGGTGACGTGATGGGCGTGATGGATCAGGATCGCGCCACGGCCATCGCCGGCACCCTCGGCGTCACGCCACGCACCATCCCGATGACGGTCGCGATGCGGGCCAACGGCTCGGCCTCGCGCCAGTTCACGTTCGAGGTGGCCGAGGATCAGCTCTTCTCGCCGCTGATCGTGTTCGCGGCGGTGGCCAACGTGCTGCAGTCGTACCAGCGCGAGGTGGGGGCGTCGACGATTCGTCTCAAGGGATCGGCCGACATCGGCGCGTCGACCCTGCGCCTCGACAACGTGTTCGGCGGCGACAGCGCCGTGACCATGGCGGCAGCCTCGCTGGCCGCGCCCCTGTCGGCCGTCCTGCGCAGCGATCTCGGCACGCCGCACATCGGGCGCATCGCGCTCGACGTCGACACCGACGAGCGGCAGCGCTCGACGCGGCTGGACCGCGCCTGGATCGCCGAGCCGCGGCCGCACGCCGGCGACACCGTCACGCTGATGGTCGAGACACGGAACTTCCGCAGCGCCCCGCAGATGCACCGTCTGCGCCTCCCCATTCCGGCCACCGCGACGGGGCCCCTGCAGGTGCAGATCATCGACGGCGCGACACTGGCGCAGCTGGAAGGCCGGCGGCGGTCGCTGGAGCAGGCGCGGTCGGTGGACGAGCTCGTCCAGTTGCTGAACAAGGCGCGGCGAGGCGACCGCTGGTACGTTCGCCTCACCCGCTCGGCGGCCGGATCGGTCATCAACGGGCACGACCTGCCCGCGCTGCCTGGCAGCGTGATGCAGATCCTGGGCGCCACGCCCGGTGTGGTCACCACGACCCTCGATCACGACGTCCTCGGCGAGTGGGAACTGCCGGCCGATGCCGTCGCCACCGGTCAGCGCACGCTCACCCTCTCTCCTCTCGCTCCGTAAGCCTTTCATGACACATGTGTCCCGTCTGTTCCTGACACTGGCCGCCGCCGCGGCCGTGGTCACCCTGCCCGTGCGTGCCGCGGGTCCGTCACGCTGGGAGATCAGCAGCACCGAGCAGTGGATGGCCGGGCGCGGCGAGCAGGTCGCGATCACGCGCGACGGCAGGCTGACCCTCGGCCCGACCGTGCGCGTGGTGCACGACGATCCGTCGCCGGCGCTGTGGACCGCGGTGCCCGCGCCCGACGGCACGGTGTACGTCGGATCGGGCAACGACGGCCAGGTGCTGGCGCTCTCGGGCGACACGGCGCGCGTGTTCTGGGACAGCGACGACCTGCAGGTCCATGCGCTGGCCTGGCATGGCGATGCCCTGCTGGCGGCCACCTCGCCCGACGGCAAGGTCTACCGCATCACCGCGAACGGCACGGCCACGGTGTTCTTCGATCCGGAGGAGACCTACGTGTGGGCCCTCGCGGTCGACAAGGAGCAGCAGGTCTACGTAGCCACCGGCGGCAAGGGGCGCGTCTACCGGGTGCCGCGGTCGGGTGGCGCGCCGACGAAGGTGTTCGAGAGCGCGGCGGCCAACGTCACGGCGTTGTCGGTGAGCGACAACGGCGACCTGCTCGTCGGCACCGACAGCCCGGGGCGGCTCTATCGCGTGCCCGCCGCGGGCAAGGCGTTCGCCCTGCTCGACGGGCCGTTCACGCAGGTCCAGGCCATCCGGCCCGGGGCCAACGGGGCCACGTGGATCCTGGCCGTCTCGCCCGGGGCGGCCCCGGCCAGCAGTCCCGCCGCGCCGCCGGCGGCCTCGTCCACGCCGACCGCGTCGGTCAGCACCGAGGTCACCGTCATCGCCATCGGCGACGCCACGACGGTGAGCGCCGCGCCGGCCGCTTCGACCGCGACCGCTGCCGCCAGTGCCGGTGGCGCGACGCGGGGCGCGGTGTATCGACTCGGCGCCAATGGCCTGCTCGACACCTACTGGGAGGCCACCGGGGAACTGCCCTTCGACCTCCACGCCACGGCGTCGGGCCAGTTGCTGATTGCGGCCGACAACGGCGTCGTCTATGCGCTCGACGGCGATCCCGTGCGGACGGCGCGCATCGCCCAGGTCCCGGGACGGCAGTTGACGCGCATCGTGCCGCGTGGCGACCGCTATCTGCTGCTGGCGTCGAACCCCGGCAAGATCATCGAACTGGCGGGGACGGCGGCCGCGACCGGGACCTACACCTCCGAGGTCAAGGATGCGACGACGGGCGCGACATGGGGCCTGTTGCGCTGGGAAGGGACGCAGCCCGCGGGCAGCACGGTCACCTTCTCGACGCGCAGTGGCAACACGTCGACGCCCGACGACACGTGGGCCGACTGGACCGGCGTGCGCGACGACGAGGGCGTGCAGCGCATCGCCAGCCCGCCCGCGCGCTACCTCCAGTGGAAGGTGACGATGGCCGGGACGCCCATCCTCGACCACGTCACGCTGACGTATCTGCCGCGCAATCAGCGTCCGAAGCTGACGAGCCTCATCATCCACCCGCCCGGTGTGGTGTTCCAGCAGCCCTACGCCACACAGGAACCGCCGGACCTCGCGGGCTACCTGTCGACCACGCCGGCCCCGGCGCGTGACCAGGCGATTGCCGCGGCGACGCCGACGGCCACCGCGGCCGCGGTCGGGCGACGGCTGTTCCAGAAGGGCTTCCAGACGTTCCAGTGGGACGCCAGCGATCCTGACAAGGACGACCTCCGCTACCAGGTGGCGGTCCGCCGGGTCGGCACCGACGACTGGCGGGTGCTGGCCAGGGACCTGGTGGGCGCCGTCTACGCCTGGGACACGTCCCTGCTGCCCGATGGCCGCTACATGGTGCGCGTGGTCGCCGGCGACCACCGCGCCAATCCCGTTGCGTCCGCGCTGCAGGGCGAGCGTGAAGCCGGCCCGCTCACGGTCGACAACACGCCGCCGTCGATCCGTGTCCGGGAGGCAACGACGGGCACCGCGCGAGGCGCGGCCGACGTGCTGCGCTTCGAGGTGACCGACGCCGCCTCCACGCTGGACCGGGTCGATGTCCTGCTCGGCAGCGGGCAGTGGCGCCCGGTCTTCCCGGAGGATGGGGCCCTGGACGGGCTTCGGGAGCGCTTCAGTGTGCCGACCGCCGACCTCGGCGAGGGGCCGGTCGTCCTGCGGGCGACCGACAGCCTTGCCAACCTCGCGACGCTGGAAGTCGACCGGCGCAAGTAGGCGCGCGGCCCGCGCGAGGAGCCGCGGTGCCTCGCGCGTGCTAGGTGGAGAGGTCGGCCGGCACCTGCCGTGCCGACTGCGGCTTGATGATGGTGGGCCGCACGGTCGTGTGGCTCACGAGCCAGATCAGACTCACGGCCACCGGGCTGCCCGCGCGACTGGCCGGATGGAAGCGCGCGGCGTCCTCCAGCGACTGCACGAGCTGCCGGTTCGGCGTGCCCTCGAGTTGCTGGGTGCGCTCGATGCGCCCCTCGCGGGTCACGACGGCGGAAATCGCCAATTCCACGTCCTGGTCCGTGGCCAGCGTCAGGTCGCTGGCCAGCATCAGCGGCAGCACCGCCTCGGCGGACACCCGCGGGGCTTCCATCCCGGGCGCCAGCGGCAGCGGCTCGAGGTCGGTGCCCGGCGAGGCCATCATGGCGATCAGGGCGCGCAGCGAGTCACTGCGCTGGTCGGCCGGCGCCAGGAGCACGATGCCGGCGGCCAGGCCGGCGCAGACCACGACGGCAGCCGTCGCGCAGAGCCCGGCCCACACGAGATGCATGTCGTCGAAGGCCTCGCGCACCCGGACGGGCCACGACTGCTGCTCTTCGGCCCGCACGCGACTGACGACGGCGCTGGCCAGGCCGTGCCGCACGGGCTCGTCCCCGACGGCCGCCGCCATGAGCGTTGCTTCGCGACGGATCACGACGCCCAGGTCGTCGAGTTCGTCCAGCACGCGCCGGCAGGCGGCGCAGTGATTGAGGTGCTGCCCGACATCGAGGTGGTCGGCCACCGACAACTCGCCGTCCCGGAATGCCGACAACTGCTCCTGGACGGCCGTGCACGCATTGAGGCTGGTCACGGCTGCAACTCCGCCCGCAGCAACTGGCGCGCTCGCGCCAGTCGCGACTTGACCGTACCGACGGCCACGTTCAGCGAATACCCGATCTCTTCGTAGCTGAGGCCGTCGATCTCCCGAAGCACCAGCGCCGTGCGTTGGTCGAACGGCAGGTCACGCAGGGCCTGCCACACGCGGTCGGCCTGTTCCTTCTGGCGCAGCAGCTTCTCCGGTCCGCAGTCGTCGCGCGGCGACGACAGCTCGCCGTGCTCGGAGACGTGCACGTCGAGGGGCACCTGCGCCGACTGGTAGCGACGGCGCCACCAGCGCTGGCGATTGCGGGCCTGATTGACGACGATGCGGTAGATCCAGGTCCGGAGGGCGGACTGACCGCGGAAGCGGTCGAGCATGCGGAAGACGGTCAGGAAGACGTCCTGCGAGAGGTCGAGGGCCTCTTCCTTGTCTCCCAGCAGGTGGAAGGCGAGCTGGTAGACCATGCGCTGATGGCTCTCCACCAGTTCCGTGCAGGCCTGTTCGTCGCCGGCGAGACACCGGGAGACCAATGCGGCCTCGGCGTCGCTGACGCTCGACCAGTCGAGCGTGACGGGCTTCATCGAGAGTTCCCCTGCCACCCTGCGGTCACCTCCTGAGCGTACCGATGTCAGGTTGGACACCGCAAGGACAGAAATGTTCCGGTTACCGGCTCTGCCGTGGGTCGATCCGGTCGCGGAGGCCGTCGCCGAGGAAGTTGAAGCCCAGGACGAGCAACGCAATCGCCACCCCGGGGAAGATCGTCAGGTGGGGCGCGTCAAGCAGGTGGCTGCGGCCGGCGTCGAGCATCGCCCCCCAGCTCGGTGTCGGGGCTGCACGCCGAGTCCGAGAAAACTGAGCGACGCCTCGGCGACGATGGCGCCCGCCATGCCGAGGGTCGCCTGCACGATCACCGCGGGATAGGCAGACGGCAGCACGTGCCGCACCAGCACCCGCGGGGCCGACGCCCCCAGGCTGCGGGCGGCCTGAACGTATTCGAACTCGCGCGCCTTGAGGACCTGCCCACGCACCAGTCGCGCGTAGCCCACCCAGCCGATGGCCGCCAGGGCGATCACCACGTTGCGCAGACTCGGCCCGAGCGCCGCCACCAGTGCGATGGCGAGCAGGATCCCGGGGAACGCCATCAGCACGTCGATGACCCGGCCGATCGCCGTGTCCACCCACCCGCCCGCATACCCGGCGATGCCACCGACCACGAGCCCGAGCAGCGCCGAGACGGAGACGACGGCGACGCCGACCAGCAGCGAGACGCGCGCCCCGGCCACGAGCCGCGCCAGCATGTCGCGTCCCAGTTCGTCGAGGCCGAGGGGATGGGCCAGCGTCGGGCCGGCCAGGCGGAGCGCGAGCTCCTGCGCACGCGGGTCCGCCGCCACGATCCACGGGCCGGCAATGGCCACGACGACGGCGATGGCCACGAGCGCGAGTCCGATGCGGAGGTTCATTCGTAGCGAATCCGCGGGTCGGCCAGCCCGTAGGCCAGGTCGGTCAGCAGGTTGACGGCGACGTAGGTGACGGCGATGAGCAGGATGCACCCCTGCACCATCGGGTAGTCGCGGAACTGGATCGACTGGATCAGCAGGCGTCCCAGCCCCGGCCACGCGAAGATCGTCTCGGTGATGATCGTGCCGGTCAGGACCGCGCCGAACTGCAGACCGACGATCGTGATGATGGGAATCAGCCCGTTGCGCAGCGCATGGCGCAGCACCGTGCGACGTCGCGACAGCCCGCGCGATCGCGCCGCCCGCACGTACAGCTCCTTCAGTTCCTCGACCAGACTGGCGCGCGTCATCCGGGCCAGAATCGCCGCCAGCGCCAGCCCGAGCGTCGTCGCCGGCAGCACCAGGTATTCGGGTGGCACCCGCGGGATCGACCCGATCAACATCTCGGTGGAGGGACCGCGCCCGGAGATGGGCAACCATCCGAGGTGGACGCCGAACAGCAGCGCCAGCAGCGGGCCCAGCCAGAAATTGGGCATCGAGACGCCGACCAGCGCCAGCGCCATCGCCAGGTTGTCCACCCAGGTGTTGGCCCGGACCGCGGCGATGATGCCGAGGGGCACGGCGACCAGCAGGGCCACCACCATGGCCGTGACCGCGAGCAGCGCCGTGGCGCCCAGCTTCTCCGACAGCTCGGTGGTGACCGGCCGGCCCGTGCGCAGCGACAGTCCGAGGTGCCCGCGCGCCGCGTCGGCCAGGAAGCGGGCGTACTGCGTCGGTAGCGGGTCGTCGAGCCCGAGCCGGGCCCGCAACGCCGCGACGTCGGCCGGTGTCGCCGCCTCCCCGAGCATCGAGACGGCGGGATCACCCGGCACGAGGTGGATCAGCGTGAAGACGAGCGTCGCCACCCCCAGCAGCACGGGGATCGTGAGCAGCAGACGCCGGGTCAGGAAGCGCAGCATGGACGGCCGCTATGGTAGTCGAGTGCTGGCGGTCTCTTCGTCGAGGCCGAGGCGCCGCACCAGCTTGCTCAGCCCCTGCCGCGTCAACCCGAGGTCGCGCGCGGCCTGCGAGGGCCGGCCGCCGGCCCGGCTCAGCGCGTCGCGCACGAACGTCGCCTCGAACTCGCGGCGGGCGGCGTCCAGCCCCGTGCGGACCAGATAGGGCATGGCGGTCTCCAGTCGCCGCACGTCCGGCGGCAGGTCGTCGACGCGGACCCGCCCACGCGGCGCCACGCGCACCGCGAGGGCGGCCAGCGTGTTCTGCAGTTGCCGCACATTGCCTGGCCAGTCGTACCGCATCAGCGCCTCGAGCACGCGCCCTTCGAGCCGGGCCCGGCTGCCGACACGCGCCGTGCAGTCCTGCCAGAAGTGACGCGCCAGCATCGGGATGTCCTCGCGACGCTCACGCAAGGCGGGCATCCGGACGCGGACGACGTCGAGGCGGTAGAAGAGGTCGGCGCGGAAGGTGCCGCGGCGGACGGCCTCTTCGAGCGAGACGTTGGTCGCGGCGATGATCCGCACGTCGACGCGGCGGGCCTGGTTCTCGCCGACGCGACGCACCTCGCCATCCTGCAAGACCCGGAGCAGCTTGGCCTGCGCACGGCCGCCGAGCTCACCCACTTCGTCCAGGAACAGCGTGCCGCCATCGGCCTCGTCGAACAGCCCGGCCCGGTCGGTGGCCGCGCCCGTGAAGGCCCCGCGCACATGGCCGAACAACTCGGATTCCAGCAGTTCGTCAGGCAGGGCGGCGCAGTTGATGGCCGCACAGCGCCGGTGGCGACGCTGCCCGAGGGCGTGGATCGCCCGCGCGGCCAGTTCCTTGCCGCACCCGCTCTCCCCGCGCACCAGCACGGGGAACGGGGCGCGCGCCGCCAGCGCGATCTGCGTGCGGACGTCGCGCATCACCGTGCTGTCGCCCACCAGGGTCTGCTCGAGCCCGGGCGCCGCCACCACTGCGGGCGGCAACGGTCGCACGTGACTCGCGACGAGCCGTGCGAACACGGGCAGCAGCGCCTGCCGGGGCTGGGCCGCGTCGCGTGTCGGCCAGCGCGCGCACACGAACAGCCAGCCGCCTGCCTCCAGCGCCTGCTTCCCGACGGCATGCCAGCCGAACGTCGAGGCCACGGCCTCGGGGGCGTCGGCGTGGCAGAGCGGGCGCCACGCCTGCAGGGAATCGCCCGGCGGGCCGTCGCTGGCCATGAGGCGGGCGTCTCCGCCCTGGGCCACGAGGATCGCTGCGTGGTCGGCCTGGGTGTGATGCCGCACCGAACGGCAGGCCGTGGCGAGCGCCTCCTCGTCGCGAGTGGCCTCCTCGAGCAGCGCGGTGACGTCGAGCAGTTCGTGATGGGTCATGCGAGTGCGATCTCCGTGATGCGGCGGAATCCAGGTGAAGGCAGGACAGATCGGGGCGGCAGGCAGTGCACGCCAGGCGCGCCGGACATGCCGGACGCGCGCCATCGCCCCCGCGGTCGTCGCGGGCCAGACGGCAGGCAGGGGGCAGGCCCGTGGCACAGCCGGGGCCGCCCAGGCTGGCGGCAGTCCACGCAGAAGGGCGAGGCCCGCAACACGCCCGCCGCGCTGCAGCCAGGCCTCCAGCAGCGGCGCCCCGGACGGCGGCAGCGCGGTGGCGGGCAGGCCGACCATCAGCGGAGGCCACTCGTGGACCGGCAGGGCCGCCTGGAACACGTAAGGGAGGCACGACAGGTGCAGGGGCACCAGCCCCGCGGCACGGGCGCCCGCCGCGAGTCGGCACCAGGCACGCGGGCCGTCCGTACGGGTGACGCCGACGTCCCCGTCGCTCTCGGCCACCGGCACCGGCCCGGAGTCCTTCTGCCACTCGGCAGCCGGGGTCGCCACATGGACGAGTCGTTCGGTCCAGCGTCCCAGCCAGTCGATGGTCAGCCAGCCATCGACGACCGCGCGGTCTGGCAGGTCGGGGACGGCCTCCGGCCCGGGCGCCGGAGGCCGCCACGCGGGCGCCGACGTCGACGCCACGACGCGCGACGCGATCTCGGCGCGGCTCCCGGTCGCCAGGTCGAGCAGCCCCGAAGGGGTCTCGATCAGGCGGCCCGCGCGGAGGGCCCCGACGGGTGTGTACGGCTCGGGCCTCGACATGCGCGGAGCCTGAGCAAGGCGCTCGCCAGGTCCGCATCCCCGCGAAACCCCGCAAATGGTCGCCGCGACCAGTCGAGGCGTGCGAAATCTGCGACCCGCCCGCCATGCGCAGGCGGCAGGAACTTCGTCCTCGGCGCGCGGGCTCGCCGCGCCTGCGCGTGTAGAATCGTGGGTTGATGCTGCGATTTCTCACGGCAGGTGAATCCCACGGTCAGGCACTGGTCGCAATGGTGGAGGGGCTCCCCGCAGGCCTCCCCGTCGATCAGGACGCCCTCGCCCGCGACCTTCGTCGTCGTCAACTCGGCTACGGGCGGGGGCGGCGGATGCAAATCGAGACCGACACGGCCGAGATCCTGAGTGGGGTCCGCAAGGGCCACACCCTCGGCAGTCCGGTCGCGATGCTGATTCGCAATCGCGACTGGAAGAACTGGCAGCAGACGATGCATGTGGGGTCGGAGGCGCCGGCCGATGCCACCGGCGCCAGGCGCGCCCCGGTGACGCGTCCGCGACCGGGCCACGCCGATCTCGCCGGGGCCCTGAAGTACGACCGCGAGGACATGCGGGACATCCTCGAGCGCGCCAGTGCCCGGGAGACCGCGGCGCGCGTCGCCGCCGGGGCGCTGGCCCGCCAGTTCCTGGCCGCGCTCGACATCCACATCGTCAGCCACGTCTTCACGCTCGGACCGGTCAGTGTGCCCGACCCGCTGGCGGTGACGTACGACCAGATCGCGGCGATCGACGACGACGCGGCCCTGCACTGCGTGGATGAGGCGCTGCAGCAGCAGATGATCGAGGCCATCGACGCCGCACGGGCCGCTGGCGACACGCTCGGCGGAGCCTTCGAAGTCGTCGTGCGCGGCCTCCCGCCGGGCCTCGGCTCCTACGTCCAGTGGGACCGCAAGCTCGATGGCCGACTGGCCCAGGCCGTGATGTCCATTCCAGCCATCAAGGCCGTGGGGATCGGCAAGGGGGTCGGCGTGGCCAGCGTGCCGGGCTCGCAGGTGCACGACGAGATCGTGCTGCCGGCCGGCGACGACGAGTCGCGGGCGATGGGTGTGGCGCGTCCGACCAACCGCGCCGGCGGGCTCGAGGGCGGCGTCACCAATGGCGAAGACCTTCGCCTGAGCGGCTACATGAAGCCGATCTCGACGCTGATGAAGCCCCTCCGCTCGGTCGACCTGCAGACGATGCAGGAGTCGCCCGCGGCGATTGAACGCAGCGACGTGTGTGCGGTGCCGGCGGCGGCCGTCGTGGCCGAGGCCATGGTGGCATTCGTGCTGGCCGACGCCGTGCTCGAACGCTTCGGCGCCGACACCCTCGACGACATCCGCGCCGCCATGCAGCGCGCCGACGCCCGCGTGCAGCAACGCTTTCATCCTGCACCGGCCGGCGCGTGACGCCATGCGTCGGCCGATCCTCCGTTACGGCGATCCGCTCCTGCATCAGAAGGCCGCTCCGGTCGCGGCCATCACGCCGGCGATCGATGGCCTCATCGAGGACATGCGCGAGACGATGCACGTGGCGGCCGGCGTCGGGCTCGCGGCGCCCCAGATTGGCGAATCGTTGCAGGTGTGTCTGGTCGACCTCTCTGCCGGTCGTCGGCCCGACCAGTTGCTCGTCCTCATCAACCCGGACGTCGTCGAGCGCGACGGCATGCAGTTGAAGGAAGAGGGCTGTCTGAGCCTGCCGGGCATCGAAGCGACGGTGCCGCGCCCCTGGCGCCTCACCGTGCGGGCCCTCGATCGCGACGGCGATCTGCGGGAGATTCGCGCCGAGGGTCTGCTCGCCCGCGCCATCCAGCACGAGGTCGATCATCTCAACGGCATCCTGTTCCTCGACCGCCTCCGCCCCGTCTACCGCTGGGCGATCACCCGACGCATCTCCCGCCTGCGGCGTGCGGGCAAGTGGTAAGGCGCTGACGTCCTGATGCCCCTGCGAATCGCGTTCTTCGGGACCCCGGCCTTCGCCGTGCCGACGCTCGATGCCCTGCTGGCCTCCGACCACGAGGTGGTGGGCGTGGTCACGCAGCCGGATCGTCCGCGCGGGCGCGGGCAGCAGGTGTCCGACTCCCCCGTCAAGGCGCGGGCCCGCATCGCCGGCGTCCCGATCCTCCAGCCGACGCGGTTGAAGGATCCGGCCTTTCTCGAGGCGTTCGGCGCCTGGCGCGCCGACCTCGGGGTCGTCGCCGCCTACGGGCGCCTCCTGCCGCAGGTGCTGCTGGACCTCCCGCCGCGAGGCCTGATCAACGTCCATGCCTCGCTCCTGCCGGCGTGGCGCGGCGCCTCGCCGATCCAGCGGGCAGTGTTGCACGGGGATGCGGTGAGTGGCGTGACGATCATGCGCGTGATGCTGGCGCTGGACGCCGGTGCCATGCTCGCGCGTGCCGAGGTGCCCATTGCCGCCGACGACACCACCGGCACCCTCGAGGCGCGTCTGGCGGTGGTCGGGGCGTCGCTGCTGCGGGACGTCGTGGACCGACTGGGGCGCGGCGAGACGGTGGACGAGGTGCCGCAGGACGACAGCCTGGCCACCCTCGCCCCGAAGATCGAGAAGCAGGAAGGCCTCATCGACTGGAGCCGCCCGGCGCCGGCGCTGGACTGCCACGTCCGCGGCATGCAGCCGTGGCCCGGCGCCTTCACCTTCGTCGACGGGCAGCGTCTGGTCGTGCGGGAGGCCCGCGTGGACGACCGGCCGGCGGGCGACACGCCGCCTGGCGGACTGGTAGCGCTCGACGATGATGCGATCGTGCTCGCTTGCGGTGAGGGCACCACGCTGCGGGTGGTGCGCGTGCAGCCCGAGGGCAAGCGCGTCATGACGGCACGGGAGTGGCGGCTCGGGCGCCGCAGCGAGGCGCCCCTGCGTGCCGGCATGCCGTCATGATTGCGCCGGCCCGGCGCGCGGCCACCGAGGTCCTCGTCGCCATCGACGCCGGCCGCTGGGACCTGCCGGCCGCACTGGCGCAGGTCCACGGGTCGCTCGCGGACCCACGCGATCGTGCCCTGCTGACGGACCTGGCCACGGGCGTCCAGCGCTGGCGCCTCGCCCTGGACTTCGTCATCCATGCGCTGACGCGCCGGCAGCCCACCGACCTCGACCCCGACGTCCGCGCCACGCTGCGTCTCGGCCTGTACCAGCTGCAGCACGCCACCCGCATCCCGGCATCGGCCGTCGTCAACGACGCCGTCGAGATCGTCAAGCGTGGCCCGACGCGGAGCGCGGCCGGGATGGTCAATGCGGTCCTCCGACGCGTGGTGCGCGACGGCTTCCCGCCGATGCCGGAGGCGCCGCGCGTGCCGGTCGACGACCCACGGTGGCGGGCACAGGCCGTCGCCTGGCTGGCCGTGTCTCACTCGCACCCGGCCTGGCTGGTCGAGCGGTGGCTGGATCGGTTCGGTGTCGAGGCCGTCGAGGCCTGGGTGCGCTACGACAACACGCCGGCCGAGGTCACGCTGTGGCCGCTGCCCGGCGGACCGGACGCGACACCGCTGCCGGTGGAGGGCACGCCGACGCCCTACGTCCCCGGTGGCGTCGTGCTCGCGAGCGGGCGCGACGCGCTCGCCCTGCTCAAGGACGGCGCGGCCTACGCGCAGGACGAAGCGTCGGCCGCGGTCGGGGTCGTCGCGGGTGTCGTGGCGCGCGGGCGGGTCCTGGATGCCTGCGCGGCGCCCGGGGGCAAGACGCTGGCCATGCGGCCCTACCTGCCGCCGGGGGCGATCCCGATCGCCAACGACGTCCGCGCCCGCCGCGTCGCCCTGCTGGCGGCGACGCTGGCGCGGGCGGGCGGACGACGTCCCCCCGTGCTGCGGAGCGATGCCCGTCATCTGCCGTTCGCCGGGACGATCGACACCCTGCTGGTCGACGCGCCCTGTTCAGGGCTGGGCACGCTGCGGCGCGAGCCCGACGTGCGATGGCGACGAACGCTGGCCGATCTGCCCGGCCTGGTCGAGTTGCAGCGGAGTCTGGTCGAGGACGGACTGCGGGCCCTCGCGCCCGGCGGGCGGCTGATTTACGCCACGTGTTCGAGTGAACCCGAGGAGAACGAGGATCTGGTGGCCGACGTCCTGCGGACCCACCCCACGCTGCGCCGGGTCGACCTCCGTCAGGCCGGGCTGCCCTCGTCGATGACGCCCCTGCTCACGGAGGACGGCGCCCTTCGCTCCTGGCCGCACGTCCACGGGCTCGATGCCTTCTTCGCGGCCGTGCTCGAAACGCCGGCGCAGGCCTGTGGGATCATGCGGTGATGGAAGCGCGGCGAGGGTTCACCGGCCGGGTGTGGGGCGCGGGCAAGCTGGTGATGCTGCTGGCGTTGCTGGGCATCACCTACGCCGTCTCGTTCGGCATGGCGATGCGCCTGGCGCTGCGCACGCGTGACGTCCGGGTGCCCGACCTGCGGGGCCGGACCGTCAATCAGGCCAGCACGTCCCTCACCGAGCTCGGCTTGCCGCTCAAGGTCGAGGAAGCTCGCCGGTCGGATCCCAAGGTGAAGGCCGGACTGATCCTCGCCCAGGACCCGGTGTCGGGCAGCACGGCCCGACGGCCCCGGAGCGTGAAGGTGTGGTTGAGCGCGGGCCCGACCGTGAGCCGCGTGCCGGCCGTGATGGGGCTGACCGAGCGCACCGCGCAGCTGCGTCTCGAGGGCGAAGGGATCGGCATCCGGGACCTCGCTGCCATCCGGTCGTCGGCCTTCCCCGCCGGCATCGTGGTCGCGCAGAATCCGGCCTCGGGCGCTGCCGCCGACACCGTGTCCCTGCTGGTCAACCGGGGCGAACGCGGCACGACGTACGTGATGCCGGACCTCATCGGCGTCAATGCGCAACAGGCGGCCGAACTGCTGCGCGTGCGTGGCTTCCGCGTCGCGATGGTGGCCGAGCAACCCTACCCTGGCGTGCCCCCCGGCATCGTCTTGCGGCAGTCTCCGCTCGGCGGTTTCCAGATTGCCCCGGGCGACGCCATCTCCCTGGAGGTCAGCCGGTGAGCGTGCGGATTGCGCCGTCGATTCTGAGTGCCGACTTCGCCGCGCTCGGCCGGGATGTCGCCATGGTGGCCGCCGCCGGCGCCGACTGGATTCACGTCGATGTGATGGATGGCCGGTTCGTGCCCAACATCAGCATCGGGGTCCCGGTCGTGGCCGCCCTGGCGCGGGTGTCGCCGGTGCCGCTCGACGTCCACCTGATGATCGTCGAGCCCGAGACCTACGTCGACGCCTTCGTGCAGGCGGGGGCGGCGTCGGTGTCCGTCCACGTCGAGGCCACCGATCACCTGCATCGCCTCGTCCACCGGATTCGCGAACTCGGGGCCAGACCGGGCGTGGCCATCAACCCGGCGACGCCGCTCGAGACGCTGACCGAGATCGCGGCCGACCTCGACATCGTCATCCTGATGTCGGTCAACCCGGGTTTCGGGGGGCAGGCGTTCATCGAGCGCAGCTACGACCGGCTCCGCCGCCTGCGGGATCTGCTCGACCGTCAGGGCAGTGCCGCCGTCATCACCGTGGACGGCGGGGTCGACCCGGCGCGGGCCGAGGCCGTGGTCGAGGCGGGCGGGGACGTGCTGGTGGCCGGCAACGCCGTCTTCGGCGCGGCAGACCCGACGGCGGCGATGGCGGCGCTCCGGGCGGCCGGGGCACGTGGCTGGCAGGCACGTGGCTCCCGATGAGCGAACTCGCGGGCACCGCCCGAATCCGGGTGCGCTATGCCGAAACCGACCAGATGGGCGTGGTCTATCACGGCAACTACTTCGCGTGGTTCGAGGTCGGGCGCGTCGAGTGGCTGCGACAGCTCGGCTGGAGCTACAAGGCGCTCGAAGAGGGCGGCGTCAGCCTGCCGGTGATCGAGGCCGCTTGCCAGTACCGGCACCCGGCGCGGTACGATGACGAGTTGGAGATCCGGACGACGGGCCGCATGGCGAGTGGCGTGCGAGTCGAGTTCACCTACGCGCTGGTGCGCCTGGCCGATGGCCGGGAGCTGGCGACCGCCCGGACCATGCACGTGCCGGTCACCCGTGACGGGCGTCCATGCCGCCTGCCGGTGGCGCTGAGGGAGATGTTGGCGTGAAGGCACTCGTCACCGGGGCCGCCGGGTTCATCGGCTCGACCCTCACCGACCGGCTCCTGTCGCAGGGCGCGGACGTGGTCGGCATCGACTGCTTCACCGACTACTACCCGCGGGCGCTCAAGGAGCGCAACCTCGCGGCCGCCAGGACGTCGCCCCGGTTCCGGTTCGTCGAGGACGACCTGCTCGGGACGGACCTCGACGCGCTGCTCGACGGCGTGACGCACATCTTCCATCTCGCGGCGCAGGCGGGTGTGCGCAAGAGCTGGGGGCGCGATTTCGGTGTCTACGTCCACAACAACATCGCCGTGTCGCAGCGTTTGCTGGAGGCCTGTGCCGGCCGCCCGCTCGACCGGTTCGTCTATGCCTCGACGTCCTCGGTCTATGGAGACGATGCGCCGATCCCGATGCGGGAGGATCAGCGGCTGCAGCCGCTGTCGCCGTACGGGGTCTCCAAGCTCGCCGCCGAACACCTGGGCCACCTGTACCACGTGAACCATGGCCTGCCGTTCGTGGCCCTGCGCTACTTCACGGTCTATGGGCCGCGGCAACGTCCGGACATGGGCTTTCACCGGTTCCTGACGGCGGCCATGGACGGGCGTCCGCTGACCCGGTATGGCGACGGCGAGCAGACGCGGGACTTCACGTTCGTGGCCGATGCGGTGACGGGCACGGTGGCCGCGGGCACCCGGGGCGTTCCCGGGCGTGTGTACAACCTGGGCGGTGGGGCCCGAGTGACGGTGAACGACGTCTTCGCGATGATCGGCCGTCTCGTCGGTGAGCCCATCGCCATCGATCAGCAGCCGCCCCAGAAGGGCGACATGCGCGACACCTACGCGGACACGAGTCGCGCGGCGACGGACCTCGGCTTTGCGCCGTCGGTCACGCTCGAGCAGGGATTGGCAGAAGAGTACGCATGGTTACGAAGCGAACGAGCATGAGCCGGATCGGTCGACCGGTCCGCACCGCGGCGCTGGTCCTGCTGGTGGTGGTCACCGCCGCCTGCGCCACCAAGCGCGGCAACATCCCCACGGGCGTCACCGAGCCGGACAAGTACCTGTTCGAGCAGGGCAAGCTCTCCATGGACGACCGCAAGTGGTTCACGGCGCGGGAGTACTACCAGCAGCTGGTCGACGGTTACCCGCAGAGTCCGCTGCGCGCCGACGCCAAGCTGGGCCTGGGCGACGCCTACCTCAACGACGGGTCCACCGAGGGCAAGCTGCGCGCCGAACGGGAGTTCCAGGAGTTCCTGTCCTACTTCCCCACGCACGCGCGAGCCGACTACGCCCAGTACAAGCTGGCGATGACCCACTTCGACCAGATGCCGAAGGCGGAGCGCGATCAGACGGAGACCCTCGCCGCGCTCGAGCAGTTTGCGGCCTTCCGGCAGAAGTATCCCAACAGCGAGCTGCTGCCCGAGGTGGTCGAGAAGGAGCGCGTCGCGCGCGACCGCCTCAGCGAGTCCATCTACAAGGTGGGCTACTTCTACCACCGGGCCCGCTGGTATCCGGGCGGCATCTCCCGATTCCGGCAGGTGCTGACCGAAGACCCGAAGTTCACCAACCGCGACGCGGTGTACTACTACCTCGCAGAGGCCCTGGTGACGGTGAAGCTCGAGGCCGAGGCGCTGCCGCTGCTCGAGAAGCTCGAAGCCGAGTTTCTCGAGAGCGAGTTCCTCCCGAAGGGCGCGGCCCTCAAGGAACAGGTCAAGACGACGCTGGCCTCCCGCACGCCCGGGGCGGCCGACGGCAGCCCGGCGGCCACCCCGGCAGGCACGCCGGCCCCAGGCGGCATCATCGGGCCCGGCAACCCCAGCGGCGGCATCGGGGTCACGCCGCCCCCTGCCAAGCCCACCGTGGACGTCAAGCCGCCGCAGTAGCGGGGTCTCGGGGAGCGCTCACGGCTCCTCGACGTCGGGCGTCTTCAGCACGGAGTTGAAGCGCCGGTAGTAGTCCAGGGCCGACCAGACCGCCAGGGCGAGCATCACCCACAAGGCGAGCGTCCCGACCCAATCGAGCGGAAACGGCACGCTGGGCGCCAGCAGGAGACCGAGGATGGCCGTCACCTGCGCGGCCATCTTGCGCTTGCCCAGTTCGGAGGCGGGCATCGCCACGCCGCGGGCGGTCGCGACGCTGCGCAGCCCCGTCACCGCGAGGTCGCGGCCGACGATGATGGTGACCATCCAGGCCGGGGCCCGCTCCAGCTGCACCAGCGAGATGAGCGCCCCCAGCACGAGCAGCTTGTCGGCCAGCGGGTCCAGCCACTGTCCGACCGCCGTGATCTGCCGCCGCCGACGCGCCAGCCAGCCATCGAGCAGGTCGGTCAGCGATGCGAGCGCGAAGATCAGCGCCCCGAGGAAGTCGCTGCGCACGCCCGTCCATTCCCAGCTGCGCGGTGGAGTCAGCATCACGACGACGAGGAGGGGCACCAGCACGATGCGGACGACCGACAGGGTGTTCGGGAGATTGAGCATCGTGGGGAGCGGCGCCATTGTACCTGCCGGCAGGGCCGTGTCGTGGGTGTGCGCTATCATTTCGGGCTGACATGAAGGCCATACTGCTCGCAGGTGGCAAAGGCACGCGCCTGCGTCCCCTCACGCTGAACACCCCCAAACCGATCGTCCCGATCTTCAACCGGCCCTTCCTGATGTACCAGCTCGATCAGCTGCGTCAGGTGCCCGAGATCACCGAAGTGATCCTCAGCCTGAACTACCAGCCCAGGCGCATCGAGGAGACCTTCGGCAACGGCGACGCCCTCGGGATCAAGATTTCCTATGCGGTCGAACCCCAGCCGCTCGGCACGGGCGGGGCGATCAAGTTCTCGGCGCAGACCGTCCAGGACTCGGTGATCGTCCTCAACGGCGACGTGCTGCAGCAGATCGACCTGCAGGCCGTCATCGCGCGGCACCGGGCCGCGAAAGCCAAGGCGACCATCGTGCTGACGCCGGTGGACAACCCGTCGGCCTACGGACTGGTCGAGACCGACGCCGAGGGCAACGTCCTGCGCTTCCTCGAGAAGCCCGGGCAGGACGAGATCACGGTGAACACGATCAACGCCGGCATCTACGTGCTCGAACCCGAGACGCTGGACCGCATCCCGGACAACGAGGCCTACTCGATCGAGCGCCAGTACTTCCCGTCGCTGGTGGCCAACGGCGAGACGTTCGTGGCCTATGTCAACGACGGCTACTGGATCGACATCGGCACCCCCGAGAAGTACCGGCAGGTGCACCGGGACATCATGGACGGCCGCTACCATGCGGCGCCGTTCCTCGATCAGCCCGGCGGCATCGTCGACCTCGGCGCGCGCATCGAACAGGACGTCCACATCCAGGGACCGTGCTTCCTCGACGAGGGGTCGGTCATCAAGGCGGGGGCCAGGCTCGGGCCGTATGCCGTGATCGGGCGGCAGGTGCAGGTGGACGAGCAGGCGCAGGTCCGCGACTCGGTGACCTGGGCCAACACCGTCATCGGCGCCGAGGCCGTCGTCGAAGGCACGCTGATCGGCCGCAACTGCCACATCGGCCGCAACACGGTGCTCGGCGAGGGCCGGATGGTCGGCGACCGCAGCACCGTCACGGATTTCAGCAGACTCTGACGCCCCCTCTGGCGGGCCTTTTCGGCGCGGTGGTGCCCCGGTGGCGCCCGGCGCCTCGGATGGACGCATGGCAGATGTGAACGTCGTGAACCCGGAGATCTTCAAGGCCTACGACGTGCGGGGACTCTACCCGTCGGAGGTGAACGAGACCGCGGCGCACGACATCGGTGGGGCATTCGCCTCCTACCTCGGAGCGCGGCGCATTGCGGTGACGCGCGACATGCGGACCTCGTCGCCGGGGCTCGCCGAGGCTTTCATCGAAGGGGCCCGTCAGCAGGGCTGCGACGTCGTCGACTACGGCATGATGCCGACTGACGTCATGTACTTCGCGGTGTGCCGCGACGGCCTCGACGGCGGCGCGCAGATCACGGCGTCGCACAACCCGAAGGAGTACAACGGCATCAAGCTGGTCTCGAAGGGCGCCAAGCCGCTCAGCGGTGAAGTGGGCCTCAAGGAGATCAGGGAGATGATCATGGCCCGCGAGCTGCCGCCACGGCAGCCGACCATGGGCGGGTACGAACGGCGCGAGGTGGTGGACGACTATCTCGAGCACATCTTCCGGTTCATCGATCCGTCGATCATCAAGCCCTTCTCCTGCGTGCTCGATGCCGGCAGCGGCATGGGCGGACTGATCGGGCCGAAGATCTTCGCGCGCCTCCCCTGCCGCACCTCGCACGTCGCGATGGAGGTGGACGGGACGTTCCCCCATCACGAGTCCAACCCGCTCATCGAGGAGAACCGCCGCACGGTGACGCAGCGTGTCCTCGACGAGAAGGCCGACATCGGCATCGCGTGGGATGGTGACGCCGATCGCTGCTTCTTCATCGACGGCACCGGGGACTTCGTGGCGGGCGACTTCGTCACCGCGCTGCTCGCCGAAGCCTTCCTGATGAAGTACCCGGGCGAGAAGATCATCTACGACGTGCGCGCGAGCTATGCCGTCAAGGATCTCGTGGCGCAGTACGGCGGCACGGCGCTGATGAGCCGCGTCGGGCATGCGTTCATCAAGCAGCGCATGCGGGCCGAAGACGCGATCTTCGGCGGCGAGGTCACGGGCCACTACTACTTCCGCGACAACTTCTACGCCGACAACGGCTTCATCCCGGTCCTGCTGATCCTGGAACTGATGTCGCGCAAGGGGCAGACGCTGGCGGAACTGCTGGCGCCCCTGCGCGAGAAGTACTTCATCTCTGGCGAGATCAACACCAAGCTGGCGACGATGGCCCTGGCCGACGAGAAGATCGCCGAGCTGACCGCCAGATATGCCGACGGCCACGTGTACCACCTCGACGGCGTGTCGGTGGAGTACCGGGACTGGCATTTCAACGTGCGCAAGTCCAACACCGAGCCGCTGCTGCGCCTGAACCTCGAGGGCGTCACCGACGACATCATGCAGCGACGCCGGGACGAAGTGCTTGGCATCATCCGCGGCTGACGTGGTGGGACGCGCGTATGCGTGCCGACCGACCGTGGGAGGGACGTCTCGCTGAGGCGTCCACATACAAGAAGGCCGCCCCCCGGATCGGAGGCGGCCTTCTTCGTCTGTGTCGCGCGCGGTCGCCTAGCGGCAGGTCGCGGCGATCATCTTGACGTTGGTCACCTTCAGCACGCCCGTCGTGGCGGCCTGATTGGCCATGTGCTGCATCGAGGCGGCGCCGGCCGAGCTGCCAGCCTGGCTGCCCGTCGTCGTCCCCGTCGTGGCGCCCGTGCCACCAGCCGCACCGCTGCCGGTGCTGCCGCTGCCCGAGGTGCCCTGGCCGGCATAGCCCGTGCTGCCGCTGCCCGAGCCAGCCGCCCCGCTGCCCGTCGTTGCCGAGCCGCCGTGCGCCCCCATGCTGGGCGAGCCCGAGGCGCTACCCGATTCGAGCGTGCCCGTCACCTCGATCTGGTGACCGACATGCGCCGCCAGGTTGGTCGAGGCGTCCGCCATCAGGTGGTAGACGCGTCCGCCCTGCTGGCCCGCGGCCGAACGGGCGTCGCTCTGCCCCGCCGTGCTGCTCGGCATGCCTGTCGTCGCGTTGCCGCTGCCGCCGTCCGAGACGCGCAGCATGTACATGCCGCTCCCCGACGTGCTGCCGTAGCGTCCCGCACCCGCCGCCTGGCCGCTCTGCGCGGTCGCGCCCTGCGTGCCGGACATCGTGCTGCCGCTGCTGCCCGCCTGGCCGGTGCTGCCGGTGCTCGTGCTCCCGGTCGCACTGCTGCCGGTGGAGCCGGTCGAGCCCGCGCTGCCGGTGCTGCCCGTC
>LNFM01005527.1_pt1 | contig 21775 bp, 12 predicted proteins | sample 596031 | NCBI WGS metagenome assembly LNFM01 (sample SAMN04254537, study PRJNA301005) | activated carbon metagenome | isolation source: dual media filters at the Ann Arbor, Michigan drinking water treatment plant | place: USA: Ann Arbor
CGCGGAATCGAATCCTCGAGGTCGAGCATCACGAGGTCGGCGTCCGCTCGGACGACCGCGGCCTCGACGTACTTCCACACGGTCGCGGGGCACGTCAGGTGCGTGCGTTGCACGAGGTGCCTCGGCTCGAACTCGAGCCGCTCGGCGGCGAGCTTCGCGAGCGTGGCTTCATTCTGGGCGCGGGCGCGCTCTTCGATCGCGCGTCGCGTGTCGCTGGGGAGCGTCATGACGATCACCGCGGCGAACGCTACACCACATCGCTGAGCGCGAGGGAGGGAGGCGCCGCGCGCAACCTCTGCAGGCGATGGGTCAGAGATCTGCTTCGCATCGGACGGGGATCACGCTTCGAGCGGTACGGGCGACGCCCCGGATCGGCGCGGGACCTTCGACGCCCATCGCAGAGATGCCGCCCAGCAGAGAGTCTCGCGAGTCTTCCGTCTGCGGGTCGATATATCCGTTCGCGTCCTGCCACTGCGCTGCGCGCAGGCACGCCTCGCCGCTGTCCGAGACTTCGAGCGTCAGGCGCGTCGTATCGAACATCTCGCCACGAAACCCGATCGAAAGACCCACCGGCAGGGTCCGGCTCTGATCGACGATCGTCCAATGGGCGGGCGCTGCGCGGGCGCCGCAGATCCGATCGCTCTGCCATCCGCTGATCGAGAAGACCTCGCTCGACGCCAGCGCGAGCGACTCACCTTCGAACAACGGAACAAACTCCCAGCGCGACACCCCCAAGACGTCGTGCACCGCGAGGACTCCGACGCGCGCGCCGCGCCGTGCGAGCGCCTGCGTAAAATAGAGCTGCGATACGCTAGGAATCGCTCGCTGCGCGCGCGTTCGACCCGCGCTGTCGAAGAGCCACGCCATGCGCAACGGAGCTCCTCCTCGGTTCGCGAGCGCGACGGTCGTGCCCGCGGGACCGTCGATCGTCGCGACGGTGCGCCCGACGGCGTGCGGCGACAGGACTCGCTCGATCGAGGCTCCGACGCGTGCGATGAACCGCTCGCAATGCCCCCAGTCGAAGCCAGGAAGGCAGCGTTCGGCGAGGGCGAATCGCTCGTTTGCGAGAACGAGCGTCCACCCTTGCGCGGCGCCAAGCAGCGTCGTGTCCGAGACGGCCGCGAGGTCGAGCGCTGGGTTGGACGCTGAAAACACGGCCGGCGTCGCGCGCGATCGCCCCTCGAGCGCCCATGAAATCGAGAGCGCGACCTCTCTTGGCCCAGGGCCGCTTCGAGCCTCGATGAGATAACGCCCGAACGGCGCGGTCTGCCACCGGGCGCGCGTCGCGTCGATCGGTCGCGGTCTTTCGTCGCGCCGACACTGCAACCCGAGGGGTTCGACGAAGCTCGCCGAGCGGATCGGCGGCTCGATGTCCGCCGCGTTCGACGCGAAGACCACCTCGTCTTCGACGGGTTGGTGCGAGCCGACGAACACCATTTCGTTGAGCAGACAGCCGTCTGCTCTGCAGGCGACCGCGACGGTCGGAGAGGTATTCGCGTCGAACGCGACGACCCCGCCCCGCGCAGCGCGCAGCGGAGTCCGCTCGAAGCGCTGGCCGCCATCGGAGCTGAGCCACACATCATTGGACGTTCGACCTGCGACGACGATGTGTCGCGCGTCCATCACGCCGACGCTCACCGTCTCCAACGGCAGCGGGGTCCTCGACACACGACCGTCGCGCCACAGCGCGAGGGCGCTCTCGCGAGGAGTCGGGGAGCTGTCGTCGCCCGCGAGATAGACCCACGCTGTGCCATCGCTTGCGATCGATCCGACCTGGTGGCGAAGCTCGAACTCACTGAAGTCCGCGGGCGCCGGGAGCGACTGATAGGTGCCTGTATTCAAGGAATAGAGCGCCAGCGGGAGCTCGTCGCCAGACCTCGCGACGAGCGCGGTCTCGTGCCGAAGCGCGATCGGCAGTCGACGGTCGAGCGACGAAGGCACGGAGAACCACCCTCGGCTTGCGGCGCGCGCGCAAAACTCTGGGCGGACTCGGTCTCTGGACGCGATCGCGTCGGACCGACAGGCCCCGAGGGAGAGCGCCGAGGCGCCGTCATCCGAGAGCAAGAGCGAGTGCAACGAGCGAATCGGCGCGAAGGGTCGCAGCGGCTGCGCGGGATCCCAGAGCAGCACCCCCATCGAGTTGACGCAATCGAACACCGCGCGCCTCCCCCACTGGGTGGCCGTGCAGCGCGCGGTCGGGAGCGCGTCGGCGTTGCGACGAAGCAGCGCGCCGTCGACCGGATCGAACCAGAGCAGCGAGCGGCCGACTTGGACGAGCGCGTCGCTCCCGAAGGGGCGATAGCTCGTTGCGGTGCTGAAGAGCGCGCGAGGCCACCGTCGATAGATCGCGCGGTAGAGGCTCTCGGTCTGCGAGATCGAGAGCGCCGGCTCGATCGCCGGAGACGCGCGTTCGAGCCGGCCCTGCGAGTCGAGCCGAAAGAAGCCGTCCGACGTTTGGAGCACGAAGGCCCCAGACGACCCGTTCACCGAGAGGGCCGCGGCCGCGCCGATCGAGACGATCCGATCGTTGCGTCCCCCGTCAGCGGTCCACCGAACGACGCCGCCGTTCGTGATCGCGAGACCGGTGTCTCTGTCGATGAACGCGACGGACTCGACCGGCTGCAGCGGCCAACGGCGGATCTCTGATCCGTTGGTGAACCAGCTACGACCGAGCTGATCGCGCCACGCGAGCGCGCCGCGCGAGCCCCCGACGCTGGGCACGAACAAGCCTCGCCGAGCGATCGCTCGAAGCGCGCCGGTGCAGGACGCAGCCTCGAACGCAGTCCCGTCGCTCGTGACAAACAGCCACCGAGCGCCGTCGCGCGCGGCTCCGACGATGCGCGCCAACGGTCGATCTCGGGCGATCGATACGGACTCGCCGCGGATGGTGGCGCGGACCGAACCGACGCCTGCGCACAGCGCGCCGTCCTCGTCGCCGAGCACGATCGGCTCAGCCAACACCGGGATCCACTGCGCGCCGAAAGAGCGCCCCTCAGCCGGCGGCGCGTCGACCGATCGCGCGCGCTCGAAGGAGAGCCTGCGCGGCGCGGTGGTCGGGCCTGTGATCGCCGTCGAGCAGGAGGTCACTGCGACGACGAGCGGCCATGCGAGCGTTCGAGTCCCGAACAACGCACAAACGATACAACACAGAGCGGCTTTGCTCTTGGATGGCGCCACGCGCGCGGAGGGTCTCGGGATGTTTCCCGGCACCAGCTCGGGGCGTGGCTGCTTCGATGCGAGAGCATCGATTCGAGCCGCCGATCGAGCCGCGGGGTGACACGAGCGTGCACGAACGTCGAGTGGTCGCTCGGAGAATTGGCACGAGGCGGCCGGGTAGAGGTACCATTTCCCTGTGCAAACCCTGCGTCGGACGCCGCTCGCCGAAGCGGCGATGTCGATTGGTGTCCTCGGCGCGGGCGCCGCGTCGCTGGCGTCGCTCGTCGCGCTGCTCCACAGCGGAGACGCGGTCGGACAGAGCAGACCCACGCGGCCGACCCCTCGGGGCGACGGAGGCGCGATCCCTGCGGCGTGCAACGCGATCAGGGTCGCGGATGACGCTGGGCACTTCATCGCCCGCGAGGACTTTACGCCTCCTGTACCTGTCGTGGACGGCGATGACCTGCTCGCGTTGGTCAATCGGTCGCCGCGTTGGGTGCTCGCGACGACGTACGCGCCGAGGGACCTCGTCGAGCTGACGACGATGCGACCGGCTGCTGCGACGAGCTGCACTCCGCCCGAGCGTCAGTGCCTGCGGCGCGAGGCCGCCCTTGCCTATCAGCGCATGGCGTCGACGATGCGCCGCGAGGGACACGAACCCAAGCTCGACTCGGCGTTTCGCGGCTTCGTCACGCAGTGCACGGTGTTTGCCAAGTGGGCGTGGCGCAGGGGGACCGCGATGGGCTTCTGCCCTGCGACGAACGCGAGCGCGATTCCTGGGCACTCGCAGCACCAGCTCGGGACCGCGATCGATCTGTTCACGCTCTCGTGGACCCGTGCTGGCTCGCATTTTCGCGACGGATTCGGCTGCTCGCCGGGAGGGCGATGGCTCGCGCAGAACAGCTGGCGCTTCGGGTTCGTGCTGCCCTATCCGCTGCACCCAGACTATCGCGCGCCGGGGAGCGATTGCGCCGCGCGACCCGAGCATCGAGGACGGGTCGATCCTCGCACGGGGTACAAGCACGAGCCCTGGCACTTGCGATACATCGGCGTGGACAGCGCTGAGCGATTTCATCGCGCGTGGGAGGAGAGCGGGCCGGGCTCGGCCACAGAGATCACCCTCGAGCAGTGGCTCCGCGAGCGGCTCGGCGCGAGGGATCCAGTCGAGCTCCCGAGCTGCGACGGCTGCGCGTGCGGCGAGTGCGCGACCTTCAGCGACGGAGCGAGCGGGCGAACGCCGTGCCCTTCTGGGCGGTCGCTGATGCTCGATCGCAGCGGACACCCGGCGGCGGCGCGGGGCATTCCAACGCTGCTCGCGACGCGCGTCGTGCGCGACGGGAGCGCGGTGATCGCCTATGCGCGCGTGCGGGTTCCCGAGCAGACGCTCACGCAGCCGCCGATGGGCGACGCGCAGGGGTTGGTGCGCTACGGCGCGGGCGTGACGGTGCGCGCGCTCTCGACCGCAGAAGGCGCGCTCGCGCGGGAGTATCGAGCGATCGACGGCGTCTGGCGCGTGGGCGTCGAGCTCCGAGACGACCGAACGAACCGGGGCTATCCGTGGCGCGCGGCGCTGGCCGCAGCAGGGCGGGACACGACGGCCAACGGGTTCAACAGCCGGCTCCTGGCGACGAGCGGAGAGATCGAAGTGGGCGTCCGCATCGAGGGTCTTCGCGCGGGACAGCGAGTCCGGATCGCGGTTTTGCGCGGCGAAGAAGCGGTCGACAGCAACGACGTCCGCCTGCCGTAATCGCAGTGAAGGCGCTGCGAGTAGCGCTATTCTCTACGCCATGCGTCCCCGCTCGTACCTCGCTTGTGCATCGCTTCTGTCCCTCGTTCACTGCACGACGCCCAACCCCAACGCCGACGCTGGAGCCGATCCCTTCGCGGTCCCAGCGATGGCGTGTCGATCGGGCGCGGGCTGGGCCGGTGATCGTCCGGCGTTCGCTCGAAACACCGAGGCGTGGGGGCTCTCGCCGGTGCGCGGGACGCGCTTCGCGACGGCAGATATCGACAACGACGGGTACTCCGACCTCGTCGTGCAGTCGGGGACGACCAACGTTCGAACGAACCTCGACGCGACTCCGCCGGTGATTCACACGCGGCTCTTGATGAACCGCCCGAAGGCCGGCGGCGGACGAGAGTTCGTGGACGCCACGCGCGACTCGAATTTTCTCGCGACGCGCGACGGGGCCTACGGTCGCAACAACACGATCACGGGCTTCGCGGACGTCGACAACGACGGCGACGTGGACGCGGTCACGCAGGTGTACCTGAACGTGAGGGCGCCGGACGACCCTGGCGATCGCGGGGTCGTGATGCTCAACGACGGACGCGGGCGATTCACGATCGCGCCCGAGAGCGAGCTGGCCCCGGCGCAGGCGGACGGCTTTGCCTCGCAGGCCTCGGGCGTCGCGTTCGTCGACCAGAACCGCGACGGAAACATCGACGTCTTCGTGAGCTACTTCTACGACCCGACCGCGCGCGTCGAGATCGGACAGCAGCCCTCGCTGTTTCGCGGCGACGGCGCGGGGCTGTTTTCGGACGTGACGAGCATGGTGGGAATGCAGCTCGGCGACCAGATGTCGGACTTCGCGACGGCCAGCCACCGAAGGCCGCTCTATGGAGCGAGCGCGTGCGACGTCAACGGAGACGGGATGCTCGACCTGATCGGCGCCGCGTACGGCCGCCAGTGGAACGAGCTGTTCGTCTCCACGGCCGACGGGAGCTTTCGCGAAGTGGGGCTCAGCTCCAACGTTGGCGGCGACGCCAATCGAGAGTTTCAGCGGGACGAGAGCTACCTCTGTTTCTGCGCGGCGATGGCGGGGCGCTGCCCCGCAGGGACGCCAGAGCCTCGATACACGTGCCCCGTTCGCGGATGGCGCGCGGGCTACAACGATCAGCCGTGGAGGCTCAACGGAAACACCTTCACGATCGCGTGCGGCGACGTCGACAACGACGGCGACATCGACCTCTACACCGCGGCGATCGCGCACCCGGACACGGGGCCCGCGAGCGACCGATCGCAGCTCCTTCGCAATACAAGCCCGGCGGGCGCCACGCCGGACATGGTGCGCTTCGAGCGCGTGGATCGTATGCAGTCGGGGCTCGTTCCGGGCTCGGGACCGCAGCAAGACGAGGGCGGGATCTCCGCGGTGATGTTCGACTTCGACCGCGATGGAAGGCTGGACATCTGGTACGGAGCCAGCGATTACCCCGGCAATTTCGGGTGGATGTTTCGGCAGAGGCCGGACGGAACGTTCGAGCAAGTCTCGGTCGCCGCGGGGGTTCGCCACGCCTGTCCGGTCGGGATCGCGTTGGCAGACTTCGACCTCGACGGCGATCAAGACCTCATCGTCGGCAGCTCGACCGCGCGCAATTGCGCGCAGACGTGGCGGATGGGCAACGAGGTGCACATCTACGAAAACGTCGCCTCCGAGGCGAACTGGACCTCGATTCGGCTCGTGGGGCGGGGCGCGGGAGGCGCCAATCGCTCGGGCATCGGCGCGCGCGTGCGGGTCACCGCGGGCGGCGTCACGCAGACGCGCGAGCTCGCGGGTTCGTTTGGGCACTTCGGGTTGGGGCAAGAGCTCGTCGCGCACTTTGGCTTGGGGACGTCGTGCGCGGTCGAGCGCATCGAGGTCCGCTGGCCCGACGCCGCAGGAACGGTCGAGACGTTCGTCGCGGGCGCGAGCGGTTCTACCGCGCCGATCCCAGCGAACTATCGCCTCGAGCTCAGGCAGGGCGAAGGGCGCGTTCGCTTCGAGACGGCGCCTCGAGCGGGCTCGGACGCGGGTGCGCGATGAGCGATGCGCCCCGCGAGGGAGCCCCCGAACCGCGGATCTTTTCGCGAGAGTCCCAGATCCGCATCGACCGCGAAGGTCGCTTCTGGCACGAGGGCGAGCGGATCGACCACTCGGGGCTCGCGCGCGCCTTCGCGCAGTGGGTCGTTTGGGACGAGGCGAGCCAGCGATACCAGCTTCGAAACAGCATGGACTGGTGCTGGATCACCGTCGACGACGCGCCGCTCGTGGTTGTCTCGGCCCACCTCGACGATGACGGCGAGGTGTTGTTGTCGTTGAGCGACGGGACTGTCGAGCGACTCGCGCTCGAGACGCTGCGCATCGACCGCGAAGACGTCCCGTACTGCACGGTGCGCGGAGGCACGGTGGACGCGAGGTTTCTGCAAGCCGCTGCGTTTTCGTTGCTCGAACACGCAGAGCCCGACGGCGACCAATGGGCGCTCGTGCTCGGACCGAAGCGCGTCGCGCTCGTGCGCGTCGTCGAGGGCGTCTCGCGCGTCGGGCGAGCAAAGGAGGGAGTGTCGTGACGCGCGCGGATTTGCTCACCGAGGCGCGGGCGCTCGGGACACAGTCGTTTGCGTTGGCAGCGACGCGGGCAGAGGCGTTCGAGGCGCTGCGAGAGCGGGTCGAGGACGACGACGAGCTCGTGCTGTTCGACCTCGCGTGGATCGAGGCGCGCGCGCACAACGCGGCGCGCGGCGGCGAGCCCTGGGCGGGAGACGAGGCGGACGTGCTCCTCTCGGCGCTCTCGCGCGTCGTGGTGGGGAGCGTGGTCGAAGAGCGGGAGCGGGAGTTCTACGCGGCGCTCGACGCGCTGCGTGACGCCCTCGCAGACCGGAGGCTCGACGCGTCATCAGAGGTCGCGACGAGCGCCTGGCTGGCTCTGGCGCGCGGGAGCATTCGCGTCGAGGACCGCGATCGAATCGCGGCGGCGCTGACGGTGTGGCACCGCGCCTGCGCGGGGGCGCAGGGCACGACCGCGGGGCAGTGCGCGCTCACGGCGCTCGAGCTCGCGTCGCACGCGGACGACGCGGAGGCGGCCCGAGACGCGGCTGAGCAGCTCTGGCGCTTTCGAGAGCCGGCGGCGAGCGACGGGATGTTGGACGCGGCCGATCGGGCGTCGTTGATCGCGCCGGTGTGGCAGGTGCGGATGGCGCTCGGCGACGCGGAGGGCGCTCGCGTCGCGGCGAACGCGCTGGTGGCGCTCTGCATCGAATCGGACCGCCCTGCGCGCGTCGCCGACGCCCTCGCGGCGGCGGCCGAGTGCGCGATGGCTCAGGGAGACCACCCGAGCGCACGGAGCGCCCTCGCGCGGAGGCTCGAGATCTCCGAGGGGCTGCTCGCAGAGGCGCAGGCGGCCGAGCACACGGACGGGACGCTCTTCGCGCTCGCCCGACGTGACGAAGCGCGGGAGGCGCTGAGCGCGCTCGACGCGATGCTGGCGGAGGCCGAGGGGCGCGCCCCCGGCTCGGGTTGAGCCTCCAGCGCCTCTGCTCGAGGTACCGGCAAAGGCACAAGAACGAACGCGTCCTGTAGAAACGCGCTTGACGGCCTACGTGCGCAGCGAGAACGTTCGCGCACTATGCGCGAGGCGGAGATCGCCGCCATCACCGAGCACTTCTTCGAGACTGAATTCACCGAAGAGTACGCGGTCGGCTTGCTTGGACAGGCTTCAGAGCGGCAGGAGCACGAGGGCCGCGAGTGGGTGTTTCTGCGCCCTGATTCGCGCACCCTCGCCCGCATCGACCTTGCGATTCGCCCGCCGAAAGAGGGCGAGGCGATCCGAGGCGACGACGGGGAGCTCTACGCGGCCGAGCCGTTCGTCGAAGAGCTGGTGCTCGTTCTGCGGGCGCCGGTCCCCTACTCGCGCTCGATGTTCGAGTCGTGGTTCGGGACGGGCCGCCTGGCAGCGGGGCCGGAGAACGAAGACGGCGATCCGTCGGTTCAGCTCGAGTACGACTATGTGGGGACCTTCAGCGGTCAGGTGATCATTCGTTGGTGGCGGGAGCCGACGGACCCGCCGAACATGGGTCACCTGAGGGGGCCCGATGAGGTCCGCGTCGAAGAGGTTCACCTCCGCAGGCCCTTTCCGGGCGACGCTGAAGAGCAAGAGGTGGACGCCGATGAGATCGACGACGCCGAGCTCGAAGAGCACGACGCGTCGCCGGAGCAGACGATCACTAGCAACGCGGTGATCGCTGATGCTCCCGACGACATCGCCGCGCCGACGATGCCGCCGACCGCGCCAGCGGCGGTGCGGATTTCGATCGACGAGGCCATGGACGCCGGCGTCTGGCTCGCGGACCTCGCGTGGAAGGTCCTGCGACAGGACTTTACGGTCGACCGGGCTCTTGATTTGTTGGGTCTACCCGAGGGTCCGATGGGCGGCGACGGCGAGGCGATTCTGCTCGCCCCGAAGGACGCGAGGCTGTCGGCGGTGACGATCGTTCCGCGACGAGAGCGCGTCGCGCACGCGGTGCTCTACCCTGCCGAAGAGCCGCCGCTCGTGATCGCGGTCGACGCGCTCACCGATCGGTTCGGCTGTGATCCGTCGGTCGCGACGGGAGCGGTCACGTTTCGTCTCGAAGGCACGCGGTCGCGCGGGAGCGTCGTTGTGCGCGGGACCGAGCTGCGCACCGGCGTGTGGGCGGTGACCGGCGTCGATCTGCTGCGAAACTGAGCCTCGACTCCGAGGGCTCAGAGCGGGAGCGGGATGCACGCTCCTTCGTTGCAGGTGAACGTGTCCGGGCAGCTGAGCCCGCAGGGGCCGCCGCAGCGGTGGACGCAGTCGCCGTTGGAGCAGCGCCCGGCTGTGCCGCACTCAGAATCGTTTGCGCACATGCGCGAGCAGAACTTTCGCGCGTACATCCGCGGGCCCATCATCGTCATGACGCGAAACATCCGCTCCTGACAGGTCGTTCGGCTCGCGGCGGTGCAGTTGTCCGAGTTGTCGTCGCACGCGACGAAGCTGGTGGGCGGATCGTAGCCAGTCGCGGGCGTGTCGGCAGCGCACGTCGCGGCGGTGCGGAGGTCTTCGAGGTTGATCAGGCCCCACGAGCGATTCTGTCCGGGGCTTCCGCTGCAGGAGCCCGAGTCGGCCACGGCGGTGTTGGATCGACGACCGTTGGGCAGCTCGACCACCACGCTGTAGCCCGTGTTGAAATTGATCGAGCAGCCCGGCGTCATCATGTTGAACTCACAAAACGCCGGGTTGGTTCCGCCGGTGTTCGTGAAGCTCATCTCCGAGAGCTCGCAGAGCGGGCGACACATCGAGTTATTGGGGTTGGGGTTGCACGCGCGGCGGTCGCCGATGAAGAAGCGCGCGCCCGCGGTCATGCCCATCGACGTGGCCATCAACCGCGTGTTGCACGCGGCGGCGCCCTCGTCACCGCCGGCGCTGCGACAGTGAACGTTGATCTTGTCGCGGCAGTCGGTGCACGCCGGGCCGGCGTCGCCGCCGTCAGCGTTGGTGTTCGAGCCGGGGCCGCACGCCGCGAGCAACGCAGCGACGGCGAACGCGAAGAAGGGATGGGTCGGGCGCATGAGGGCGAGGAGGATACCGCAAGGCCGCGCCCTTTCGCGACCTCAGGTTTGGTTGCAGTTTCGACGGAGACCGCGGCGGCCGCTCATCGAGCGGTCCGGGCTCGGGACGGACTCGCAAAGGCCCACAAACGAAGTAGAACTCGCGCAATGGCTAGAGCGACGTCCGCCGGCGATCGAAGCCGCGCCCGCAAGGCACGCCTTCGTTTCTGCGATCCGCGGCCTCTGTTCGCGGCGATTTTCGCGGCGACCGCGTGCGTCGTGCCCGAAGGGACGCCGCTCGACGCGCAAGCGCAGGACGCGCGAGCGCAGGACACCGGCGCGGACAGCGGGATCACGGACGCGCTCGCACCCGTGGACACAGGGGCGTCTGTCGACGTCCGGGTCCAGACCGACGGCGCGGGCGGGGCAAACGCGGTCGACGTTCGGGACGCGGGCGGTGACGGCGCAGACGGCGCTTCGCCCGCAGACGCGTGCGAGCTCGCGGGCGCGGCGGGCGACGACGTGAGCGCGTTCGACGCCATCGTGCGGTGCGCAGGGGACGTCTCGCGATCGGACACGGTGGTGCGCGGCGCGATCGCGCGCTTCGTGAGCGCGGTCGAGGGGCGCGGCGGCTTTCCGATCATCGGCGGCGGGAGCGTTCGCTTCGTGTATGTGCGCGAGGCGCAGTACGACGTCGAAGACGATCGCAGCTCGACGAGCGAAGACTTCTCGCTCGAGCGAAGGGCCGAGCCGATCACGGTCGCGGGCGACTTCAACGCGTGGAACGAGCGTTCGCTCGCGATGCGCGCGGTGGGCCGCGGGCTCTTCGTCGCAACGCACGCGACGGAGCCGACCGCCGCCTCGCGATGGGGCTACAAGTTCGTCGCGCGCGACGGCGCGGCGACCACGGTGTACTTCAGCGACCCGCTCTCGCGGCGCTTTCAATACGACACGAACGGCAGGATCTCGTTCGTGCGCGGCGGATCGAGCGCGGGGCACCTCGAGTGGATTCGCTCGGTGCGCGCCACGCGGCTGATGAACGAGCGGCCGATCTTTTTGTACGTTCCGCCCGGCTACGACCAGCGCGCGAGCGATCGGTTTTCAGTGCTGTATTTGCACGACGGAAACAACGCGTTCGACGTCGCGCAGCCGCGGAGCGCGCCGGCGAGCTGGGACGTCGACGCCGCGAGCGACGCAGAGATCCTCGCGGGCCGGGCGTCGCCGTTCATCATCGTCGCGATCCCCAACAACGACGCGCGAATGAACGAGTACACGCACACGACCGACGTCATCAGCGGGATGCGGCTGGGAGGCAGGGGCGACGACTACGTCGATTACATCGTCAGCGACGTGAAGCCCACGGTCGACCGTCGTTATCGCACGCGCGCGAGCCGCGAGAGCACGGCGATCATCGGCTCGAGCCTCGGGGGGCTGATCTCGTTTCACGCAGGGCTGCGAAGGCCCGATGTGTTCTCGATGGTGGGCGGGATGTCGTCGACCTTCGAGTGGGGAGGCTTCGGCGGAGGGACGGACACGATGCTCGCGCGCTTCGGCGCGACCGCCGGGCTCTCGGGAAGGGCGCAACGGTTCTATCTGGACTCGGGCGGCGGACCGGCAGGGGACGGGACGTGCACGTTCGATGGCGTCGACGACCCGCGCGACAACTACTGCGAGACCCTCGAGATGCGGCGCATCCTGGTGGCGGCTGGGATCAACACATTTCCGCTCGAGCCCGACGCGCCCGTGCTCTCGCCGCGAGACGCCAACATCTACCACTGGTACGAGCGAGGCGCGCCGCACAACGAGACGGCCTGGCGGCAGCGGTTCTTTCGCGCCGTGCGGTTCTTCTTCGCGCCGTGAACTTTTTTCGCGAGCGACGCAGTCTTTTGCGTCTTCGCAACGACCGGCGAAAAGCCCCGAAACATGGGGCGGTAAGCCTTGACGTTGGGCGGTGAATCGTCGCTAGTACAGGGCGCCATGACGACCGCAACAGTCCCTTCCGCGACGCAGGGCGATGTCGCGTCCAAGCCACTCACCACCAACCCTCACCTCACCGCGTGGGTCGAGCAAATGGCGCGCATGTGCCAGCCCGATCGCATCGTTTGGTGCGACGGAAGCGAGGCCGAGCGAAAGCGCCTCACCGAGCACGCGGTCGCGACGGGGACGCTGCTCCCGCTCGATCAGAAGAAGCTCCCCGGCTGCTACCTCCATCGGTCCAACCCCAACGACGTCGCGCGCGTCGAGCACCTCACCTTCATCTGTACGCCGACGAAGGACGAGGCGGGACCCAGCAACAACTGGATGGCCCCTGAAGACGCGTACAAGAAGCTCTCGGAGCTCTACGCGGGCTCGATGAAGGGACGCACGATGTACGTGGTCCCGTACGTGATGGGGCCGCTCGAGTCGCCGTTCTCGAAGGTCGGCGTCGAGCTGACGGACTCGGTGTACGTCGCGCTCAACATGCGGATCATGACCCGCATGGGTCAGGGAGCGCTCGATCGCCTCGGGCCCGAGAGCGATGATTTCAACAAGGGCCTTCACTGCACGGGGGACGTCAACCCCGAGCGCAGGTTCATCTGCCACTTTCCACAGGACAACGCGATCTGGTCCTTCGGCTCGGGCTACGGCGGCAACGCGCTGCTCGGCAAGAAGTGCCTCGCGCTTCGCATCGCGAGCTACCTGGGGCGTGACGAAGGATGGCTCGCCGAGCACATGCTCATCCTCGGCGTCGAGAGCCCCGACGGCGAGATGACCTACGTCGCGGCGGCGTTTCCGAGCCAGTGCGGCAAGACCAACTTCGCCATGATGATTCCGCCCAAGCGCTTCAAGGGCTGGAAGGTGTGGACGGTCGGCGACGACATCGCGTGGCTGCGCGTCGGCGACGACGGAAGGCTGTACGCGGTCAACCCCGAGGCGGGCTACTTCGGCGTCGCGCCGGGCACGAGCAGCTCGAGCAACCCGACCGCGCTCAAGTCCATTCAGCGCGACACGCTCTTCACCAACGTCGCCATGACGTCGGACGGAGACGTGTGGTGGGAGGGCAAGGACGGAGACATCCCTGCGGAGCTGACCGACTGGCAAGGTCGCCCCTGGTCGCGCGGATCGATGGAGAAGGCCGCGCACCCCAACTCGCGCTTCACAGCGCCGATGAAGAACAACCCGTATCTCAGCAAATTCGCTGACGATCCGCAGGGAGTGCCCATCTCTGCGATCATCTTCGGCGGCCGTCGCGCGGACACGATCCCGCTGGTGCTCCAGAGCTTCAACTGGACGCACGGCGTGTACTTCGGCGCGACGATGGGCAGCGAGACGACCGCTGCCGCGACGGGCAAGGTCGGCGTCGTGCGTCGCGACCCGTTCGCGATGCTGCCCTTCCTCGGGTACAACATGGCGGACTACTTCAAGCACTGGCTCTCGATGCAGGCGAAGATCCAGTACCCGCCGAAGATCTTCCTCGTGAACTGGTTTCGAAAGGACCGCAACGGCAAGTTCGTGTGGCCGGGCTTCGGCGAGAACATGCGCGTGCTCAAGTGGATCGTGGACCGCGCGAGGCTCCGCGTCGGCGGGCGCGAGACGCCGTTCGGATGGGTTCCGCGTCCGGGCGACCTCGATCTGTCGGGGTTGGACATTCCGACCGAGCGCGTCGAAGAAGCGACGCACATCGACCTCGACGAGTGGCGTCGCGAGCTCGAGGGCGCAGGAGAGTTCTTCACGACGCTCGGCGCCAACGTGCCCAAAGAGCTCCAGATGCAACGAGAGCTCTTGCTCGCGCGCATCGAGTCGATCCGCACATCGGGTCCGCAGTACCATCCGCCGACCACGACCTGATTGCGCGGCTTCACGAACGCGCAACGCGCGCAGTGACCATCGGGTTCCTTGTGTAGATTTCGCGCGCGGCTCGCAGTTGGAGCGAACGTTGGGGTAGACTCTGGCGCTCTGTGTCGGGCCACTCGCCATCGCGCAAACGGGGAGCGCCATCGGAGTTTCTCGGCTCTGCGCGGTACGAGCTTGTTCGCAAGATCGGCCAGGGCGGATTCGGCGTCGTCTTCGAGGCGATCGACCGCGAGCTCGGCGGGCGCGTAGCGCTCAAGGCGCTGCAGCACATCAACGCGGACTCGCTGTTCAGCCTGAAGCAAGAGTTTCGCGCGTTGGCGGATGTGTCGCACCCCAACCTGGTAGCGCTCTACGAGCTCGCCGAGCACGACGGACACTGGTTCTTCACGATGGAGTACCTGGACGGCGTGGACTTTCTCTCGCACGTCCGCCCGTCCGAGCGCGATCGCCCGAAAGAAGAGCTCCTCGTGACGGTCGACGTCGGCTCCGAGCCACGCTCGACTGAATCGACGCCCTCGCGCGCCCGCGCGCCGCGCTCGCGACGAAGCCTCGACCACGGGAGACTACGCGCAGCGCTCGCGCAGCTCGTCGAGGGAGTGTCGACGCTGCACCAGCTCGGGATGCTCCACCGCGACATCAAGCCGTCGAACGTGATGGTGACGACCGAAGGGCGAGTCGTTCTGCTCGATTTCGGCCTCGTGCGGCCGTCGAGCGTCGGTGAGCCGGTCTCGGGGCGCGTTCGTCTCGACGCCCCGCCCGGAGAGCCGACGACGGCGATCGTCGGAACGCCCGAGTACATGTCGCCCGAGCAGAGCGTCGGCGATCCGCTCAGTCCAGCGAGCGATTGGTACTCGGTCGGAACCGTGCTCTACGAGGCCCTGTGCGGCAGGCGCCCCTTCGTCGGTACCGTGGCCGAGATCGTCGCGGATCGGCAGTTCAGCGACGCCGCGAGGCCCTCGGAGTTTGCCGACGATGTCCCGAAGGACCTCGAAGAGCTGGTGATGGCGTTGCTGCAAAGAGATCCGTCACGCCGTCCATCGGGCAGCCAGATCGCGCGCATGCTCGGCTCGGAGAGCGCCACTTCGGTGTCGAGCGCAACGACTGGGATCGAGCTCCTCGTGGGGCGCGACGAGGCGCTCGCGACGTTGAGGACGGCGCTCGACGAATGCGCGCCGGGCAAGCCGGTCATCGTCGAGGTGTACGGCTCGTCGGGCGTCGGAAAGAGCGCGATCGTCCGAAAGTTTCTGGACGAGGTTCGCAAGAGCCACAGCGCGCTGGTGCTCTCGGGGCGGTGCGACGAGAGAAAGAGCGTTCCGTTCAAAGCGATGGACGGCGTCGTGGACGCGCTCAGCATGTTTCTTCGCGGCCGACCGCCAGAAGAGCTCGCGGTGCTGATGCCGCGCGGGATGGAGGCGCTCGCGCAGCTCTTTCCCGTGCTGGACTTCGACGCGAGCGCGCTGCGAAGTCGAGCGCGTCCGAGCTCGAACCCGCCCCCGCCGCTCGATCCGCTGAATCCTCCGCGTGAAGCGGCCTTCGCTGCGCTGCGCGAGGTGCTCGTCCGCGCGAGCGCGCTGCGACCAGTCGTCATCGCCGTCGACGACCTGCAGTGGGGCGACGACGACAGCGCCGCGCTCTTGCGAGAGCTGCTCACGGGCCCCGACACGCCGAGGCTGTTGTTCGTGGCCACGCTTCGCGGGCAACCGGGCCAGGTGCACACGCCGTTCGACTCGGTCGAAGGCGCGCAGATCGATCGCCGGGTCATCGACGTCCGACCCCTCGGCGATCGAGACGCCGTCGCGCTGGCGCGCGCGATGCTCGGCCGTCGAACAGAGAGCGTTCGAGAAGCGAACCGCATCGCTCGCGAAGCCGGCGGCAACCCGTTCTTCGTCGGCGAGCTCGCCCGCTTCGCGCTCGAGCGAGGCAGCTCAGCGGAGGCGACGCAGCTGTCGCTCGACCACGTCGTGCTCGAGCGCGTTCGCTCGCTGCCCGACGACGCGCGGTCGCTGCTCGAGCTCGTGGCGGTGATCGGCCAGCCCGTTCCGCAGCGGGTGATCTTCGACGCATCCACGCTGGGCGACCGCGCCTACCCTGCCCTTCGCGCGCTGCGCGCGGCGAACATGGTGCGCATCGCGGGCGCCAAGGAGGTCGACTCGGTCGAGCCCTACCACGACCGAATCCGCGAGAGCGTGGTCGAGTCGCTCTCGAGCGCGACGCTGCGAGCCCGCCACGCGGCGCTCGCGCGGGCCCTCGAGGAGCGCACCGACAGAGACCCTGGCCTGCTCGCAGAACACCTCTTCGGCGCCGGTGAGCGCGAGCGCGCGGCAGAGCAAGCGCTCGCAGCGGCGCAGTTCGCAGACCGGGCCCTCGCCTTCGAGCGAGCGGCGCGTTGGTATCGCGCCGCGCTCGACTGGGGGCGCTCGAGCGGCGACGAGCGCGCGGAGCTGTTCACCCGCATGGCGCACACGCTCGCGAGCTGCGGGCGCAACGGCGCGGCGGCGGCGGCCTTTCTCGAAGCCGCCAGGCTCTGCAAAGAAAAGAACCGCTCGATCGAGCTTCGGCGCCACGCAGGCGTGGAGTTCTTCACGGACGGCCAGCACGAAGAAGGGGTTCGAACGCTCGCCGCGGTCGCCAAGGAGCTCGGCGTCTCCATCCCCGACAGCCCGTGGATGCTCGGGGCCGGGCTCGCGAAGGACACCGCGTGGCTGCGCGTCCGAGGCACACGGTTTCAAGAGACCTCCGCGAGTCAGATCGACCCCGAGACGCTGCAGCGCCTCGACCTGTTTCACTACGCAGGGCTCGGCTCGGCCTTCGCCGACTCGCTGCTCTCGATGTGGTTTCTCACGCGCTTTACGAAGATGGCGATCGAGGTCGGCGAGCCGGTCCGAGTCGGCCTCGCGCTCTTGCGCTACTCGACCACGATCAGCGTCCTCGGACCGTCGCGCGAGGCGCGCGCGCTCGCAGTGCTGCGCGAAGCCGAGGACCTCTCGATTCGCCACCGAGACCCGTACCTGCGTGGCTGTATCGACATGGGCTACGGCTTTCTGGACCTGATGATGGGCCGATGGACGCAGTCGATCGCCCGGTGCGAACGAGCGCTCGACGTCCTGGCCAAGGTCCCGGGCGCGGTGTGGGACCGAGACACCGCGGCGTCGCTCGTGATCGAGGCGCTGACGAATCAGGGCCGACTGTCTCAGGCGTTTCGAAAGGCTGCGCGCCAGGAGCGAGACGCGCGCGAGCGCAATTTCATGGCGGGCATGGTTCGCAACTCGCTCCGCTGGGAGTCGTTGCAGTTCATGATGACCGACGACCGAGACTCGGCGCGGCGAGTGATCGAGGAGGCGAGCTCGAAGATCCCGTCTTCGCGGTTCTTGTTCGGTCACTTTCTCGAGATGGTCGGACGCGCGCAGCTCGCGACGTACGAGGGCTCTTGCTCGGCGCTGCTGCCGTGGTTTCGCGAGCGCTGGCCGAAGCTCGATCGATCCATGATGCTCTCGGTCCCGGTGTTTCGCGCGGGAGGATTCAGCGCGTACGGCTCGGTGTTGCTCGGCGCGGCGCGGGACGCAGGGCCGCGAGAGCGCGCGTCGCTGCTCGCGGAGTGCGACGAGCTCGGCCGCAAGCTCGAGGGTGAGCTCGGGCCGCACGCGCGAAGCCGCGGACTCGCCGCGCGCGCGGGCGTGGCGGCGTTGGCCGGTCGCGAGAGCGCCGCGATCTCCCTGTATCGCGCGGCGCTTCAGACCTTCGAGACCGCCGACATGCAGCTACATGCAGCCGCGTGCCGGCTTGCGGTCGGCAACATCGTCGGCGGTGACGAGGGAGCGCTGCTCGTACAGCAGGGGCACCGGGGCTTCGTCGAGCAGGGCGTCGTCGACCCCAGCGCGTTCGCGCGGATCTTCGTGCCGCAGCCGGCCGCAGTTTGACCGGCAAAGCCGGGGTCCCCCGTCGGGATCCCCGTGAATCGCTGACGAAGCTGAGGTACGTTGGGAAGAATGTCTGACCTTCGCTTGCGCGAAAGAACGAGGTTGCTCGCGATCAGCCCGGTGCTGACCGACCTACGCTCGGACCCTGTGCTCGACGAGCTCGTCGCGAGGCTCGCCGCGCGCCTCGACGCGCCGTTCGCCGCGGTGGTGATCGTGCTCTCTCGCGTGGCTTTGTTTCGCGTGGCGACGGGCCTGCCGCCGGAGCTGCAGGTGAGCCGCGCGGTCTCGCGCGCGAGCGTCCCGGATGACACGGTGGTCCGTGAGCACCGGCCGCTGCTCGTGACCGAGCTCGGGACGCTCAACGGACCGCAGCGGACGCTCGCGGCGATGTTCGACCTTCGCAGCTACGCCACGGTTCCGCTCGAGTTCGGGTCGCACGTCGTCGGGACGGTCGCCGTCGCGCATACGCGCGCGCGCGCGTTCGACGACGGGGCGCTCAGCGTGCTCGGCGAGTTCGCGGCGCTCGCGCGCGAGCGCTTCGCGGTGCTCGAGCAGAGCGCGTGTGCGCACGACGAGATCGCGAGTGAAAACGAGCTTCCGCTCGTCGAGAGCGCGGCGCTCTCGCGGCTCGCGCTCGCGCGCAGGAGCGGCGCGCTCGAGGAGCCAGGCTTCGAGCGAGGACTCGCGCTGCTGAGTCAGCTCGAGGACCGCCACTTTCGTTGGCAAGAGCTCGTCGCGGCGCTGCGTCCGCTCGCGCAGAGCAGCTCCGATGCGCGCTCGATCATGAAGCGCTCCGAGGATGGCCGTTCGGGGAGAGGCGATCGATGAGTGACAACACTCAGCCGACTCCGGACGATCTGCTCGCGTTTGCCAGGAAATTCGCTCCGGGAACGGTGCTGCTCGATCGGTACGAAGTAGACGCGGTCGTCGGCCACGGCGCGATGGGGCTCGTCTATCGCGCCCGTCAGGTCACCGACGGTCAGACGGTGGCGATCAAGGTCGAGCACTGCGATCCAGACCTGCTCTTCGAGGGTCGGTTCGAGCGCGAGGCGACGTTGATGGCGCGGGTGCACCACCCCAACGTCGCGTCGCTGTTGGACTTCGGCCGACTGCCGGACGGCGGCGGCGTGCTCGTGCTCGAGTACATCGACGGCGAGACGTTGGCCGAGGTGCTTCATCGCTACGAAGGCGCGCTGCCGTGGCGCGAAGCGGTGGGCGTGGTGCTCGGCGTGCTCGATGGCCTCTCGGCCGTGCACGCGGCGAAGATTCTTCACCGCGACATCAAGCCGTCCAACGTGATGCTCGCGCGCAACGAGCATCGCGTGAAGCTCGTCGACTTCGGGGTCGCTCGAAGGCTCGTCGGCGATCGCGACGTGCGAGCGATCACCGCGGCCGGAGAGGTGCTCGGGACGCTGAACTATATGTCTCCAGAGCACCTCCTCGGGCACCCGATCGACGAGCGCTCGGACAGCTATTCGGTGGGCGTGATGTTGTACGAAGCGCTCACGGGGCGGCTGCCGTTCAGCAGGCAGGCGATGAAGGCCACGATGGAGAAGACGACCGGGCAGCCGCCGCTCCCGATGAGGCTCCCGGACGGTCGACCTCGGTGGCCCGAGCGCCTGGAGAAGATCGCGCTCTCGGCGCTCGCGTTCAGCGCGTCGGAGCGCCCCAGCTCCGCAGCGGAGTTCGCGAGCGCGCTTCGCGAGGTGCTCGATGAGCCGAAGACCGAAGAGCGCGCCGCGCTGCGCTCGTCGGGTCCGGGCTTGATTCCCTTCGATTCGCCGACGACACCGTCGCGCCCGACGGCGAAAGAGAAGTCCAAGCGCGTCGTGGTCGTCGCGACGCGGCTGCCTGCAGGAACGCTAGCAGACGACGTCGAGCGCGCCTGGATCAGCGAGACGCTGCAGGGCTACGCGCGGCCCGTCGAGCTGGGAGACGACACGATCGGGATCGTGCTCAACGAGGGGGGCACGGGAGAGAGCGCGAGCATCGCAGCCGCGCTCGTCGCAGCGCTCTCGACGCGGTACGGAAAGCTCAACGTCGTTCAAGAGCGCGTCGTGGTGCGCGAGGGCTGGTCGATCGACGTGTTCTCGCTGGTGAGCGTGTCGGCGACGCTGCTCGAGAAGCTCGACGCACAACGTTGAGGTCACGCGCGGTCAGCTCGCGTCCTTCGCGGCGCTCGTCGGGGTGGCCCGCATCGCGATGTTCGGGGTCGCTTTCGAGAGCAAGAGCGCGAGCAACGCGAGCCCGGCGTTGGCGACGAACACGACGTGCGCGAGGTCACCGATGGCCTCGCGGACCGCGAGCGGCGCGAGCGTTGCGCCGGGACGAAGCGCAGCGTCGATGGCGGAGCTCGAGATCCCGCGAGCGAGCAGGCGCTGATCGGTGATCGCGCCGCCGATGATCGCGCCGAACGTGGCGCCCATGGTGCGAGCGAACGAGTACGCGGCGGTTGCGGCGCCGCGGAGGTTCCAGTCGACAGAGGACTGCACGGCGATGAGCAGCGGGGTGTTCTGCATGCCCATGCCGAAGCCGATGATCCCTGTCGCGACCACGTACCAGACGCGCGCGCTGTGAAGGTCGAGCAGCGCGAGCATCAGCGACCCTGCGAACACCAGGGCGAGGCCTCCGATCGCGGCGCGCCGGACGCCGACGCGCGCCAGCGTGAGCCCCAGCAAGAACGCAGACACCGGCCACGCGATGGCGAACGCCGTCATCGTCAGCCCGCTCTCTCGCGTCGTCGCGCCCTGCCCGCCCTGCACGAGCAGCGGAACGTAGTTGGTCACCACGGTCATCACCGCGCCCGACGTGAGCGCGACGAGCACGGCCACCGAAATGGCCTTGTGCGCGAAGAGCTCGAGCGGCAACACCGGGTGCTTCGCCCTGCGTTCGACGAGAAAAAACGCGATCACCAACAGCAGCGAGATCGCGAGCGGCGCGCGCCCCATCCCCGCCACGCCGTGGCCTCCCGAGCCGAGCTGCACGCCGACGATCGCGCCCGTGAGCAGCAGAGCGCCGGCCCAGTCGATGGACACTTCGCGCTTCTCGACGCGCTCGGAGAGCGACGTTCCGAGCAGTCCCATCGCGACGATGCCGAACGGGACGTTGAGGTAGAACACCCAGCGCCAGGAGAGAAAGTCGACGATGAGCCCGCCTGCGACGGGCCCGACCGCCCCGGCGAAGCCCCACACCGCAGAGAAGAGCCCCTGCACCTTCGCGCGCTTCTCGGCGGGATACAGGTCGCCGATGACGGTGAGCCCCACGGTCGCGATCGCGCCGCCGCCGATGCCCTGAACGGCGCGCGCGACGATGAGCGCGTTCATCGACCACGCTGCGCCCGACGCCCACGATCCCAGAAGAAACAGGGACATTCCTGCGAGGTACGCGGGGCGTCGGCCGAAGAGGTCGGCGAGCTTTCCGAACAGCGGCGCGGAGACAGAGCTCGTGAGGAGATAGATCGAGAGCACCCACGCATAGCGGTCGCTGCCGCCGAGGTCTCCTGCGGCGCGCGGCATCGCCGTGCTGACGATGGTCATTTCGATCGCG
>LNFM01005528.1_pt1 | contig 21770 bp, 20 predicted proteins | sample 596031 | NCBI WGS metagenome assembly LNFM01 (sample SAMN04254537, study PRJNA301005) | activated carbon metagenome | isolation source: dual media filters at the Ann Arbor, Michigan drinking water treatment plant | place: USA: Ann Arbor
GGTAGTGTGGGGTTTCCCCATGTGAGAGTAGGTCATCGTCAAGCGCCTATACCGAAACCCCAGTACTGCAAAGTACTGGGGTTTCTTCTTTGCGCTCGGGAAATCAGAAACAGTTGCTGACTGGCCTGGTTCATCACTTCATACCTTGGTTGGTTAGAATGTACGCCCAGTAGAGGGTCTTTCATGTCAGAACCGGGTGCCGTTCCGTTAACTGAGCTGCCAGTCAAGGCGCTCATCGCCTGTCATGAATGTGACCTGCTGATGCGTAAGCCGCAGTTGGCTGATGGTGAGTGTGCGCAGTGTCCGCGGTGTGGTTACGAACTCTACAGCCACCGCCACCATGTGGTGCGTCGCAGTTTGGCGCTGGTGTGTGCGGCATTGTTGCTATACGTCCCCGCTAACTTTCTGCCCTTGATGCAGCTCAACCTGTTGGGGCAAACGCGCGAAGATACGATCTGGAGTGGCGTCTTAGGCTTGTACGACAGCGGCATGCAGTCGATCGCTTTGCTGGTGTTTCTGTGCAGTATGGCTGTGCCTCTGCTCAAACTGCTGTGTCAGTTTGCGGTGTTGCTGAGCATTCGCTTCGATTGCGGACGCAGTTACGGGTTGCTGCTTTATCGTATTTATCACCACATGCGTGATTGGGGCATGCTTGAGGTCTACTTGATGGGCGTGCTGGTTTCGATCGTCAAGCTCGGCGATATTGCCGAATTGAGCCTGGGGCTCGGTTTGTTTTGCTTCGTTGCGCTGCTATTCATTCAGGTATGGCTTGAGGTGACGATGGAAGCCCATCAGATATGGGAATCGCTCGCGGGAGAGGATAGGCATGCGGGCGATTGATGCGGGTCTGCTGGTCTGTCATGAATGCCATCACCTCAACCCTCGGGATAGCGCGAGCATCAAGCAGTTTTGTACACGCTGTGGTGCACGCGTACATGCCCGACGCCCCAACAGCCTGGTGCGTACGTGGGCGTTGCTGATTACCGCTGCGATTCTCTATATCCCCGCTAACCTGCTGCCGATCATGACCGTCAACACATTGGGGCAAGGCCAGTCGGACACCATCATGTCTGGCGTGTTGACCCTGGTGGGGCACGGCATGTTGCCGATTGCGGCGGTGGTGTTCATTGCCAGTATTTTGGTGCCGACGTTCAAGTTGGTCGGGCTGGGGTTGTTGCTTTATTCGGTTCAGCGCCACCAGCCGATGTCCGCCCGCCAGCGTAACCTGATGTACCGCTTCATTGAGTGGATTGGCCGCTGGTCGATGCTCGATATCTTTGTCATCGCCATCCTGGTGGCGGTGGTGCGCTTCGGCAACCTGGCGAGTATCGAGCCGGGCCCCGGCGCCGCCGCATTCGCGGTGGTGGTGATATTGACCATGTTGGCAGCTCTAACTTTTGACCCTCGCCTGATCTGGGATAACACGGAGTCGGATAACGACCATGACTGAACTGCCCCTGGCTAAAACCCGCCCCGCGTCCAATTGGTCGGCCATCTGGGTGCTTCCGTTGATTGCCCTGCTGATTGGCGGCTGGCTGGCCTGGCGCGCATACAGCGAAGCCGGTATCCAGATTGAGATTGTCTTTGCCAGCGGTGAAGGCATACAGGCCGGCAAGACCGAGCTGATCTACAAGGGGATGTCGATTGGTAAAGTCGTTGCGCTGACGCTTGATCGTAGCGAGGAGGCCCGTGGGGTCATCGCGACCGTCGAGGTGGATAAGGAGGCCGAGTCCGGTCTGGTGACCGGTACACGTTTCTGGCTGGTCAAACCCAGCGTCAGCCTGGCCGGGATAACCGGGTTGGAAACGCTGGTGTCGGGTAACTACATCACCGTGGCGCCCGGTCAGGGTGAGCCCAGTCGCAGTTTTGTCGCCTTGCGTGAAGCCCCCCCATTATCCGATAGCCAGCCAGGGCTGCACCTGACCCTGAAAGCCGAACGCCTTGGGTCGTTGGACCGTGACAGCCCGGTGTTTTACAAACAAATCCAGGTTGGCCGGGTGAAGAGTTATGAGTTAGGGAGCGACCAGAGCACCGTTGAAATCAAGGTGTTCATCGAGCCGGCGTATGCAAACCTGGTGCGCAAACATACACGTTTCTGGAACGCCAGCGGCATCAGCGTCGATGCAGACCTGTCGGGCTTCAAACTGCGCAGCGAGTCCTTGGCCAGTATTGTTGCCGGGGGCATTGCCTTTGCCACGCCTGAGCACCGCAAGGACAGCCCGGCGACTGATCCCAGCCTGCCATTCCGTCTGTATGAAGACTTTGATGCGGCGCAGGCTGGCATCAAGGTCATGGTTCGGCTGAGTGATTTCGACGGTTTGCAGGCTGGCCGAACCCCCGTCATGTACAAAGGTATTCAAGCCGGGACCTTGAAAACACTCAAGGTCGAATCCGACCTCACCTCTGCCTTGGCAGAGCTGACCATGGACCCCTTGGCGGAAGATTATCTGGTGGATGGCACCCAGTTCTGGGTCGTCAAACCGTCCATTTCGCTGGCCGGTATTACCGGGCTCGAAGCCTTGGTTAAGGGCAACTACATCGCTGTACGACCCGGCGATAAGGGAGCGGCGCCAGTTCGTGAGTTCGAGGCGAGGGCCAAGGCACCGCCTCTGGACCTCAAGGCACCCGGCCTGCATCTGGTGTTGTTCAGCGATAACCTGGGGTCCATGGAGATCGGCAGCCCGGTACTCTACCGGCAGGTTAAGGTGGGGTCGGTGCAGAGTTTCCAGTTATCGCGGGATAACCGGCAAGTGGTGCTGGGCGTGCATATCGAGCCGGAGTACGTGCACCTGGTCAACGGCACCACGCAGTTCTGGAACGCCAGCGGTATCACGCTCAGCGGCGGTTTGTCTGGTATCGAGGTCAAGAGTGAGTCCTTGCAAACCCTATTGGCTGGTGGCATCGCTTTTGAGACCGGGAACCTGCAGGCCGCACGCCTAAAAGAGCGGGTTCCGCGTTTCACCTTGTACGCTAACCGTGATGCGGCGATGACCAAAGGCACCGAGATCACCATTCGTGTGCCCCGTGGCGACGGCCTGAGCGCCGGTACGGCGATTCGCTATCGCGGGCTGGAGATTGGCAAGGTCGAGCAGGTGTCACTCAGCGACGACCTGCAACGTGTCGTGTTGCGTGCCCGGCTGACCCAAGCGCAGGCACAGATCGCCCGTGCCGGAACGCGTTTTTGGGTGGTCAAACCGGAAGTCAGCCTGACCCGTGCGGCAAATCTGGACACCCTGGTGACCGGGCAATACCTGGAGGTTCAACCTGCTGATCGCCCAGGTGCGCCACTGACCGAATTCGACGCGTTGCCAGCACCGCCCAGCCAGGCCGCACGCGAGGAAGGCTTACGCCTGACCCTGAGCGCCGCGCGTCGCAGTTCGCTCAAAGAGGGTGTGCCAGTCACCTACCGCGAGGTGCCGGTTGGCAAAGTGCTGAGTTATGAATTGGGCGCGACGGCTGATCGTGTACTGATCCATGTGCTGATTGAGCCGCGCTATGCCCCGCTGGTCAGAACCGGAAGCCGTTTCTGGAACACCACCGGGTTTGGAGTCGACGCAGGCCTGTTCAAAGGCGTCAAACTGCGTACAGAGTCGCTGGAGACCCTGATCGAAGGGGGCGTTGCCTTTGCGACGCCGGACATCGAGCAGATGGGCTCTGTTGCACAGCCGGGGCAGACCTTTGCCCTGTTCGATGACCCCCTGCCTGAATGGCTGAACTGGGCGCCGAAGATTGCGCTGGAGCCTAAGCCGTAGACTCCAGTAGCGGCATTGTAATGGATTGCTCATACCCCGAATGGGTTTGAATGGGGGCGAGGGAGCGGCCGTTTATTCGTGATCGTACCGCGAGTAACTTCGCGCCTACAGACCCTCGCTCAGGCACAGCTTTTAGTTCGCCAGATAAGACAAGGGCCGCATTAGCGGCCCTTGTCTTTATGTCGGCCGTTAGACCGTTTCGGCTGTAGCCGCTTCACGCCGCTTAATGTACTTCCAGTCGGCCTCGTCGATGTAGATCCCGGCCGGGCCGCTGCCGCCTTCCAAGTCGATGGCTACGTGGGCGGAGACCTGCGGTTTGACCGAGGCCAGGATTGGTACGAAGCCGAGCTGCAGGCTGGTCTCGATCAGCGCCTGCTGGTTGCGCTCGTCGATGTCCGCTGCCTCGTCGAGGTAGTAGGGCAGACGAATGCGCCCGGCCTGCTCGCGGTCCATCAGGTGCAACAGCAGGTACATGTTGGTCAGCGCCTTGATGGTCATGGTGGTGCCGTTGGAGGCGGCGCCATCGATGTCGGTGTGGATCACCGGCTGGCCATGTACCTTGGTGATCTCGAAGGCCAGCTCGAACAGGTCCTTGAGGCCCAGCTGGTTGCCGTTGGCGGCGACCAGGCGCGACAGGTAGTCCTTGGCCTGCTCGTTCTTCGCGTCCTGATCACTGCTCTGCTGCAGGTCGAACACCGAGAGGGTTTCGCCTTCCTCGTATTGGCCAGCGCTGTGGATGATCTGGTCGATGTGCTTGAGCGCATCCTTGTTCGGCGCCAGGACGATGCGGAAGCTTTCCAGGTTGGAGACCTGACGCTTGTTGATCTCGCGGTTGAACAGCGCCAGTTGGTGCTCCAGGTTGTCATAGTCGCTGCGGATGTTGCGTAGGGTCCGTGCGATGTCGGTCACGGCGGCACGGCGCGCTTTGGCCAGGGTCAGGGCTTCGTCCTGGCGGTGGGCGTAGGCGTTGACCAGCAGCTGCAGGCGACGCTCGACATCGTCCTCGCTGTCGAACTTGGCCACGCCCTTGAGGCGCACCTGGGCATACAGCGCTTCGATTTGCCCGTCCACGCGCTGCAGGCCCTGCCAGGCGTCCTGGTAGTCATTGAGCAGCGGCAGTAGGTTGTCCAGCGAGTCATCCACCGGGTCCATAAAGGGCGTGCCGAACGGCAGGTTGGCCGGTAGCAACTGACGGCGGCGCAGGGCGTCTTCCAGGGTGCGTTCCTTGGATTCCAGGTCTGCGATCTGACGGCCGATCAGCTGCAGCTTGGCGGACAGCTGCTGCACGCGCTCGGTGAAGGCATCGCTGGCGCGGCGCAGTTCGTCCTGGGCGGCTTCCAGCTGGGCCAGTTGCTCCAGCTTGCCGGCTTCCTCGACCGCCAGGGTCTGGCTGCGGCGGAAGTCTTCCAGGGCCTTTTGCGCATCCAGTACGGCTTGGTACAGCTGCTCGGCCTGGGCCTTGCTCGCAGCGCGGTCGGCGGCCACAGACTGCTGGGTTTTCAGCTGTTTGTATTCGCGCTCCAGACGATCCTTCTGGTCGCGCAGGGCAGCGCGGTCGGCCAGGGCTTGCAGAGCGGGTGGTTCGATGTTTGAAAGGTCGATGTCCAGCCCTGGCACCTGGAAGTGCTCGCCCTTGAAACTGTCGAGAATCGCTTCCAGGGATTCGACCCAAACGTCGCCGTCGTCGAGCTGAATACCTTTCTCGCCCAGGGGCAGGCTGAACAACTGGCCGTTGAACAGACGCATCAAACGGTCGACATCGGCCTGGCTGAACTCTTCACGCAGGCGTGAGTAGCTGTTGTTGTCGGCGTGGTCGAGTTGCTGCTTCACCGACTTGAGGCGCTTGTCCAGATCGCGCAGGCGCTCGTCGAGGTCTTCAGCGGAGAACTGCCGCGATTGCGCCAGGGCGCCGGCCAGCTCGTCGTGCGCATCTTTAGCGGCGAGCAGCTGCGCCTCCAGTTGCTTGACGTCATCGACCAGGGCGAAGCGGTTCTTCAGCACCGAGAGTTCACCCAGCCAGCGCTGGATCTCGCTGATCGCGCGCTCCAGACGCATCAGCTCGGCGGTGCCACCGCGTTGTTCGTTCTGCAGGCCATCCTGCTCACCTTTGTAGTGCTCGGCCTGGATCACCAGCTCCTCTTTGCGTGCGTCGGCGTAGTCGTGCCAGGTGCCAAGCAGCGCGTCGAGCAGCGGCGACAGGCGATGCAACTTGCCGCGCAGCAGGTCGCGCTGGGCCAGGCCACCGGCCAGGGCTTCGATCAGCGGGCCGGCGGTGACCATCGCCTGGTAGTCCTGCTCCATGCGGCGCACGTCGCGGAAGGCTTCTTCGGTGGCGGCGATGTAGTCGACGCTGCCCGAGCGCAGGCTGTGCTCGAAGGCATCAAGGAACAGCTGCTTGAGTTTGGCGGCGGTGATCTCGCGCATGTGCAGCAGGTTGATAAAGAGCGCGCGGAAGGTCTTCAGGCTCTGTTCACTGGTCGAGCGCAGCGGGATCAGGGTCAGGTCCAGCGGGATACTGGTGTGTCCACCCACCAGCAGGCGGCGCAGCTCATCGGGCTTGAGCTCGAAGGCTTTGATGCCGGCGCGCTCCAGGTTGTTGAACAGCTCACGTTGACGCAGGCAGGTGCCGTTTTGCTGGTAGTGGTCCAGGTCCAGCTCGCCAGCGTAGGCAAAGAACTGGTGACCGAAGCCGCCGCCCGGCCCACGCCCAGCCACGCCGATGACGTGGGGGCCGTGGGGCAGGGCGACTTCCACGAGGATGTAGCTGGTGTCGGTGGCGAAGTAGAACTTGCGCGACTGCTCCAGGCTGTACTTGCCGAAGCTCATGTCTGACATGCGCGCGAGGATCGGGAACTGCAGTGCGTTGATCGACGCCGATTTCCCCAGGTTGTTGGCGCCATACACCGACAGCGGGTTTTCCAGCGGGAACAGGCCGAGGCTGTAGCCGGCGGTGTTCAGTAGGGCGAAGCGGCGAATACCGTAGCGTTCCTGGCTCATAGGTCGTGCTCCTGTGCAGCGCGTTCTTCGGCCAGGGCGCGGGCCATGGCCTCTTCCTCGGATTCTTCGGCGGTATCGTCGAGGCTGATGATCGGGTCGCCGCTGTCATCGTCGATCAGCACCGGGGCCGGCAGTGGCAGGTTGTTGCTGTGCAGGCTGGCGGCGAGGTCGCGGTCGTGTTGCACCGCCAGGCAGACATCGAGGAAACGGTGCATCGGCGGCAGAAAGCGATAGATGCCATTGCTGTCCTCGGCGAAGCCGAGTTGGGTCAGGCGGCGGATAACCTTGTCTTCGAGTTCTTCATGGGTGGTGACTTCGGCCTGCAGAAACAGGTCGCGGTACTTGTCGAGCAGCGCCGGTAACTCATCACGGCCGATGCTGCCGCCATCGAGTACCGACAGCGGGTCGCGGCCCTGATCGGCCAGGTGCTCGACCAGGATAAAGGTGAACAGCGCCAGGCGCTGGGCGGTCTTGTTGACCTGGGCACCCATCTGCTCGGGGACAAAGTAATAGAAGCCGCGCGGGTCGCACACCAGCTCGAAGCCGAGGGCCTTAAACAGTGCGCGGTATTGGTCTTGTTGGCTGGTCAGCTGGGCGTAGCACTCCGGCTCGCTGCGCGAGAGGTGGTAGCCCTTGAACAGCTCGCGGAAGATGGCCGAGAGCTGGGTCAGTTCTTTCAAATCAATGTTCATACGTCATGCTCACGGGCAGTCGTAGGGTGGACGACGCTTTATCCGTCCACCGCATGGCAATCAACAAGGTGGACAAAAACAGGCGTTGGCTGCGCGCCCCGGTCCACCCTACGTAAAAATCAGGCACCGGTGCGGCCCACCAGGGCAAAGGAGCTCAGGCTGACTTCGTGCTCGCGGGTCAGGTACTGGCGGCGCTCCAGGCGGTCGCGCTGGAAGCGCGTGTCCCGCGACAGGCGCGAAAACCAGTAGAGCAGCTCATCGGTGGCGCCTTCGGGCTCCTGTTCCAGCAGCCAGACCATCAGGTCGGGCAGTGGCAGGGCCTGCTCGCAGCGGTCGAGCATTTCCCGCGCGGTCTTGGGTGCGCGTGGGCTGTCGCCGCTGCGCTTGCTGCTGGCTTTGGGGAAGTGCGCTGGCTTGGCCTCGAAGCGCGCCAGGGCGTAGACATAAGCCTCGACCTGGCTGGCGCTGCCGAGAAAGGTGCTCTGCGGCCGAGTGAACAGTGGCAGTGCCGCCTGGGGCACGGCGTCCAGACCCTTTTTACGGATCACCGACAAGGCCAGGGCGGCGCCACGGGTGACCGCGTTGTGCCGACGCGCTTCCTCGCGCAGCGGCAGCAGCAGCTCGCGGGCCTTGCGCAGGGTCAGCTGGGCAGTGGTCTGCATCTCCAGAATGCGCGCGTGGGTGCGCAGCAACAGGTCGTCGTCGACCAGTTGGCCGAGGCGCTGTTGTTCGCCGAGCAGGCGCAGCAGCACGTGCTCGACGCGGTACACGCCTTGTTCGAAGGCGCCGTCGGCGGCGACCAGCTGGATCATCGGTTCAACGTATTCATCCCAGGTGGCCAGCACTTCGGCGTAACGCTGGCGCAGGGGTATTTGCCGGTCGCTGGTCTTGGCCCGTTCGGCCACGGCCACCAAGGCTTGCTCGTCGTTACCGAGTTTCTTCAGTACGTCGCGCACCCGCATGTCGAGCAGGCGTAGCTGGCGGGTCAGGTCGTGGGCGTCGCGCACCTCGAAGGCATCCTGGATGTAACCGGCCAGGCGCTCGAGATGGCGCAGGTAGGCTTCGATCTCCAGGCACAGGCCCAGGCGGTGCTCACGGCGCAGGTAGGCGAGGAAGTCATGGATCTGCGCGTTGAGCTCGAAGCGGTTGGGGCTTTTCGCCACCGGCACCAGAATATCCAGGCGGATCCATTGGTCGAGCAGGGTGGTGATGTCTGCTGCATTACTGTCGGGCAGTTGCACTGTCAGCTGGTTGCGCAATTCGATCAGGCTCAGGGTGCCGGCATCGAAACGCTCGCAGAGCGGCTCAAGCAACGTCCAGTGTTCGGCAAGGGCGCGCAGTACGCGCTTGGGGTCGATCATCGAAAGGGCCGGTCGCTCAATTTGAAAGGCGCCGATTGTACTGCATTGCAGGCTCTCGCCCGAGTACCGGGCGCCACGCGTAACCTGGCTGTCATGCCTGGTAGGCACTCTGGCGGGCATGAGTGGGTGGCAAACGGGCCGATCTCGGACGAAATACCCCCTTTGCTCTTTCGATCTGCGCTGGTTGTCGGCACAATTCGCGTCCGATTTTTTTAGGGGGCTCAGCGACAGCTGACGCCTCACCGGCCGACCAGTTTTGGGGCATACCGATGATCAAAACGCCGTATTACCTCATCGACAAGCAGAAGCTCTTGGGCAACCTGGAGAAGATCGCCTACGTGCGTGAGCACTCAGGCGCCAAGGCGCTGCTGGCGCTCAAGTGCTTCGCCACCTGGTCGGTGTTCGACCTGATGCAGCAGTACATGGACGGCACCACCTCGTCGTCGCTGTACGAGCTCAAGCTGGGTCGGCAGAAGTTCGCCGGCGAAACCCATGCCTACAGCGTGGCCTGGGCCGACGACGAGATTGAAGAGATGGTCGCCAACTGCGACAAGATTATCTTCAACTCCATTGGCCAGCTCGAGCGCTTCGCTGAGCGTACCGAAGGCACCATCCGCGGCCTGCGCGTTAACCCGCAGGTGAGCAGCTCCGATTACCTGCTGGCTGACCCGGCGCGCCCGTTCAGCCGCCTGGGCGAGTGGGACCCGGAAAAAGTCGCCACTGTGATGGATAAGATCAGCGGCTTTATGTTCCACAACAACTGCGAGAACGGCAGCTTCGAGCTGTTCGACCAGATGCTGAGCACCATCGAGGAGCGCTTCGGTCATCTTATCGCTCAGGTCGAGTGGGTTAGCCTGGGCGGTGGCATCCACTTCACCGGTGCGGACTATCCGCTGGAGCAGTTCTGTGCGCGCCTCAAGGCGTTCTCCGAGCGCTTTGGTGTGCAGGTTTACCTGGAGCCGGGCGAGGCGGCGATCACCAACAGCGCGTCGCTGGAAGTGACGGTGCTCGACACCCTGTACAACGGTAAGCACCTGGCCGTGGTCGACAGCTCCATCGAAGCACACATGCTCGACCTGCTGATCTACCGCCTCAACGCTAAGCTGGCGCCCAGCGAGGGTGAGCACACCTACATGGTGTGCGGTAAATCCTGCCTGGCCGGCGATATCTTCGGCGAATACCCGTTCGCTAAACCGCTGCAGATTGGCGATCGCCTGTCGTTTATCGACGCAGCCGGTTACACCATGGTCAAGAAAAACTGGTTCAACGGCCTGAAAATGCCGGCCATTGTGGTCAAGCAGCTCGACGGCAGTGTCGAGGTGGTGCGTGACTTTGGCTTCGACGATTACCTGTCGAGCCTTTCTTAACCGCTCAAATACTGGGCGGATGAGGTGTCATCCGTCCGCCGCTGGCCAGGGTGGATAAACCGAGCATGGCCACCCACGCAGCGTGCATACCCGTTGCACCGCAATATTTTTCTCAACCCGCGCAGTTCCCTGGAGGTGAAACAATTGAAGAAGAACGTCCTTATCATTGGTGCAGGAGGTGTCGCCAAGGTGGTGGCCCACAAGTGCGCGCAGCACAACGACGAACTCGGTCGTATTGCCATCGCGTCGCGCAACATCTCCAAATGCCAGGCCATCATCGACAGCGTGCATGCCAAGGGCAGTCTGAAACAGGCCGCCGAGATCCAGGCATTCGCGCTTGACGCATTGGACATCGAGGCAACCAAGGCGCTGATCCGCGAGACGGAGTCGCAGATCGTCATCAACGTCGGTTCTGCCTTCCTCAATATGTCGGTGCTGCGTGCCTGCATCGATACCGGCGTGGCCTACCTGGACACCGCCATCCATGAAGAACCGGGCAAGATCTGCGAAACGCCGCCCTGGTATGGCAACTACGAGTGGAAGCACCTCGAAGAATGTCAGGCCAAGAACGTCACCGCCATTCTCGGCGTGGGCTTCGACCCGGGTGTGGTCAATGCCTATGCGGCACTGGCCCAGCAACAGCATTTCGACCGCATTGATTCGATCGACATCCTCGACGTCAATGCCGGCTCCCACGGCAAATATTTCGCCACCAATTTCGACCCGGAAATCAATTTCCGTGAGTTCACCGGTCAGGTCTACAGCTGGCAGAACAGCCAGTGGGCGACCAACACCATGTTCGAGGTCAAGCGTACGGATGACCTGCCCGTTGTCGGCGAGCAGAACCTGTACCTGACCGGCCACGATGAAGTGCACTCGATCTCCAAGAACCTGGGCGTGCCCAACGTGCGTTTCTGGATGAGCTTCGGCGAGCACTACATCAACGTGTTCACTGTGCTGAAGAACCTCGGCCTGCTCTCCGAGCAGCCGGTCACGACCGCTGAAGGCCTTGAAGTCGTGCCGCTGAAAGTGGTCAAGGCCGTGCTGCCTGACCCCGCCTCGCTGGCGCCGGGTTACACCGGCAAGACCTGCATCGGTGACCTGGTCAAAGGGACCAAGAATGGTCAGCCGCGTGAAGTGTTCATCTACAACGTCGCTGACCACGAAGACGCCTTCGCCGAGACCGACAGCCAAGGCATCTCCTACACCGCCGGCGTGCCACCGGTCGCCGCTGCGCTGCTGGTTGCGCGTGGTGAGTGGGATGCGCAGCGCATGGTCAACGTTGAAGAGCTGCCAGCCGAGCCGTTCCTCAAGCTGCTGGACGTGATGGGCTTGCCCACTCGCATCAAGGATGAGAACGGCGACCGGCCGTGGGACCAGCCTTTGTAAGGCGTGCGTGCGTCAGTGCTGCACAAAAAGGACCGCCTCGGCGGTCCTTTTTCGTTTATGCCGTCTGGCTCAGTCCAGTGGTACAGAGGGCTGGTGAAGCCGCATTTGGCGTTTTGGCTTTAGTGCTTTGACGGTGCGGGTTGCACCGACCTGGCCAAAGGGCTACCCGCCGCGCACGATTCACGCGACAATCACGGCCCTTGTGAATCGATGTGCCGGGTACCTGACGTTTGAATGCTGAGCTGCGCCGTCGCGCCTACCTGACTGCCATGCAAGTGGCCAGCTGGCTGCCCCGTGTCGAACTGCCGTTCGCCGCGCCGTCGCGCCCTGAATTGCTGGTGCAGCCTGAGCCTGTGGTTGAAGCGCCTGTGGTGCCTGCTATACAGATTGCTGCTGTAGCACCGCGCGTGGAGGTGCCGGCGCCGGTCGCCGAGCCGCTGCGCGAGCGCCCGCGTATCGAAATGCCCAAACCCGGAAGTTCGGCCGCTGCCCGTGAGGCGCAGACAAGCGCGCCGGCCAGCGAACCGGTACCGCGTGAACGTGCCCAGCCCGCACCGCGGTTCTCCCTGCAATTGCTGCGTGCTGGCGCGTGCGCCGTGTTGGTCGAGTTGCCCACCGGTGAGCCTTTCCAGAGCCGTGACCCGGCCTACCTGCTGCTCAAGGATCTGCTGCGTGCGGCGGGCCTGCCAGACAGCCCACAGCTGATTGGTGAGCCAGTGCGCTGGCCGCTGCTGGTGCGCGGCAACCTCGACCAGGGCCCTGATGCGGCCCTGGAGTTCGTACAGAGCTTCGTCGCCGCGCGTCTGGAAGAACAGGCGCCTTGCACCTGCCTGTGGTTGGTCGGCTTGCCAGCCATTCGTTTTGCCGGTGAGGGCGATGCCCACAGCTACACCCGCGAGCTGCAGATCGAAGGGCTGGGCGCGGCTTGGGCGTTGCCGGGGCTGGAGCTGCTGATGGACGAGCCCGCGCGTAAGGCGGAACTCTGGCAGGCCATGCGCCGCGTACGTGAACGCTGGCTGACGCCGGCCTGATCCTTTTTTCTGCGGCACCGCGGGTGCCCGCGCTATTTCGAGTAATTGGCAATGAGTGATGCGATCCGTTTCCGCCCCATGACCGAGGCGGATATCGAGGCGGTGCTGAAGATCGAGTACGCGGCGTTCAGTCATCCCTGGACCCGTGGCCTGTTTCTCGACAGCCTGAAAACCTACGATTGCTGGGTGATGTTCGAAGGCAGCCAGCAGGTGGGCCACGGCATCATTCAACTGATCCTTGATGAAGCGCACCTGCTCAACATCACCATCAAGGCCGAAAGCCAGGGCCGTGGCCTCGGCCTGCAACTGCTCGAACACCTGATGCAGCATGCGCGCAGCCGCGGTGCCAACGATTGCTTCCTGGAAGTGCGCGCCAGCAACCAAAGTGCCTACCGGCTGTATGAGCGTTACGGCTTCAATGAAGTCGGGCGCCGCCGCGACTATTACCCGGCGGTCGGCGGGCGTGAGGATGCGCTGGTGATGGTTTGCCCGCTGTTCGACTAGCGTCACGCTGCACATAATCTGTTGCGCTCTGTAGGCGCGAAGGGGGCGCCTAGCCTTTATTCGCGATGATCCTCGAAAGCGCTGAACGCTTCGCGGCTAAAGCGGAACGCCGCCCGCCCCCTCCCATGTAGCTGTAGCCTGGGTATCGCGATGCTCAACCCGGGCTACCTATTCGTGCCGTTACGCGCAGTGCAAGGCACGCCTGCGTAGGCATGCGCGAACTTTTTGCTGAACACCCAGCCCCTGCGGGCAGTCCATAGTGCATGGACAATCAAATTGCACCGCCCCCCGTAACCCTCGACCGTCACGCGTTCTTTTTCGATTTTGACGGTACTTTGGCTGATTTGCAGCCCCGCCCAGAGCTGGTCTTTATCCCCGGCACGCTGCATGCCGCGTTGGCGCAATTAGCCGGGCGCGCGCCGGTTGCGGTGGTTTCCGGGCGACCGCTGGCGCAGCTCGATGCGTTACTGCAACCCCTGCATTTACCCAGCGCCGGTGTGCACGGCACCGAGCGGCGTACGGCTGCGGGCGAGTATCGGCAGCTGGAACTGGACGAGGCACTGCTGGCGCATATCGAGCGTGAGCTTCGTCAGGCGTGTGCGCCGTATCCAGAGCTGTTGTTGGAGAGCAAGGGGGTAGCATTTGCCCTGCATTACCGTCAGGTGCCGGCGCTTGAGGGGGTGGCTCGGCAGTTGGCATGCGATTTCGTTTCGCTGTATCCGGACACCCTCAGCCTGCAGCCGGGCAAATGCGTGTTCGAGCTCAAACCCAAGGGTGCGAGCAAGGGCGAGGTGATCCGCGCGTTTATGGATGAAGCCCCGTTTGCCGGTCGCATCCCGGTGTTTGTGGGGGACGACCTCACCGATGAAGCCGGTTTTGAGGTGGTCAACGCGCTGGGTGGGCTGAGCATCAAGGTGGCCGAAGGCGACACCGTGGCGACTGCTCGACTGTCCTCGGTGAGTGAGGTGGATGCCTGGTTGCACGCGCTATTAGCGGTGCAGCCGGTCTCTGCGTTAAGCGCTCCGCCGCCAGAGGGTCGCGCATGAGTCGCTTGGTGGTGGTATCCAATCGTGTCGCGCCGATCAAAGACGGCAAGGCGGTTGCCGGCGGTCTTGCGGTAGGCGTGTACGAAGCCCTGCGTGATTCCGGCGGAATCTGGTTCGGCTGGAATGGTGAAGTCAGCGCATCGCCAGAATTGGCCTGCGAGACCCATGGGCGCATCACCTATGCCACCGTGGGGCTGACGCGGCGCGATTACGACCAGTATTACCGCGGTTTCTCTAACGCCACCCTGTGGCCGATCTTCCATTACCGCATCGACCTGGCGCGCTACCGCCGCGACGAATACGAGGGCTACCGCAGCGTCAACCGCAAGCTCGCCGAGCAGCTCAAACCGCTGCTGCGCGAGGATGACGTGATCTGGGTGCACGACTACCACCTGATCCCCTTTGCCGACGAGTGTCGGCGCCTGGGCATCCGTAACCGCATCGGGTTCTTTCTGCACATCCCGTTTCCCGCACCGGAAATTCTCACCGCCATCCCGCCGCACAACGATCTGTTCCGCACGCTCTGCGCCTACGACCTGATTGGCTTTCAGACCGAAGTCGACCGCCAGGCGTTCTCGGATTACATCACCCGCGAGGTGCGCGGTATCCCCGAGCCTGATGGCTACCTGACCGCTTACGGGCATCGTTTTCGCACGGAGGTCTACCCCATTGGCGTGGTGCCCGACGAGATCCAGGCCACCGCCGCCAGCTACAAGGGCCGGCGCAACCTGATCGGCCGCACCGCTGCCGGGGAGCCGTGCCCGACCATCATCAGCGTCGACCGGCTCGATTACTCCAAGGGCCTGCTGGAGCGCTTCTGTGCCTATGAAGAGCTGCTGCAGCGTTACCCCGAGCACCACCGCAATGTGCAGTTCGTACAGATCGCGCCGACCTCGCGCTCTGACGTGAAGACCTACCAGCACATTCGCCAGCAGTTGGAGACCCAGGCGGGGCACATCAACGGCCGCTATGCCGAGCTCGACTGGATGCCGCTGCACTACCTCAACCGCAGCCATGAGCGCCGCGTGTTGATGGGCCTTTTTCGCGGTGCTGGCATTGGCCTGGTCACGCCGCTGCGCGACGGTATGAACCTGGTCGCCAAGGAATACGTCGCTGCCCAGGACCCGGAAAACCCTGGCGTGCTGGTGCTCTCACGCTTCGCCGGCGCCGCCCGCGAGCTCAACACTGCGCTGATCGTCAATCCGTATGACACCGTCGGCATGGCCGAAGCCCTGGACCGCGCCCTGCGTATGCCGCTGGCCGAGCGCAAGGACCGTTACGCAAGCATGATGCTGTCCATCCGGCACAACGACCTGCCGCGCTGGCGCGACCGCTTCCTCAGCGACCTGCACGCGGCCGGCGCCGGTCGCCAGCCAGTGGACAAAATGGCCGTTTGAGGTCGTGCTGCCCGCACAGGTGGGTTGTCAAAGCCGGGCCTGCGCCCTAAGGTGCTGCACCTGATAGTCGCTCGGTTGGCGACGGGGCCTTCGCGTTGGTAGTGCGGCGTGCCTACCGTTGTCGCTGCACGACTCGCGTTTTCCAATGGCTGCCGATGCCGTTCATGCGTCATGCGTGCGATCTGGCGGTACCGCAAGGACATCCCATGAGTGATCTGAAGCTGCTGCCTGCGCGCGGCGAATCTAAAGCTGTCCCCGTCGAGAGTGGCCGCCGGCGCACCCTGGCCGTCAGTGGCCGCTACCCGCTGATATCGCAGTACCGCCTGCGTTCGCTGCCACGAGCCTGACGCCGTGACTGCCTCGCGTACGCTTGCCATGGTTGGGCTGTTGGTCGCTGTGCTGTGCTGGTCCGGCAACGCGCTGGTCGCACGCGCCGTTGCCGGTGATATCGCCCCGTTTACCCTGGCGTTCTGGCGCTGGTGCCTGGCGCTCGCGCTGCTTCTGCCGTTTGTGGTCGGGCCTTTGCTGCGTCATCGCCAGGCCCTGCGCCACGCCGGTTGGCGCTTGGTGGCGCTCGCCGCCTGCGGCATCAGCGCCTACAACTCGCTGCTCTACAGCGCCGCGCAAAGCACCGCCGCGATCAACATCACCCTGGTTAACACCTGCCTGCCGCTGATGACCTTTATCGGCGCCGGGCTGTTACTCGGTGAATGGCCAAACCGCCGCGCCTGGGCGGGTATGGGCGTGGCCGCCATAGGTCTGCTGGTGCTGATCACCCAGGCAAGCTGGACGACCTTAGCGACGCTGTCATTCAATCGCGGGGACCTGATCATGCTGCTGGCGGTGGCCGACTGGGCGTTGTACTCCCTGCTGCTGCGGCGGTGGGCGGCCCACCTGCAGCCGATTCCGCCGCTTGCGCTGCTGGGCTTGCTGATGCTGCTGGGTGTGCCCTTCATCCTGCCGTTTTACCTGTACGAGCTAAGTCAGGGCGCGCACTTCGTCGCCAGCCCCGGCAACCTGGCGGCTGTGGCCTACACCGCAGTCTTTGCTTCGCTGCTGGCCTACCTGTGCTGGAACCACGGCGTGCGCGTGGTTGGGGCGGCCAAGGCAGCGCTGAGCAACTACCTGATGCCGGTATTTACCGCGATTCTCGGCTGGTTATTGTTGGGCGAGGGCTTGCAGCTGTTCCACTGGGTGGGCGGTGCATTGATCTTCGCTGGCCTGCTGCTCGGCACCCAGCGCGCGGCGGCCCGCTAACGCGGCCTGAGGGCAAAGGTGAAGGGTGGCAGTGCATTCCCGCGTCGCCGGCCCACGTACGGTGCGCTGTGCGCACCAAGAGTCTGCAGTCTCTTACGCGGTGCAGGTGCTGCACCCAACAGCACCAGCACTTGAACGCCACACAGCATTCGGACAGCCCCATAAAAAAGGATCGCCGCGGCGATCCTTTTTATCTAAGTGACCTCAGCGCGGGCGCGCATCTGGATCGGGCGGACACTTGCGCGGCTCCTTGAGCAGGTCGGGCTCAATCTCCGAGCCTGGGTCTTCATTGCCGGGATCGTTGATCGGGTCCGGCTGCGGACGCGGGTCGGGTTCTGGCGGTTGTTGCAGCTTCAGGCTCATGGCGTAGGCCTCGCGGTCTGTGGGTATAGGCGTTGGAACCGCTACGTACGAACAGGGTTCAGACTCTCTGCGCCATTCCACCTTCGCGCGCTCAGCGGCTCGCCGGGATCGCCTTCATCTCAGCCAGCCAGCCTGGCTCAAAACGCGTCTGCTCGGTGTCCAGGCCTAGCGCCTGCATCGCCTCAAAGTGCTTATTGATCTCCGGCACCGCCTGGCTCAGCGAGCTGCTGTCGCCGTCCAGCTGGTGCATCTGCGTCAGCCCCAAGTGATAGAACCGCAACACCGCCATGGCCACCGGCTGCTGCGCAGCAACCCCAGCCTTCACGTGGTGCATCACGTTAGTCACGCGCATCAACGTACGCTTGAGCCGCCAGCCATAGACCGCGGGCGCCATCCACGGCTGCTGCCAGAACACCCAGCGTACCAAGGCCACGGTAACGGCAAGCCCTGCCAAAACCCCACCGATGTTCCAGCGCAGGTTATCGCCCCCTGGCTCACCGAACAGCTGCACCAACACCGTGGAAATCCCCAGCCCCAACAGCAAAAACAACCCGGCAATCGCAAAGGTGCTCAAGCGCGTTTTTGCACGGTAGTGCTCGGGGTCCATCGGGGTAATTACAAAGATCACGGCAGTGCTCCTGAGCGAGTAGGGCGCTCATTATCACCCGAGTGGGGCGTAAAGCCGGGCAAATGATTGGCACGGGTTTTTGCTGGGCGTGACGATGGGGAAGGGCGGGGATGGTGGGGCTGTAAAAGCGGTCGTTAGGCTTCTTCACCAGCACAGGCATGTTCAGCCCATGCTTGATGAGGCCCAGAGAATTCAGATCGATATCGCCAAGCTCAATCTGATCAAGCTTCAGCTTGAGGTCGATAAGCTGCAACGGAAGGGCGTAGACACGCCGTAGTTACTTTGTAGTCACCGGCGCAAACAAAAAAGGGCTTACCTTTCGGTAAACCCTTGTTTTGTTTGGTGGCTACGCAGGGACTTGAACCCCGGACCCCAGCATTATGAATGCTATGCTCTAACCAGCTGAGCTACGTAGCCGAGTGGCGCGCATTATTCGCGTATGGCGGGGTTATGTCAACCCTGTTTTGCGAAAATTTATGCGCGCGATCAAGCGCTTAGACGTTGAAGCGGAAGTGCATGACATCGCCGTCCTTGACGATGTATTCCTTGCCTTCCAGGCGCCACTTGCCGGCTTCTTTGGCGCCGGCTTCGCCCTTGTACTGGATGAAGTCGTTGTAGGCGATGACTTCGGCGCGGATAAAGCCTTTCTCGAAGTCGGTGTGGATCACGGCGGCGCCTTGTGGGGCGGTAGCGCCGACTTTGACGGTCCAGGCGCGGACTTCTTTCACGCCAGCGGTGAAGTAGGTCTGCAGGTTGAGCAGTTCGTATCCGGCGCGGATCACGCGGTTCAGGCCGGGCTCTTCGAGGCCGAGGGACTCAAGGAACATGTCCTTTTCTTCGCCGTCATCGAGCTCGGCGATTTCTGCTTCGATCTTGTTGCACACCGGCACCACGGGTGCGCCTTCGGCGTCGGCGATAGCCTGGACCACGTCGAGCAGCGGGTTGTTCTCGAAGCCGTCTTCAGCAACGTTGGCGATGTACATCACCGGCTTGCTGGTGAGCAGGTGAAAACCGCGCACCAGGGCCTTTTCGTCGTCGCCCAGGGTCTTCATCAGGGTGCGAGCCGGTTTGCCCTCGGTGAAGTGCGGGATGAGCTTCTCGAGCAGGGCTTTTTGCGCCACGGCGTCTTTATCGCCACCTTTGGCGTTGCGGGTGACTTTCTGCAGTTGCTTTTCGCAGCTGTCGAGGTCGGCGAAGATCAGCTCGAGGTCGATGATTTCGATGTCGCGCTTGGGGTCGACGCTGTTGGCGACGTGAATCACGTTGTCGTCCTGGAAGCAGCGCACGACGTGGGCGATGGCGTCAGTCTCGCGGATGTTGGCGAGGAACTTGTTGCCCAGGCCTTCACCCTTGGAGGCGCCTTCCACCAGGCCGGCGATGTCGACGAACTCCATGGTGGTGGGGATGACCCGCTCGGGTTTGACGATTTCCGCCAGGGCATCGAGGCGCGGGTCGGGCATGGGCACGATGCCGCTGTTCGGCTCGATGGTGCAGAACGGGAAGTTCTCCGCCGCAATACCGGATTTGGTGAGGGCGTTGAACAGGGTGGACTTGCCGACGTTGGGCAGGCCGACGATGCCGCAGTTGAATCCCATGGTGGTTCCCTCGCGCCAATGGCGATGAAGAGTTAAGAGGTGGCTTTCTGGCTGTGCAGTTTGCGCATGGCCACGGTCCAGTCGCCGGCGAGAATCTCCGGGAGCACGTCCAGGGCAAAGTCGATGCTGGTATCGAGCAGTTCCTGCTCGCTGCGCGGGGCGCGGCCGAGCACGAAGTTGGAGACCAGGCTGGCATGGCCAGGATGGCCGATGCCCAGGCGCAGGCGGTGGAAGTTATTCTGGTTGCAGAGTTGGGCGATGATGTCGCGCAGCCCGTTGTGCCCGCCGTGCCCGCCACCCTGTTTGAGTTTGGCGACGCCGGGGGGCATGTCGAGTTCGTCGTGGGCCACCAGGATTTCTTCAGGTTTGATTTTGAAGAAATTCGCCAGAGCCGCTACGGATTGGCCGCTGCGGTTCATGAACGTGGTGGGGATCAGCAGACGCACTTCGCGGTCCTGGTGGTTGAACTTGCCCACCAGGCCAAAATATTTGCGATCAACACTGAGGTTGACGCGCTGGCGCTCGGCCAGTCGCTCAACGAAAAGGGCCCCTGCATTATGCCGGGTCTGGTCGTATTCAGGGCCGGGGTTACCCAGGCCAACGATCAGTTGTACGGCAGTCATACAGGAGCCCTTTCGTGAACCCGGCCTGGCTTTGCAGTCAGGCCGTAGCAGCGAAGCGTGCCTTATTCGGCAGCGCCTTCGCCTTCTTCTTCAACACGGACGCGCGGCAGGTGGATGCTGGCAACCGGCAGATCGCTACCGTGGGCCAGGGCAACCAGCTCAACGCCTTTCGCCAGTTTGATGTCGGACAGGTGAACGGTCTGGTCGATTTCGACCTTGGCCATGTCGACTTCGATGAATTCCGGCAGGTCTTTCGGCAGGCAGGAGACTTCAACTTCGTTCAGGCTGTGCAGTACTTCGCCGCCGCCTTGCTTGACGCCAACTGCAGTGGCTTCGTTGATGAAGTGCAGGGGTACGTGAGCGGTCAGTTTCTGGCCGGCGATAACACGTACGAAGTCAGCGTGCAGAACGAAGCCTTTGGCCGGGTGGCGCTGCAGGGCTTTGATCAGTACGGATTCCTTGGCGCCGTCAACGGTCAGGGTCAGCACGTGGCTGAACGCTGCTTCGTTTTCCAGCAGCTTGGCCAGTTCTTTGGCCAGCAGGCTGATCGACTGCGGGGCTTTTTCGCCACCGTAGATAACAGCCGGAACCATGGCAACGTTACGACGCAGGCGGCGGCTCGCACCTTTCCCCAGGTCGGAACGCGCTTCGGCATTCAGAGCAAATTCAGTAGTCATTTCACATCTCCAAAATAACCAAACCGTCCGTTACGCTTGCGACCAGCGACGGGACGGTTTGGTGAAAATGCCCCGCAAGTGCGGGGCGCAGTTCGTCAGGCGTTGGCCGCGTTAGCGGAACATCGCGCTGATCGATTCTTCATTGCTGATGCGGCGGACCGCTTCAGCGACAACCGGTGCAATATCCAGCTGGCGAATGCGCGAGCAGGATTGCGCGGCGGCGGACAACGGGATGGTGTTAGTCACCACCAGCTCATCCAGCACCGAGTTTTCAATGTTCTCGATTGCACGACCGGACAGAACCGGGTGTGTGCAATAGGCGAAGACCTTGGCGGCGCCATGCTCTTTAAGGGCTTTGGCGGCGTGGCACAGTGTCCCTGCGGTATCGACCATGTCGTCAACCAGTACACAGGTACGGCCTTCGACATCACCGATGATGTGCATCACCTCGGAGTGGTTGGCTTTTTCACGACGCTTGTCGATGATGGCCAGGTCCACACCCAGGGATTTCGCCACGGCACGGGCGCGAACAACGCCGCCAATGTCCGGAGAGACAATCATCAGGTTTTCGAAACGCTGATCTTCAATGTCGTCGACCAGTACGGGCGAACCGTAGATGTTGTCGACGGGAATATCGAAGAAGCCCTGGATCTGATCGGCGTGCAGATCGACGGTGAGTACACGGTCGATGCCAACAACGGTCAGCATGTCGGCCACAACCTTGGCGCTGATCGCAACACGCGCTGAGCGCGGGCGGCGATCTTGCCGGGCGTAACCGAAGTAGGGGATCACAGCAGTGATACGAGTAGCCGAGGAGCGGCGGAAGGCGTCGGCCATCACTACCAGTTCCATCAGGTTATCGTTGGTTGGCGCGCACGTCGGCTGAATCAGGAAGACGTCTTTACCGCGAACGTTTTCGTTGATTTCAATGCTGATTTCGCCATCGGAAAACTTACCGACAGAGGCATCGCCGAGGGGGATGTGCAGCTGACGTACAATACGTCGCGCCAGATCGGGGTTAGCGTTCCCCGTAAAGACCATCATCTTGGACACGCGCAGTACCTGCCGGCTGAGGGTATACCTGGATGAGT
>LNFM01004075.1_pt1 | contig 21762 bp, 24 predicted proteins | sample 596031 | NCBI WGS metagenome assembly LNFM01 (sample SAMN04254537, study PRJNA301005) | activated carbon metagenome | isolation source: dual media filters at the Ann Arbor, Michigan drinking water treatment plant | place: USA: Ann Arbor
TGGATGAAGGCGTGAACATGATGACGAACATCGTCGATTGCGATCTCGACGCCATCCGCTGCGGACAAAAGGTGAAGCTCACCTTCAAGGCCACGGCGAACGGCACGCAGATCCCCATGTTCGCACCCGTCTGACCCGCGTTAAGTCAGACCGGGAGGTCGCCGCGCGGCGGCCTCCCTCCGCAGCGGCACGACCTCGGACCGCAAACGGATGCCGACTGCGAGCGCAGCCCGCCCGGACTGCGCTCGTTTCCCCGGTGCACCTGCTGTGCACTGGCAGTTTCCCCGCTCAGAACATCATCACGCCGCCGTTGACGTGGATCGTCTGGCCGGTGATGTAGCTCGCACCCGGCCCGCATAAAAACCGCACGGCGTCCGCGATTTCGCGCGCATCGCCCAGACGCCCCAGCGGAATGGCCGCCTTCGGATCGGCACGCGGCGCACGACCGGCCGCACGAACCGTGTCCATCTGTCCCGGAGCCACACAGTTCGCGCGCACCCCGTGCTCGGCAAACTCGCGAGCGAGCGCCCGGGTGAGGCCCACCATGCCGTGCTTGGCCACCGAGCCGTGGACCCGCTTCTTGGCCCCCGACAACGCCTGCATGCCGCCCAGGGTGACGATGCTGCCGCCGCCGTTGGCGATCATCGAGGGCAGGCAGGCCTGGCACAAGCGAAACGAGCCATCGAGCGAGATGCCCATGATGCCGCGCCACTCCTCGAAACTGATCTCCAGAAACGGCGTCTCCTTGCGCACCGACGCATTCAACACCAGCATGTCTATCCTGCCGAAGCGCTGCAGGACGGCATCGGTCATGCGCTTGACGGCATCGGCATCGGCGACATCGGCCAGGTAGAGTTCGGCCTGCCCGCCCGCCGCGCGAATCTCCTGCACCACGCGCTCGCCGTCCTCGCGGGACGCACGCGTGTTGATGGCGACGGACGCCCCGCCCTGTGCCAATGCGAGCGAGATCGCCGCTCCGATGTTGCGCGCGCCACCGGTCACCAATGCCACCTTGCCGGCCAGTTCCTTGCCCGGCTCCCCATTCGTCGTCGCCATGTGCTGCCTCCTCCTCGGTCGTGAGCGTCGAGCATAGCCGATCGGCGCATGATCGCGAACGAGGCGAAGCCGCGATAGGTGCTACGATGCAGCGCAGGTCTGCCAGCACGGCTGCCTCGAGTCCCTGGCAGCGGCGCAGCGCGCCTGGGCGGGTGAGGCAGCGGGCGCTTCCGTTGCAGGCTATCGCCGTTCGCCAGTTCGTTCGCCAACCCGTCCGGAGGATGCTTGTGCCGACCCGCCCTTCCCTGCCTATACAGATCCTGGGGCTCCTTGCCTGGCTCGCCCTCGTCGGCGCCGCCGCTGCCTTGGGCAGCATCGCGTCGGTCCAGGCCCCGGAGTTCTATCGCGAACTGATCCGCCCCGATTGGTCGCCACCGGCCTGGCTTTTCGGCCCCGTCTGGAGCGCGCTCTACCTGATGATGGCGATCGCGGCGTGGCTCGTATGGCGGGAACGCGGGGCGCATCACGCAAGGGGCGCACTGACGCTGTTCCTGGCGCAGCTCGCACTGAATGCGCTCTGGAGTTGGCTCTATTTCGCCTGGCGGCAAGGGCTGTGGTCGTTCGTGGACATCCTCGCACTGCTGGCACTGATCTTGGCGACCACCCTGGCGTTCTGGCGCATCCGACCGCTCGCCGGCGCGCTCTTGCTGCCGTATCTTGCCTGGGTGAGCTTCGCTGCCGTGCTCAACTTCACGACTTGGCGACTCAACCCGGCGCTGCTCGGCTGACGGCCTTCGCAGGACACGATGCACGCATCGTATGAATCTGCGCTGCGATCGGCGACAATCGAAACGAACACCCCCGTCATAGGAGCAAGACCATGGCGCCTGCCGATAACCGCACGACACGATCGCCTGGAGCACGCCGTAGAGCCGCGCTCTGCGCACTGGCCTCGGCGCTGGCGCTGTGGCAGATCCCTGCCTTTTCAGCCGAGCCCGCCCTGCCGGCCGGCTTGAATGCGCCCGCCAAGCCGACCGCCCTGCCGGCCTTCGATCTGCCCGTCACAGCCGGCGGAACCCTGCGCTCGGAATCGCTGCGCGGCCAAGTGGCCGTGATCCGGTTCTGGGCTTCGTGGTGAACGACCTGCCGCGGCGAGATGCCCTCCGTGCAGAGGGCACATGAAGCGTTGAAGAGCGATGGCGTCGTCGTGCTCGCGATCTCGATCGACGGCACCGGCGCGCAGGCGGCCAGGCCGGTCATGGAGGAAGGCAAATACAGCTTCCCCGCGCCGATCGATCAATCGATGAGCGTCGCGCGCCAATTCGGGGTACGCGGCGTGCCCATGACCTACATCGTCGATCGCAAGGGCTTGATCGTCGCGCAGGGCTACGGGCCGGTGGATTTCGATGCGGCCGAGTTTCGCGCTTACGTGAAGGCGCTGGCCGGACGCCGGCCGTAGCGCCCTCGTGGTCGTCGACGGGCAGCTCGGCGCCGACGGTTCAGGTTGTTTCGGTTCATACGTCCTTCGACTGAAAGGAAGCGACATGGCAACAGGCAAGCGAAGTTCTCGTGTATGGGTCGCCGCAGTGTTCGCCGCGCTGACCTACCTGCAAATCGGCCCGGCCCATGCGCTGAACGTCGGCGACAAGGCGCCGGCCTTCACCTTGCCGTCCTCGACCGGCAAGGAAATGAAACTCGCCGACTTCGCCGGCAAGAAGGCGGTGGTGATCTTCTTCTACATCGGTGCATTCACCAACGCTTGAACGCAGGAGGCGCTCGGCTTTCAACTGGATCTCCCCAGGTTCGAAGCCGCGAATGTCCAGGTCCTGGGCATCAGTGTCGATTTCAATGCCGCCAATCAGGCATGGGCCGAGAAGCTCGGCCTGAAGTATCCGCTGCTGGCCGATACACGCCGAATCGTGAGCCGCGCCTACGGCGTGCTCAACGACGACGCCACCGCCGCGGACGATCCCAAGCGCATCGCCTCCTACCTGCGCTCGAAGCGAGCCTGGTTCATCGTCGACAGGTCCGGGGTCATCCGGCACGCACAGGTCGGCGATCCGCGCGGCCTGGTACCGACCGACGAACTGCTGCAGATCGCGGACAAGTTCAAGTAACCCGGGAAGGTCGTGAGTCGGCGGCTCGCCGCACGACGACTGCCCGGGAACGGACACCAGCCGCCCTCGCGACGCCGGGACGAAGGTCCGGCCGGGCAAACACAGCCTTTCGGTCTGACCCCGAGGGCCGCATTGTCGCCAACGATCAGACCACTCGTCACGATCGGCGGTTCAGCAGCTCATCTCCGACTCAGGGACCCTGACCCTGCTCGAAGCCCGCGCCGCGGATGCGAGACACATGTCGAACGCGGCCGCCACGTACGCCGCATCGCGAGCCGATTCCGCAGTTGCTCCCACGCATGATGACCCAGCCACGCACGCCACGACGTCGATGCCAGGGGGAGCGGCACGAGTTGGATCAATCGACCCTGGAGGAGATGCCAAGATGATGTCCACTGCGCGCTTGGCGATGATTCTCTGCACCGGTCTACTGACCGCAGCGCTGGTTCGAGCTCAGGACTATCCCGCGAAATCGGTCCGTGTGCTCGCGCCTTGGCCGCCGGGTGCCTCGAACGTCAATGTCGCGCGACTGGTCGCGAAAAAATGGTCCGAGAACACGAGGCAGCAGTTCATCGTCGCCGATCGCAGCGGCGCATCCGGCACACCAAGCGCAGAGGTTTTCGCCAGCACCGAGCCCGACGGCGACACCCTCATGATCCGTTCGGCGACGCGCATCCATTCAAGAAGCTTCCCTAGGACACGCTGAACGACTGCATCGGCATCACGCCGCTGGCCCGGCAAGGGGGCATGCCGGTGGTGCCGCCGTCGCGGCCTGCGAATTCCCTCAAGGATTTCCTCGCGCTCGCACGCGAGCGTCCCCACCGGATCGTGTACGCCTCCTGCGCCAATGGCAGCTACGTCCACTTGGCAATGGCCCTCGTCGCTTCGACGGCCAATCTGAAGATGACCCACATCCCCTAAAAAGGGGCGGCGCTCCCGCCTCGATATCCAGCGTTTCAGGAGAAGACCCGGCTATGCTCGCCGCCATCGGCTCGGTCATGACGCAGATCGACGCGAAGAAACTGCGACCGCTCGCAGTCGCCTCGAGCGAGCGCGTGAAGCCACTCCCCAAGCTTCCCACTATTGCGGAAGCCGGCGTGCCGGGTTACGAATTCAAGACTTGGACAGGCGTGTTCGCGCCGGCTCGTACGCCGGCCGCGATCGTCGACAAGCTCGATGCCGAACCCTCCAGGACGCGATCGGACCCGGGCGTGGCGAAGAAGCTGAGCGGCCAAACGCCCGATCCGATGCCGATGACGCCGGCAGCATTTGCCAAACGGCTGAAATCGGACTATGACAAGTACGGTCGGCTGATCAAGGAAGCCGGCGCGCGCATCGATTAATCGCATTTGTGCAAAGGAAACAGGATGGATCTGGGAATACGCGGGGAGCACGCACTCGTGGTGGGGGCGAGCGAGGGCATCGGCTACGAGTGCGCGAAGGGGTTGCTGGAAGAAGGCGCTCAGGTGATGATCTGCTCGCGCAGCGAACAGAAACTCGCCGCTGCCGCCGTCTCGCTCGAGCGAGCCACCGGGGTCGCCGTGCCGCGGTTCTGCGCCGACATCACCCGAGCGCAGGATGTCGTGCGTCTGCGCGACTGGGTGGGAACACGCACCTCCTCCCTACCCATCCTGGTGAACGCGGTCGGCGGGAGCCACCGCGCCCTGTTCGAAGAACTCGACGATGCCGCCTGGCTCGGGAGTTTCGAGTTCAACGTGCTGGGCGCGGTCCGGGTCGTACGCAACCATCTCGATCTGCTCAAGCAGGCCGGCAACGCGCGGGTGGTCATCCTCGGGGCGGCAGGCGCGCGCATGCCTTACCCGCATCAGGTGGTCTCCAACGTCAGCAAGGCTGGCCTCATCGCCTTGGTGAAGACGCTCGGCGCGGAACTCCAGCCGTATGGCATTCGCGTCAACTCGGTATCGCCCGGTCGCACGCTGACACCGCTGTGGCAACAGCGCGCAGAGAAAATGTCGCGCGAGCGGGGCGTGGGCTTCGAAGAGATCATTCGCGAGTTCTCGGCCGAGATCCCCATGCAGCGCTTCGGGCAGCCGGAGGAAATCGCCTCCATGGTGGTCTTTCTCGCCTCGCACAAGACGAGTTACGTGACGTGCCAGTCGATTTTGGTCGATGGGGGCATCGCGCGGGGATTGATCTAGCGCGAAGTCCTTGCGTCGCTGCGCGCCCGGCCGCGCGGCGAACCTCGGAGCCCAGCCGAGACCCGCAGACGGGAAGCGTGGCGGCGGGCCCGACGGCCGCTCAGGGCACGTCGGCTCGCTGCGTGTCGGCCACCGCGGCCTCGTGCAGCGCGGCGCGAAGCAGCGACGGGGCGTACTCGCAGTAGAACTCGACGCAGTCGCCGGCGCCGGACTGATGCGAGCGCCCGAACGAAATGACGCCGTCGCCGTCGAGGATGTACTCCTCACGGCGCAGGCGGGTCTCCTGCTGCTGATCGTCGAGCACATACGTGCCGTTGGTGCTCAGATCGATCAGGACGAACTTGTCTCGCCGATACTCCAGACGCGCGTGCACTCTCGAGGCATTGCGGGCGTCCACGACCAATTCGTTGCTGGCATCGCGGCCGATCGAGACGACGGGCCGATCGGCATCCACGGCGACCTGGCTGCCTCGATACAACAAGCGCATGCGCTGGGGCACCTTGGGCAGTTCGAACGGGGCGGTCAGCGTGATCGTCGCCCCTTCCCCGCCGTCCCACATCACTTCGAAAACATCCACGGGTTCGGCTTTGCCCTTCACGCTCACGGGCCAGAGCCGACGCGCCCCGGTCGTCAGGCGTCCAGGCAGGGATGCGACCACATAGGCGCTCGTGATGATCTGGCCCGGATTCGCGACCTCCGTCAGACGCGAGGCCACGTTGACGGAATCGCCGAAGACGTCGCCATCCTTCTCCACGGCCGCGCCATAGTGCAAGCCGATCCGAATGCTGATGCGCTCGTCCTCGAGCGGCGGCAAGTCCAGCACGCGCCATTGCATCTCGATCGCCGCGTCGCACACTGCCTCGGCGGTGGGAAACACGGCCATCACCTCGTCGCCGATCGTCTTGATGGTCCGTCCGCCGAAATCCTCGGTCACTTGCTTGAGCGCCTGCAGACATCTTTCGATGGCCGCGTATGCGGCGACGTCGCCGAAACGCTCGTAGAGTCGGGTGCTGCCTGCCACATCCGCGAACAAGGTCGCGAGCTTGGGCGCGCCTGCTTCACTCATGATGTTTTTCCAGTACTCGAATCAAAACGATGGAAATGTTGTCGCGTCCGCCGCACTCGTTCGCCTTGCGAACCGCGTTCCTGGCGGCCGCATCCAGATCGAACGGGTGCTCAGCCAGTGCAGCCGCAAGCGCTCTGTCGCTCAGCATGTTGGTCAATCCGTCGGAACAAAGCATGAAGACATCGCCCGGGACGATCGGGTGATGCGCCACGTCGACCGTCACATCCTGCGACTTGCCGATCGCGCGCGTGATCACGTTGCGATGTCGGGACCGGGCGGCTTGGCTCGCATTCATCTGTCCGCGATCCACCATCTCCTGCACCATGCTGTGATCGTCGGTGAGTCGCTCGACGGCCACTTCACGCACGCGGTAGAGTCTTGAATCGCCCACATGCGCCACGGTCAGAAAGCCCGGCCCGACGAGCGTCATGACGAGCGTGGTGCCCATGCCGTGGAGCCGATTGTCGCGCGCCGCGCTCTTGCGAACGCCTTGATTGGCCCGGCGAACCAGTTCGACCACCAGAGCACCGCGCACCTCCTGCGTATGTGCGCGTGATCCGGGCCGGCTGGCATCGGCCAAAGCCCGGCGCAGATCGTCCTTGATGCTCTGCAACGCCGTCCGGCTCGCGACATCCCCGCCCTGACTGCCGCCCATGCCATCGGCGACCATGGCAAGGCCAAGACGGACATCCCAATCGATGGCATCCTCGTTGCGCTTGCGCAGACGACCCACGTCGCTCACGCCGGCGATCTCGACGGCCGGCACGAACATGGCGCTTGGCTGCCGCTCTCCGACCTCGGACTTGACCTTCACTTCAGGCGGCAAGTTCGGGCTCCGCGAACATGTCGAACTCGCGCTTGTTGATCGCCTTGCGATAGGCATCCTTGCCGGTGATCAGCTTCGCGTCCATCAACCGTCGCAGCGCCGTGTCCATGCTCTGCATCCCCTGCAGGCTTCCGCTCTGTATGGCGGTGGCGATCTGCTCGGTCTTGCCGTCGCGCAGTATGTTCGACACGGCAGGATTGTTCACGAGGATCTCCATCGCGGCCACCCGGCCCTTGCCGTCCGATCTGCGGACGAGCTGCTGGGAAACCACACCGAGCAGCGACGTCGAGAGCATGCTGCGGATGCGCATCTGGTCGCCTGGCGCAAACACGTTGACGATCCGGTCCACGGTCGCCGCCGCTCCGTTGGTATGCAGGGTGCCGAAGACCAGGATACCGGTTTCAGCCGCGGTCACGGCGAGCGAGATCGTCTCCAGGTCGCGCATCTCGCCGACGAGAATGACGTTGGGATCCTCACGCAGCGCGGAATGCAGCGCCGCGGAGAAACTGAGCGTGTCGAAGCCCACCTCTCTCTGGCTCATCAGGCACGACTTGTTGGGATGCACGAACTCGATAGGATCCTCGATCGTGAGGATGTGGCCCTTGCGCGTCGTGTTGACATGGTCGATGAGAGCGGCAAGCGTGGTGGACTTCCCCGAGCCGGTCGGACCCGTGCAAAGCACGAGGCCCTTGCGCTGCTGGCAGAAGGTCTGGAGCACGCTGGGGAGCGACAGCTGCTCCATCGACTTGATGACCGTCGGAATCACGCGAAAGACGGCCCCTACGCCATGGACATGGCGGTAGACATTGACGCGGAACCGGGCGAGCTCCGGGATCGCGTAAGCGAAGTCGACGGAGCTGCGCTGCTCGAACGCCTCGCGTGCGGAAGCGGGCATGATCTCGTTCAGCAGTCCCATCGTCTCGCCGGAGGTCAACTCGCGGTACTTGACCCCGACGAGTTCGCCGTGCAGACGAATCCTGGGCGGATTGCCGGACACCAGGTGCAGGTCCGAGCCGTCCTGCTTCACCAGGAGGTCGAGGAAAGTATCGATTCGGCTCATTCGGCGTCCATTTCCGTCAGCGGCCTACCAGGGCAACCTGGGGCACCAGGCGCCGATCGGTCACGAAGCGCTGGAACTGCTTCTTGTCGTGCGATTGCAGATAGGCGTCGTCCGGATCGACTTCCTTGTTCTGGATCGCCTCGAGCAGCGCCTGATCGAGCAGGCGCATGCCCGTGTCCTTGCCTGTCTGCATGACTGCGGGGATCTGAAATTGCTTCCCGGTGAGCAAGAGATTCGAGATCGCCGGGGTAAGCACCATCACCTCCACGATCGCCTTGCGCCCGCGCCCGTCCGCCTTCTTCACCAGCACCTGGCTGATCACGCCGCGCAGATTCTGCGAAAGAAACAGCAGCCCTTGGGCCTTCTGCTCGGCAGGGAGCGAATCGATGATGCGGTCGAGCGTCTTGGCCGCGCTGGTCGTGTGCAACGTGCCCAGCACCAGATGTCCGGTCTCGGCCGCCATCATGGCCATCGAAATCGTCTCGGCGTCTCTCAGCTCTCCCACCAGGATGACGTCCGGATCCTCGCGCAGGGCCGCGCGCAGGCCTTCCGCGAAGCTGCCCACCGAGCTGCCGACCTCGCGCTGGACCACCAGCGAGGACTTGCTCTGGTGCACGAACTCGACCGGATCTTCCAGCGTGATGATGTTGAGCTTGCGGGTCGAATTCAGGTGATCGATGATGGCCCCGAGCGTGGTGGACTTGCCCGAGCCGGTTGCCCCGGTCACCAGGAGCAGCCCCTGGTGCGCCTGCGCCAGCTTCTTCACCACCGGCGGCAGCCCCAGCTGCTCCAGCGTGCTGCACGCGGTCGGAACGATCCGGACCACCGCGGCGATGCCGCCGATCTTGCGAAAGACGTTGAATCGGTAACGCTCGCCCGGCGCGGGCGAATAGGAGAAGTCGAGGTCGACACCTTCACCGAACTGCTTCTTCTGTTCGTCGTTGAGGATCTCGAAGATCAGGCTGCGGCATTCATCGGCGGTGAGATCGCGGTAACGCACCGGCTGGATATCTCCATGCAAGCGCAGCATGGGCGGCATGCCGACGGCGAAATGGATGTCCGATGCGCTCTGCTCGCGGCCGAGCTGCAGGAACGCATCGATGCGCGCGGAATCGCTCATGCCAAGCGTCCTGCGCGCAAAGCGACCGACTTCGATTCTGCGTGTGTCACGCTGCCTCCAGCATCATCAGTGATTCGACATCGGCGAGCATCTGTGCTGCGCTCTGGTAGCGTTCCTCGACGTTCACCGCCATCGCCTTCATGATCACGGCCTCGACGGCGGGCGAAACCTTCGGATTATGGTCCCGCGGAGCGACCTTCTTGCCTTCGAGATGCTGGTACAGCACGCCCATGGGGTTGTCGGCAACATAAGGCGGCACGCCGGTAAACATCTCGTACATGATGACGCCGAGCGCGTACAGATCGGTGCGTTGGTCGATCGGCAATCCGCGCACCTGCTCGGGTGCCATGTAGGTCGGCGTGCCGACCAGATGCCCCGTCTTGGTCACCCGGGAGTTGCTGTGACTCATGGCCGCTGCAAGGCCGAAGTCCACGATCTTGAGCACCCCGTCGTCGTTGATGAGGATGTTCGCCGGCTTGAGGTCTCGGTGCACGATGCCCGCCGCATGAGCGACGGCGGTTCCGCGCAGGATATCCCGGACCATGGCGAACGCCTCCTGCTTGGGCAGGTGACGGCCGCGCCTGATCTTGCGCGTCAGGGGAACGCTGGCGAAGTACTCCATCGACATGGCATACGTCCTGCCTATGCTGATGAAATCATGTATGCGGATCACGTTCTCGTGGGTGATCTTGCGCGCGTAGCGCACCTCGTGGACCATGCGGGTGATCGCCACCTCGTCCTCGGTCAGATGCGGGCTGATGAGCTTCAGGGCGATCTCTTCGTGGACCATCAGATCCTCGACCAACATCACCACGCCGAAGCCGCCCCGCCCGAGTTCCCGCTTGATTCGATAGCGCCCGCCGATCACCTGGTCGGCCACGAGCTTGTTGATTTCGATCTGTTCCGACACGGGCGCGGCAGCGGCAGGCCGCACGGCCTTTGCCGCGGGCTGCTCGACCGGCTCCGCGGGCGCGTCGGCAGCGGGCTTGTTCACCGCCTGCATCATCCGTGTCCTGCCCGACTGCAGCGGCAGGGCGGCGCGTTGATTCGCATCGCTCGCGGCCGCGCGACCCCGCACCCGCGTCGAGATGGCGGCATGCGCGCGGACCGCCGCCTGCACGATGTCGGCAGCGATATCGCGTCTGCTCAACTGCAGCAGACTGGCCAGCACCGTCTCCGCACTCTTCGCATCGGTCAAGGCTTCCAGCGCGGTGACGGCCTCGCGCAGAATCATCTCGTCGTCGCTGTGGAGCTTCATGGCGATCGGCCCCGCAGCCCGGGTATCGCCTATGGCGGCCAAGGCCCTGATCGCCACCGAGGTCGCCTCGTTGTCGACGTCGAGGAACCGCAGAATGGCCGGGACCGCGCGCGGATCGCGCATGTTCGCCAGCGCGTCCAGCGCACGCTCGCACACCCACCAGTCCGGGTCGTCGAGTGCGGCAACCAGACGATCGAACGCACGCGGATCCTTGGCGGTATTCAGAATTTCCACCGCGCAGCGGCGCATGAACTCGTCCGAGTCGTCGAGCAGTGTCAGCACCGCGTCGATCACCTTCGGGCCGCCGATGGCTCCCAGGGCGTCGGCGGCGCGCACGCGGACCCACCAATCCTGGTCCTTCATCGCGTGCAGCAGATCCTTGATGGCGCTGGCGTCGCCGATGGCGTTAAGCACCTCGACGGCGGCCCGGCGAGCGTGCTCCGATTCGTCCTGAAGCACATCGAGCAACTCGCGCACGGATTTCGGGTCGTTCAGCTTGATCATCGCCTCGATCGCGCGCGTTTGCACCAGCAGATCGGAATCGCGCAGCAGCGCTGCGATCGGCCCCGCGGGCACTGGAATGGTCAGGCGCGCCAGGCCTTCGACAGCCGCCTGCCGCACCTGCTTGTGCGGATCCTTGAGCAGACGCAGCAGGGTGTCGCGCACCGGCTCGGAGGAGAAATTGGCGATCGTCTGGGCGATGCAGTACCGCCCTTCCCACTCGGCATTGCGGCTGAACGCGATCAGGTGCGACACCATCGACTCGGTCGCCAGCTGGGTCACCAGCTTGAACAGGCTCGGCTGATTGTCCTGGTGCGCACCATCCAGGATGCGCAGCACCGTCTTCGGCGTCACGCCATCCTTGCGCGCAAGGATCACTTCCACGAGATTGACCAGCGCGCCGCCTGCCGCGGAGTACAGTTCCACCAGGCGATTGAGGTCGTACTTGCCGGACCGCATCAGGGCCGCGCGCACTCGAGCGACGACCTGGGGATCCTGATTCAACAGGCCTTGTTCGACCACCAGGGGCAGCGTAGCCGTGGTGATCATTTCTGCGAACAGATTCGTCAGCGGATCGCCGGGAGGATCATCCGGGAGCGCGGGGATGATCTTCGGCATGGCGCGGCGGCCGACCCCGCGCAGCCGCGACACGGCACTCACCACCTCGGCGCTCGAGTTGCGGCCCGCAAGCACGGTCGCAATCGAGCGGGAGACATGGAATGTGTCGAACAATCCCATGATCGCGTCAGGCGTCCGGTGAATCCTCACGCGTCATGATGTAGCCCACGTAGGATTTGTTGATGAGACACACCGATGCCGGCCCGACGTACAGCTTGAGGAACCGCGGGTTGTCCGTATTCATGTAGTCGTACAGCCGGGAGCGCTCGGGCGGCAGCGACTTGCGCATGGCGCCGTCGATGACCGATCCGTCCATCAAGTGCACCCGGCAAGGCAGATTCTTGCCGCTCTCGGCGAGATTCAGTTCGGCCTCGCCGTACTCCACGCGGATGAGCGATGCCTTGTTGTAGAAGCGCAACTCTTCCGGATCCTGGCAGCGCACCACGAGGAAATCTTCCGGGCCGTTCATGACCGACCACGGGTCCTCGCCGCTCGACCGATCGGGCTCGCCCATGTGCAGGTAGATCGAGCCGAGCACCTGACCGTCCGGGTGCGTCCACAGCGCCACCGCCTTCTCGACCTTCGGGATCTTCAGGGGGTTCTCATACGGATACATCGGCTCGCCTTCTGATGTTTGCTGCGCGCAGCAGACTTTGCTCGCGCCACACCAGGCGATAACGGACGCGCAGCCCGCCTGCTTGAGCGACGGCACGCCGATGCGCCGCACGCCGCGGAGCCGGGGGCGGCAAACCAGACGTCGGGGCCGATGCCGCCGGGCAAGAGCGGTCTAACGACGTCGCAGGCACATACTTGATCAGCTCAGTTTGCGACTCGAGGCCCGGGTCGAGCCGCCCCAGGTGGGAATGTAGGCGGCCTTGATGCCGACCCCGCCGGCGACCACGATCATGATGTCCTCGGCCCGCTGTGCCACGCGCAGCGGCGCGCCGGGATCGACGCCGGCGACGCCGCTCGCACGCCCGGCGAGGTGTTCGCGAACCGAGGCCGAGAGGCTCTCGACAGGCAATGCGGCCCGCTCCCAGATCGCCTGCTTGAACTGCGCCTTGCTGCAGCCGGCCTGATGGAGAAAATTCGCCTGCTCGGGCGGCAGGACGACGAGCGGCTCGCCGCCGCCCAGCAGCCCCGCCCCCCCCACCGTGCCGGCAATGAGCATCGACTGCGCGAACGTCTGGGCCAACTCGCCCACGGAGCGGCTGCACGAATCGACCACCTCGACGATGCCCGAGGTGCCGACCACGGTCACGACATCGTCGGTGCGTGCGAAACCACGCTCCACGTGCAACGGATCCCAGGGGGAGGCCGATTCGTTCTCGGCGAGGCAGAACGTGTACTTGGCCGGCTGGCCGAGGGTGGCCATGTCGATCTCGCCGGGCTTGGCTCCACCGACGTTCTGGAGCACCAGACGCACGGCCCGGCCGATGGTGGCATTGGCCCGGTTGCCCGGCCCCAAGGCATTCGCTTGCGGATTCATCCCGATGCGAACGGCACCGGGACCATTCACGATCACCAGGGTAGCGGCCGAACCGGTGGTGGTCGAAATGCCGACGAGATTGAAATCCCCGTCGGCGAGGCCCTCCACGGCCGCGGCGACGAAACCCAGGTATTCGGGCTTGCATCCGGCCATCACCGCGTTGATGGCCAGATCGCGCCAGGTCACGGGAGCGAACAACGGCGCAAGCTGGCAGATCACGGCATCGGCGTGCGCTGCATGCGCGCCAAGCATGCGCTCGACGCGGTCCGCCGTCGGCGGCACGATGGGCAACCCGTCGCCTGACCCGGTAGCGATCATCTCTTCCTGCGCTCGCTCCCACTGCTCGTCGCTGCGTCCGGGCCAAAGCTGCATGGTGGTTTCCGTAGAAGTGTCTGGTCGGGGGTATTCTAAGCCGGGCGGATACCCGTTACATTCGTTTACGAAGCTTTACAGCTTTCCCGCCGGATCGGCTCTACGATGCCCCCACACTCGATCGAGATCCCGATCGATCGAGTTCACTCGGAGACCGACATGAACACCTCGAACAAGGCACTGCTCACTGCCATCGCGGCGATCGGTATGGGACTGAGCGCATCCGCCCTCGCGCACGATCGCCACGGACACGGCCACTCCAAGCACTGGCACAAGCACCATCACGAGCGTCATTATGATCGCGAGCATCATCGCCGCTTCGACCACAGGGTGTACGGCGGCCATTACTACGAACCGCGCTATGTCGTGCGTGAACGCGTCGTGATCCATCGGCCCGTCTACGCGCCGCCGCCCCCTGTCTATTACTACGCGCCACCCCGCCATGCCGGGGTGGTCGTGCAGGTGGACGTCCCGCCCTTCGTCTTCTCGGTGCGCTAAGCCGCGTCCCCGGACAGCCGGGGTGCGGGCTTGCGCCTCGCTTCCCGCGCAGGATCGGCACAGCCGACGTGGGCGAGCACCCAAGGCTGCGGGCCCGTGCAGCGAGCCCTCCACGGCTTCGCCACCGGGCGCCGCAGCCGCACCGCATTCGGCGCGTTTGACAGCACCCACCCCCACCTATAGGATCGTTTCGCCTTCGGCACCCACGAGCGCCGAGATGGACGAACGATCCGCATCCATCGATTCGTCGCCATCCTAGAGGGACGCTGCGCTCATGCGTCCGCAAAGCGCCCTCCTCGAGGCCGGCTCGGGACGACGAGAGCCGACGCAAAGGAGCGGAACGATGGAAACAGGCGCCGGAACAAGGGCGTTGCTTGCTGCGCTTGCCACGAGCGCCCTGCTGTTTTGGTGTGGCCCGTCGCCGGCGCGGGCCCAGTCGGGCGAAGTGATCAAGATCGGGTTCGCCTCGCCGCTCACCGGCCCCCAGGCTCATTACGGCAAAGACAACCAGAACGGCGCGCAGATGGCGATCGACGATCTGAACGCAAGAGGTGTACGCCTGGGCGGCGCATTGGTGAGATGGGAACTGGTCGTGGAAGACGATCAGGCTGATCCGAAGATCGGGGTCGTCGTCGCTCAAAAGCTGGTGGATGCCGGCATCAAGGCCATGGTGGGACACTTCAATTCGGGCGTCACCATTCCGGCATCGAAGATCTATTCGGACGCCTCGATTCCTCAGTTATCAGTATCGACCAACGTCCAATACACGCGGCAGAAATTCAAGACGACCTTTCGCGTCATGGCCGACGACGACAAGCAAGGCAACGCACTCGGCCAGTACGCGACGCAGGCGCTCATGCTCAAGCGCTTCGCCGTGATCGACGATCGGACGGCCTACGGCCAAGGCCTTGCGGATGCGTTCACCCTCACCATACGCGCGGCCAAGGCCCAGGTCGTCAAGCGGGAATTCACCAACGACAAGGCCGTCGACTTCCGCAACATCCTCACTTCGATTCGCAAGGAACGCCCCGAAGCCATCTTCTTCGGCGGCTACGACACCCAAGCCGGCCCCATGGCGCGGCAAATGAAGGAGCTGGGGCTCGACATCCCGTTGTTGGGCGGAGAGACGATGAACACAGCCAAGTTCCTGCAGTTGGCCGGTCCGGCGGCGGAAGGCCATATCGCGTCCACGCCGGGCGTGGCGCTGGAGAGCCGCCCTGCCGGCAAACAGTTCGCCCAGCGCTATCGCGAGCGATTCAAGCAGGAGATCGGCCTGTACGCGCCGTATTTTTACGATAGCGTGATGGTGATTGCGGCCGCGATGACCCAGGCCGGCACGACGAAGCCCGCCAAACTCCTGCCGGTGCTGCGCAACATCCGCCATCCCGGCATCACCGCCGAGATTTCCTTCGACAACGCCGGCGCGCTGCAGCAGGGGCGACTGTCGGTATTCCGGGTCCAGGGTGGAAAATGGATCCTGCAGGCCCCACCGCCTCCCGCCCGCAAACCCGCCCTCACGAGCACGCCGCCCAAGTGACCGAAAGCCCCCCCCGACTGCCCGAGGACGCCCAGCAGGCGCTGACCGAGCTCATCACCATCGTGACCGAACTGGTCCGGCAGACGCACCCTGGCGCCGTGCGACAGGTCGGCGCCGAGAGTCGGCTCGACGTGGATCTCGGCCTGGACAGTCTGGCTCGAGTCGAGCTCATCCATCGCGTCGAAGACGCCTTTCGTCTGCGCCTCGACGAGAAGACATTGCTCGAGATCGAAACGCCGCGCGAACTTCTTGCCGCGCTCAGGACGGCGAGCGGCGCGCCGCCGCTGGAGTTCGCCGCGCCTCAGGCAATCATCCGCGACGAGGCGTCGGCGGGCATCGGGACGCCCGACCAAGCCAATACGCTCTTGGAGATGCTCGACTGGTACGCGACAGGCGCGCCCCAGCGACAGCACGTGCTGTTCTACCAGACCGCCGACCTCGTGGAGGAACTCGACTATGCAACGCTCGCGCAGCGCGCGCGCGAGGTGGCGGCCGGCCTGATCGAACGCGGTGTCGAACGCCAGCAGGCAGTCGCCATCATGCTGCCCACCAGCCTGGAGTTCTTCTATACCTTCTACGGCATCCTGCTGGCGGGCGGCATCCCGGTGCCGATCTATCCGCCCGCACGCCTCTCGCAACTCGAGGACCATCTGAGGCGTCAGTCCGCCATCCTGCACAGCGCCGGAGCGGTGGTGCTGGTCACGGTGCCCGAGGCGAGATTGCTCGCCCAATTCTTGCGTGCCGAAGTCGCTTCCTTGAAGGATGTCGCGACCGTATCCGAACTGCGCGACTCGCAGATGCAAGTGAGGCTGCCCGAAGTGGCGCCCGGCGACATCGCCTTCATTCAGTACACCTCCGGCAGCACCGGCACGCCGAAGGGCGTGACCCTGACCCACGCGAACCTGCTGGCCAACATCCGCGCCTGGGGCAAAGCCGTCGAATTGACGCCGCAGGACGTCTGCGTCAGCTGGTTGCCGCTCTATCACGACATGGGCCTGATCGGCGCCTGGATGGGCAGCCTCTATCACGGCGGATTGCTGGTGCTGATGTCGCCGTTGGACTTCCTGGCTCGTCCGGAACGCTGGCTGCAGGCCATTCATCGTCACCGCGGCACGGTGACCGCCGCGCCGAATTTCGCATTCGAGCTGTGTCTGCGGCGTATCCCTGACGCGCTGCTCGATGACTTGGATCTGAGTTCATGGCGGTTGGCGGCCAATGGCGCGGAACCGGTCAGCGCCGACACGATGCTCCGCTTCGCGGAGCGCTTTCAGCGCAGCAAGTTCCGGCCCGAGGCGCTCGCTCCGGTTTATGGGCTGGCCGAATGCACCGTCGGACTGGCCATTCCGCCGATGAATCGCGGCCCGGTGATCGACCGCATCGAGCGCGCGGCTCTGATCGATTCGCAACGCGCGGTGCCCGCCGCGGAGAACGACCCGACGGCGCTGCGCTACGTCGCTTGCGGTCGCCCGCTGCCGGGACACGAAATTCGCATCGTCGACGACGCTGGCCGAGAAGTGGGAGAGCGCATGCTGGGCAGGCTGCAGTTTCGCGGCCCCTCGGCGACCAGCGGCTACTACCGCAACCCGGAGGAGACCCGCAAGCTGTTCGACGGCACGTGGCTCAACTCGGGCGACATCGCGTACATGGCCGGAGGCGATCTCTACCTCACCAGCCGCACCAAGGATGTGATCATCCGGGGCGGTCGCAATCTCTATCCGTATGAACTGGAAGAGGCCATCGGCAACCTGCCCGGCATTCGCAAGGGCTGCGTGGCCGTGGTTGGCGTTCTCGATCCGGCCACCGGCACCGAGCGTGTGGTGGCGATCGCCGAGGTGCGCGACAAGCAATCGGCGGATACCGAGAGCTTGCGCAACCAGGTGAATGCGCTCGGCATCGATCTGCTGGGAGCGCCTCCGGACGCGATCGTGTTCGCTCCGCCCAACACCGTGCTGAAGACATCGAGCGGCAAGATTCGCCGCGCCGCCACCCGAGATGTCTATACGAGCGGTGCCATCGGAGAGCGCCGCGCGGGTTTCCGCTGGCAGCTTGCGCGGATGGCACTGAAGAGCGCGCAAGCCGGTGTGCTCAGGGGACTGCGGCGGGCAGGGGCCTGGGCCTACGGCCTGCGCGCCTGGTTGGCCTTCGCTGTGCTTGCGCCGCTGGCATGGACCGCCGCGGTTGTGGCGGGCCGGCCCGCCCGGGCCTGGTGGATCAGCCGGCGGATCGCCAAAGCGTTCTTCCGCCTCGCCGGGATCCCGCTCGCCGTCGAAGGTCTGGAACATCTGCCGCCGACGACACCCTACGTGCTGCTCGCCAATCACGGCAGCTATTTGGATGGCATACTTCTGGTGGGCGCCCTGGACAGGCAACATGCCTTCATCGCCAAGCGCGAGTTCGTCGACTATGCCGTTCCGCGCCTGTTTCTCAGCGCGATCGGCTCTGAGTTCGTCGAGCGGTTCGATGCCGCCCGCGGCGTCGAAGACGTACGCCGCTTCACCGAGCATGCCCGGCGCGGCGAGCGGCTGGCGATTTTTCCCGAAGGCACGTTCACGCGCCAAAGCGGCTTGCGGCCGTTTCTGATGGGCGCTTTCGTGATCGCGGCCGATGCCGGGCTTCCCGTCGTGCCGACCGCCATCATCGGTGCGCGCGAAATCCTTCGCGACAGGACTTGGATGCCGTCTCGCGGACGTGTGACCATACGCATCGGCGCCCCCATTTTTCCGCAAGGGTCGGGCTGGCAGGCCGCCGTCCGCCTGCGCGACGAGGCTCGCGCAGCGATGCTGGCGCTGGGAGAAGAGCCGGCGCTCGACAGCGCCGTGCTGGTGGACAAGCGACGCGGTACGCGGCCGGCCTGATCGGCGGCGCTGCGGGCGCCATGCACGCCGGCATTCGCGCGTCGAGCATCATCGCCCGGATCGAGAATTGCTTTCGATGCCGCCGCGCAACAGCGGCGCACGGCCGCGCTTTAGGAACGAACATCGAAGATCTCCATCGTCGGCACGGAATACGGCGGACTAGTGTGTGCCGCCTGCTTCGCCGATCACGGCAACGATGTGCTGTGCCTGGACATCGATGCGCAGCGCATAGACATGCTCAACGAGGGCCGGGTACCGCTTCACGAACCCGGACTCGAGCAGTTGATCCGGCACAACGCGGCGGCGCAGCGGCTGCGGTTCACGACGGATGCGCGGCAAAGCGTGGCGCACGGCAGCGTTCAGATTCTCGCCGTCGGCACGCCCGCGAGCTCCGATGGTTCGGCGGACATGCGAGGCGTCTTGGCCGCGGCCAGCGACATCGGCCGGCACATGAATGCCTACCGAGTCGTCGTGAACAAGTCGACCGTACCGGTAGGAACCAGCGAGCGCGTCCGGGCGACCATCGAACGGGAACTGCGGCTGCGCGACTGCGATATCCCCTTCTCCGTGGTCTCGAACCCGGAGTTCCTCAAGCAAGGCGCCGCCATCGATGACTTCATGCGACCCGACCGCATCATCGTCGGCAGCGCCGATCCGCGGGCGACCCAGGTGATGCGCGAGCTCTACGAGGCAGTGCTGAGGAATCGCGATCGCATGCTGGTCATGGACCCCCGCTCGGCCGAGCTCACCAAGTACGCTGCCAACGCGATGCTCGCGACCCGCATCTCGTTCATGAACGAGCTTGCCAATCTAGCCGAGAAGCTCGGCGCGGACATCGAATCGGTGCGCCATGGCATGGGCGCCGACCGGCGCATCGGCTCCCACTTCCTCTATGCCGGCGCCGGTTATGGCGGCTCCTGCTTTCCGAAGGACATCCAGGCGCTGGCGCACACCGCCGGCGAATACGGCACTCAGCTCACGATCGTCGATGCCGCCGACAAGGTCAATCGGCTGCAGAAGCAACGTATACTCGACAAGGTGCGCAGCCGCTTCGGGGAGCAGTTGGACGGACTCACATTCGCATTATGGGGGCTTGCTTTCAAGCCCGGCACGGACGACATGCGAGAAGCACCCAGCCGTGCGCTCATCGGCGGCCTGCTCGCGCGGGGAGCCCGGGTGGTCGCCTACGATCCGGCCGCGATCGGACAGGCGCAAGCACTTTACCGTGACGACGCGAGGGTCTCCTTTGCCGCCTCGACCCTGGGTGGACTGGCGGGTGCCGATGCATTGGTCATCATTACCGAGTGGAAGGAATTCCGCAGCCCCGATTTCGACGCGATGCGACGACTTCTCAAGGCGCCCGTGGTCTTCGACGGGCGCAACCTCTACGATCCCAAGCGGATGCGCGAGCTGGGCTTCGAATACTTTGCCATAGGCCGCAACTGACGCGCGGCGCCGACTCGCTGGAGATAACGATGAAAGCCGGATGGAACCTTACGATCGCAGTCGCGATGAGCGCGATGATGGCTGGCTGCGGGGGCGGCTGGTGGCCGTTCTCCCGCTCGGACGGCGAGCAGCCCAGGCGTTTGCCCGATGGGGCGGTGGAGCATGCGTGCGCTCAGGGCAAGCGCCTGTTGCTGCGTTACGCCCCCGACGGCAAATCGGTGTGGGTCATCTATCCGGACAGGGAATTTCGCCTGGATCGGCTCGCGGCCGGGCCCGGCGAGCGTTACAGCAACGGTGTCAGCACCCTGATCGCCGAGGTCGACGGCGTTTCCCTCGACTCGAGCGGCAGCCGCGAGTTCGCGGCGTGCAAACGCAAGTAGCTGGCGGCGACTCACCGCAGAGCCTCTCGACAGCCGCGGCCGCGGTCTTCTTCATGTAGGCGCATTCCTACAAGCGAGTCAGTGCGCGATGGACAGATCTTGCGCGCACCGGGGCGTAGCATTCGATGCGCTTCATCCCCCACGAACCGCTCCGGGCGCGGGTTCACCACCACGCGCGTTACAGAGAGTGGTCGACATCGCTACCTAGGAGTCTGTCCATGCCTCTCACCTCAATGCCTGCGGCGGGATCGGAGTACAGCGCCCGCGCGCCTCTGCACCCTGCAATGGTCGGCTCGATCGGGCCGACGCTCGGACGCCTGCGTCCGGCGACCGACCCGACCGTGCAGACCCTCCTCAAGAAAAACGACTTCATGATCCGCCTGACCGACGAGCGGCGCGTGGATGAAGTCCAGATGCTGGTGGCGCGCATGTATCACCAGCGCGGATACGCCACGAAGAGTGCCGGCCGCGTTACCCGCGCGCAGCAGCGCAGCAGCGTGACGCTCGAGGCACTGCGCAACGGTCGGACGATCGGCACGCTGACCGTCAATGTGGGAAACCACCGCGGCCTCAATGCCGAGGAACTCTATGCCAGCGAGATCGGACCGTATCGCCGCGACGGCGCGCGAGTGTGTGAATTCACCCGACTCGCGATGGACGGCGACGGGAGCAGCAAGGAGGCGCTGGCGTCGCTGTTTCACGTCGGCTTCGCCTTCGCATTTCGAGTTTTTCAGGCCAGCGACCTGTTCATCGAAGTCAATCCGCGTCATGCGCTCTTCTACCGCAGAAAGCTCGGCTTCCACGCGATCGGCGAGGAGAGGACCTGCCCTCGTGTCTGCGCTCCGGCCGTTCTGCTGCACAAAGATCTCGCGGTATGCGCCGAGGAAGTGCGGCATCTCGGAGGCTGCAGAATCCCGTCGAACAAATCGTTCTACGCGTTCGTTCTGACGCCCGAGGAGGAAGCCCGCCTACTGCAGAACATCGCACGCACCCTCGCCCTGCGAAGCTGAGCCCCCCGAACGCTGACTGCGGCGCCAGCGGTCACTGCATGTCGAGGGCGCAGCGCTTGAGGTCTTCCAGCGCGACGTACTTCAACACCTCGGCATGCGTGGAGGCGAGCACCACCCGCGGCGCCTTGTCGGCTTCGAGGGCTTCGGCGAAGCGCAGCACATGCAGGCACCAGCGGTCGCCGGGCTTCAGTCCGCGAAAGCGCATCTCCGGTCGCGGTGTGCTGAGGTCGTTGCCGCGCTCGAACGAAAACTGCAGGAAATCGGCGGTCACTTTCACGCAAACCAAATGAGCCACGCCCGCTTCGCCTTGTGTGCTGCAGCACCCGTCGCGAAAATACCCGGTGAGCGGTGCGTAACTGCAAGCGAGCAAGGGACCGCCCAAGACGTTTTTCTCTTCCAGCACGGATTCGTTCATGAGACGACCTTCGGTTCGGCGATGTACGGATGAGGGCAT
>LNFM01014087.1_pt1 | contig 21762 bp, 22 predicted proteins | sample 596031 | NCBI WGS metagenome assembly LNFM01 (sample SAMN04254537, study PRJNA301005) | activated carbon metagenome | isolation source: dual media filters at the Ann Arbor, Michigan drinking water treatment plant | place: USA: Ann Arbor
AACGCCTTTGGCACCAACTACGCAGCGCGGCTCAAATTCTGGAAGGAATGATTGTCCAATGAAATCAGAATATTACATAACCTTGATTATGCGAGTCCGATTTTGGGCTGTCATGATGGGTGCAACCTTCGGACTCGTCGCCTGCACAGGCGTGCCGATTGCCAAAACCAACTGCTGGGCCACCGCCGGTTCAACTGTGACCACTTCCACCAAGGGCGCAAGCCCGGATGCGGGCCTTGTCTCTCGCGGCAACACTTCGAGCCTTGATGTCATTCCCTGCGGCTAAAGTTCAACGCTCGGCCAGAGTCCTTGCTCTGGCGACTGCGGCGCTGCCCATCATGGCGGCGGCGCAAGGCGTGCCTGTGGCCGATGGCAAGTCGATCGTCCAGCACGTCCTGGAGATCGCGCAGATGTCCTATCTGACGGGCGGTCGCGAGCTTGAGGCCGACAAGAAGCGCCGCATCGACGAGTTGCACCAGGACCAACTCGACGCGCTGGATGCCACGCTGGCGATGATGACGGGTCAGACACCGTGGATCGGCGATCTCGAAGTGATCCCCGGGGCCGAGGCGGAAGTCCTCTATGCGGTTGAGGACAACAACCCTTATACCGCCCGGCTTTTCGGCGATGCCAAGACCAGCATCGAAGAGATGATCGTGGCCACGGCGCAGAAATACGCAGGGCACCCCGGTCTTGCCCGCGCGGGGTTGAACCCGGTCGAGTTCCGCATCTGGTTCCAGAGCCTCGTGAAGCAGGAATCAGGGTTTTCCATCGGGGCACGCAGCCCAGTTGGGGCCTTTGGTCTGACGCAGGTGATGCCGGACACGGCAAAAGACCTCGGCATTTATCCCGCCTATTATGATGATCCGATGCTGCAGCTTGATGGTGGCGCGCGGTACTTCCTGACCCAGCTCAACAAGTTTGGCTCGGTGCCGCTGGCCTTGGCCGCCTATAATGCCGGACCCGGCAACGTTACAAAGTACGGCGGAATCCCCCCGTTTGAGGAGACGCAGAATTACGTCGTCCGCATTACCGGCTTCTTCAACGCCTATGCCGGCAAGATCACCGGCGTGGATCAGGTCGGCACTTTCGATCCAAGCGACATGGCGATCGCCGAGGCCAGCAACACGGCGGACGCTGGCCTGCACTATGGCATGGCCGCCTCTCTCGAGATCGAGGCGTCGCTGAAGCGCCTGCGTTCCATCATCGAACGCATTCCCACGACCAAATCGACCAAAGAGGCGCTGGACCTCAACAGCTACGCCCGGGCGGAAGCCGTCCGCATCGGTCTCATGGTCGAACGGGTCAAGGCAGCCCGCGTAAAGGTCGATCAGGCCCGCTACGCCCTCTGGCTGCAGGCCTATGCCATCGACGCAACATTCATCAAAGTGAAGGGTGGTTCCGAATGATCCGCAATCTTGTCCGGGGTCTCTGCCCCCTTCTGACTTCTGCAGCCTTGCTTTCCTCGGCCCCTGCCATCGCGCAGGGCGTGCCGACGGTTGACCTCACCAGCATCGCCAAGATTGGCGAAGTGCTGACCGAGGCCAAGCTGCAGGTGAAGGAGATGATTGCCTCCAACCTGAAGCTCGACGAGCAGATCCTGAAGCAGATCGAACAGATCGCAACGCTGAAAGCGCAGCTTGACGCCTTGCGCAACGGGTTGACGCTGGAGGCTTTGGGTATCCCTGACCCGGACACCTTCTTCGACGACATTCTGCCCGATGTGGCTGACCTGACCGGCGGGCTGATTGCGGCAAAGGACGGCAGCTATTCTCTGATGACAACTTCCGGAAAGGTCGGAAACAAGCCTGCCGCCCAGTATGTCTCGGAATTCTTTGCCTCGGCGGGGCTGGATGTGGCCACCGTCGACACGCTTGCGAACAGTGAAGATGAGGGGGCAGCCCGGATCGGCACGCAAGCAAACACAGCTGCTTTCCTGTCGGCCGCAGCCGAAACTTCGTCGGTTAAAGCCTCGGAAAGCCTAGAGCGGGTCCATGAGCTCGTGCAGGAAATTCCAGACACCGAAGGGCTGAAAGAGGCCATCGATCTGAACACCCGCGTGACGGCAGAACTGTCGATTGCGCTCGCCAATATCTGGAACATGGAATCCGCCCAACTGATGGGCATGGGCGAGGCCGGCGTCATGGATGCCGCCACCGCCGCCGAAGAGCAGAAGTTCATCAAAGTCCTTGGGGGAGAATGATCATGACCAATACTTTCAAAGCGCAACTGATGGGTGGTGCCTTTGGGCTGATGGCAATCATCTCAACCGCGGCTTGGGCTGAAACCCCAGCCCCGGCAGATATTGCGCAAGAGGACACCTATCTCGACATTCTGCCGAAGATCGATGTGCCAGAAAATGGGGAGCCGATCCCGGGAGCCGTAAACGAAGAATTCCGTAACTGTGAAGCCTTCTGGCCCGCAGGCTACGCGTTGGCGCGGTCCGGCCCCGAAGCGCGGGCCCTGCGCGACATCTACGGCCTGGTCCGCGTGCGCAACGTGATTGAAACGCAGGATTGCGGCTGCGCAGGCAAAGTGGCTAACTGGGAAAAGGTCGAGGCCGTCGCGGCTGCATTGCGCGATCATCACGACGTCCAGCGCCTCAGCTGGCAACAGACGAAGGCGATTGCGGAGGAGGCCGCAACCCTGACGGCTGTCGCAGAAACCATGTGTGGCGGCAGCTTCTGATGGACAGCGTCTCGGCCATCCTGACAACACTGGATGCGGCAATCACCTCAGCCGGGCGGCAGTATTTCGAGGCGACGGCGGGTGCGGTCGGTCCGATCTACACGACCCTGCTTGCCCTCCTGCTCGTCATGGTCGGGATCAACGCGGCCTTGAATGTCTACCGGATTTCCATGCGCGACGCGGTTCAACTGTCGTTCCGGATCGTCATGGTCCTGATGTTCGGTTTGACCTGGTCCAACTTCACCCAGATCTATGACGCCGCCAGCAACGGACTCAGTGCTCTTGCCCTGGAATACTTTCGGCTCGGGGGTGGCGGTGTCGGGGCCTCTGCCACTGCAGCGATGGATGACATGGCGAACATGATGGCCGGAAACGTGGATTCCGTGTCTTCCGCCATGTCCTCGATCATGCGCGGCTTTGTGGCCGCCGTCCTTTATGTTGTCCTCGGCGTGTTGATGGCAGTCTACGTGTTCATCGTCGGCTTCTCGAAGCTGATGATCGCATTCCTTCTCGGGGTCGCTCCGATCGCCATCGGCGCCACGATCTTTGAGAAGACCAAGGGCATGTTCGAGGCCTGGCTCTCGGCAATGATCGGTTATCTGATGTATCCGGTCGCCTCCGCCGGGGTCATCGTGGCGGTCGTCACCGTTGCCCACGACGTTTTCCGCGAGACAAAGGATGTGACCGACCTCGGCTCCATCCTCGGCTTCTTTGTCATCGTCTTTGTCGGCATCTTCGCCCTGATGGCGATCCCGAATGCTGTGACGCACATCACTGGCCAGATCAGCCTTGCGAGCATTGCACCGCAGGCTCTGCGGGTTGCGGGAAAGCCCTTGGAAAAGGCCTCCGACTATTCGGCGCGCCGAATGAACGAGGTCCGATCGGGTTTCATGCACGGCAAGACTGAACACCACCATTTGCGCGATCAGGCGCGGTCCGATGCCGAGCGCGGCCAAGCAGCAAGGGCGCGTTTGGGTCAATTCATTCGCGACAGTTGATGCTGACGAACTGGCCCACGCCGCACAACTGCCGACCGCGCAAACCCCTATTTCCGGAGCAAAACAATGACAGGTTCACCCCCTGAATTGAGAAGTTTTCTCGAGGCCGAGATGTTCTACGGCGTCAAAAAGCGCGAGCGCATCGCCTATCTTGTAGCGGGCGGCGGGCTGGCCATCGGCCTTATGGGCATGATCGCCGTCGTCACAATGCTCCCATTGAAGCAAACCGAGGCCTTTCTGGCCATCGTCGACAAAGACACTGGCGTCGCCGAACGCGTGGTCGCGGTTGAGAAAGCCGGGATCGAACAGGCCGAGGCCATCCGGCAAAGCCTGCTCTTTGCCTATGTCACCGACCGCGAAACCTATGACCAACACGACAATGAAAGCCGCATTCTGCGCGCCTACACCTGGTCTGAAGGCAATGCCCGCCAAGGCCTCGTGAGCCTCTGGACGGAAGGCAACGCCAACTATCCACCCAAGCTCTACGGCCAGAATTCCAAAGTGGTCATCGACATCCTGTCGATCACCCCGGTGACGGATACCACCGCCCAAGTGCGCTTCACCAAGACCTGGGTCTCCGATGGGGAAGGTGTGCCCGACCGGATCGGCAAGTTCACCGCCACCGTCACCTATCGCTTCGAGCCCTCCAAACAGACCGCGCTCGATCTCGTTTGGCAGAACCCAACCGGGTTTTTGGTGACGGACTACCGCATCACCGCAGAAACCCTGGCCCCCACGGAGGAATGACATGACCCATCCACTGACCCTTCCTGCGTTCGGACTTCTTATCTCGATGACCGCCCTGCCCGCTTTTTCGGAAACTGCGCCCAAACCCGGCAGCCATGATGCGCGCGTGACCTATGCCACCTATCAGGAAGGCCAGGTCTACAGGATCAACACACGGCTCAGGAACGTGACCCTTGTCGAACTTGGTGAGGGTGAAAAGATCCAGTCCATCGCCATCGGCGATCTCGAAAGCTTCAAGATCGACAAGCTCGAGCGGGCCAACCTCTTCATCATCAAGCCCGTCGTCGCCGGGGCCACGACCAACCTGACGGTCGAGACGCAGCGCAACATCTACTTTCTGCAGGTTACGGAGGGCGGAAAGGGCAATCCGAACTATTCGGTCAAATTCACCGTGCCGGGCAGCGCACGTGCAGCAACCCCCGGCAGCGAGATCCCCGCCTCCCTGCCCATGACCTACAAGATCATGAAAAAGGGCCGCGCCCTGCCCGGCTTTGCGCCGGTGTCGATTTCGGATGACGGTCGCAAAACTACCTTTGTGATCCCACCCGGCGCGCCGATGCCGACGATTTTCCGGGCCGATGTCAAGGGGCAGGAATACTCGGTCAATTCTTCCGTTCGCGGCACCACCATCACCGTTAGCACCCGGTCGGAACGCTGGGTGTTGCGCTACGGCGAGGAATACGTCTGCGTCACGGCCGAGCCGGGGGTCAGCCAATGAGCGACGAGAGCCAAGCCGAAAAACTCACTGCCCGCATGGAGCGTATGAAACCCGCCGAGGCCCCAAAGCGCCGTCGGGGCATAAATCCCTACGCCCTTTCCGCCGTGACAGCCGTGGCCGGTGTCGGCGTCGGGGCCTGGCTGGTTCTTGCCGCACCTGATGCCCCTGCCCCGGCACCCGCGATTGAGACGGCTTCGGTCAGCGATTTCCAAGGTGATGGGACAGGAACCGATGGGTTCAGCGTCTCACGGCCAAAGCCGCAGATCGTCCCGGCAGCGCCAGATACCTCAGAAGCGGAACGGTTGCAGGCAGAGATCGAGGCGTTGAACGCCGAGATCGCCGATCTGAAAGCCAATCCGGTGACCGTCACGGATGAGGCCGCACTGGCAGACCTCAAAGCGCAGGTTGCGGCCCTTGATGCCGAAGCAAAGGCACGTGCTGCAGCGCTGTCCGATCTTGAGCGCGAGAACATCCGGCTGCAGACCGAACTGGAAACCAAGGCCCTGATCGATGGAGATCCCGAGGCTGAAGCCGCGCGCGCGCGGGAAGAGGAGCTTGCCCGGCGCAGGCAAGAGGCCGAGATGCTGAATGAGGCACAGATCCATTCCGACATGGTGGCCTTGCGCTCCAGCATGGACATGGGCGGCGAGGCTGGCACCGCGGCCCCTGCCCCAGGTGCGCCGGCGCAAGCGGCCACCGGCGACGATGCGTTTCGCAGGGCGGGGGCCAAGGCGGCTGAAGTGCGGCAGGCGGAGGTCATCGCCGATCCTGCTCATACGGTCATGCAAGGCACCTTGATCGAAGCGGCCCTTGAGACCGCGATCAGCACGGATCTGGCAGGCAACGTCTCAGCCATCGTCAGTCATGATGTCTGGTCGTTTGATATGTCTCGCGTGCTGATCCCGCGCGGCTCGCGTCTCTTCGGTCGTTACGACTCTGAGGTCGATGCCGGTCAGCGGCGTGTGCTGATTGCGTGGGACCGGCTGGTCACCACAGATGGGCAATCCGTCACCCTTGCCGCCTATGGCACGGACCGCATCGGGCGCTCGGGTCTGCCCGGCACGGTGCGAAACCACTTCCTCCAGCGGTTTGGCACCGCCGCTCTGATTTCCCTTATCGGTGCGGTTCCAACGCTGGCAGCCGACAAATACGCGGCCAATGAGGTGGCTTCAGACACCGCAGAAAACGTCGGCACTGATTTGGGCGAGGCGGTCAATACGGTGATGGCCGACTATCTCAGCATCCCACCGACGATCAGCGTCAACCAGGGCGCGGTCGTCATGATCCGCGTCGATGCGGATTTGGCGTTTTACTGATGAGCTATCTCGACACCTATCTCGGGCAGCTCGATGCCGCCCTTTCGGACCCGGCCGTCATGGAACTGGCAATCAATGCCGATGGGTCGATCTGGCTGGAACGCGCGGGGCAAATCCACATGACCCCAAGCGGGCTTGCCGCCCTGCCGGCGCGTTCTGTGCGCGATTTGGCCTCCCAGATCGCAAACTCGACCTCGAACACCTTCACGGAAACGGCGCCTCTGGTCTCGGCGGCAGTGCGCTACCGCGATCTGATGCTGCGCTGTCAGGTGGTGGGCACCCCTGCCGTTTCGGGCGGCACGGTGATTGGCATCCGGGTGTTTCGATCGCGGCAGGGGGATGTTCGGCGTGTGGCCAAATCCTTCAGCTTTCTGCGCGGCCAAGAAAACTCCCTGGAAGAGGAGCGCCGCGCGATGGTGACGGAAATTCGCGCCCGATCGGAAGGGGCAGATGTCGAGGCGTTCTTGGGCAAACTGGTGTCTGAGCGGCTGAACGTGATCGTCTCGGGCGGCACCTCAACCGGCAAAACCGAGCTCGGTCGCAAGCTCTTGGAAATGGTCGCCGCCGATGAGCGGATCGTCACCATCGAAGATTCCCTCGAACTCTTGCCCGGCCAGCCCAATACCGTGAGCCTTATCGCGCAGCGTGACGAGGGTTCGCCCCGCTCGGCCGACAAGCTCTTGCAGGCCACGCTGCGTTTGCGACCTGACCGGATCATTCTGGGCGAGTTGCGCGGGGCTGAGGCCGCGACGTTTCTGGACGCGATCAACACCGGACATTCGGGATCCTTCACCACGCTGCACGCCCATTCGGCCCGTAAGGCGATGGACCGGCTGGCGCTTCTGGTGATGGCGCAAGGCACCAAGCTCAGTTTCGGCGAGGTGATCCGATACCTTCAGACCTCGATCGACGTGATCCTTCAGATGGGCCGCATCGGCGATCAGCGCGGGATCATGGAGATGTATTTTCCCGGTCTCGACGACTGACGCCGCCGGAAGGCCCTCCTCCCCTTTCCCCATTTCCGGCTCTTTGCCCGCAGGTACCCCATGGAAAACGACAGCAATGCAGGGCTGAACCGCCCAGAAACAGAGCGCCGCGATGCAGAACGCACGGCCGTCGAGCGGCCGAAGGAATACTTCTCGGTTCGCCTGACGCTTTCAGGGGCGTCGCAGGAATTCGAAGACCCGCGCCAGGCAGGGGAGGCGTTCTTCCGCGCCGATCCTGCCGAGCGTCCTTCGGTGGCGCATATCGACGGCAACACCGCCCGGACCATGGCTCGGACGGAAATCCACGGGGTCCATGAGACGGGCGAGACGCGGTATTTCAAAAGCCTGCCGGACTCCCATGCGCCGGATGCCGAGTTCCGCGCCGGGTTCTTGAACGCGATGGAAACCTCGCTGACGGAGCGGTTGGGCAAGGTCGAGTGGGGCAAAGATGGTCCGGCCGTGACCGAGCGGCTCGATACCGGGTTGAGGGATGATCTCGAGGCCTTCGCGCGCCACGCGCCGGAAAAGGCATCGGCGCTTTGGGCCGATCACAGTGACGCTGTCCCGCCCGGGCCGACATTGCGCGCGGCAGTGCAAGCTCGCGAAGCAAACGCAAATCGTGACGTCGCTGCCCACCAGGACGGCCCAGCCGAAAAGCCACCCATCATCGCCACGGGCGACTGGGTCACGACCGATGCAAATGTCGAGTTGCGGCCCGTGGCGGTTGCAACTGATCGGGGCATTCACACGGGCTATGAGGCAAATCTGCCGGGAGGGGAGAATGAACTCACCTACTCGGAGCGCTCCTTCCCTAATTCCCGTGAAGCCCTGCGCCATGCCTACGACTTTTATGAAGGTGGTGAGGAAGGGCTTGAGCTTGCGGTAAAGCGCGCGGCCGAAATGGACCGTGCGTTGGCGGAAGAACCCGACCGCGGGCCGGAAGGGCTTGTCCTTGAGCACCGGCCACAGCCCGAGTTCGCCCGCCCCGAGACCGCGATCTATGCAGGCGATGATGCGCAACTTGTGCTGACCCTTGGCCGGGACAATGAAAACACCCGCGATCTGGCCGAGCGGCTCGTCGCCGACCCGGAATTCCGGAAGGCGGTGGCCGAGCATGTCCCCAATGCCGAGGCCACACTCGGCACTGGTCGCTTCGTTGACGGCGAAGGCTCGAGCGGCTTTCTGCCCGATGAGCTTTTGGCTGTCACCTCCTATGCCCGGGATGGCGGTGCTGAGGTTCTGGCCAAGTTTCCCGATGAAGGGCCACTCAGTGAAGCTTTAGCCAAGCATCTGGCGCAAAGCCCGGTGATGGCGGCCTATGTCGAAGAGGAACAGCAGCGGAGCGACTTTGCGGCTGACCCGGCGCAGGCCTTATCGGCTTGGGTGGCGCAATCTACAGCCCAGATCGACAGATTGCCGCCAGACCGACAAGACGACCTGCGAACCGAAATGCAGGGGATCGCCAAAGAGGCGGGAAACAGCAGCCCCGCCGCGTTCGACGCTCTACAGCACCACGATCAGCACAAACACGTTGGCGATTGCAGGGGCCGAGAAAGACCTCGACGAGAGCAGCGCCAAAATGCTGAGCGCTACTTTGAGCCTCTACGCGAACATCGCTGGGATCGATTTCAAAAAGCTTGAGACGCGACTCGAAACTGGGGCCGCCAACGCCCGCGAAGAAGAGTCGTGGGTGAAATCCGATATTGCCGATGTCGCCAAGCGGCATGGCTTTGATCTCGGCAGCGCCCAGGGGCGGAGCTCAGCTGCCGAACGGGTGGACCGTTTCTACGAGCGTGCAGCCGAACTAATCCAGTCTGCCCGCAGCATTGAAGTGCCCCGCGGCCCTGACCCGCTCGTCGAGGCCTTAGGTTCACTTGCAAAGGTCCATGCCAGCCAAGGCTCCGTCGCTTTCCGCAATGAAAATCAGGCGCTGGACTTCGCCGAAGAAATGAAGGAGCGCTACGGGGCAAACGTGCTGAAGGATATCGCGGCTGGCCGGACCGAGGCGCTGGCCAAAGACGTACCCGACCCGGCCGCTCGGGCGGCGATGGCCGTTGCCGTCGTCTCCGCTGCCAAGGAGCATCCCTCACTTGGTCTCAGCGCGCATGAAGCCGAAGCGGCGGAACGCAGAATGGTGACGCAAACGGCGGCGCGACCGCCGGAACACGCGCGGGCTCATGCTCATGATCGCAATCAAGACCGGGAGTTTTGATCATGCAACGCATTGCTTTGCTGCTGCCGCTTGGTCTTACGTCCGGTCTGCTGGTTGGTCTCATCGCCGGGGGTCTCGTTCTCAACCTGATCCTTGGCCGCGATCCGAATGCGGCTGGAATCTTTGTCCTGATCGCCGAGTTCCCAGGTTTTGCCCGGCTGACCTCCGTGCCCTGGGTCCTGCCCTGGCAAATTGTTGGTGCGTCGACCGCGCTCTTCACGGTTGCGGCCGTCGCCCTGACCTTCCGCCAACAGCTCACCGAATACGGTCAGGCTAAGTTCCAGGCGCGCCCGGAGATGAAGGCGAATGGCCTCCTGCAGCCCTTGGGCACAGGCATGGTCTTTGGCAAACTCGGGGCACCCTCCAAGACCGCCCCTTACGTCAGCGCCACCTTCCAGAAATTCCCGCACTGCCTCGTCGTGGCACCAACCCGGGCCGGCAAAGGCGTGGGCTACGTGATCCCGAACACGCTCCTCTTCAACGGCAGCATCGTTGTCCTCGACGTGAAGGGCGAGATTTTCGAAGCCACCTCCCGGCACCGGCAGGCCGAGGGTGATGCTGTCTATCGCTTCTCACCCTTCGACTTTGAACATCCGACGCATCGCTACAACCCGCTCGAGCGCGTGGCCCGCGTTGAAAATCTTGAGCAGCGCTACACTGGTTTCGGACAAAGGAACGGCTGGCGACTTCCTGACTGAGGGCCGCGAGCTGTTCGTCGCCGCAGGTCTTCTGGCCATTGAACGGGGCAAGCCGACCATCGGCGAGATCAGCCGCATCCTCTTTGGACGGGGTGCTACCCAGGAGGTTTATGGCGAGCACGCCGAAGAGGTGAAACACCCCAACGCCGCCCAGACCTTCCGCAAGTTTGCAGGGTATTCCGACCGGACCTTGTCATCGCACGCCTCGGTCCTTGGTGGCGCGGGCATGACGCTTTGGAACAACCCGGCTGTGGATCGCGCGACGTCCGGCAATGACTTCTCTTTCGCGGATCTGCGCAAGCGCCCGATGTCGATCTATGTCGTGGTCAATGCCGACGACATTCGAACCCTGTCGCCCTTGGTGCGCCTCTTTTTTGGCGAGTTGATCGCCACCATGCGCTCCACCCTCCCCGACCCGAAAACAGAGCCCTGGCCTGTCATGGTCTTGCTGGATGAGTTCGACCAGCTGGGACCCATGCCCATCGTCGAGCAGGCCCTGAAGCAGCTCGCCGGTCACGGCGCGCGGGTGTCCATCATCACGCAGTCGATCCCTGGTTTGGACAATATCTATGGCGAGAATGTCCGCCTGTCGCTCGAGTCCGCCGCCGGCATGAAGCTCTACCTCGCGGCCAACGACAAAAAGACGGCGGGGGAGATTTCGGATGCACTGGGCAAAACGACCAAGCTTTCGGTCTCGGACAGCGTGTCACGCGATCGGGATTTCATGCAGCGGCGGTCGGTCAGTCGGCGCATGGAGGAGCGTCCCCTCCTGACGCCCGACGAGGTGCGGCGGCTTAACCCGGATCAAGCGATCCTAATCCCGGAAAGACAGAACCCGCTTCTGGTCCACCGGATCGTGTATTTCCAGGACCCAACGTTCCGGAAGCTGTTCGACGCGCAGAAAGGGGCCCTGCCCTATCCGCCCAAGGAAGCTGCGGATGTGCAGGTCTTGGCGGCCCGGATGGAGGCGTTGGAACGGAAGCTGGCCGCACGGATGCTGGTGGATTTCGTGCGGCCAGAGAAGGTGAAGACGGAAGCGCCGGTCGAGCCCGAGCCGAAGCTGGCGGCAGAGATCGTGGCGCGGGAAGAAGTCGTGCCAAAGGTCGAACTGGCAACAGTCGATGCTGAGGTGCTCGTCACGGTCGAACAGGTCGAAGCCATCGCAGAGCCCGAGGTTGATCTCGGCGCCCTGAGACCACCGATCACAATCGCGGTTTCGAGGATAAGCAAGTTCTCCCACAACCTCGCAGGCTTGGAGCTTTAACGCCATCCGGGGATCGACTCCGGTCCAACTCGCGTACTTGAACAGGCTCTTGGCCGTACGGATACAGGCATTTTCTCGGTTCCGAGGCTATGGTTTCCTTGAAAATACTGGACCAAACGACCCCTGCCGTGCGAAGAAGGGCACCTTTTCCAATGCCCACGAGGATTTGCCATGCGACCCGGTCGCCCCACGCCCTTGACCCTGACGCGACGCGCGCTCGGCACCCGGCTTGCTGGATTTGCCGCCGCTATCGGCTTTGGGCAAAGTGCTGCGACCAGCGTGGCAGCCCAACCAGCGTCTGCTTTGGATCCCGAACTGCGTGATGCAGCCCTTAGGGGACTCGCCTTGGCAAGCCATCGCGGTGATCCGGTGGCCGCAAAAGCTGCCGAGGCAACGCTCGCGCGACTGGCGGAAACCGATCCTGAAGCCGCACTTCTCGGCCGCATCTACCAGTTGCTGGACGTGCGTCCCGCCGCCTATTGGCACGGCGACTTGCCTGAGGCGGCGTCAGTAGATCTTTCCGCGCTCCACGGGGCGATCCGTGCCAGCCAGCCGGTGGCCTTCGGTTACACCGACCTTTCGGGGAAAGAGACGACGCGCACGGTCCTGCCCCTAGCCTTGGTGCATCCGCCCCAAGGGTTGAAGCTGCTGGCGTGGTGCGAGGAGCGAAGGGATTTTCGTCAGTTCTTCGTGCGCGCCATTCAAGGGCTGACGCTCAGGGAAGGTGATTTCAGCAGGAATAGGATGGCGCTGCTGCAAGGGTTTCTGGACAAGGAAGCAGCTCGCGCCTGACGGTCGCATCACGACAGAACTGCAACTGGCCGATGTCAAGGCTTCACGGAGAGCCAGCTGCAACATCGTCGCTTCATCTATATGTTTTTCATAACAGCGACGCTACTTGATCTTGTCAGCAATGTAATCGGCCCTCGCACGTGCCCATTTTTCACCCGCGCCCTTCAACTCATTGCGTACTTCTTCGAGATACCTTCGACCCCGTCCGGTCCGCGCCGCTTCATCAATCAGCGGTATAGCAAGTTCGCCGTCACCGGTCAGACGGCCGAAGGTCTCAGGATCAAGATGTAAGTCAACGAAGCGGCCCACCACAGTCGCTCGCAAGCGTGCGCAATTATCCCAAGCTAACCATCCACCGCGGTCAAGGCGCGAAGTGACCATCCGCTCGACATCGTTGGGAAGTCGGCTTTCCTGCAGGGCACGGTATAGCGTTGCATAAGAGAAACAGATGAGGTCGGCTTTGGATCGGGATGTGTGACCAATCGCACGCGATAGCAAAAAGGCTGCCAAGAAGTCCTCATCCTCTTGGCCGGCCAGCTCCGGAGCAGCGTGAACTGCGATTAGCCAAGGATCCTGACCATATTCGTTGGGAACTGCTTCTGGATCACTGGCTCGTGCCAAGTATATGAGGATGGATCGATTCGAAATCAGTCCTGATACAAGCACCGGCGCAGTTTTGGTCGGGTTGCGCCCAAGTGCTTTGAGCCAGACATCCAGTGCCGAAGATTGGACGCCAGCCTGCAGCGCAGAGGCTAGTTCAGAAGGATCGGCCAATTCTGTTAACAGAACCGCTGGGCCGCCCCGTCCCGCCGCAAGCAGAGCCGAAGCAACGCGCCCCGCAGCGCTCGCATCTACATTCGCGGCAAGTTCCTCATCAACATTGGGAATGCTCCAGAAATCGACACGATGTAGCAGGTCAGGACGCATATGCACCACGCGCTCAATAACCTGGGGATTGTCTCTCAGGCCTATCATTACATCTGACGCATCTAGCGTTCTGAGTGCAATCGTGGATGCGCGCCCGACGAAGCCATGGGCGTCAATTGTGGCGAGAAATTGGGTAGGTGATCGCCGCCATAGTGCCTTGGCGAGACGATCGATGGCCATTGTATGGTCACTCTCCCGAGCGCACCGCTCAAAAGTGTCCACAACGAAGTCGAAAACTCGGTCGTCAACGTCCTCAATGCTCTCAATCGCCCGATTGGCGATTAACGTTCGGACCGAGCGAGCCTGCGACGCTCCAAATAAGTCCAAGTGGCCAAGCGCTTCAACGGCAGATGGAAAGTCCGGGCGTTGCTTTGTGATGAGTGCCGCGTGGAGTTGGCAAAGTGGCAACATCGCTCTTCGCCCACCTTCAACGTCACCACCAGTTTTGCGAAGAAACTCTCGAATTCTAGCTCCATCGTGGCCCTCCAAATCAGCCATCAACGGCTCAAGATCTGGCTCCATCAAGACGTCAGATGCCGTAACAGAGTTAGGAAACTTTGCACGGACATGCCGATCCGCCGATCGGACGAATTGCAAGTCGAGCGCAATTCCCTTTCCAGATCGATCTATTCCAGCGAGACTACAGAAGCCAAAGACCCTCCGTAGACGTGGCCACTGCTGCATCCAAATCGCCGCAATAAGCTGCTCATCTTCCTCCGCTTCGCTAGCGTCAACTAGAATAATTTGCTCCGGCGCAGCATATAAACTGTTGACGATTTTCCACGCACGATCACGAGAAGCAAAGAATGGAAGGCGAGACTCGCTCTGGATCAACACAGGCTCATTGTATTCAGACTTCTGCGGCGGGCCTGTTGGGCGGCGAAACGCCGACCGTAGGCCGTCAGCAGATTGGAGCGTAGCGAGATCCGCATTGTCTATAATCAACGAGTGGGTCCAAACACAGCCCGGTCGTTGCATCTCAGGTGCTGCCCAAGTGCGTGCAAGAACATACTTGCCAGTACCCTCTAGTGGATATCCGGTCAAATAACCGGTTGAGTCTGGCTTCACGCCGGGCCCTGACAAATCGCTCATGACTACCATTGTCCTAGCATGTGCATTCGACAACGACAGCGAACTTGCAATCAGCCGGTGACCATCGCTATAGCCATGAAGAGCTTGGTGAACAATTGGCGCCATCAACCTATCAGCCAATCCAGCGGTTGAGTAATGTCGGAACTCACGCTCTTTCCGCTGATTACCTTGATACGATCTGACGGTCGTTCGATCTCAAGCAACGCCGCAGTGGACTTCAGCTGCTCCCCTGTGTCAGGGTCCTCGTATACCCCACCCTGGGCGCTTACGCCCCAAACTTGCCAAACCCAAGGATCGCGACCGTTGCGCAAATATTGATTCAGAAGAGGCAGTTTAACCGCGAGCACTTCGGCCGGGTCGAGGCCATCCCCTTCTACTTCGTCCCATGCAGATATCAGTACCGCGAGGCGCCGAGGACCGGCATTGAGAGCGCCCGACATAAGAAATTGGAGGAGCTCGACCAACTGGACTTGCGTTGGCGCGAGTTCAGCACTCCAGTCCACTACTTTCACATGATCGGCCTGAAGCCCAGCACCCTTTGCAATTGCATTTTGTTCAACGACCCACGCGGGAAACTTGATTGTGTTTCCATTGACAATTAATACAATTGCTGCGGCTGACAGAGTGCCGCACACGCTCTCGTCGACTTCGCGTTGCTCCCACATGCGGCTAAATTCCTCTCCCGGCATGTCGGGGAACGACACCTCGACAGCCCGGCCCGTAGAATTCTTGAGCTTCATGCTCACAACCTTCATGCCGCTGTTCAATGAACGTTGTTGCTTCTTGCCTGCGCGCCAAAGTTTAGCAAGGTTGTTGATATGCTCGTAATTGCCTTTACTTAAGCCATCAAACTTCAAGGCAGTGACAGAGCCCGCTTCACGCACCATGTGCCAGATGGCAGCCAGCAATGTGGTCTTTCCGGATTCCGGTAGCCCGATAATCGAAATGTCTGGATCGACGTCCTTCATAAGACAACCTCACCGTATTCGCCTAAGTGGTCGATCATTCGACTACTAATTGAGATGGATGGTTGAATTGGAACCGGGGGGACGGAAGAGCATAGCCAGAACAGAAGAAGTTGATCCACACCAGTGCCTCGCTTCACTTTTGCAGAGTCTTTCGGAGATGCGGCGACAATAAATCTCTCAATTGCCCCAAGGTAGTCGCTATGGTTAAAGGTGATTGCATCTACCATCGCGTCGAAATCTCTCTGGACACGATCAGAATTGGTCGATGCCAATACCGAATCTTTCTTAGTTAGCACAACCGCGAGCCGAACGCCTCGACGAAGCGATCTGGCTTCGACCAAAGCGTCCACAATCTGTGGCGTAATTGCTTTGACCTGATGCCGGTGTTCGGAAGAAGCAAGATGTTCGCCGTTTACTAGAAGTGTGACTACATCTGCACGTCTCAGCTCAAAAAAATCTTCGGCTCGGGCAAGATCGTCGGTTGCAGCTAGATAATCTTCCCCAGATCGGTCTCCTATGAAAAGCGATATTACATCGCTTTCAGCTTGCCGAAGGTCCAAATGAAAGAATGTCGCTTCTGCACCCTGAGTTGTCCGCTCCGTATAGGGTACGTCGCGTCGCGACGCGACGCGCGCATCGTGGCAAACCTTCTCAAAGCCGACAAGAGTAGAAGACCCTGCAAAACTCACATTCGCGACGGGGCCATCTTGAAGCAGGTCATAGACACTCGCCACGAGACTTGTTTTCCCAGCATCGTTGGGACCAATTATGCCTACCGTGCGTGAAATCCGGCGACACTGCAGCGCAGCTGCTTCAGAACAATTCAACGGCTCACCCATCGAGAGGCTCATCACGCGAACTTCGCGAGGAGTTTCGTCCAGCTCGTTGACCTCTTCCAAGTCCTCAACCGAGATCTGCGTCATGTGCGGACACTGGTCTAAGGCGAAGCCCTCGACACACTTGCCATCTATGGCGACGTTGCAGTCCTTGTTCGTGCAAACTTTCGGTTGGGAAGCCATTGATTCATCCGTTCACATTGATGAAAAGGTGCTCTCGATAAAAGAGCTCTGCCAATTTGATCGCAGGCATCTCAGTGTCCATAGCGAGACCAGTCAATCCGGACCACCCTGATTGCCAAGTCTCTGTTGACCCCAACTCGGCACGTTGTTCGAGAGCAAAGTGTAGAGGAGTAGTGACGGGGGAGACTAGCGGCGAATTCGAAACTGATTTAGCCCACTCAACACCTGAGGAATTAACAGCATCAACTATCTTCAGCTTCTCTGCACCGATCCCCGACCTAGCTAACATCGCGCGGATAGATATTGGTCCTGGAGAAACCGCCGTCATTTCGCCCAGCTCGAACGCCAACATCATAGGCTTGAGCGCGGTTTCGATCTCCGAAAACGGCTTGTTAAGATGCCTACTAAATCCACCTAAAAGCCACCAAAGCATCTGCAACTCCTCCTCGTCGAGAAGTATCTGCTTATGGAGAAGCGAAGTAATTCGGTTTTGCTCTTCAATCACGAGCGCAATTGCCTCAGTTGTCGCGTCCCATAGCCCATCGATCTGTTCCTTCCACTGGCTTGGATCCATTGACTGGAGCGCTTCAGCCGCAATAGAAAATTCAACCTTCGGTGCTGACGACTTAATTTCATCGATCTTGGCTCGCGCATGCTTTCGCTCTGAAAGTTCAACCAATGCCCTTTCGGCCTTGCCAGTCAGATCCATCGGTAATTCAGGAGCGCGGTTTCCACCAAATGATGTTGTAGTGACAATTAGGGCCGCGTCCGGTGAGTTTCCAACGAGTCTGAATAGAGCTGCTGAAGCAAGAATCTGAAGTTCACGTGCAGATTGGGCGGGGTCAAATGTCCCATCACCACCAGAGATTGTTGAGACAACCTTACTGTAGGTTTCGCTTAGCTTCTCGTTCTTACGGCCTGCGGCAGAGACGGCTGTTGGGAATGCTAGACGAGCTAGCACCTCTGCGGTCAAATGATCCGCTTTCGTTGTAATTGCTACGACACCTTTCCATCGAAGATCACGTTTGGCACCTTCATCCATAAAGGACTCGCTATACCATCTTGCAAAGTCAGCCGTCATTTCCGGTACTTTAGCCATCGTCACTTCTCCAGGTCGGCGACCGCGGCCGCGACTTCGTTAATAAGATTGCGTTCACCAGCGCGGAGCAATGCCCGCCCGTAGCGCTCTGGTTCAGGCAATTTCATGTCGTCAGCCTCGAGTAGACCGAGATCCTGAGCAATACCACGTCGTTGGCTACTTGTTAGGCGCCAAAACCTATACAATAGATCACGTGTATCGGGTTCCCCCATTGCGGCCTCCGCATCCTGTACCACAGCGACATCCGCCTGTTCGCCTGGCGCCTTTTCAACGATCACCGGTGCAGCCAATTGAGCGGCGCCAATCACGGGAAGCGGCGCCATTTCTGGGACGTGAATGTTCGTGCAGAAGATTTCGGTTCCACCTGCGGTCAAGACAGCGACAAAGCGTTCTGGGTTGTCTTGCAGGCGTCGTTGCCGAAGTTCGACCTTGATGTGGCGGTCTTCGCCCTGCCCGACAACCTCTAAACCCAGAAGATTGTAGCCAGGCTGGTAAGGCTGCTCGTTCCGTGAAGGGTTTACTGCCGCTGCACCGATCCGGACATGATCGGCCATGACTGCTCGCTGTCTGTGTTTGTGCCCGAAGAGATGGAATGCTGCACGAGTAGTCAGAGCGTCGTCCACTGCATCTGAATCGTTTAGCCAATCGAGTGGGTGGTGGACCAGCACTAGGTTTGCGGTGTTCGGCACGGGATCCAGCACCGTTTGCCTCGGGCCAAGATAGAGCTTTCCAGCAACGTCGTTTTCTCCGTGCTGCCCAGAAAGCAACGTAGAAGTCAAACCGTAGATCCGCAGGGTAACGCCGCCGTCTAGCTGCAAATCCTGATGCCAGAAAGGTTTCGCCGGCCATATCTGGCACCCAAGCGGAGCGGCGAAAGAATTATACGCAGAATGAGCGGCGAAAAGTGCTTGCCCGCTGGCTTCGTCTGCAAGCAGCTGCCTGAGCATCCAATCTTTGTTTTGAGGCGGGGCCGATTCAAGCATGTGTTGTGCAGCTTGGGTCGCCATACTATTTCTTATGATGCTGCGGTCAATATCGTGGTTCCCCGGAACAACAAAAATGCGCTCCATTGGGCAGCCCGATATCTCAGCTAACTGCTGAATCCATTCCCATGCAGTTGTATATTCATCTTGAGCAGCCCTAAATGCAACATCACCGCCGATCAGAATTGCGCCCACATTTCCAAGTTCGCCCACCTGCCTCGCCAAATCGGCCATCATGCGAGTTCGGACGGGACGATCTGGATCTTGGTAAGGGTCAAGGCAGTCTGGCGACTTAAAGTGGATATCCGATATGTGCAGCATCAGCATGAAAAAACGGCCTCTACCCAACGGCCTGAACGCCGCACAATTTGACAAAAGTGTCTCATATTTCTACATAATATCACTAACACACAAGCAAGTTTGTTGAAACTATGACGCACAGCACCTGAAGGATTGCCAAAGACGCTTAGCGCTCTGTCGTGAGCCCCGAGACCAGTTATGCTCGCTAGCCATTTCCGTTGCATCTTGCCGCGTACCACCGCGTTCACCAGTCCCAGTCTTTTCCCGCGTCGCGCTTGGGCAGTTGATCCAGCCACCGCTCGGCCTGACCGGCCTCGCGTAAGGTCAACCCAAATGCTACATGCAACTTGGCTGCTGACACAACCGCCCGCGCGATCCATGTCCGCTCGTCTGCATCCTGGAAATCAGCTGCCAATGCGTCGGTCCTTCCGGCGGCCAACTCGGCCACAACCCCTTTGCCATACCGCAGACGCAACTCGTCAGCGAACCGCTCAGCATGGGCATCACCCCGAAACTCGACCTTGCCATCCGCCTGCATGATGCGGCCCATCGATCCGAGGGCGCGCAGCAGCCGGTCACTGTCCTGCACCACGTCATGTTCGCTGGCATGCCCGATCAACTTGGCCGCCGCTTCATAGAAACCTTCAAGATCATCGACGGCCTTCCGACTCTGCTCCGGATTGCGAAGATCGGCATGCCGCCGCCCAGACAGGACCAACAGATCACTGTGCACCCAATCGCGTTCTTCCCAAGCATTGGCGGCCCCCGTTTCCAGCCGCTCGGCCATCCGGTCACCACTGAGACCCAAAGATATTGCTTTGCTGATGATGTCCGTCTTCAGCCGGTCGGCGGCAACTGGCTGCAGATCAACGGCCTCCCTGCCTTGTATCAGGCGGTCACCCTCAAGTCCCGTTCTATAGAGTTTGGTCTGCGGTAGCATCTGCAGCAGCTGCGCGCCTCGGGCGTCGCCCAACCCTTTGGCGATGTCGATGGCGTAGCTATAAAGCTCGTCCCGCATGTCCTTGCGCTCGGCGACGGGCATTTTTCGGATCTTGCCCTCCGCCTCAGCCATCCATCCGCTGAAATGCCGGTCCAGATCGGCCCGCTCCGTCGTCGGCACATCACCCGGAAGCGGCTGCAGCACCCCGCCCCGCCGCAAAGCTTCTTCTGCCTTGGCAATCTTCTCGCCAATCTCCGGCAAACTCGTCAGCGCCGCAACATGGCTCAGACTGCGCATGGCATCCGCCGTGCGTGCCATCGTCGCCAACGCATCCTCCAGCGCCTTGCCCTCACGCTGCTTTTCTTCCGGCGCCCGGCCTTCGACCCGCGCCCGCTCGATCTCTGCCCGCGACGGCCCATAGGTCAGCAACCCACGCTCGGCGCGCGAAGTGGCATCCAGGAACACGCCCTCCTCGGCCGCGACCAGATTGAAGACATGCTCTTTGGCCATGAAGAACCAACTGTCATTCACCGTGCCCCGGTTGTTGACGACCATGTGGACATGCGGATGCGCCTTGTCGGTGTGCAGGGCCGCGACATAGGACCACACATCGCCCTGATGCTCGCCAGACTGGAACATCTCGAAGGCCCAGGCCTCGGCGATAAGCTTCGCCTTCTCCGGCCGCACATGCGATGGGAAGCTCATGAGGAGATGGGTGGTGTGACCGTTCTTCGGCGAGCCACGCCAGTCCTCGACCCAGTCGCCAACAATCTCGTTGCGCTCATCCTTAGTCAGCCCCTTGGCGTCGGCATCCAGCACGACCCCGTTGCCAAAGATCGATGCCGACTTCGAGAACAGATAGTCCATCTGGGCGGCCAGCTCCTTAGCATTGGCCGTCCCGCCCTTGCCAATCTTCTTCAGCACCGCCGCGTTCGATCCCAGCGAAAACCGCCACAGCTGGCTGGCCCGGGTCGAGAAACTGAACCCGCGCTTGGGCGAAGACGAACTGCCCGCCTTCACCCGACCCTGCTGCGGCCGCAGGAAGTTGATCTCCCCGAGAACGGCCTCGGCAACCCCGATGGGACGCGACCCAAGCCTAACCATGGCGCGCGCCCTCCTGAGCCTCGACAAACTTGCGGAACAGCGCCACGCCCTGACGCCGGCGTTCGGCGATGATCTGGCTCAGCGCCTTGGCCACCATCGGCAACGACCGCCGCAGCTCATCCACCGATGCCCACTGTGCCTTCACCATCGGCGCCCTGCCCCGGTTCGCGGCCAAGGCGATCTGGTTCACGTTGGTGCCGATCTTGCCCAGCTCGTAGCGGATTTCGTCCAACTTTGCGCTGTCCTCCCGGCTGAACTCGAGAAAGCCAGAGGCCATCCGCACGACCGACCGCACCCCGTCCGAGCGGGATTTCGCACCGAGCTGGGTGCAGAGCGCATCGAAGGCATGGAGTTCTTCGGCAGGCAGGCGGCAGCTCACGACCTGGCCCTTGTCCTCCGACCGAGGCCGGCCGCGCCCAAAGACTTGCTGCACTGCAGAATCAGAAACTTCATTGCCAACCTTCGCCAAAGTAGTGGACCGCGACTTAAGTCTTGTTTCGCGAGGATCTGATTTTACCGCCAACTTCTGCCACCGATTATTTGTAGACACATCGCATTTCCTGCCACTCTTCCTATCCCTTCCTTCACCTCCCTTTCAAGTGCAATCTAAGCGCGACTTATGCCCTTGCAGATTGTGCTGACCTTGGGTAACTCCCCCGCCACCGAATGCGTTTCGCTGATCGCGCAACACACAAGGTGAGACAGGGACCGCGCACCCCCAGCCACGTGGCCAGAGGCGCATTTTCCTTGTGAGTATGGGGCTAAAGACTTGTTTTGTTTACAGTACGGACCCTGTCGCTCAGTGTTCAGGGTCCGAAGAAAGGAAGTGTGGGATGCGTCTTGTGGCATCAGGGATGTGTGTTCGGGGTTCCGCCTTGTGATACACGCATTGCGCGATCAGATAAAAGATA
>LNFM01005530.1_pt1 | contig 21758 bp, 20 predicted proteins | sample 596031 | NCBI WGS metagenome assembly LNFM01 (sample SAMN04254537, study PRJNA301005) | activated carbon metagenome | isolation source: dual media filters at the Ann Arbor, Michigan drinking water treatment plant | place: USA: Ann Arbor
AAGACGGGTTTCGCCCGAATGTCGGCATCATCCTGCTCAACCAACGCAACGAGGTCTTCTGGGGCAAACGGGTAAGGCAGCATTCCTGGCAGTTTCCGCAAGGCGGGATCAAGTTCGGCGAGTCGCCAGAACAGGCGATGTTCCGAGAACTGTACGAGGAAGTAGGCCTCAAGCCGGAGCACGTGAAGATCGTCGCCCGTACGCGTGACTGGTTGCGGTACGAGGTGCCGGAGCAGTGGATCCGCCGAGACATGCGCGGAAATTACCGCGGCCAGAAGCAGATCTGGTACTTGCTTCGTCTGGTGGCACGCGACACGGACGTTTGCTTGCGTCGGTCCGAGAAACCGGAGTTCGACGCTTGGCGCTGGCATGACTACTGGGTACCGATGGAGTCGGTCATCGAGTTCAAGCGCGAGGTCTATCAGCAGGCACTCCAGGAGCTGGCCCGCTTCGTTCATCGCGGTGGCCGTCGTCCCGGCGCGCTGGATCCAGCGGACGCAGATCCGCCCGCGGGTCGGCCGACCGCTGAAGGCTCTGCGGCCTAGTCGATCATGCCCTGCGCAGCGCGCCTCAGTTCAGAACGAGGTTGTCGCGGTGGATCAGTTCCGGCTCCTCGATGAAGCCCAGGATCGACTCGATGTCGGACGTGGGCCGACGAGCGATCAAGCGAGTTTCGCCGCTGGCATAGTTGACCAAGCCCCGAGCGATCTCGCGACCCTGCGTGTCGATGCAGGCGACCACATCTCCTCGAGCAAATTCACCCTCCACGCTCAAGACACCGATCGGCAGCAGGCTCTTTCCATCGATCTGCAGCGCGCGTGCAGCGCCAGCATCGACAGTCAACCGTCCCAGGACCTGCAGGTGATCGGCCAGCCATTGCTTGCGTGCGGTGAGGACCGGCGTAGCCGCGCGCAGCTGGGTGCCGACCGCCTCCCCTTTTGCCAGTCTGAGCAAGACATCCGGCTCTCGCCCAGACGCGATGACCGTATTGGCACCACTGCGAGAAGCACGCTTGGCAGCCAACACCTTGGTGATCATGCCACCTCGGCCGAGGTGGCTGCCGGCGCCGCCGGAGATCCGCTCCAGCGCCGGGTCGCCCGCGGTCGCCTCGGAGATCAGGGTCGCCGCTGGGTCCTGGCGCGGATCCGCACTGAACAGGCCGGCTTGGTCCGTCAGGATGATCAAGGCGTCCGCTTCGACCAGATTGGTGACCAGAGCTGCAAGCGTGTCGTTGTCGCCGAACTTGATCTCGTCAGTGACCACCGTGTCGTTCTCGTTGATCACGGGCACGACGCCGAGTTTCAGTAAGGTGAACAGCGTCGACCTCGCATTGAGATAGCGAGCGCGGTCGGCGAGATCAGCGTGCGTGAGCAGAACCTGAGCGCTCAGCAGACCCAATGAAGTGAAGCGGGTTTCGTATGCCTGCGCCAGGCCCATTTGGCCCACTGCTGCGGCCGCCTGCAGCTCGTGGATCTGCTGCGGGCGGCGACGCCAGCCAAGGCGCTGCATCCCCGCCGCAATCGCGCCGCTCGAAACGAGGAGGACCTGCTTGCCCAGTGCGTGAAGGCCGGCGATCTGGCGCGCCCATCGGGAGATGGCGTCCAGATCAAGACCTTGGCCATCATTGGTCACCAGGCTCGAACCGACCTTCACGACTACGCGGCGAGCCTGAACGAGGACGCCAGCGTTCATCTAACGCTCCGTAGAAAAGCGCGCATCGACGGGTTGTTCAGTCACTACCTGGTCACCAAAGAGGAAACGCTGGACCGCCCACATCAATTCACGGCAGCCTTCGCCCGTTGCCGCCGAGATAGCGAATGCCGGCGCTTTGCTGCGCAGACGACGTCGCATCGCGTCAATCACCTTGGCGCGCTCCCCCTCAGGAAGCAAGTCGATCTTGTTGAAGACGAGCCAACGCGGCTTGCGATGCAACGCAGGATCGTACCTCTTGAGTTCCGCAACGATCGCACGCGCATCGCGCACGGGTTCAGCATCAGATTCAGGTGGACAAATGTCGATGACATGAAGCAGGAGTCGGGTTCGAGCCAGGTGACGCAAGAACTGATGGCCGAGTCCGGCGCCCTCCGCTGCGCCTTCGATGAGACCGGGAATGTCGGCGATGACGAATCCGCGCTCCGCCTGTAACCGGACCACACCTAGATTCGGGTGGAGCGTCGTAAACGGGTAATCAGCGATCTTCGGGCGAGCGTTAGACACCGCGGAGATGAGTGTCGACTTGCCCGCGTTCGGCAGGCCAAGCAGACCGACGTCGGCGAGTACCTTCAGCTCCAGTCTCACCCACCGTTGCTCACCGGGTTGTCCAGGTGTCTTCTGTCTTGGCGCGCGATTGGTGCTGGATTTGAAGTGAAGGTTACCTAGGCCGCCGTCGCCCCCTTTGGCGAGCAGGTGTCGCTGGCCGTGGGACGCGAGGTCCGCAAGCACTTCTCCAGACTCATCATCTGTAATCACCGTGCCGACGGGCATCCGCAACTCGACGTCGGCGCCGGCAGCGCCGTAGCAGTCGGCGCCACTGCCATGAGTGCCATTGCCAGCGGCGTGGCGTCGCGCAAAACGATAGTCGATCAGCGTGTTGATGTTGCGATCGGCAATCACCCAGACGCTTCCGCCGCGCCCACCATCGCCCCCATCGGGACCGCCCTTGGGGATGAACTTCTCGCGACGAAACGAAGCGCAGCCATTGCCTCCTCGACCACCGAGGACCTCGATGCGTGCTTCGTCAATGAACTTCACAGGAGCCGGGGCAAAGTGGGAGGCTGAAAAACAAAGAGCCCTGCCTTTGCATGGCAGGGCTCTTCACCAAATACAGGACAGAATGGGTCAGGCCTGCGGCACAACTGCCACAGTCGAGCGGGAGTTCTCTCCTCGAACCGCAAATTGAACTTTGCCGTCCACCAGCGCGAACAGCGTGTGATCGCGACCCATACCAACGTTATCGCCAGCATGAAACGTGGTCCCGCGTTGCCGCACGATGATGCCGCCCGCACTAATCGCCTGCCCGCCGAAGACCTTGACGCCCAGACGCTTGGCTTGCGAGTCCCGTCCGTTCCTGGAGGATCCGCCTGCTTTCTTGTGTGCCATTTGCTACCTCGAGTTCTCGTCGCGCACCGTCACGCGATGGTGTCGATCCGCAGTTCGGTGAAGTTCTGACGGTGGCCGCCGTTCTTGGCGTAATGCTTGCGTCGCTGCATCTTGAAGATGGTGATCTTCGGATGACGGCCGTGCGCCAGCACAGTCGCCGTCACGGCGGCGCCATCGACGAGCGGAGTGCCCACTCGAACGCTCGCGCCATCGCTCACTGCGAGGATGTGCGACAGACTCACCTGCTGCCCGACCTCGGCGACCAGGGTTTCCACTTTGAGTTTGTCTCCGGGCGAGACTCGGTACTGCTTGCCACCCGTCTTGATCACTGCGTACATGTTTAAGACTCCAGACTGCGACGAAGCCCCACGCGGACTTCGGCAGGAGTGCGGGAAGTCCCCGCACCATCGTCGTTCAACGTGAACTGCCGCGCTGCCGCGGCACAACCAAGACTAACGTTGCCTCGTCAGTCCGGCGAAAGCCGGTGATTATGACGCGAACGGTATGCTAGGTCAAACGCTGTCGAAGGTCATCCTTTGGCGAAACAGCGCCATGGGCCCGACGCGGAGCAACTGAATCGCTGGCCGGGCCGACCCTATAATCAGCGCAGCTTGGCGTACGTGCGGAAGCAACGCTGACGCCTACTCCTACTCCTTAACGAATCAGCGCTCTTGGTTGGCCGCACGTGCCTCACGCCTCCGCACTTCCAGTCACAGCCCCCCCCGCCGCTGCGCAGTTGCTTGCGCCGATCGCCGACGACATGCTGGCGGTAGACGCGGTCATACGGCGCCGACTGGACTCTGATGTCGTCCTGATTCGCACGATCGCCGACTACATCATCGGTGCCGGCGGCAAGCGACTGCGGCCGGCGGTGCTTCTGATGATAGGCCGCGCGCTTGGGTCGACGAGCTCGGAACATCAAGACCTCGCCGCGACCATAGAGTTCATCCACACAGCCACCTTGCTCCACGACGATGTCGTGGACGGCTCGGACTTGCGCCGCGGCCGGCCGACATCGAACGCCGCGTTCGGCAACGCGGCGAGCGTATTGGTCGGAGACTTCTTGTACTCGCGCGCCTTCCAGATGATGGTTGACGTGGGGAGCATGCGTGTCATGAGAATCCTCGCCGATGCAACTAACCGGATCGCTGAAGGGGAGGTTCTGCAACTCCTCAATGTTCGCGATCCGTCGGTCACTGAGCAACGCTACATGCAAGTCGTGGAGCGCAAGACGGCCACGTTGTTCGAAGCAGCGGCGCGCATCGGCGCTGTTCTCGCAGGGGTCGACTCTGAAACGGAACAACGGTGTGCCACGTATGGGGCGAGCCTGGGCAAGGCGTTCCAGGTCATCGATGACGTGCTCGACTACTCCGGTCACGTGGAAGAACTGGGCAAACAACTAGGCGATGATTTGCGTGAGGGCAAGGCCACTCTTCCGCTGATTCACGCGTTGTCCAACGCACCTACCGCCCAACGCCAGATGCTTGAAGCAGCCGTTCGAGATGGAGGCGGAGACTTCATCGCCATTGCGCAGATCGTGCAGTCGAGTGGCTCCCTTCAATACGCTCGACGCATGGCTGAGCGCGAGGCAAGGGTCGCGCACGACGCCGTTTCTGGTCTACCGATGACGCCGTACAGGCGCAGTCTGCTAGACTTGACGTCCTTTGCGGTCGATCGAGACCATTGAACTTTGAATCGGCCTCTCGGTCTTGAATCGATCGCAAGGTGCGGGGTTTGCCGTCAAGTCTCTGCGAATCTAGCGACATCGGGGTGTAGCTCAGCCTGGTAGAGTACTGCGTTCGGGACGCAGGAGTCGGAGGTTCAAATCCTCTCACCCCGACCAACTTCTTTCCCGCATCAACTGTCCGCTCGCCACGCTCAAGGCGAGTCATCTCTCCTCTGCCCCAGTCGTTCCTTCGGCCGATGCGCCTTTTGGCGCAGGTTCGCTTTACAAATTAGGGGCTTATCGGCAGTATCTTCGAGCTTTGTCTAGGCGGGCGACCGCTATAACAGGGCCTTTGCCGGATACGTTGCCCGAATGTCAGCCGTCACCCAAGGACCAGCCGCCGCCGCCAGTGCTCTTACGGGCTTGGCACGCGCACTCGTGCAGCAAGGCAAGTTGCGGCCGGACCGCGCGGAAACGCTCGCGCGTAAGGCCGTTCAGAGCAGCACGCAGTTCATCGATGAGCTGATTGGCATTGCGGAGTCCACGGGTCTGACCTCGTCGGTCATTGCGCGCTTTGCGGCCGACACTTTCGGCCATCCGCTGTTCGACCTCACGACGTTCGACGCCGATCAGTTGCCGTCGGACATCATCGATCGCAAGCTGGTCGGTTCTTTGCGCGTCATCGCACTGCGAAAGCGCGGCAACCGACTCGCTGTAGCGGTCTCTGACCCCACCAATTTCCAGGCCCTTGACCAAGTCAAGTTTCAGACCCAGTTGGCGCTTGATGTCGTCGTTGTCGAGCACGACAAGCTGCTCAAGCTGATCGAAAGTGCCGGCCGCTCGGTTTCTGAGTCACTCGAGCGCCTAGTGGATGACGACGTCAACTTCGAGGATTTGCTCGGGGACGACGCGCAGCCGCAAGAAGAGGCCTCGTCGGTCGAAGTCGATGACGCACCGGTTGTCCGGTTCCTTCAGAAGCTTCTTTTAGATGCGATCAGCGAAGGGGCGTCGGACATCCACTTCGAGCCCTACGAAAAGTTCTACCGCGTGCGCTTCCGCGTCGACGGCGTGTTGCGAGAGGTGGCACAGCCTCCTCTGGCGATCCGCGAGCGACTGGTGACGCGCATCAAGGTGGTATCGAAGCTCGACATCTCCGAGAAGCGCGTCCCGCAAGACGGGAGGATGAAACTCGCGCTCTCGGGCCAGCGAGCGATCGACTTTCGCGTCAGCACCTTGCCGACCATGTTCGGTGAGAAGGTCGTGATGCGGATCCTTGATCCGACCCAGGCAAAAATGGGGATCGATTCGCTCGGCTATGAGCCGGAGCAGCGCGAGTGCCTCGTCAATGCGATTAGTCGACCCTATGGCATGGTGCTCGTTACCGGACCGACCGGAAGCGGCAAGACGGTGTCCCTGTACACCTGTCTTAACCTGCTCAATCAGCCTGGCGTCAACATTTCGACCGCGGAAGACCCGGCTGAGATCCAGTTGGCGGGCATCAACCAGGTAAACGTCAACGAGAAGGCCGGCCTGACGTTCGCCAACGCCATGCGAGCCTTCCTTCGCCAGGATCCGGACATCATCATGGTGGGTGAGATCCGCGACCTCGAGACTGCGGATATCGCGATCAAGGCGGCGCAGACGGGACACATGGTGATGTCCACGCTGCATACGAACGATGCGCCTTCCACCTTGACCCGCCTCGGCCATATGGGCGTGCCGGCCTTCAACATTGTCTCGTCGATCATCTTGATCACCGCCCAGCGACTCGCACGCAGGCTGTGTACGTGCAAGCAACCCGCAGACCTGTCGCGCGAGGCGCTGCTTGCTGCGGGTTATCGCGATGACGAACTCGACGGCTCTTGGGTGACCTACAAGCCGGTCGGTTGCGACCGCTGCAAAGGCTCAGGCTACAAAGGTCGTGTCGGCATCTATGAGGTGATGCCGATCAGCGAGCCGATCCAGAACATCATTCTCAAGGGCGGCAGTTCCCTCGAGATCGCCCAGCAGGCCCAACTCGATGGCGTCAAGAACCTTCGCCAGTCAGGGCTGCTGAAGGCGCGACAGGGAATGACATCGGTCGAGGAAGTCCTCGGCTGCACCAACGATTGACGCCTGAGTTACCAACCGCGCGTTCGAGAGGAATCGCTATATGGCCACTGGAGCATTGTCCCGCCCGCGCGAACAGGTTCGCGAGGCGCTTTTCCACTGGGAAGGCCGCGACAAGCAAGGCCGAGTAATCAAGGGAGAGATGAGGGCCGGCGGCGAGTCCGTCGTTGCCGCATCCCTGCGCCGTCGTGGCGTGATGGCGACCAAGATCAAAAAGCAGCAGTTCTCTCGCGGCCGCAAGATCACCGAAAAAGACTTGGCGTTGTTCACCCGCCAGTTGTCGACCATGCTGCGCGCGGGCGTCCCGCTGATGCAGTGCTTCGACATCGTTGGCCGTGGTCACTCGAACCCGTCGATGTCGCGCCTGCTCAACGACATTCGCTCGGACGTCGAGACCGGCACCAGCCTGAATCAGGCCTTCCGCAAGTATCCGCTTTACTTCGATGCGCTGTTTTGCAACCTGGTAGCGGCTGGTGAGCAGGCAGGCATTCTCGAGACGCTGCTTGATCGGCTGGCGACGTACAAGGAAAAGACGCTCGCGCTGAAGGGCAAGATCAAGAAGGCGATGTTCTATCCAGCCATGATCATTTTGGTCGCCATCCTGATCACGGCGATCATCATGATCTTCGTGATCCCGTCGTTCAAGAGCGTGTTCACGAGCTTTGGTGCCGACCTGCCGGCGCCCACGCTCATGGTCATCGCGATGTCCGACTTCTTTGTCGCCTGGTGGCACGTGATGCTCTTCGGCATCGGTGGTTTCATTTACTTCATGATCCAGGCTTGGCGGCGGTCTCCCAAGGTTCAGATGATCGTCGACCGCACCATGTTGAAGCCACCCGTCATTGGCGATTTGCTGGTAAAGGCCTCGGTCGCTCGCTGGAGCCGAACGCTTGCAACGACGTTCGCTGCCGGCGTGCCGCTGGTCGAGGCGCTGGACTCGGTCGGCCCCGCCTCCGGCAACGCGGTCTACAAAGAAGCGACCAAGCAGATCCAGAACGAGGTGAACATGGGTACGAGCCTTGCGCTTTCCATGCAGAACTCGGGCGTGTTCCCCAACATGGCGGTGCAGATGACCGGCATCGGCGAGGAGTCGGGTTCGCTCGATTCGATGCTCTCGAAAGTCGCCGACTATTATGAGCGCGAGGTCGATGAGACGGTGGACGCGCTGGCGAGTCTGATCGAGCCAATCATCATGGTCGTGCTTGGCGTGATCATCGGCGGCATCGTGGTGGCGATCTACTTGCCGATCTTCAAGCTCGGCCAAGTGGTCTGATTCGCTCGAGATCGTCCGATCCGGCGACGGTCGCGCTGTCGCCGGACGGTTCGTCGAACCTCGGTACGTAATGTCTCTGGACGCTCTGTTCCTCGTCGCGGCTGCGGTGGTCGGATTGGCCGTCGGGTCATTCCTGAACGTGGTGATTCATCGGCTGCCGAAGATGATGGACACCGAGTGGCACAGCCAGTGCGCGGAGTTGCGCGGCGAAGAAATCGCCGCGGGCGGCCCCTACAACCTATGGACGCCGCGCTCCCAATGCCCGTCTTGTGGCACGCAACTGCGTGCTATCGACAACGTGCCGGTCCTGTCCTGGCTGATGCTCGGCGGCAAGTGTGCGCATTGCGCCGCCAAGATCTCCGTTCGATACCCGATCGTCGAGGCGCTGACTGCGGTCCTGTCGGCGCTGGTCGCCTGGCACTTCGGCTGGGGGCTGGCTGGCGTGGTGGCGATCGTGTTCACCTGGACATTGATCGCACTGACGTTCATCGACGCTGACACCACGCTGCTGCCTGACAGCATGACATTGCCACTCCTCTGGCTAGGACTACTGGTCAACGTCGAGGGTACCTTTGTGCCGCTGCAGGACGCAGTCATCGGCGCAGCCGCCGGTTACCTGATCCTCTGGAGCATCTACTGGCTCTTCAAGCTGGCCACCGGGAAGGAGGGCATGGGCTACGGCGATTTCAAGCTGCTGGCAGCGCTCGGCGCCTGGATGGGCTGGAAGATGCTCTTGCCGATCATTTTGCTGTCGTCCGTGGTCGGCGCGATGGTAGGCGTTGTCTTGATCGTGCTGGCTCGGCGCGGGCGGGAGATACCAATACCGTTCGGTCCATATCTGGCTGCCGCGGGTTTCATCGCGATGCTCTATGGCAACGACCTCTCGCACCGCATCCTCGGCTTCTGATAACGGACGCTTTCGTATCGGTCTGACCGGTGGTATCGGCAGTGGCAAGTCTGTTGTCGCCGACCTCCTTGCTGCGCAGGGCGCAGCCATCGTTGACACCGATGTCATCGCGCACCAACTAACTCAGCCCGGCGGGCTGGCGATCGAGCCGATAAGACGCACGTTCGGCGATGCGTTCATTGATGCCTCCGGCGCGCTCGATCGCCCGCGCATGCGCCACCTGGTGTTCAGCGCCCCGGTCGAGCGCGAGCGACTCGAATCCATCTTGCACCCGTTGATCCGCCAATACGCGGATGAACGCGCAGCCAACGCTGCCGCAGCACCGTATGTCGTGGTCGCCGTTCCGCTCTTGGTGGAAGCCGGGAACTGGAGAGCGCGCGTGGATCGCGTCCTCGTGGTGGACTGTCCCGTCCCGGATCAGGTTCGCCGAGTCGTCGAGACGCGCGGCTTGCCGCCGTCCCAGGTGAACGCCATCGTCGCCCAGCAGGCGTCGCGGGCACAACGACTGGCTGCCGCCGATGACGTGCTTGTCAACGCTGCCACAGTCGCGCAACTGGCCCCGCGCGTGGCGCGTCTGCACGCGCACTACTGTTCGATCGCGGGTACGGTGCGGAGTGCGTCGAGACCCCTGTGATATCGTCATCAAGGACCTCCGCCCACATGCCGAGCAGCGAACACTCCGTTCAGTACGAATATCCGTTCAATGAACGGGTCCGTACGCTGCTGAGGCTCGAAGATCTGTTCGACAAGCTGGCCTACTTCGGCGAGCAGTCCCATCCCTACTGCCACCACACGGCGTTGCTGACGCTGTTCGAGATCCTGGAGATCACGGCACGCTCCGACCTGAAGGGCGAGCTGCTGCAGGAACTTGAGCGCCACCGCCAGTCACTGCTCAACCTGCGCAACAACCCGCAGGTGGCGGAGGACCGGCTCGCGGCGGTACTGCAGGACGTCGAGCAGGCGCAAGCCAACCTGAGCGCGTCGGCGGGCAAAGCGGGCCAGCATTTGCGCGACAACGAGTGGTTGACGAGCATCCGCAGTCGCGCCGGCATCCCGGGGGGTACCTGCGAGTTCGACTTGCCTTCCTACCACGCCTGGTTGATGCGTGAGCCCGACGTTCGCCACCACGATCTGCAAGCCTGGGTGAAACCACTGGCTCAGTTCTCAGACGCCATGAACATCGTCTTGCGACTGTTACGCGAAAGCGCGCATCGCAGCCAGCAGATGGCTGCGCAAGGTGCGTTCCAGCAGACCCTACAAGGGCGCACCTATGCGTTGCTGCAGGTCCGGGTAGCGGCCGCTGAGAATGCGATCCCTGAGATCAGCGCCAATAAATACATGCTCTGGATCCGCTTTGCGCAGGCCGATCGCGACCTCAAGCCCAAACCGCTCGATCGCGACATCAGGTTCGAACTGAGCCTGTGTGCATTTTGAGTTGCGCCATGTCGGCGACTACGGTCAAGTGCCCGGCCTGCCGAACGCCTGTCCTCTGGGCCGAAGCGAGCACGTGGCGACCGTTCTGCTCCGAGCGTTGCAAGCTGATTGATCTGGGCGACTGGGCGTCGGACCGTCACGTCATTGCCGGCGATCCGCTCGAGGCGCCTGAGGTCTCGTCGGAGCGTGACGACGCCAAACCGCCCTCCTGACGGTGGCGTATACGGCTGTTACCAGATCGACAGTGGCAGCACCAGTCCGTGCGCACCAGCGAGTTGGGCGCGCTTCAGATCGCTTACATCAAGCCCGCCACGCGCATAGATCGGCAACGGCGCAAGTTGCGCCAAAGCAGTGAGGCCGTGCCAGCCGATGGCGTCCTGGTCTGACATGGCCAGATCGGGGAGTACCGGGCCGACCAACGCGTAGTCGAGACCCAGGCTGGCAGCGCGCTGGATCGAGGCGCGGCTTGTCGCGCGCAGCCCCATCCATCCGGCAGCGGACCGCGCCTCTGGCACAAACGAGTCCGCTTCATCAAAAAGCACACTGACGCCACGGCCCGCCGCGTCGGCGTGACCGATGGCAGACGCAAGCGCGCTGCAGACCGCCAACTGGGCGCCCACCGCGTCCGCGCGGATCTGCGCCTGTCTTGCGAGCGCATCGATCATGTCGACCTCCAGCCCGGCCGACGCGCGCAGCAAGACCATCCGAACGCCCTGGGCGAATGCGCGCTCCAGCTGCGCGAGTCGTTGATCAGCCGACGCACCGTCGAGCGTCATTTCGGCGATCAATGCCGGCAGTGATAGCCAGCGCAACGCTGGCACGGCAGCCGGCAGCAGCGGCTGCGGCATCGGGTCATGCAGGCGGAAGAACGCCAGACGCTGACCCTCGCGCCCGCGCGGGGTGCCGCACCAGTCGTCAATGCGCCGGAAGTGCAGGCGAACGTAGGCGTGCGGGTAGTCGAACTCGAAAGTTACCCAGGGTGTGGAACTGGCAATGTCGATGCCCAGTTCCTCGTGTAGTTCGCGCTGCAGCGCATGCTCAATCGACTCGCCCGGCTCGACCTTGCCGCCCGGGAACTCCCAGTAGCCAGCGTAAGGCTTGCCGGCGGGCCGGTCCGCGAGCAGGACGGCGTCATCTGGGCGTAGCAGGACGCCGACCGCGACTTCGGTGACCTTCCTCGGTCCCGATTCGATGGCGGGTCCCGCGACGGTCATCGCACGGCGAGACCGCGTCGGCCGGCGTAGTCGCGCGCGAACTGCAATGCCACCCGACCGGAGCGTGACCCGCGTTGCAGCGCGAACTGCAGAGCGTCAGCGCGGCCCGCATCGATCTGATCAGCCGACAGTCCGTAATGGCGCAACCAATGCGCGACGATGTCCAGGTAGTCGTCCTGACGGAAAGGATGAAACGACAGCCACAAGCCAAAGCGCTCCGACAAGGAGATCTTCTCCTCCACCGTCTCACCAGGATGGATCTCGCCGTCGTCTTCGTACGTCGTATCGAGGTTCTCGCGCATGTACTCCGGCATCAGGTGCCGACGATTCGATGTCGCGTAGATGAGCACGTTGTCGCCCGGAGCGGCGACCGATCCGTCGAGGGCTGCCTTCAGCGCCTTGTAGCTGCTCTCGCCCTCCTCGAACGACAGGTCGTCGCAAAAGACGATGAATCGCTCGGAACGCTCCGCCACGCAGTCGACGATGTCGGGCAGATGCACGAGGTCGCGCTTGTCCACCTCAATCAGGCGCAACCCCTGGTCGGCGTACTGCGCGAGGCAAGCGCGGATCAGCGAAGACTTGCCGGTACCGCGCGCGCCGGTCAGCAGCACGTTGTTGGCCGGCAGCGATCGTACGAACTGTTCGGTATTGGACAGCAGCGCCTGCTTTTGCCGGTCCACGTGCTGCAGGTCGGCGGGCATGATCCGCGCCACCCGTGTCACAGGCTCGAGGCGACCGCGCGGCCCCCCCAGGTAGTCACGCGTGCGCCACCGGTACGCGAGCGCGCTCCAGTCCTTCGGCGCCGCAGCGGGCGGCAACACCGGCTCGAGACGCGCCAGCAGCGCCTCGAGGCGGGTGGCGATCGCATCGGCGTTCACCTGCGAGCCTTCAGCTGCGGTAGTCGGCGTTAATCGAGACGTAGTCGTGCGACAGATCACAGGTCCAGATCACACCGCGGGCCTCGCCCCGCCCCAGGTGAACCCGCACGACGATCTCGCTTCCCTTCATCACGCGCTGACCGTCTTCTTCCCGGTACTGAGGGTGTCGACCACCATCCTTGGCCACCCACACATCGTTCAGATGCAGTTGCACGGCCCCCTGATCCAGGTCGGTGATGCCGGCGTTGCCCACCGCAGCGAGGATGCGGCCGAGATTGGGATCCGACGCGAAGAACGCGGTCTTGACCAGCGGCGAATGGGCGATCTGGTAACCGACCTGCGCCGCCTCGGCTTCGGACCGCGCGCCCTCGATGACGACCTCGATGAACTTGGTCGCACCTTCGCCATCGCGCACGATGGCCTGCGCCAGTTGCTGTGCGACCCGAGTAATCGCCTCGGTCAATTCGACCAGTCGTGGATCGCTGAACGAGTCGATCTTCGGCATCGGCGACTGCCCGGTCGCCATCACGATGAAGGAGTCGTTGGTCGACGTGTCGCCATCGATGGTGATGCGGTTGAACGAAGCATCGGCCACGTTGCGCGCCAGCCGCGGCAGCAGGGCTGGATCGATGACGGCATCGGTCGCCACGAAACCCAGCATGGTCGCCATGTTGGGCTTGATCATGCCGGCGCCCTTGGAGATGCCCGTGACCGTAATCGTGTGCGCGCCGACCTGTGCCTGAGTCGAACTGGCCTTTGGCAGGGTGTCGGTGGTCATGATCGCCTCGGCCGCCTGCGCCCAGTGGTTCGGGGCGAGACGGCTGACTGCCTGAGGCAGGCCAGCGACTAGTCGCTCGACCGGCAACGGCTCCATGATGACGCCAGTGGAAAACGGCAGCACCTGATCCGCTTCGCAGCCCACGAGCGAGGCAACGGCTTCACACGTCGCGCGTGCAGCAGCCAGACCAGGTTCCCCTGTGCCCGCATTGGCGCAGCCAGTGTTGATCACCAGCGCACGCACGCCGCGCCCGATGTCCAGATGCGCCCGACACACCTGGACCGGCGCGGCACAGAAGCGGTTCTGAGTGAAAACACCTGCCACCGCGCCGCCTGCAGGCACGCGAATCAGCAGCAGGTCCTTGCGATTGGCCTTGCGGATGCCAGCTTCGGCCCAGCCGAGATCAACTCCGGCAACAGGTAGCAGCGCGGCGGCATCAGGAGCGTGCAGATTGACAGGCATGGTGGTGAACCGGGCGCAGTGATGCGAGAACGTTACCGCAACGCGTCGCCGATGGAGACGGCCGACGCCGGGTAAGAGCCGCGGTGGTCATCAGAAATCAGTTCAGCGCTCAGGCGCAAGCTGCGCTACGCCAGCTTGCCGTGGCACTGCTTGTACTTCTTGCCACTGCCGCAGGGGCACGGGTCGTTGCGGCCAATCTTGTCGCCGAATCGCTTGAATGGCTGGACCTTGGCCTCGTCGGCGGGCTCCGGCAGCGTCATCGTCTCAACATCAGCAGGCGCCTCGGCCACCGCGGTGTCGAACGAACTGTGCTGCGCGCGCGCAGCTTCGGCACGACGTTCCGCCTCCTCCTCGATGCGCTGCTCGGCCTGCGCGATTTCCTCCTGCGACTGAATCCGCACGTTCATGAGGATCTTGACAGCGTCGGCGCGCACCCGGTCGATCAGCGAGCTGAACAGCTCGAACGCCTCGCGCTTGTATTCCTGCTTCGGCTGCTTCTGCGCATAGCCGCGCAGGTGGATGCCCTGGCGCAGGTGGTCGAGCGCGGACAAGTGCTCGCGCCAGTGCTGGTCGAGCATCTGAAGCGTGATCGAGCGTTCGAAGCTCTTGAAGTTGTCCTTGCCCACCAGCGCGACCTTGGCTTCGTAGGCCGCGTCGGCCGCCTTCAGCACACGATCGAGCAGTTCATCGTCGGTCAGGTTGTCTTCGGCATCGACCCACGCCTTCAGCGGCAGGTCGATCTGCCAGTCATCGACCAGCGCCTTGCTTAGCCCGTCCAGATCCCACTGCTCGACCACAGCTTCTGCCGGCACGTGAGCACGGAACAGCTCGGTGAAGAAACCGTGACGAAGATTGGTGACCATCTCGCCAATGTCGTCGGCCGCCAGGATGTCGTTGCGCAGGCGATAAATCTCCTTGCGCTGGTCATTCGAGACATCGTCGTATTCAAGCAGCTGCTTGCGAATGTCGAAGTTGCGCGCTTCCACCTTGCGCTGCGCCGTCTCGATCGAGCGGCTCACCATGCCAGCCTCGATCGCCTCGCCCTCGGGCATCTTCAGACGATCCATGATCGCCTTCATCCGGTCACCGGCAAAGATGCGTAGCAGCGGATCTTCCATCGACAGGTAGAAGCGCGATTCGCCCGGATCGCCCTGCCGACCTGAACGGCCTCGCAACTGGTTGTCGATCCGCCGCGACTCGTGGCGCTCGGAACCGATGATCATCAACCCGCCAGCGGCGACGACCTGGTCGTGCAGCGACTGCCACTCGTTGCGCAGCTTGGCGATTCGCTCCTGCTTGGTGGCCTCGTCGAGAGAAGCATCCGCTTCGACGAACTGCACCTGCTTCTCGACATTGCCGCCGAGCACGATGTCGGTGCCTCGACCCGCCATGTTGGTCGCAATCGTCACCATCTTCGGCCGGCCGGCCTGCGCCACGATCTCGGCTTCCTTGGCGTGCTGCTTGGCGTTGAGCACCTGGTGCGGCAGCTTTTCCTTCTTCAGCATCTCGGAAACGAGTTCCGAGGTTTCGATCGAGGTCGTCCCGAGCAGCACCGGCTGCCCCCGCTCGTAGCAGTCCTTGACATCCGCGATGATGGCGGCGTACTTCTCCTTCATCGTGCGGTAGATCTTGTCCTGCTGGTCCTTGCGCACCATCGGCCGGTGCGTCGGGACCACCACGGTCTCCAGGCCGTAGATTTCCTGGAACTCGTAGGCTTCGGTATCCGCCGTCCCGGTCATGCCGGCCAGCTTCTCGTACATCCGGAAGTAATTCTGGAACGTGATCGACGCGTAAGTCTGGTTCTCCGACTGAATCGCCACGCGCTCCTTCGCTTCGACCGCCTGGTGCAGCCCCTCGCTCCAGCGCCGGCCGGACATCAGGCGCCCGGTGAATTCGTCGACGATGACGATCTCGCCGTTCTGCACCACGTAGTGCTGGTCGCGGTGGAACAGGTGATGCGCGCGCAGCGCGGCGTTCAGATGGTGCATCAGCACGATGTTCTGCGGCGCATACAGGCTCTCGCCCTCGGCCAGCAGCCCCTTACGCACCAGGATGCCTTCGATCTTCTCGTGTCCAGCCTCGCTGATGTGGACCTGATGCGCTTTCTCATCCACCCAGAAGTCGCCCTCGCCCTTCTCCTCGGTCTGGCGGTTCAGCAGCGGCGGAACCTCATCCATCGCCATGTACAGGGTGGTGTGATCCTCCGCGGGTCCGGAGATGATCAACGGTGTGCGCGCCTCGTCGATGAGGATGGAGTCGACCTCGTCGACGATGGCGTAGAACAACGGCCGCTGGCGCTTGTCGGCCGCCGCGTACTCCATGTTGTCGCGCAGGTAGTCGAAGCCGAATTCGTTGTTGGTGCCATAGGTGATATCGGCGGCGTACGCGATCCGCTTGTCCTCTGTCGACTGCTGGCTGACGATGGTGCCGACCGACATGCCGAGGAACGTGTAGATGCGACCCATCCACTCGGCATCACGGGTGACAAGGTAGTCGTTGACGGTCACCAGGTGGACGCCCTTGCCGGCAAGCGCGTTCAGGTAGATCGGCAGCGTCGCCGTCAACGTCTTGCCCTCGCCAGTACGCTGCTCAGAGATCTTGCCGGCATGCAGGACCATGCCGCCGATCAACTGCTCATCAAAGTGGCGCATGCCGAGCGTGCGCTTGGACGCTTCGCGTACGACGGCAAAGGCCTCCGGCAGCAACTCGTCAAGCGTGGCGCCGCTGGCAACCCGCTGCTTGAATTCAGTCGTCTTGCCCTTGAGTTGCTCGTCACTGAGGGCGCTGATCGACGGCTCGAGGTCGTTGATGCGCCGGATGTCGCGTTGGTACTGCTTGATCAGCCGATCGTTGCGACTGCCGAAGATGCGTGTGAGAAAGCCGGAAATCATCGGGCGGGCTGCCTTTGGCGTGGGTGGCTGCGCGGTGCATTGGACGGTGCCGCAACGGCAGCAAGGCACGCAAAAAAGCGCCGCGGTGGCATCGCGGCGCGGAAGCCTGAAATTATTGCATAGGGGGCTTGGTCCGATCGACCGGCCAAACCCGTGGCCAACGCGCCGGCAAGTACCCTACTTGGAGGCTTCCGCCGCTTGCGCAAGGCCCTTGAGATCGACCTTGGGCGCAGCGGCGCGCGCCGGCTTGCGGTCTGCCTTGGCCAGCGTCTCACCGAACGGCGAGCCATCGCGCTGTTGGGCGAGGAAGCGCGTCGGGTTCTGCGGCTGGCCCTTGACGTGGACCTCGAAGTGCAGATGCGGCCCGGTGGACCGACCGGTGGAACCCACTTCGGCAATCTTCTGCCCCCGGCGCACGATATCGCCCGGCTTCACGTGAAGCCGACTTGCGTGCGCGTAAAGCGTCTCAAGATCGTTGCCATGGTCGATCGTCACCATGTTGCCGAAGACACTGTGCGTCTCCGCCGCAGCGACGACACCGCCCGCAGCCGCATAGATCGGCGTACCCACAGGCGCGGCGAAGTCGACCCCGGCATGCATTGCCATCTGTCCGGTGAACGGATCGGTGCGGTGGCCGAAGCCCGAACCGACGAAGCCCTCGCTGACCGGCGTGTTCTGCGGCAGGAGAGCACGCCGGACCTGGACCGCCATGAGCTCGGACTCGATCACGTCCATGTAGTCCTCGCGCGCGCCGACGTCCTTGGCGATGCGGGCCATTTCCTGGTTGACCTCGGCCAGCGACATCGCGCGCCCGGCGGATGGCTCGGCGCCCCCGCGGCCCGGAACTTCCTTGAAGTTGAATTCCTCGGGACGGATGCCCGACATCTTCGAGACGCGCTCGCCCAGCGCGTCCAGCCGCATCAGCTGGGCCTGCATCTCACCGAGCTTGCGCGCCATGGCGGTCAGGTTGTCGCGCACGATCTGGTCGTTGCGCGCCACCTCGTCGCGCATGACGTAATGCACCAGGTCATTTAGGATGGGGATGCGAACCTCGGTGCTGATCTTGAGGCTGACTGCATAGAGCCCGATCACCGCCAGGAGGACGGCGGTGACGAGACCACCCATGGCCAGCACGTACGTGCGACCCGTGAGCGTGATCGTCCGCGCCTGCTTGAGCCGACGATCTACCAGGATAATCTGCACTGCCCATTCTCCTCAGTGGCGACCGCCGCGACGTCGCCAGCCGCAGGAATCACAAACCATGCCGACCCGTTCCCTCGCAGACGCCCTCGCCTACTCGGCCGCCGGGCCCCTGCTCGCCCGGCTCGACAAGGTCAAGCGCATCACGCAGACGCTCGCCTCTGCCGTGGCGCGTATTGCGCCCGACTTCGACGCCCACGATCCGTGGGCTTGCGAATTGCGGGAAGAGGTGCTGATCCTGAATGCCCGCTCGGCCGCGCAGGCCGCGAAACTGCGTCAGGGCATGCCGGGCTTGTTGCGACTCCTGCACCAACAAGGGGCTCAAGTTACTGAAATTCGGGTCAGGGTTCAACCCACGCGCACGACCTACTCCGAATCGGCGAATGATCCGGCTCAAGTTTTGCCGGACGGCGGACCCACGCCGGCACTGGATCCCTCAGTGGGCGGCCTGCGAACCCATAGCGCGGTTGCGGGAGCCTCGGCGTTCGCGGCGGCGCTGGCGCGTGGCCTGCCAGACTCGGCACTGGGACAGGCTGCGGCTCGTCTGCAAGCACGGCTTGCACGAGCATCCGGCCGCAGCGACTAGATCATCCGTTCGGCCAGCATCAAGACGAAGAACAGCAGTCCTGCGACCACCAGCCACCGGAACAGCCGACCGGCCCAGCGCAGGTACTTGTGGTCACCGGTGACGAAATAGACGATCACCAGACCGCACACGGCCGCCAGGAACAACAGCAGCAAGACCCGGAACACCGCCATGCGCGGCGTCAGGCGAAGGCGGGCTGGATGAACGCTGCAGGCGCCTGGTCCCGATCGTCAAACGTCACGACTTCATAGGCCGTTTCGTCGGCCAGCAGCGCGCGCAGTAGCTTGTTATTGAGCGCGTGCCCGCCTTTGTGCGCCGAGTACGCAGCAATCAGCGGCTTGCCGAGGACGTACAAGTCCCCCATCGCATCGAGCAACTTGTGCTTGGCGAACTCGTCCCCGGAGCGCAGGCCATCGGTGTTGAGCACGCGGTACTCGTCCATCACGATCGCGTTCTCGAAGTTGCCGCCCATCGCCAGCCCGGCGGCACGCAGCGCCTCGACCTCATTGACGAAACCGAAGGTGCGTGCGCGCGCCACCGATGCCACAAAGGGTTCGCGCGCCAGGTCAACCTCGACTACCTGTTCGGTGGCATCGATGGCAGGGTGATTAAAGTCGATCGAGAACATCAGCTTGAAGCCGAAGTGCGGCTCAAGCTTGACCCACTTGTCGCCGTCGCGGATCTCGATTGGCTTTTTGACCCGAATGAACCGTCGCGGCGCGTTCTGCTCGACAACACCAGCCGACTGGATCAGGAACACGAAACTGGCGGCGCTGCCATCCATGATGGGGATCTCGGGCGCGTCCACATCGACGTAGCAGTTGTCGATTCCCATGCCGGCCAACGCTGACGACAGATGCTCGACCGTGCCGACGATCGCGCCGTCACGCCCGACCGTGGTCGCCATGCGAACGTCCACCACGGCCTCGGCGGAGGCCGGAATATCGACCGGCGGCTCCAGGTCGGTGCGCCGATAGACGATGCCGGTGTTCGGTGCGGCCGGACGCAACACCAGTTCGACCTTGTTGCCGCTGTGCAGGCCGATGCCGACGGTGCGCACCAGCGTCTTGAGTGTCTTTTGCTTGAGCATGGGAGCGATTCTACCGAGGGGATGCTGCGCTGCCGCGAGCGTGGATTAGGTGGGTCTTTCAGAATGCGGCCAGCCCGACACCCGGGCGCGGTCAACGCAGCCAACCTGATCGAGAGGCTGGCAAGCGCGCCGCAAGAACACCGAGCGACCGGCACGGACCGCGCCGCCATTCATGGAGACAGCATGGCCGATCTCGATCTGAAGCGTGTCCCGGGCGAGCCACTGCGGCGACCATCGCCGTTTCCTGCCATCCGGCAGGTGGGCCTCGGCGCGCCATGGCGCTGGCTCGGCGCTGGGGTGCGCGACCTGCGGCGGGCGCCGCGCGCCAGCCTGTTCTATGGATCGGCGTTCGCCCTGATGGGCTGGCTGATCTGGCTGGTGTTCAAGCACGCTTACCAGTACACGTCGGCGCTGACAGCAGGGTTCCTGCTGATGGGGCCGTTCGTATGTACCGGCCTGTACGACATCAGCCGACGGCTCGAGCGCGGCGAGTCGCCGAGCCTGGCGCTGTCGCTGGTCGCCTGGCGAGCCAACCTGGGCGCGTTCAGCCTGTTCTCGTTGATGTTGACGATCGTCACGCTGGTGTGGGCGCGCGCTTCGCTCGTGACTTTCGCGCTGTTCTTCTCGTCGGGCATGCCCACACTCGACAACTTCGTCGCTCGCGTCGTGACGACCGACCACTGGGACTTCATCGCCACCTACTTCGCCGTCGGCAGCCTGTTCGCCGCGATCGTGTTTGCCATCAGTGTCGTGTCGGTGCCGATGATGCTCGACCGTGGCACCGACACCGTGGTGGCGGCACTGACCAGCGTGCGTGCGCTGTTCGAGAACTTCGCGCCGCTGCTTTTGTGGGCGGTGCTGATCGTCGTTGTCATCGGCGTCGGGTTTGCCACGCTGTTCGTGGGCCTGATCGTCGCCGCGCCGGTGATCGGACACGCCACCTGGCATGCCTACCGCGACCTGGTCGGGCCCCAACCGACCTGAGAGCAAGCCGGCGAACATCGCGCCAGGCGCTTTCAGCGTCCGCCTAACGCCGACTCGGGCAGCGCAGCGCCGCCCGATGCATGCGCATGAACGATCAGCGCGACCGTTCATGCGAGCGCCCCACTCGCTAGTCCGCCTGCTTGCGCAGGAACGCCGGGATGTCATAGCGATCCGAGACCGACTCCTCGAGTGCCGACACCCGCGCCTGCGCGTTCTCGCGCGAACGCCAGATCGCCGGACGGTCGAAGTCGGCGAAATCGTTGCCGGTCCCCGTCATGGCCGGGGTGGCCGGGGCCATGCCGACCGGTGCGTTGTCGGTACCGGTGCGGATCATCGTCAGCGGTGGCGCCGCGCGCTTGGCCGCCGAGCGACCCAGCCCGGTGGCGACCACGGTGACGCGCAGGTCGTCGCCCATCGATTCGTCCTTGACGGTTCCGAAGATCACGGTGGCGTCTTCCGCCGCGAACGCACGGATCGTGTTCATAACCTCGCGCGTCTCCTTCATCTTCAGTGAAGACGACGCGGTGATGTTCACCAGCACGCCGCGTGCGCCGGACAGATCCACCCCTTCGAGCAGCGGGCTGGCCACCGCCTGCTCGGCCGCAATGCGTGCCCGGTCCAGGCCGCTGGCCTGAGCCGTGCCCATCATCGCCTTGCCCTGCTCGCTCATCACCGTGCGCACGTCCTCGAAGTCGACGTTGACCAGGCCGTTGTTGTTGATGATCTCGGCGATGCCGGCGCAGGCGTTGTGCAGCACGTCGTCGGCGGCCTGGAAGCACTCGCCCATCTCGGCGTCCTCGCCCAGCACCTCCTCGAGCTTGTTGTTGAGGATGACGATCAACGAATGCACCTTGTCCTCGAGTTCGGCCAGACCCTGCTCGGCGATCTTCATCCGGCGCGGCCCTTCGAACTCGAACGGCTTGCTGACCACCGCCACGGTCAGGATGCCCAACTCCTTGGCGATCTCCGCCACCACCGGCGCCGCGCCGGTGCCGGTCCCGCCGCCCATGCCGGCGGTGATGAACACCATGTGCGCGCCGCGCAGCGAGTCGGCAATGCGCTCGCGCATCTCGTCGGCAGACTGGCGGCCCACGTCCGGTTTGGCGCCCGCACCCAGACCGGTCTTGCCGAGCTGGATCAGGTTGGTCGCACTCGATCTGCGCAAGGCCTGGCGATCGGTGTAGGCA
>LNFM01009322.1_pt1 | contig 21758 bp, 19 predicted proteins | sample 596031 | NCBI WGS metagenome assembly LNFM01 (sample SAMN04254537, study PRJNA301005) | activated carbon metagenome | isolation source: dual media filters at the Ann Arbor, Michigan drinking water treatment plant | place: USA: Ann Arbor
GAGCACTTCGTGCATCACAAACTGCATGTCTCGCAGGGGCGGGTTGTAAACGGGCATGGGGAAACTCCTGTGCTGGGTTTGCGAAAAAACGAAACGGAAATCAACCCTGCTTGCTGGCAGCGGCTGGGGTTCTGGTGCTTGTCTTGCGGGACGCAGGCGCCTGCGTGTTGCCGAAGCGGGTGACGATGTTCTCGAACGCGCGCACCGCGCGGCTGGCCGAATCGGGGCTGCGCAGGAAGCGGGCCTCGTAATGCAGCGCGAGGATCAGCGCGTGGATCTCGAAGGCCATCTGCGCGGCGTCGGTGCCGGGCGAGAGATGGCCCTCTTCAATGGCGATGTCCACCGCACGGCGCATGGCGGAAAGCCAGGTGTTGACCGAGCTGGCGAGCGCATCGCGCACCGGGCCGGGCCGGTCGTCGAACTCGACCGCACCGCTGATGTAGATGCAGCCCGAATCGATTTCGACCGAGGTGCGCTTCATCCAGTTGTCGAACAGCATGCGCAGGCGCGGCAGGCCGCGCGGTGCGTTGATGGCGGGGTAGAACACCTCTTCCTCAAAACGCGCGTGGTACTCGCGCACCACCGAAATCTGCAGTTCTTCGCGTGAGCCGAAGTGGGCGAACACACCCGACTTGCTCATCTGCATGACCTCCGCCAGCGCCCCGATCGACAGGCCTTCCAGACCGATCTGCGTGGCCAGACCCAACGCGGCATCGACGATGGCGGCTTTGGTTTGCTGGCCTTTTTGCAGCGGCTTGTGCGCTGGGGTCTCGGCGCGCGGGCGGCGGGCGGTGGGGGTGGTGCTCATGCGGTGCCGGGGTGGGGTATTCCAATAATCGAACGGTCGTTCTATTTTTACCGCAAAACCCGGCCCGTGCGCACCTCGTGCGGTGTTTGTGGGGGCTTTGTTTAGGCCCGCGGCCCTAAAATCCGCCGCCCCGCGTGGGGCACTTCACGCACGGCCCGGTCCGCCACCGCCCACACCCGGTCACCCGGGCGCCTTTCGATCGGGTGCATGCCGGTGAAGTCGCCGAAGGCGGGCAACACGCCGACTGCATGGTGCGCCGGGTCGCCGAACCAGAAACACGGCAGGCGCAGGCGCTCGCGGGCGCCGCCGCTCAAACCGATGCAGGGATGCCAGTGACCGGCCAGGGTGTAGGCGCCTGCCGCCATGTCGGGTTCATGGCACAGGGCCCAGGGTCCCATCACCCACGGTTCCGTCTGGAGTTCAATGCCCCACTCGGGCGGGGGATCTCCCGCGGCGCGGTCATGATTGCCGCGCACCAGGTGCATGCGCAGCCCCGGACACCGGCCCCGCCATGCGGTCAAGGCCTGTCCGACCACCCCGCTCAGCTCCGGACTGCGTCCGCGCGCTGCGTGCAACAGGTCCCCGAGAAACACGAGGTGCTGCACCGGTGTGTCGCCCAGCGAGGCCAGCGCATCGTCCAGCGTTTCGAGCGTGGTCGCGGTCGAACCGGACGGCACCGGCACACCGAGTCGACGAAAGCTGGCGGCTTTGCCGAGGTGCACGTCGGCCACCAGCAAAGCAGCGCGATCCGGAAGAAAAGCAGCGCCTGAGGGGTGCAACCAGATCGGCAGGTGCTGCGCCAGGTGCACCGGCACCCAGGGCGCACGCGGGACCACGAACTCGGTCAGAGGCGCGCCACCGGCAGGAGCAGCCCCAGGCTGTGCTCCAGATTTTCGCCGGGCGAACGCTTGAAGCCGCTGCGCGCGAAGCGCTGCAAACGCCCGACGCAAAAGGCGGTGACGACGGATGCGTCTGCCTGTGCATCCACCGTGGGCGTGGCCACGCCAGCCACCACCGCCGCTTCGCGCAGGTTCTGGCGCAAGGCCGATTCGATCTTGTCGAAGAACAGGTTCATGCGCTGCTGCAAGCGCTCGTTCTCGAACACCAGCGCATCACCCACCATCACGCGGGTCATGCCGGGGTTCTTCTCACCGAACTGCAGCAGCAGGGTGACGAGCTTGCGGCAGCGCGCATTGGCGTCGGGCTCACGCTCGCCCAACTGGTTGATCAGCCCGAAGACCGATTGTTCGATGAACTCGATCAGGCCTTCGAACATCTGGGCCTTGCTGGCGAAGTGGCGGTAGAGCGCTGCTTCACTCACGTCAAGCCGCGCGGCGAGGCCTGCGGTGGTGATGCGTTCAGCGCCCGGTTGCTCGAGCATCGTTGCCAGGGCTTCCAGGATCTGCACGCGCCGCTCGCCGGGTTTGGGGCGTTTGCGGGTGCCACCATCGGCGTGCGCTGCGGCTTCGATCACGTGGGCCGCTTCAGCCGCTGCGGCTTCTTCCGGTGACGGAGACTCGGGAACAGGGGAGGTCATGGGCAGGCGGTCCGATCGGTGGGTGCTGATGGGTGCCGGTGGCCCGTGGCGGGCCCTGGCTGGTCGTCCTGGGGCGGATTTTCGCACATCACCACCGCACAAAAAACCCAACGGGGGCGGGGTACCCGATGTCAGTGGGCGATCGCATCCCGCCCACGGCCCGAGCGCTTGTTCAGGCGGTCAATGGCTCCTGATCATGGTGCCGAAGGGCTCGTTGCCCAGCACCTCGAGCAGGAGCGCGTGGGGCACACGCCCGTCGATGATGTGCACCGCGTTCACGCCGCTCTTGGCCGCGTCCAGCGCGCCGGCAATCTTGGGGATCATGCCGCCGGAAATCGTGCCGTCTTCCACCAGGGCGTCGATCTGCCGTGGCGTGAGTTCGGTGAGCAGCTGGCCGTCCTTGTCGAGCACGCCGCGGATGTTGGTGAGCATGAGCAGTTTCTCGGCCTGCAACACGGTGGCCAGCTTGGCGGCCACCACGTCGGCGTTGATGTTGTAGCTCTCGTTCTGTTCACCGAAGCCGATCGGGCTGACCACGGGAATGAACTGGTCGTCCTGCAAGGCCTTCACCACGCTGGGATCGATGCTCACGATGTTGCCCACCTGACCCACGTCGTGCTCCAGGCTCGGGTCCTTCTGGTCGGTCATGCGCAGCTTCTGCGCGCGGATCATGGCGCCGTCGCGCCCGGTCAGGCCCACGGCCTTGCCACCGGCCTGGTTGATGAGGCCCACGATGTCCTGCTGCACCTCGCCACCGAGCACCCACTCCACCACCTCCATGGTTTCCGCGTCGGTGACGCGCATGCCCTGGATGAATTGCCCCTGCTTGCCCAGGCGCTTGAGCAGTGTCTCGATCTGCGGCCCGCCGCCGTGCACCACCACCGGGTTGATGCCGACCAGCTTGAGCAGCACCACATCTTCCGCAAAGTCCTGCTGCAGGGCCGGGTCGGTCATGGCGTTGCCACCGTACTTGATGACCATGGTCTTGCCGTGGTACTTGCGGATGTAGGGCAGCGCCTGGGCCAGGATCTCGGCTTTGTCACGGGGGGGGATGCTGGTGAGGTCGGGAGGGGTGGTCATGGCTTCTTCTGCTGGAATGGGTGCCGAAATTGTAGGCTTCGCCTGGTGGGCTTCTTCTTTCGTGGCGAGCCGGGTCAGCCAACCCATCACGAAGAAGAAAGCCCGGTCACAGCCTGAAACAAAGCCTGCCGGGCCTGGACCACCACGGTGGCCTTCCACTGCGCCGTGTCCACGTAAAACGCGGCCAACAAGCGCGCCTTGATCGCTGCACGCAGAGGCTCGGGTGCTTCCGGATGCAGGTGCAGCCAGTGATCCCCCCGCAGCGCGCCGATCACCTCTTCAATCGGCACCGTGCCGTACTCCATCGCAATGCCGGTGTACTGCGCCTGCGGGCACTCCTCGTGAGCGACGTTCCACATCAAGCCCGTCAGCATCGACGAGGAGGATGAGCCGTCGTGGATCGATGTGACCGGCGTCTGACCATCGCCGCCCCACCAGTCGCGGGCGCGCTCCAAACCCACCGCGTCGTCGCGGCTGGCGAAGATGCGCTCGCCCAGGCCTGTTTCTCCCAGACCGGTGTGCAGGTCGATCCACGCCAGATGGCGCGCCTGCCGGCCGTGGCGGCGCAGCACCTCGCGCAACGTGCGGTTGCTCCAGGTCGGTTCCACGCCGCCAAAAAACAGGCCGTCGGCAAAGGCGTGTTGGCCTTGCGACACCGCCGCTTGAAAGCGGGTCAGGCCATGGCGCTCGATACAGCCCCCGATGGCCGCGGCGTTGTCCGGGCCGGGCGGCCATTGCGCAGGCAACAGCAGCTCGTGAAGCTCGGCGTAGGCCTCGTTGATCGGCAGCGGCTGGCCGAAGTCCTGGAAGTTGCGGTTGAGGTCGACGTTCTCGTGGGTGACCCGGCGCACCCAAGAAAAACCGTGCGGGTTGAGCGCGTGGATGTAGAGCACGGCCACACCGGCTGCGCGCGCGTGTTCGCGCCACTGCGCGTCCTGCGCAGCAAAGACCTGCACACCCGAGCCGCAGTACCCCTCCACACCGTGGCAGGCGCTGCTGACGATGAGCAGGCGCTCGGCGGCGGGGTCACCGTCCAGCGCCACGTCCATCGCCAGCACCTCACCATCGCGGCCCGGCAGCGGGTGGTTGTGGCTGCTGATGGCCATGCCGGCAGTGGCGGCCGCTTCCAGAAACTTCACCCGGGCCCGGGCGTACGACGTCGAAAACGCGTCGGATGGAGCCATCAACGCCCCGCCCCGGGGCGCGGGCGGCTGAGCCATTTCTCGGCCAGTTGCACCCAGTAGGTGGCACCCAGCGGAATCAGGTCGTCGTTGAAGTCGTAGCTCGGGTTGTGCAGCATGCAGGGACCGCCGCCGTGACCCATCTCGCGGTGCGCGCCGTCGCCGTTGGCGATGAAGGCGTAGCAGCCCGGGCGGGCCTGCAGCATGTACGCAAAGTCTTCAGCGCCCATGGTGGGCTCCTGGTCGAGCACGCGATCGGCGCCCACAATGTCCGCCATGACTTCGCGCGCGAACGCGGTCTCGGCGGCGTGGTTGATGGTGGGTGGGTAATTGCGCTTGAACTTGAACTCGACCGTGGCGCCGAAGGCCGCACTGGTGTGTTCGGCCACCTCCCGCATGCGGCGCTCGATCATGTCGAGCACCTCGAACGTGAACGTGCGCACCGTGCCCTGAATCACGCAGCTGTCGGGCACGACGTTGGTGGCCTCGCCTGTGTGGATCATGGTGACCGAGATCACGCCGGCGTCCACCGGCTTTTTGTTGCGCGTGATGATGGTCTGGAAGGCCATGACCATCTGGCAGGCCACCGGAACAGGATCGATGCCGTTGTGCGGGAGCGCGGCGTGAGCGCCCTTGCCCCGGATCGTGATGTGGAATTCGTTGCTGGACGCCATCACCGGTCCTGCGCTCGCCGCAAAGGTACCCACCGCCATGCCGGGCCAGTTGTGCATGCCGAACACCGACTCCACCGGGAACTGCTCGAACAGGCCGTCCTTGATCATTTCGCGTGCACCGCCACCGCCCTCTTCGGCCGGCTGGAAGATCAGGTAGACCGTGCCGTCGAAGTTGCGGTGTTGGGCGAAGTGCTGCGCGGCGCCGAGCAACATGGCGGTGTGGCCGTCGTGTCCACAGGCGTGCATCTTGCCGTCGTGCTGACTGGCGTGGGCGAACGTGTTGTGCTCCTGCATGGGCAGGGCGTCCATGTCGGCGCGCAGGCCGATGGCTCGACCGCAGGCACCGCCGTCGCGGCCGTGCACGATGCCCACCACGCCGGTGGTGCCCATGCCGCGGTGCACCGGAATGCCCCATTCGGCGAGCTTGTTCGCCACGACGTCGGCGGTGCGCACTTCCTGGAAACAGAGTTCGGGGTGGGTGTGGATGTCGCGCCGAACCGCCGCGATACCGGCGGCTTGCGTGAGGATGGAGTCGATGAGCTTCATGGGGACCTTTGCATGGCGCCGGGAGGGCGATGAGGATGCCCCGCCATGGTATCCAAGACCCCACGTCAGCGCTGCGGAACGCGCGACAGACCCATCAACGGACAGGACCTTCGCCGGCAGGCCGGATCACTCCTTGCGCCGGATCACGCTCGCGCGCGCTGCGTCGTCCTTGTACACGTAGGTGCGTTCACCGCCCTGCCAGGTACCGAGCCACAACATGTTGGCCGAAATGGCGTCGTGGTCACTAGCGCTGAACGGTTTGTCGTAGGTGGTCACCACGCCACGGTAAGGCTGCTGCAGGTTTTCCAGGGACTGCTTGAGCGTCTTGCCCGAGATGTTGCCCTTGGTCAGGAACATCGCGCGCAGCAGCAGATGCACCGAGTCGTAGGTCTGCGCCGCCGACATCATGGACCCGATGGGGCGCTCTTTCGACAGTTTGGCGTACCCGCGCAAGAAAGTGCTGTTGCGCTCCATGAAGTTGTTGGGCAGCACGGTCTGCACCACATACGTCCCCTCCACCGCACCCTTGGACGCCTCGAAGGCCGAAGCGTGCGACAGGCCCCACGGGCCGTACTGCGGCACGTTCCAGCCCGCCGCGGCACGGCTGGCCGAGATCACGCCCTGCTCGGGCCCCACGGTCCAGCCGATCAGCGCATCGGCACCGGAGTCCTTGAGTTGCTTCATCTCATCGGCCAGGCTTTTCACACCCACCTTGAAGCGCACGACGATGTGGGGCTTGAGTCCCACGGCCTGCAACGCGGCTTCCAGGTCCTTCAGGCCACCGTCGCCATAGCCGGTGGTGTCCACCAGCAGCGCCACTTTTTTCAGGTTGCGCTTGACGATGTCGGCCACCAGAAACTGGGACTGCAGCTGGTCGCGCGCCGAGGTGCGGAAGATGTAGCTCTCGGCCGCCGGGTACTTGGCGGTGATGGCGGTGCCGGTGGCACACGGCACGACCACGCCGGTGTTGCAGAAGCCCACGGTGGCGGCCACCTTTTCGGTGAGCACCAGTTCTTCCGCGTGCTTGAGGCCCATGTCGTTGTTGGCCTGGTCGTCGCGGATCACCAGCTCGAGCTTGCGCCCGAGGTAACCGCCCACCGCGTTGATCTCTTCCACCGCCACCTGCGCGCCCACGCGCGCACTGTTGCCCATGTCGGACGATCCGCCGGTGAGCGGCAGGATCAGACCCAGCCGGATCAGCTTGGGATCCGGCGCTGCGTTTGCCGGGGCGGGGGCCTGGGCCCAGGTCGGTGACAGACTGGCAGACAGGACCAGCGCGATCAGGTGGCGGACATGCAATGGCATCAAAGACCTCCGGAGCGATGAGACGTTCATCGACCTACGCGGGACAGGCTAACGTGCAACGCTTCGCGATGGCAATCGGGCCTAACGCTCTGAGGGCATTCCTGCGGCCCGCTGCGCAGCCAGGCCCTTCGCCCTCCGGTTAATTCAAACCGGATAGTTCTGCCGGCCCAGCCGGTCGAAAAACATACAAAGGGATTCTTTTTCAACGCCGGGTCACCCGCGCGAACCCAGGCGCCACCCAGCACCGATGTGATGCAACGGTGCAACGCAAGCGCCGGTGCGGACCTCAGCGGCGGATGCGTCCGTCTTCGGTCAGCAGCGTCAGTTCGACAAAGCGCGAACCGGTGTGTTTGGCCGGCCCGAAGTCCACCGGAAAACCGCCCAGGTTCACGTTCTGCATGCCCTGCACGGCGTTGATGAACCCCTCACGCGTGAGCGCCTTGCCGGCGCGCCTCACCGCCTCGGTGAACACCTTGGCCGCCACAAAACCCTCCATGCCCGAGTAGTTGGGCTCAACACCGCGCTTGTCCTTGATGGCGGCCAGGTACTCACCCGACAACGGCGTGGCGGGCGTGTAGGGGAAGGGCATGACCTGGCTCACGGACACGCCACGGGCCTCCGCACCGAGTTCATCGATGAGGGCCTGCGTGCCCACGAAAGAGACGTTGTAGAAGTTGCCGCCAAAACCCGCGCGGCGTGCCTGGCGAACAAACGTGGCCACCGCTTTGTAAGCACCGATCTGCACGATGGCCTCGGGCTTGCGGGCCATGATGTCCTTCACCGCCTGTGCCACTTCGACCGTGTTGCGCTCCACCGTGCCCAACGCCGCGGGCTCCAGGTTCAGCGCGGTCATGGCCCGCGTCACGCCCTCCAGCCCGGTCTTGCCATAGGCGTCGTCCTGGTAAAACACGCCGATCTTCTTGATGCCGGTGGACGTCACCTGGCGCACGATGGCGGCCGTTTCGTCAAAGTACGAGGCGCGAACATGGATGGCGTAGCGGTTGAAAGGATCGCGCAGGGCCTGCGCGCCGGTGAACGGCGCGAAGAACGGCACCTTGGCGGTGGAGGCCAGCGGCAAGGCGGCGAGGCTGGTGGGTGTGCCGATGTAGCCAAACAGTGCGAACACGTCATCGGCAATCAGCTGGCGCGTGTTGGCTGCGCAGCGCTCGGGCTCGTAGCCATCGTCCATCCGCTTGATCTCGATCGTGCGGCCATTGACCCCACCCTTGGCGTTGACCGCGTCGAAATACGCCTGCGCGCCCAGGTGAAACTGGAGGCCCAGTTGAACCGCCGCGCCGGTGAACGGCGCCGACTGACCCAGCACAATGCGGGTGTCGGTCAAGGCCGCGCTCTGCGCGCTGGCCGAAGCCCCCCACGACGCCAACGCGCCGGAGCCAACCAACTTGCACACACGGGACAAGGCTTCACGACGCTGCATGCGAACACTCCTGATATGCTGATTTGAGAACCCCACAGGGTAAAGCAAGCGTCCTGCCAATTCGCTCCTCTCACGACCTTAGGCCACCTCCTTCCGATGAACACGACCGTGCAAACGATCCGCGGCGCCTGCCCCCACGATTGCCCCGACACCTGCTCCCTCGTCACCACGGTGGAGAACGGTGTGGCGCTGCGCGTGCAGGGCAACCCCGAGCACCGACACACCGACGGTGCGCTGTGCACCAAGGTGTCGCGCTACACCGAGCGCACCTACCACCCCGACCGTCTGCTGCACCCCCTGGTGCGCACCGGCCCCAAAGGCAGCGGTCAGTTCAGGCGCGTGGGCTGGGACGAGGCGCTGGACCTGGTGGCCGCACGATTGAAAGACATTGCCGCGCGCGACCCGCAGGCGGTGTTGCCCTACAGCTACGCCGGCACCATGGGCCAGGTCCAGGGCGAGGGCATGGCGGCGCGTTTTTTCCACCGCCTGGGCGCCTCGTTCCTGGACCGCACCATCTGCGCGTCGGCCGGCGGCGAAGCGCTGACCCAGACCCTGGGCGGCAAGGTCGGCATGAAGGTGGAGCACTTTGCCGATTCGAAACTCATCGTCATCTGGGGCAGCAACTCCATCGGCAGCAACCTGCACTTCTGGCGCCTGGCACAGCAGGCCAAACGCAACGGCGCACGCCTGGTGTGCATCGACCCGCGTCGCTCCGAAACGGCCGAGAAGTGCCACGAACACATCGCCCTGCGCCCGGGCACCGACGCGGCACTGGCGCTGGCGCTGATGCACCAGCTCATCACCCACGACTGGCTGGACCACGACTACATCGCGCAGCACACGCTGGGCTGGGAAGGCTTGCGCGAGCGCGCGCTGCAGTGGCCACCCGAACGCGCGGCCGAGGTGTGCGGGATTCCGGTGCAGCAGATCACCGACCTGGCGCGCGCCTACGGCACCACGAAGCCCGCCGCCATCCGCCTGAACTACGGCATGCAGCGCGTGCGCGGCGGCGGCAACGCGGTGCGTGCGGTGGCCTGCCTGCCCGCGCTGGTGGGCGCGTGGCGCGAGCCGGCGGGCGGCCTGCTGCTGTCCAGTTCGGCGCAGTTCCCGGTGAACCGCGCGGCCCTGCACAAGCCCGAGTTGCTGGCCGGTCGCACGCCACGCACCATCAACATGAGCACCATCGGCAACGACCTGTTGAACCCGGGCTCGGCGGCCTTCGGTCCGAAGATCGAAGCGCTCATCGTCTACAACAGCAACCCGGTCGCGGTGGCGCCCGAATCGGGCAAGGTGGTGCAAGGCTTCCTGCGCGAAGACCTGTTCACCGTGGTGCTCGAACATTTCCAGACCGACACCGCCGACCACGCCGACGTCATCCTGCCGGCCACCACGCAGCTGGAACACTGGGACATCCACACCAGCTATGGCCACACCGACGTGCTGCTCAACCGCCCGGCCATCGCGCCGGTGGGCGAGTCCCGCACCAACACCGACATCTTTCGCGCGCTGGCCGCCCGCCTGGGTTTTGACGACCCGTGTTTTGCCGACGACGACGAGACCTTGTGCCGCACGGCGTTCGGCACCGCGGTGGATTTCCAGACCCTGCTGGATCAGGGCTTCGCCACCCTGCCCATCGCCGAAGCGCCCTTTGCCCACGGTGGTTTTCCCACGCCTTCGGGCCGATGCGAATTTTTCAGTGCGCGCCTGGCCGCGCAAGGGCTGGACGGCCTGCCCGACCACCTGCCGAACCACGAACTGCAAGGCTCATCGGCCGCCTACCCGCTGGCCATGATCTCCCCGCCGGCGCGCAACTTCCTCAACTCCAGCTTCGTCAACGTGCAGAGCCTGCGCGACATCGAAGGGGAACCCCTTCTCGAAATCCACGCCGACGACGCCCAGTCGCGCGGCATCGAAACCGGCCAGATGGTGCGCGTGTTCAACGACCGCGGCGAATACCGCTGCAAGGCCAAGGTGTCCACGCGCGCACGGCCCGGTGTGGTCAATGGCCTGGGGATCTGGTGGCGCAAGCTCGGGCCCTCGGGCACCAACGTGAACGAAGTCACCAGCCAGCAGCTCACCGACATGGGCCGCGGCCCGGTGTTCTACGACTGCCTGGTCGAGGTTGCGGGCGTGCACTGAGGACGCGCATGACGAAGCTGCTGGCGCTCGCAATCGTGGCCCTGCTGGGCGCTGGCTGCGCCAGCAACACCACCGGCGTGGGCTATTACTGGCAGTCGGTCACCGGGCACCTGAAACTGATGCAGGCCGCACGGCCGGTGGACGACTGGCTGGCCGACGACACCGCCCCACCCACGCTCAAACAGCGGCTGGAAAACGCCCGCCGCATCCGCGCGTTTGCGGTCAGCGAACTCGCCCTGCCGGACAACGCCAGCTACCACCGCTACGCCGACCTGCAGCGCCGCGCCGCGGTCTACAACGTGGTGGCGGCGCCCGCACTCTCGCTCACCCTGGAGACCTGGTGCTTTCCGGTGGCGGGCTGCGTGGGCTACCGCGGCTATTTCTCGGAAGCCGATGCGCGCGCCTTTGCCGACAGCCTCGACCCCTCACTGGAAGTCGCGGTCTACCCGGTCCAGGCCTACTCCACGCTGGGCTGGATGAACTGGGCGGGTGGCGACCCGCTGCTCAACACCTTCATCGCCTACCCCGAGGGTGAACTCGCGCGCATCGTCTTTCACGAGCTCGCGCACCAGGTGGTCTACGTGCAGAACGACACCGCGTTCAACGAATCATTTGCCACCACGGTCGAGCGGCTGGGCGGTGCGCGGTGGCTCGCCCGCGCCAGCGACCAGGCCCGCGCCGACTACGCCACCTTCGACAGCCGCCGCCGCGCGTTCCGCGTCCTCACGCGCGCCACCCGCGAGCGCCTGAAGGCCATCTATGACGATGCCGCTCTGGCGGACGGCACCAAACTGCAGCAAAAGTTGGCCGTGATGAACGACTTCCGCCAGCGCTACGCAGCGCTGAAAGCCGGCTGGAACGGCTACGCCGGCTACGACCCCTTCGTGACCCGCGCCAACAACGCCAGCTTTGCCGCGCAGGCCGCCTACGACGAGTGGGTGCCTGCGTTCGAGGCCTTGTTCGAGCGTGAGGGCCGCGACTTCGCGCGGTTTTATGATGCGGTTCGCACCCTGGCCAGCCGCCCGAAAGACGAACGCCACGCCGCCCTGAGCGAGCTCGCGCCCAACGCCCTGGCCGCCAGCGACGCCCTCCGCCCCTGACCACCACACACGAGACACCCATGGCCGACATCCACATCGAACGCGATCACCAACTCGGCATGGGCGGCGCCCGCAAGCTCGCCTGGCGCTGGGCCGAACAGGCCGAGAACGACTTCGACATGAGCTGCACCTACGAAGAAGGTGACGACTGCGACGAAGTGCAATTCAGCCGCTCGGGTGTGACCGGCACGCTCAAGGTGTCGGCGGAGAGGTTTGAACTCGATGCGCGCCTGGGCTTTTTGCTGGGTGCGTTCAAGGACCGCATCGAAAGCGAGATCGTCAAGAACCTCGACGAGCTGCTGGCAGCCAAGAAGCCCGCCGCCAAAAAGAAAAAGGCCGGTTGAACAACCGGCCTTCCTGGAGCGGGCGCTTCAGCTCAGGCTCTGGATGAGGTCGATGTACTGCTGCATCGCCCCCTCCTTGTCGGTGCCTTTGAAGCCGTTCCACGCGTCCCATTTGGCGCGCCCCACCATGTCGCCAAAGCCGGGCTTCTTGCCCTCGACATCGCCCTCGGTGGCTTGCTTGTACAGGGCATAGATCTTCAGCAGCGTGGCGTTGTCGGGGCGCTCGCTGAGGTTCTTGGAATTCGCCACGGCGGCGTCGAAAAGGGCTTTGAGATCGGCCATGAATGCTCCTGTTGTTGAAATGAACCGCCTTGGCAACACGCGCCGGGCTAAGGGCTCTCCCGCTATCTTACGGTTGACCGCCTCTGCACAATAGGCCCACCCGTCAAGACCCGCACAGCCACCCGAGGAGCATCCATGGTTCAACGCGTTGCCGCCCGCAGCGGCACCCCTCCCGCGCGTGCCGGTCGCCCGAGCGCCCCCCGCAAAGCCGTCCCCAACGGCGCCGTGGCCAGCGTGCTGCCGGCGGTGAAGCAGGCCCTGTCCACCACCCTCGGGCTGGAGGGCGAGCGCATGAGCAAGGTCGACACCGCCTGGCTGCGCATGGACTCGCCCTGCAACCTCATGATGATCGTGGGCGTGTGGATTCTGAAGCCCGGCATCACCATCGAGGCCCTGAGCGAACGTGTGCGGGAGCGCATGCTGCCCTACCGCCGTTTTGTGCAGGCGGCGCGCGAAGACGCCACCGGCGCCCACTGGATCGACGACACCGACTTCCGCCTCGACCGCCACGTGGTCGCGCACCGGCTCTCGCGCACCGGCACGCAGAGCGAGCAGGACGCCCTGCAGGCCCGCGTGGCCGAACTCGCCATGCAGCCGCTGGACCGCCTGCACCCGCTGTGGCGCTTCGAGCTGATCGAACAATACGACGGCGGTTCGGCCCTGGTGGCCCGCATTCACCACTGCATCGCCGACGGCATCGCGCTCATCAGCGTGATGATGAGCCTGGTGGACGGCGGCGGCTTGCCCCCGCAGCGCAAGGGCCGCAAGACCACCAAACCCGGCCTGGACGGCGCCGAAGACTGGGTGGTCGACACCCTCATCCGGCCCTTCGGCGACCTCACCGCCAAGGCCCTGGAAGCTGCGGGCGGCGGCGCTGCCAAGTCGTTTGCCCTCCTGGCCTCACCCCAGCAAAGCCTGAGCGACTCGCTCGGCCAGGCGGTCGATCTCGCGCGCATGGGCGGCCAACTGGCCAGCGATCTGGCCGCGCTCGCGCTGATGCCGGACGATTCGCCCACCCGGCTCAAGGGTCAGCCCGGCAACACCAAACGCGTGGCCTGGTGCGAGCCGATCCCGCTCGACGAGGTGAAGGCGATTGGCAAAGCATTGAACTGCTCCGTGAACGACGTGCTGCTTGGCTGCGTGGCCGGGGCCATCGGCGCCTACCTGCACAGCCAGGGCGACGACACGCAGGGCAAAGAGATCCGCGCCATGGTGCCGATCAACCTGCGCCCGATGGAAGACGCCTGGAAACTCGGCAACCGCTTTGGCCTGGTGCCGCTGGTGCTGCCCATCGGCTGCACCAACCCGGTGGAGCGGGTGTTCACCGTGCGCTCGCGCATGAACAACCTCAAGGGCAGCCTGCAGCCGCTGCTGACCTTCGGCCTGCTCTCGGTGGCGGGCCTGCTGGTGAAACCCGCGCAAGACGCCTTGCTCAGCCTGTTCGGGCGCAAGACCACGGCGGTCATGACCAACGTACCCGGCCCAGCCACCAAACTGAAGGTGTGTGGCGCCACGCTGGAGCAGACCATGTTCTGGGTGCCGCAAACCGGCACGGTGGGCCTGGGCGTGTCGATCCTGAGTTACGGCGGCGGTGTGCAGTTCGGCGTGATCGCCGACACCACCTTGTGCCCGGAGCCGCAGCGCATCATTGACGAGTTCGAGCCGGAGTTCCGGCGCCTGCTCACCTTGACACTCATGCTGCCCTGGGGCGAAGCGAAGGCTTAAACCAGGGACAGGCGGCGCGATGCCATTTCCAGCAGTCCGTCAAAAATCAGGCCTTCCACCAGTTCCACCTGCAGCGCCATGCTGGGCGCCATCTTCCAGCCGGCGCCGCCGGTCATGAAGCACACCGGCTCGTCGCCGCAGTGGCGGCGCAGGTTGTCCACCATGCGCTGCACCGCCCCGGCGATGGCGAAGGTACCGCCGCTGGTGAGCGCATCGCTGGTGTTGGTGGGGAAGTCGCGCACCTCGCCGGTGGGCACGTGCAGGCCCGCGGTGCCCGATTCCAGTGCGCGCAGCATGATGCCATGGCCGGGCAGGATGATGCCGCCCAGAAAACGCCCTTCGGCGTCGATGGCCTCCACCGTCACGGCGGTGCCCACCATGACGACCACACAAGGCCGCATCAGGCCGCGCGAGACCAGGCGCTGGCGCGCACCGATCATCGCCACCCAGCGGTCCGAACCCAGACGCGCAGGATGGTCGTAGCCGTTGGTCAGGCCCGCTTCGGCCGTGCTGGAGACCACCCACTGCGGCGTCACGTCCCACAACTCCAGCTGCTCGGCCACCCGGCGCCTGACCGCATCGCCCGCCACCACGCACCCCAGCACCCAGCGCGGCGCCGGGAGATCGGCCCAGTCACCTTCGGCCAGGGTTTCGATGTTTTCGAGGAATTGGGCGCCTTGGGCGATCAGGCGCGAACCGGAGCGCGGTTCTTCGTACAAAGCCCATTTCAGGCGGGTGTTGCCAACGTCCAGGGCCAGAAAAGTCATGCGGGGATTATGACCATGCAGCCCCAGCGGGGTTTGCGCAGTGCAGCATCTGCGGCAGCGTGGGGACCACGGCGCTAAATCAGGCCGATCCAGCAAGCGCGCTGCACGGCGGCCAGCTTGTTGTCGGTCCTGAGCTTGGCCATGGCGTTGGCCAGGTGGTAATTGACCGTGCGCTCGGAGCAATCCATGCGAACCGCGGTTTCGCGGGCAGTGAGCCCTTCGAAGGCCATGTTGAGGCTCTCCAGCTCGCGCGGGCTCAGGTTCACCCGGGCCTCGGCGATGGCCCGGCGCAGCATGGGCCAGATGTTGAAAGCCGACCAGGCCAGCGTTGCGGCCTCGGATCGGTCGGCAAAGGTGCGGGGACTGAACATGAAACACTCGAACGCACGCCCGGCCGGCAGGCTGAACGCCACGCGCACCAGCGTCTGGTAGCCGTGCGCCAGCCAGAGGCGGCGCCAGCGGCTGGATTGTTCAAAAACCGATTTGGAGATGTCTTGCCACGCCACCAGCGGGGCATCGCTCTCGCGCCAGCTGGCGCCAAAATCGCGGCTGTCGGCGAGGGCCTGCGCGGCCGAGAGCATCCTGGGCGGGTGAACGGCCAACACCTCGCGCTCGTCCCGACCGCCGGTGGGCACGGGGCCCAGCACCATGACGGCCTCCACGCCCTGGTCGTGCAAGGCGCAGACCCAGTCGGCCAGAATGCTGTCCAGGCTGACGCTGTCAAAGTTGACAGGTAGGGTCATGGTTTGAAACAGCCTGTTGCACGGACAATGCCATGCATGTTCGGGCAGCCGGCGCCGACCACGGGCGCCCGGCGATCGAAGGAGTACATATTGCCTCTGGACCGGTTGAGGTTGCACAGCGCCAGATCGCGGCTGTGGAGGTGGCTGCTGGATGAAATCGTCCATGCGCCCCTGGAACCCATTTTGCACCCTTCCCGCGCCCGGCTTCAGTACCTGGGCGCGTTCACTTTCATCGGTCACCTTGCCTTCGGATGGATCTGGATCGAGCTGCTGCCGCAGCCCTACGAGAACCTGCCCACGCGCCTGGCCATGGCATGCCTGGGCATCCCGCTGCTGGTGGGTGCGCTCAACCGCGACCTCACGTCGCACACCACCATCTGGATCTTTTCCCTGTCGAGCTGGCTGCAGTTGCCGATGTTTTTCTCCTGGATGTACTGGCTCAACGGCGGCAACGACGTGTGGCTGGCCAGCGTGTCCTGCATGCTGGTCATCTACTACCACCTCACCGACTGGCGCCTGGCCACCTTGGGCGTGTTGATGGGCGTGGGGCTGAGCCTGGGACTGACACACCTGCTGGGCGTGCCGCTCACGGACGGCGCCATGCAAGCCGACAACCTGGTGGTGCTGGCCTTCGCCTGGGGCGCTGCCGTGATGCTGGGCGCGTCCAGCGCCAACCTGCGCCGCACGCGCCTGATCAACACGCTGAGCACCATGGGCGTGATGGCGCATGAACTGCGCACGCCGCTGGCCACCGTCAACCTGATGGGCGACGTGCTGCGCAACCTCTCGCAGCACGACTTGCCAGAGGCCAAGCAAAAGCGCTTCGACGAGCTGGCCACCCGATTGCAGAACCTGGTGCGCAGCATGAACCGGCAGATCGATACCCAGATCTCGAACGCGCAGCTGATGCGGCTGCCCAAGGACACGTCCACCATCCGTGCGGCCGAGCTGGTGCAGGACGTGGTGCTGCACTACCCCTACCGTTCATCGCGGGAGCGGGACTGCGTGCAGGTGCACATCCAGCAGGACTTCCACTTCGTGGCTTCCCGCCAACTGTTCTCCCAGGTGCTCACCAATCTGATGAAAAACGCCCTGCACGCGCTGGCTTCGGCCAGCAACGCGCCCAGCCCGGGCGACTTGCGGCTGGACGTGGGCATGCACCACGGCAAGGGCCGGATTGCAGTATCTGACGATGGAATCGGCATTGCCCACGAACAGCAAACGAGAATCTTCGAACCGTTCTTCTCCACGCTGGCGGGCGCCGGCAACGGCCTGGGGCTGACGTTCTGCAAGAACGTGGTGGAGTCGGCGCAGGGCAGTCTCAGCGTGCATTCGGAACCCGGCCTGGGTGCTGTCTTCATGATCGACCTCCCGGTCCACCACCCACATCCTTTGACCTGACCTTCTCCCCGCTGACGACCTGATGGCACTGACGATCCCTCTTTTTCACCGTCCGGGCAGCATCCTGTTCCTCGACGACGACACCGACTACCTCGACATGCTCGGCATGGTGATCCCGACGCATTGGCAGGTGGAGTTGTTCTCGCGTCCATCGGGCTTTGCGCAGCGCATGCAGCAGGAACCGGCCCGGTGGGAGGCCGACGCGATGCTGCAATTGCAGATGCTGGAGCGCTGGCGCCAGGGGCAGCCGCTGCTGCCACAGGTGCTGCGCTACTGGGCGGTGAACCCGGCGCGTTACCAGCTGGTGAAGACCTGTGTGGTCGACTACGCCATGCCGGGCACCGACGGTCTGAAGGTGCTCAACACCTTGCTCGACTGGCCGGGCTCGCGCGTGCTGCTCACCGGCCAGGCCGACGAGCAGATCGCGATCCAGGCCTTCAACAACGGACTGATCGACCAGTTCGTGCCCAAGCAGACGACCGACATCACACGCCACCTCATGGGGGTTTTGCGCAAGCTGATGCACGCGCCCCATCCACGGCTGAACACGCTGTGGCGCGGCGCGCTGCAGCCCTCGCAGCAATCGCTGCTCCAGATTCCATCGATTGCGCGGGCCTTGCAGGACTTCACCAGCCAGTACTGGGTCGAATACGCGGTGTTGGGCGAACCCTTTGGCCTGATCGGACTGGACGGTGCCGGCGATGCGCACTGGCTTCAGCTGGAGCCCACCAGCAGCTTGCAGGACCTGGCCGAGCTGACCGGCTCGGTCGGACTGGGCTTCGACATGGTGCGCGCGGTGCAGGCGGGCCACCAGCTGGCCGCGGTCGAACTGCACCAGCAGCTCAACCTGAGCGGACCGGTGCGCACCGCGCCGGCGTTCGCCCTGGGTGACGACAAGCTGGTCACAGCGGCGGTGTTCTCGCTCTCCCCCGCCGACCTGCCCCAACCCATCTATGGCTACCGGCGTTTTCTGGACGCCGAAGGCCACCGCAGCGTTCAGGACAACTGAGCGCAGGCGGCGCGGGCGCGCCGCGCGATGGGCCAGTCCCAAGGTTGGACCAGCGGCGCCACCTCGCGCGCCACGGCGGCCACGTGGTCGAACTCGGCCTCGGTGAGCGCGGCGTGCAGCGTGAGCCGCACCATGGTGCGGTTGCGGCTGGTGGCCGGCGCGCAGAACACGGCACCGAACACATCGCGCTCTTCCAGGAGGTCGCGCAGCACCATGGTGGCAGGCTCGGTGCCAGCCTCCAGCGCAATGATTTGCTCGGTGCCCTGGTGGATCGGATAGCCCAGGTCGCTGAGTGCGCCGCGCAATCGCAGGGTGTGGGCACGCAGCCGCTCACGCTCGGTGTCGCTGCGCCGGATCACGTCCAGCGTGGCGTCGAGCGCGGCGATTTCGTGCGGCAGCAGGCACGAGCTGAACATGTTGGGGTAGCTGGTGCTGAGCACGTAGTTGCGCATGGCGGCCGGCACGCTCAGAAAGCCCGCCCGACCCGCAAAGGCCTTGGCAAGGCTGGCGGTGATGAAGTGCACCCGGTGGCTCAGCCCGAGCTCGGCGCACAGGCCCGCGCCTTGCGGTCCGTGGGTGCCGAGCGAATGCGATTCGTCCACCAGCGTCATGCAGCCCCGGCGCTCGGCCACCTCGACCACCTGCTCCAGCGGGGCCACGGCACCGGTGGTGCTGTACACCGAATCCACCACGATCAGGCCCGCGCCGTGACGCTGCACCAGCCGGTCCAGGTGTTCCGCGTCGTTGTGGCGGAAGGGGTGCGTCGTGGCACCTGCGCGGCGTGCGCCTTCCCACAGCGAGGTGTGGGCCAGCGTGTCCATGTAAATCACCGTCTTCTCGTCCGCGATCGACTGCAGCAAACCCAGGTTGGCCGCGTAGCCCGACTGGCAGATCAAGCCGTCCTCCTGACCCAGCATCTGCGCGAGCTTGAGTTCGAGCTTGCGCGCGGGGTGTTCGTCCAGCAGGAACACGCCCGACTGGATGACGAACTCGGCATCGGTCTTGATGGCCAGCGTCTGGGCCTGAACGATGTGCGGATGGCCGGTGAGGCTCAGGTAGTCGTTGCCGTTGAGGCGAACGGCGCCGGGACCCGCTTCCCGCCCGTGAAGCAGCGAGCGTCCACTCCAGAGGGTGTCCCATCGGGTGGTGAATTCCCGCTGGATGCGCCCGGCGAGGTGGGCAGAGATGGGCGGGTTCGAGGGCGTTTTCTCGCGGGTGCAGGCCAACGGCGTCATGGAGCAATCCTTATGGAATGGAAAACCCCATTGAAAAAACAAAACTGTGACGAACCGCACGAACCCTGTCAGCCCTGACAGGGGTTGTGAGGCTTTCTTCTCAAATTTCGTGCAGGCCGAGCGACCAGCGGTCGGCCGAGAGCGCCGCCTTCAGTTCTGGCGCCAGGGCAATCCCAGCCGACGCCAGCCGCCTTGTTGCCCGCGGTGCGCATGCGCATCGGGATCGCCCTCGAAGCCTTCCAGGATGTTGTAGGCCTCCAGACCGAGTTCGGTGGCGCGCTTGGCCGCAGCGATGGAACGCACACCGCTGCGGCACAACAGCACCACCTTTTTGCCGTCCGCCGCCTCGCGCAGCTGGGCATCGAAACCGGGGTTCAGGGCCATGCCCGGCCATTGTTTCCAGGCCACCGGCACCGCGCCGGGCACAAAGCCCACCCATTCGCGCTCGGCATCGGTGCGCACATCCACCAACACCGCTTCCCCCGCCTGCACCCACTGCCAGGCCAGCTGCGGTGTCACGTCGCCCGCGTAACTCCCCTGGTGCGGACCGGCCGCAGGCCGAGGCTCCATGAGCAAGGCACCGCCCGCATCGTGGCGCTGGCCCGACATCCGGTTGGCCGGCACGGCTTCGTCGATGCGCCGCGGCCTGGGCAGGTTGAGCGACTCCATCTGGGCGATGAACTCGGCCTCGCTTTTGCCGGCCACACGCTCGTTGTGCTTCTTCTCCACGCCGATGGTGGAGTGGTGACGGCCGTGGTAATCGTGCCCCGGCCAGACGGTGGTGTCGTCCGGCAGATCGAACAGCACCTGGGTGATGCTGTGGTACAGGTCTTTGGCGCTGCCGGACTGGAAGTCGGTGCGGCCACAGCCACCAATGAGCAGCGTGTCGCCGGTGAACACATGGTGGCGCCAGACCAGGCTCATGCTGCCGGCGGTGTGGCCCGGCGTGTGCAGGGCGCGCAGCACCTCGCCGCCGAAACTGAGGGTGTCGCCATGCGCCAGTTGCACGCCCGCTGTGCCGATGTCGCAGCCCACGGGGGCCGCCGTTTTGGCGCCCGCCAGTTCGGCCAGCTTGCCGGCACTGGTGATGTGGTCTGCGTGCGCGTGGGTCTCCACCGTCCAGACCAGTGTCAGGCCGTACTCGCGCAACACGGCGAGGTCGCGCTCGATCTGGTCATCGACCGGATCGATGATCAGGGCGTCGCGGGTGGTCTGGTCGAACAGCACGTACGTGAAGGTGCTGGACGCGGCGTCGAAGAGCTGGATCGGTTTCATGTTGCGTAGCATGCCACCGGCGAGCCACGCTGGATTGACGGACATCAGCCTTTGCACTCCCTGACGCCAAACTTGCACCGGACTGACGGCCCGCTGACAAAGTGGCGCTCGATCCGGAAATGCCGAAATTCAATATCAGATAGACCAGATGTTGATCAACTTTTCGTATCTGGTTTTCTCGTGCTGAAAGCAGCGAAGTAAGCCGAACCCATGATGGTCGGTGAAAACCCTGTCGAGGGGATCCGTGTCTGGGCCGCATAATGCGTGACCCTCAACCCAGACTGGAGAAAAACCCATGTCAGACAAAAAAACCGTGACCTCACGCCGCGGCATGCTCAAAGGCGCGGCAGTCGCGGCAGGCGCCATGTCGGTGCCGATGATCGCCACTGCTCAGACCACGTCGCTGCGCTTCCAGACCAAGAAGGTCAACGACATGGCCGGCGGCAAGCTGAAGATCGAAGTGCTGCCATCGGGCTCGGTGGTCCCGGCTTTCCAGTTGCTCGAAGCGGTGGCCAAAGGCACGCTGGACGGCGGCCACGGTGTGGTGGCTTACCACTACGGCAAGAACTCGGCGCTGGCCCTGTGGGGTTCCGGCCCCGCATTCGGCATGGACCCCAACATGGTTCTGGCCTGGCACAACTACGGCGGCGGCAAGGCCCTGCTGGAAGAGATCTACGCCAGCCTGAACCTGGACGTGGTCTCCTACCTGTACGGCCCCATGCCCACGCAGCCACTGGGCTGGTTCAAGAAGCCCGTGGCCAAGGTGGCCGACATGAAAGGCCTGAAGTTCCGCACCGTGGGTCTGGCCGTTGACGTGTTCACCGAAATGGGCACCGCCGTGAACCCGCTGCCCGGTGGCGAGATCGTGCCCGCGCTGGACCGCGGCCTGATCGACGCAGCCGAGTTCAACAACGCATCGTCGGACCGCCTGCTGGGCTTCCCCGACGTGGTGAAGAACTGCATGCTGCAGAGCTTCCACCAGTCCGGCGAGCAGTTCGAGATCCTGTTCAACAAGACCAAGCTCAACGCCCTGCCGGCCGAGCTGAAGTCCATCGTCGACTACGCCGCGCAAGCAGCCAGCGCCGACATGAGCTGGAAAGCCATCCAGCGCAACTCGCAGGACTACATCGAGCTGAAGAAGCAAGGCGTGAAGTTCTACAAGACCCCCG
>LNFM01005532.1_pt1 | contig 21757 bp, 17 predicted proteins | sample 596031 | NCBI WGS metagenome assembly LNFM01 (sample SAMN04254537, study PRJNA301005) | activated carbon metagenome | isolation source: dual media filters at the Ann Arbor, Michigan drinking water treatment plant | place: USA: Ann Arbor
GAAGAAGGGCGCGGCGCCCACCGTCGCGCCCGCCGCCGCCGATCCTCTTCGCGATGCCGAGGTCGCACGCGGCGTCGTCTCGCTCTCGAGCCTCTTGCGCCTCATCGGCTACCTCGCGAAGCCGTCGACACAGAAGCTCCTCCTCGACTACGCCGACCCCGAGGAGCCGCGACCGATTCGCCTCGCCGCCATCGCCGGCCTGCGTCGCCTGGTGGCGCAGAGCGAGGCGAAGGGCACCGAGAAGGTCATCGAGGCCCTCATCGACTTCGCCGATGGTGACGACCTCGCGGTGGCTCAGTCCGCCGTCGATACGCTCCGCGGTGCGCGCATCCCCGAGTCACTCTCGAAGCCGTTCGCCGCGCTCGCGAAGTCGAAGAACGTGTCCGCCCAGAAGCTCGCCATGGAGCGCATGCCCGCGGGCGGCGGTGCGTCCGCGGTGAAGGCGCTCGTCGAGGCCCTCGGAGGCAACGAGCCCTCCGCCCGCGACGCGGCGGCCCGTGGTCTCGCCAAGGCGCCGGAGGCGGTGCTGCCGATGATCCGCGCCCTCCTCGCCACGAAGGACGAGCAGGTCGCGCGTCGCTTCGCCGGCGTGTTGCGCTCGCACCGCGGCAACATCTCGAACCAGGGCATCGACGAGCTTGTCGAGACGGTGCGCGGGTACCTCGAGCTCCACAACAAGGGGAAGGCGACGGCCGACCAGATCGTGCTCGAGCGCATCCTCGCCGAGCTCATCGCCGACGTCGCGCCCGCGCGGCACGTCGAGCTCCTGTTCGAGCGCGCGAAGCGGCTCCGCAAGGCCGGCAAGCCCGTCGAGGCGTTTGGCTCGCTGAAGCCCCTGCTCCGCTCGAGCGCGGACCTCGACGCCGCCATCGACGACGACCAGCGCTTCTTCCTCGGCCTGCTTTCCCTCGAGGCGGCGGGCGAAGGCATCATCCGCAGCTCGCGCGCCGACGATCCGGTCTTCGCGCAGTTCGCGCGTCTCGCCCGCAACGGCTATCCGGTCGCCAAGCAGCTCGCGCGCGAGAAGGAGGTCACCGACGAGGTCCTCTACGCGCTCGGCTTCCGCCTGATCGAATCGGGCGACGGCTCGAACGAGGAGCTCGGCGCCGAGCTCCTGCAGGGCATCATCGACGAGCGCCCCCGCAGCAAGCTGGCGAAGTCGGCCAAGAACAAGCTGAAGCTGACCGGCCACCTCGACGACGATTAGTCCTCCGACCGGGACGATCAGTACGTCGGGTGCGCCGGGTCGAAGAAGGCGATCGGCGCGGCGAGACACTCGGCGGGGATGCCGAACGCATCGACGATCGTGAGCGCGTGCGGGGCGAGCTCGCCGAGCAGCGCCTCGACCTCCTTGCGGATGGCACGCGTCTTCGGCACCTCGAAGTAGCCGGCCTCGAGGAACCACGCCGCGCGCGCTTCGAGGCGCGCCAGGAACGCGAGGTCCCCGAGGCGAGCCAGGAGCGGGGCCGCTGCGGGGGCGGCCGTCGCCTCGGCGGCGGCAAACCACTCGCAGGTGCGGCGCTCGGCGAACGCCTCGCAGATGGCCACGATGTGCTCCTGAACCGCGAGCACGGCCGTCTCGCCGTCGGCACCGGCATCCAGGCGCTTCTTCACCCGCAACAGGGCGGTCTCGACGAGGTGGTCCTCGCGGTAGCGGAAGGCGTCGAGCTGCATCGCGCGATCGCGGAGATGAGACGACGCCCCGCGGCGGGCGCGGATCGGATTCGCCTCGGCGACCTTGGTCGCGAGCCGGGCTCCCACGGCGCGGAGGACAGCGAGCGTGCCGCCGGCGGCGAACTGCTTCTTGCGCATGCCGAGGAGCGCCTTGCCGACGAGCTGGGACAGCACGACGTTGTCGCCTTCGAACGTCGTGAAGATGTCCACGTCGACACGCAACTCGGGGATGCGATTGACGGCGAGGTAGCCCTGGCCGCCGCAGGCTTCGCGCGCGGCCTGGACCGCATCGATCGCATGGCGCGTGGCGAGCACCTTCATCGCCGCTGCCTCGGCCTCGAGCTCGCGGAGGTCGGCATCGCGATCGGGTGCGAGCTCGGCGTGGCGCGCGCGCAGGGCCGCGAAGGCGACGCGCAGGACCACCGTGTCAGCGACGTGCGGCAGGAGTCGCCGCCGATGGGTCGGGTAGTCGATGAGGTGGCGCTCGCCCGCGGGACCGAACTGTCGGCGGGCATGGGCATAGCGGACGGCAACAGCCAGGGCGGTCCGGGCCGCGGACACCGCACTCGCGCCGACAGAGACGCGCCCCCCGATCAGCGTGCCGAGCATCGTGAAGAAGCGGCGATCGGGGCTCGCGATCGGGCTCGCGTAGGTGCCGTCCGCATCGATCGACGCGAACCGATCGAGCAAGTTCGCGACGGGCACGCGCACGTGCTCGAACCAGAGGCGGCCGTTGTCGACGCCGTTCAGGCCCAGCTTCACGCCGGAGTCCGCCGTCCGGACACCGGGCAGGGGATGGCCGTCGGCGCCGCGGATCGGAACGAGCACCGCGTGGACGCCTTGCCGCACGCCCGCGACCTCGAGCTGCGCGAACACCACCGCCATCGTCGCGTCATGGGCCGCGCCGCCGATCCACTCCTTGCGGGCACTCTCGCCGGGCGTGTGGATCTCGAGCTCCCGCGTGGCGTGGTCGTAGATCGCCGTGGTCTCGAGCCCGGCGACGTTGGAGCCGTGGCCGACCTCGCTCATCGCGAAGCAGCCGAGCTCGGTGCACGCCGCCACCGCCGCCAGACGGGCGTGATGCCGTTCGGTGCCGAGGGCCCAGATCGCGCCGCCGTACAGACCGAGCTGCACGCCAACCTTCACGAGCAGCGAGAGGTCACCATGCCCGAGCTCCTCGAACACGGCGGTGAACTGCGCGAAGTCACCATGCGATGTCACCCCCGGGAACGCGAGGTCACCGAGCTCGGTGTCGGCCAGCTCGCGCAGCCACCCCCGAACGTGGGCGCGTTGCTCGGCCACCGGTAGTCCGTAGGCACGACGCGGCGTCGCCAGGAACGTCCTCACGCGACCGCGGAGGTCGGCGTGCTGGCCGTCGAGGACCGTCCTCAGCGCCGCGCCGAGCGTCGCGTCGCTCGAGTCGCCGGGGACCGACGCGAGCTGGGTTCCAGCCACGAGGCCCAGGCTGGCCGAGAGCTCCGCCACCGCCGTCCGGGCCGCATCGTCGGTCGCGATGCTCTCGGCGACGCGGGCGAACGACTCCTTCGCGCGGACACTCTGGGTCGTGGCCACGCGATCGATCAGGGCGCGTAGCCGGGAGAGCTCGTCCGCCGTCGGTGGGTGGTCCGGCTCGAGCCATGCCGCGATCACCTCACGGGCGGCCGGTCGCAACCACGGTTGCTCCGCGATCTTGGCGAGGACATGCGCTCGTTCAGCAGGCTCGAGGTCGTAGTCGCTCCACGCGACATACATGAGCGGGGCGAACGCACGCAGCTGCGCATCGTCGAGGCCGGCAACGCGATCCATGGGCGCAATCTAGCGCGCACGCCGTCACATGCCCGTCGCGGGGTACTCTAGCTTCCGTGAGGGAAGCGGAGATTCGCGGCGTCGTCGAAGGCGAGCCCGGGGAGGCCCTCGCGGGCTGGGCCCGCATCCGCAAGCAGCGCCATCACGCCCGCGGGACGGTCCGGGTCCGCACGGAGGACGGGGTCGTCGAGCTCGAGGTACCGGGCTCGTGCTTGCTCGGCCCGGTCGAGACGGTGCGGGGCGACTGGCAGGAGCTCGAACGGCATCCGGCCGCGCAGCTGTGCCTCGCGGAAGCGCCGGCTCCGGACGAGCGGGTCGCGGTCTCGTACACCATCGTGCGTGGCGGCGACGCCATCGTCGCGGCGGGCCACGTGCTCACCGAGCAGCTCGTCACCGAGGAATCGGGCGGACTGCGCGCCGGGGCCCGCTCGCGGGTCACTCGGCTCTCGTCGCACTTCATCGGCGTCGGCCCCGACGCCGACGACATCATCGCGCGGCTGCGCCGCGAGGCCGCCGAGGATCAGCGCGAGAACGCGGCGGCGCGGCCGCCCGCACCGACTGCTCCGTCGAGCATCGCACCGTCTGCCAAGAGCGGGCTCCGCGCGTACCACGCCTCGCGCCGGTACGCGCTGCTGGCTGTCGCCGGCGCGATCGCGTTGGCCGCGGCGGGGGCCGCGCTCACGCAGTCTGCCATCCCGCTCCTGATCGCGGCCGTCGCGCTCGCCCTGCCGTTGGTCGTCGACGAGCTCGTGCTGCCGGACCTCCACCCATTCGGACGACGCGCGCAGACGTTCCCCGCCGTCGCCGCCGGAACGCTCTACGTGATCGCGGCGACACTCGTGCCGACGATCGGCTGGGCGTATGTCTTCGACCGGGGCACCGCCACCCGGGCCTCCCAGCTCGTGCTCGCGATGGTGATCGTCGGTGGCATCGCCGTGACCTGCGCCATGCTCACGCGACTCCTCGATCGCGGTCGGCGCCGGATGCTCGCTCGCATCGCCACCGCTCCACCGCATCCATCGCCGCTCGCCGACAACGTCTGGGGCAGGACCGACGGCCTCGTCGACGTCCCGCGCCCGAGCGGCTTCGATCTCGACGGCCTGAAGGTCGCAGCCGCCGTCGGCCAGACGTCGACATCGATGGGCTCCGGCAAGTTGATGACCACCTTCACTTCGAAGGTTCAGGGGGCGGCCAGTGCCGTCACGGTGAACGGCACGCCGGTGCGCACCGCGGACGGGTGGTGGCTCTCGCTCGACTTCCTCGACGAGTCGACCGGGGAACGCCGCGCACGGAGAGCCGAGGTGATCCGCGATGGCGCCTCGGTGCGCGTCGTCGGGCGCGCGAAGGCCGGGACCCTGGCCGCCGGCGGTCCGTACACGCTCCTCGTGTTCGCTGCGCCTCTCGGTGGCGACATCGCGAGTGCGCTCGCCGAGCTGCGCGCGCGGCTCCAGACGAACATCTGGCTCGCGATCGTGGGGGCAGCGGCCTACGTCGCGCTCGCGCTCTACGGGACGAGCTTGTAGCCGAGACCGTAGACCGTGAGGATGTGCCGCGGGTTCTTCTGGTCTTCTTCGAGCTTGCGGCGCAGCTTCACGATGAAGTTGTCGACGGTGCGCGACGTCGTCGAGGGTTGCATGCCCCAGACCTTCTCGAGGAGCTCGTCGCGCGACACGGTCTCTTCACTGCGCTCGCGGAGGAGCTTCAAGACTTCCAGCTCGTAGAACGTGAGGCGCTGCGTCGCGCGCCCCTTCGTCATCGTGTGCTTGCGGGCGTTGATGACCCAGGCGCCGATGTTGAAGGTCTCGTCCTGGTGCGACCCCATCCGGTTCTGCCGGCGGAAGATCGCGTTGATGCGCGCGATCAGCTCGGCGACCGAGAACGGCTTCGTGACGTAGTCGTCGGCGCCGGCCTCGAGGCCGCGGACCTTGTCGGACTCCTGCGCCTTGGCCGTCAGCATGATGATCGGCACGGTCTCGTCGGTCTTCCGCAGATTTTCGCAGACCCGGTACCCGTTGTCGTCGGGGAGCATCAGATCGAGGAGGACACAGTCGGGAGCCCACTCCATCGCCGCCACGAGTCCCTCGGCACCGGTGCCGCGTGCCTCGACCTCGAAGCCTTCGAACTCGAGTGCATCGCGCAGGCCGCGGATGATATCGGGCTCGTCCTCGATCACGAGGATGCGCTTTTTGGATGGCTCGGGCTCGAGCCCCTGCGCTCCTGACACGTCTAATTCTTACCATTAACGGGGATGGAGATGCTGAACGTCGAACCCTCGCCGGGTTTGCTCTGCACCTTGGCCTCGCCGCCGTGGGCCCGCGCGATGTGCTGGACGAGCGCGAGCCCGATGCCCGAGCCGCGGATCGGCTTCAGGCGGATCGCGCGCGCGCGATAGAAGCGATCGAAGATCTTGTCGTGCTCCTCGGGGTCGATGCCTTGCCCCCAATCCTTCACCGCGAGCACGACGCGATTCTCGTGCTTCGTGAGCGTGACGCGGATCTTCTTGCCGCTCGCGGCGTACTTGATCGCGTTGTCGATGAGGTTCAGCACGGCGAGCGTGTACGCATTGCCATCGAGACGCACTGTCGGCAGGTCCTCTTCGATCTCGACCTCGAGCTCCATCTCCGCGGCCGCCACGCGACGCTGCGAGAGCTCGATGGCGCGATCGACCACCCCCGTGATGTCGGCGTCCTCCTCGAACTCGTAGCCGCCCATGCCGCGCTCGATCTTCGCGAAGTCGAGGACGTTATCGATCAGACGGCCGAGGCGGACCGACTCGCGCCAGATGATCTCGGCGTACTCGTGCGCTTGCTCGGCGTTCTTCGTGCGGCCCTCGGCGAGCATCTCGCCGAACATCGAGATGATCGAGAGCGGGGTCTTCAGCTCGTGGGAGACGTTCGAGATGAACTCGCTCTTCAGCGCGTTGAGGCGGCGCTCGCGGCGCATCGCGAAGCCGAGGACGAGGAGGCCGGCGATGATGACCGTCGTCGACCCGGCGATGAGCACGGCATCGATGATTCGCTTGCGGCGTTGCGCGCCCTGATCGCTCTGATCCTTCTGAACCACCCGCAGCACGAAGCCGTCCCACGTCTCGGTGAAGGGCCGTGTCGCCACGAGGCTGCCGCGGATCTCCGAGATCTGCGGCCCGTAGCGGAGCGAGTTCCGATCGTCGAACACCTGGTACAGGCGCTTGCTGGCGTCGGGCGTGTACAGGTACTGCGGGAGCAGGCCCTCGATCAGATACGCGAGGTCGTTCTCCAGCACGACGTAGAACGTCCGACCGCCGGACTGTCGCCGCATGTACGAAAACAGGTAGGGACGATCGACCTGGAGGTAGTAGTGGGCTCGCTCGTTGAGCGGCGCCGTACTCAGCGGCGCCGTGCGCTCCTTGTCGTTCAACAGGGGCACGATGTTCGCGAGGAACCAGTCGCGGAACCCGACCGCATCGTTGCCGCCGCGCGTGGACACCTGCCCGTCCGGCACGGGCTTCAATCGCTCGTCCAGGACGAACACGCTGCGCACGGCGGCGCCGGAGCTCTTCACCTTGGCTTCGAGCTGCGACATCTCCTCCAGCGAGACGTCGAGCATCAGCTTCCGGTCGGCCTCCTCGATCAGTGACTCGATGTTGAGGACCTTCTCGTCGGCGAGGTCCAGCATGAGCTGCAGCTCCCGGTCCCTCGATGACTGACTCGTCGCCGTGTAGCCGTAATACGCAAGTGCCGTCGCCGCGGCCAACACCGCGAAGATCAAGGCATTCACGAGCAGGAGGCGACGCACGGCGCGTAGATCCTGCCACGTCGCGTGTCACTTGTAAGTGCTGATGGTTGCTAGCTCACAACGAGACGTGTTAGACGGCTAACTAAACCTGCGATCACTCCGGACGTACGGACTCGTTTGGTTTCGCCAAGTTACGTTACGCCGAAAGAGGCTGGGATGGATTCCATCTTCGAAGAAGACTCCGCTGAGGTGGGTGCAGAGATCGAGGCGTATTGCCCGTCTCCTCGGTGTAAAGCGGACACGACCCACACCATCATCTCGATGTACGAGGAAGAGGTGCGCCGGGTCCAGTGCGTCGTCTGCGGGGAGGTTCACGCCTACCGCAAGCCGCGTGGGGATGGCGAGGGCGAGGGCGCCGAGGGTGCAGCCAAGCGCGCCCCGCAGAAGCGCGTCACGTGGGATGACGCCATGGGGCGCGCGTCCGACAACGACCTCAACGGGGCCCGCCCGTACTCGATCCGCGATGCGTACGAGGAAGGCGACGTTGTCCACCACCCGGTGTTCGACATCGGCTTCGTCATCGAGCTCCTCCCCGACAACAAGGTCGAGGTGATCTTCCGTGACGGCGGTTCACGCGTGCTCGTCCACAACCGTGGCGACCTCGCCTCCCGCATGCCGGACATCTCCGAGATCCCGGTGCCCCGCGAGGCCAAGAAGAAGAAGCGCGCGAAGAAGCCGGAAGTCCCCGCGGCCCCAGTGCCAGCGCGCTCGAAGTCCGAGGTCGAGGCGGCGGTCGCGCGTGCCCGCACGGCGGCGCAGGGCCGCATGGACGAGGCGCAGAAGACGGCCGACGAGCGCAACAAGAAGCTCAAGGCAGAGGCGAAGGCGAGCAAGGCGTCCGGCAAGGGCAAGCCCGCGCCCGCCCCCGCCCCGGCCAAGGCGCCCGCCCCCGCAGCCAAGGGCGCGGCTCCGGCCAAGGCCCCCGCGAAGGCGGCGGCGCCCGCGAAGGGCGCGGCTCCGGCCAAGGCCCCCGCGAAGGGCGCGGCCCCGGCCAAGGCGGCCCCCGCAGCCAAGGGCAAGCCGGCTCCGGCGGCGAAGGCCAAGCCGGCGGCCAAGCCGGCCAAGAAGGCCGCGCCGGCGAAGAAGCCCGCCCCCGCCAAGAAGGCGGCGGCCAAGCCGGCCAAGAAGGCCGCGCCGGCGAAGAAGCCCGCGAAGCCCGTCAAGAAGAAGAAGTAGGTCGCCCGACCTGCCTCGCGAGGAGCCCGGGTTCGCCGGGCTCTCGTCGTTTCGGAGCCCGTCTACTGGCGCGGGGTGCCGAGCGCGTCGAGATCGAGCTTCGACAGCGCGAGGCGGATCAGCTGCGACTTGTTCGCCTTGGTCCAGCCGCGCTTCTTGAGCTCGGCCACCTTGATCTCGAGCTCCTCGATGTCCTGCGTGTACATCGAGATGCAGATGACCTTGTAGTGGGTCGGCTTCGCACCCGCCGCGGCCTTCTTCGGCTCTTCGCGGCCGTAGTAGGTGTCGCGAAGGATCGCGTCGGAGTCGCTCAGAGGATCGTGGCCCATCAGCTTTTCGTCTTTCATCGCAGCGGCTCCCTTATGCGGCCGGCTGCGCGCCGGCCTCAGCGTGGATCGTGGTGGTCTCGGGGCGGGCCATCGAGGCCAGCACCCAGTCGCACACACGGTTGTAGTCAGACGCACCATGCGAGGTCGGCGCGTACTCGAAGATGGTCTTCTTGTGGCTCGGCGCCTCGGCGAGGCGCGTGTTCAGGCGGATCGGCTCGAGGCACTTGTGCTTGAAGTGCCCCTGGAGCGTCTCGAGGACCTCGCGCGCGAGGCGCGTCCGGCCGTCGTAGAACGTGGGCAGCACGGCGCTGATGCGGACGGCATGGCCGAGGTGGCGCTCGACGTCCTTGATCGTCTTCAGCACCTGCTTCACGCCGACGAGCGCGAGGTAATCGCAGGTGACGGGGATGATGACCTCGTCGACGTACGACAGCGCGTTCTGGTTGAGCAGATTCAGTGACGGACCGCAGTCGATGATGACGTAGTCATACCGACGCGAGACCGCCATCAGGTTGAGCCGCTTCGTCATGACCTTGCTACGCACCTCGGGGCTCTGGCGGGCGAGCCAGATCTCCGCGGCGGCGAGCGTCGCGTCGGACGTGATGACATCGAGGTGCTTGCGAACCGGGACGCTGGCGTCCGTCGGATCCACGCCATCGACGAGCACGTGATAGAGGGCCTTCTCGCCAGCGACGCCCAGGGACACGCCGACGTTGCCCTGCGCATCGGTGTCGATGAGGAGGACCTCGTTCTCGCGCTCGGCCAGACCGGCGGCGAGGTTCACGGCCGTCGTGGTTTTCCCGGTGCCGCCCTTCTGGTTCAGGATGGCAATGCGGCGGGCGCGCTTCGCCCGGAAGCCCTCCTCGCCCAGCCCGTCCTTGCGGCACTCCAGCGAGCAGTAGTGGTTCTTCTGTCCGTCGGGTGTCACCGCGATCTGGAACACGAACGACGGACGGAACTCCTGCCCGCAGGCGTTGCAGGTCTTCTCCATGGCCTTATAGAGGCGCCACCGCACGGTACGGGGCAACTTTTCGGTGGCGCGATGTATGCTGCCCCCCGTGTCGGGCGGGCAGGTAGCGCGGACCCTTCTTGCGGTGGGACCCGATGCGGAGACGGTGGCGCGCCAGCTCATCGCCGAGCTGGCCTCCCCGGATCTGACCCTCGCGTTCGTCTTCGCGGACTGGCGCCTCGATGCGCGCGTGATCGCGAAGCGGCTGCACGAAGCGCTCGGCCACGCGCTGGTCGTCGGCGCGACGGCCACGGGCGTGATCGCCCCGGGGGCGCCGGCGGGCGCAACCGAGGCGTATTGCGCGGGGGCGCTTGGGCTGTACGGCGACTGGCTCCGCGCCGGCCTGGGCGTCGCGCCGGACCTGACGAAGTCGGCGCTGACACGCAGTCGCAAGGCGGTCCTGGACTCCGTGGCCGCCCTCGGCCTCGATGTCGATCAGCTCGACCCCATGCGGAACGTGGCCATCACACTCGTGGACAGCGGCAGCGGGCAGGAGGAGGCGTTCTGTGTCGGCTCGGCGGCGGCGGCGCCGCGGGCCCGCTTCGTCGGCGGGGCAGCGAGCGTCGAGCTGCGCGCCCCGGCGCCCGGAGTTCCGGCGGTGTGGGCGGCGGGCGAGCTCCTCACGGACGCGGGCCTGGTCGTGATGCTCGACAGCAAGCTGCCGATGGAGACCGTGCGGTCGGTGCACCTCGCACCGACGCAGCTGAAGACCGTCGTGACGGCGGGCTCGGGGCGCGTGATCGAGGAGCTCGACGGCATGCCGGCCGTCCCGCGCCTGCGTCAGCTCCTGGGGGCCGATGCCGAGCTCGCCAACCCGGGCCGCCCCGTCGATCTCGCGTTCGCGCGCTACATCGACGGTGTCCCCTACGCACGCTCGATGACGTTCATCGACGACGATCGCATTCACACGGCCTCGTCGGTCGACGTCGGCCACGTGCTGCACCTCATGCGGCCCGGTGATCTGATCGGCACCACCGCGCGTGACCTGGCCACGGCCGTCGAACGCATCGGTGGCCGCGTCAGCGCCGTGCTCGCCTTCTCCTGCCTCAGCCGCCACTGGGAAGCCGAGCTCCACGGGATGGAGTCGGAGCTCGCAGCGTGTTACGCGGCGTATCCATCCGTCGGCTTCCAGAGCGCGGGGGAGCAATCCGGCATGCTGCTCGTGAACCACACGCTGACGGGCCTCGCGATCGGGCGCCCGCCGTGAGCCGCGACGAGCGCGACGAGCGCATCGAGACGCTGGAAGCCGAGCTCGGGGCCGCGCAGCGCACGATCGACGTGCTGATCGCCCGCCTCGAGCGCGCGGGCACCGCGACACCCACGCAGGCCGAGCTGTTCGACGCCGCCGCTCGCCTCGGCCATATGGTCGAGGAGCGCACGAGTGAGGTCGAAGCCGCCCGCTCGGAGTTTCGCGCCCTGCGCGCCAACCTCGACCAGATCGTCCGTCAGCGCACGCGCGCCCTCGCCGAGAGCGAAGCGCAGCTGCGCCTCAAGAACACCGAGCTCGAACGGCAAGATCGCCACAACAAGGAGTTCATCTCCATCGCGGCGCACGAGCTGCGCACGCCACTCACGAGCATCGTCGGCTACCTCGACCTGTTCAGCGAGGGCCGCTTCGGTGATCTCCCCCAGCTCGCCCTCCGCCCGATGGCCTCCCTGCGGCGCAACGCGCACCGCCTCAAGCGCCTCGTCGACGACATGCTGGACGTCTCGCGCATCGAGCAAGGCCGCGTGGTCCTGCGGCGCACCGCGGTGGATCTCGGCGAGGTCGTCCGCGATGTCGTCACCGAGCTCACGCCGCTCGCCACCGCGCGCAAGCAAGCCGTGGCCGCGCACATCGGTGGCAAGCAAGAGATCGACGCCGACCGCGACAAGCTCCACCAGATCGTCGTGAACCTCGTCTCCAACGCCATCCGCTACACGCCCGATGGCGGCCAGATCGATCTGTCCGTCGACGAAGCGCCCTCGGACCGCTACGCCGGTGGCTGGGCGCGCCTCCGCGTTCGCGACAACGGCGTCGGCATCGCGGAAGAAGATCGGCAGCGCATCTTCGATCCCTTCATCCACGCCATGCCCGCCAAGCACCACACGTCGACCGGTCCCGACTCTGCCGGCCTCGGCCTCTACATCGCGCGCGGGCTCATCGAGCTCCACGGCGGCCTCATCACCGTCGACTCGGTGCCCGACGTCTTCACGGAGTTCACCGTGCTGCTGCCGAATCACTCCGGCCGCGCTCCCTCGCCGTCCTAGAGGGCGGGCGGGTCGAGCACGAGGCCCGCGGCGCGCTCGCGCAGCAGCTTCAACACGATATCGTTGATGGTGTCGCCGCGCTCCACGCCTTCCCGGTAGTGCGCTTCCATCTCCGCGTACTCGAGAAACGCAGGCGTGAACTCCTCGAACGTGAGTTTCTTGATGAGCTTGCCACCGAACTTCGCGAACGCCCCGACCTGCACGTCCCCCAGATGCGCCTCGCAGCGGCGGAGATACTCGTGATAGCGCTCCGGCAGATCCTCGATCACGCGCCGATACTACTCAGAACGCCTTCGCAAGTCCGACCGAGACGGTGTGCATCACGTCGGTCCGCGACGTCGACATCGCCATGCCATGGATACGATTCGAGTCCGCTACTTGGGCCCCAAACGAATAGCTCGCGTAGTTCAGGTCGTACGTGAACTGCAGCGTGAACTCGGGCTTCCACCGGTACGTGAGCCCGGCTCCCACCACGGCCATCTTCACCGACGGATTCTGCCCATCCTCGAGCCGCCGCGTCTGCTTCACGCTCGACCCGAACAGCATGCCGTCGACCGAGAACCGCAGCCCGATCGTCGGCGAGAACGCCGGCATCGCGAACATCGCCCCGATCGTCGGCCCGTACACGACCTCCGAGGGAATCTTCGCCGTGTTCTTCGTCAGGTCCGACACGTTCGCGACCTGCATCGACTGATAGTTCAGGCCCAGCCGCCCGAAGATCATCGCCCCGCTCTTCTTCTTCAGGTCGTACCCGAGCAACCCGCGCAGGTTCAGGTTGTGCATCGTCAGCGCGGTCGTCGCGTTCATGTACTTCACGCCCGGCGTCGACCGTCCCAGGTCGTAGGCCAGCTCCGCGCCGTACACGTACTTCGGCCCCTTCGGGTACATCAGCGCGCCGCCCAGCGCGACGCGCGCCGCCGCCGTCGAGATGTTGTAGTTGTTCGGGAAGCCCGCGCCGCGCCCCGGCGCCCGGATCCCCTGCTTCAGGAACGACACGCCGAGCCGCGCCCGCACGTCGATCTGCCGGCCGCGCGGTCCCATCTCCTCGTCCTCTTCGCCCTCGTCCGACTCCTCGATCTCCAGCTTCGAGGTCATCACGTACCCGGCATCACCTTCGTCATTCTCGACAAAGGTGAACTTCCCCTCGCGCTCGGACGGAAACAGCATCGTGTCTTCCCGCGCCACGAACACGACGTCACTGTCGTCGTCCGCCTCGCTGTAGACCTTCACCTTGCCGCTGACGCGCGCGACCTTCCGCTCGCCCTCGTCATCGGGCCCCCCCTCGATCTCCTCCTCGGGGTCATCTCCACCCTCGTCGTCGCCGCCCTCGTCATCCCCCCCCTCACCAACCGCATCGCCGCCCACCCGGTCGTCCGGCGCATCCTCGCCCCCTGGCCCACGCTTCGTCCCACGGCCATCCACGAACGCCCGTCGCCGGGTGTTGCGCGGCACGTCATCCGCGCCGTCCACCTTGGACCGCGGCACGTACCCGGTCCGGCCGGACACGCGGACCTTCAACCAGCGGCCTTGCGTGGCCAAAACCGTCATGCCCTTCCCGGACTTGACCTCGATCAGCACCTTGGCCGCCTCACCAGGCCGCGCGTAGAGCTTGGTGGCCTGGTTGGTCGTGACCTTCTCCGCGTAGCTGGTGGCCGGAGCCACGGCCAAGCCGAGCACCACGAGGACCGCAAACCTCGCCTGCATTGCCCTACAGTTTACAGGCCCTCCCCCCTCGGCGCTAACCCGATCTGCCGCGATGGGAGGATCCGGCCGCCTCCGGTCGTATGAGGTGGGCTAACCTGAGGTCCCGCTATGGCTGATCCCACGACAACTCGCTCCTTCTCCGGCGGCCACTTCGAGCTCTCGTTCGACACACATGCCCGCAAGTCGGCGTTCGTGAAGTCCTACAAGGGCGGCAACCTGAAGCACGAGATGGTGCACGAGTCGCACGGTGGCGACACGTCGAGCGCTCCCCACATGGGCGTTGGGCGCATCGAACCATTCCAGTTCGAGATCGGCATGTCGGCCATGGGGGGCTTGCTCGATTGGGCCAGAGACTTCTTCGCCAATCAGCAAGAGCAGTGGAGCGGCGTGATCAGTCATGCCGACTTCAACCAGAAGCTAAAGATCGAGCATTCGTTCAGCGATGCGTGGATGACTGAATTCACGATCCCCGAATGCAACGGGGCTTCAAAAGAGCCCGGCTACGCGAAGATCTCGATTCAGCCCGAAGTCGTCAAAGAGACGACGACGAGGACCGAGACAACCACGAAGCCGGAGTACTCCGAGAAACAGAAGCTGTGGCTCAACTCCGCGTTCAGACTCACGATCGATGGACTCGGCGATTGCATGAACTACGTCAGCAAGGTCAACGCCATGACCGTGAAGCAGAAGTTCACCGCCCCGTTCTACGCGGGCGAGCTTCGCGAGCCCCACTACGAACCTCTGAGGGTTGAGTGGCCTACCCTGGTGGCGTCGATGTCAGCGGCCCATGCCGGACCGCTTATCAAGTGGTTCAACGAAGCGAAGGACGTTGGCGCCAAGAAGGCGCCGAAGACAGGTTCGCTGACGTTTTTGAATCCTGCCCGCACCGAGGAGCTGTTCACGATCGAGTTCTTTGGCCTGACGCCGATCACCCACTTCACCGAAGAATCGAAGCCGAACAGCCTCGAGATCAAGCGCGTCCAGTTCCAGCTCGCCATGGAGAGGATGACTCTCCATAGTTCGAGCACTGGTATTGCGTAGGGCACGTTCGGCAATCGCGACGAAGCTGCGCGCCGTCGACAATCCACGGGGACAGCCAGGCCTCGCTGACTCGAGAGGACCAGCTCGAGGCCCTACGCGAGCTGCGGCCCGCCTCGGCCTGTAGTAGCAGCGCCTACGAGCGCCAGTAGACCAGCATGTCGTACAGCGCGTGCGCGTAGACGGCGTGGGCGAGCGAGCGGTACCAGGCGATCAGGCCGAAGGCGAGACCGGCCAGGCAGCGATACGCGAAGGCGTGCTGCGTGAAGACTTCGCCGTGGGCGCCGAGGTGATGCGCGGCGGAGAAGAGGATCGACGACGCGACGAGCGCGACCACGAAGGCGAGGCGCGGCCGGACGGAGCGAGCGAGGAGCGCATAGAGGCCGCCCATCACACCGAGGCGGAAGACGAGCTCCTCGTGCACGCCGGCGCCGAGGGCGTCGACAATGGAGCCGATGCCGAGGCCCAGACCGAGGAGGTGCTCCATGATCACGCCGATGATCGCGCCGAGGGTGAGAGCATAGAGCGCGGACTCGAGGGCGACGGGGGCGACGACGTCGAGCGAGAGCGTGGATGTGCGGTTCGCGCGGCGGATCCACAGCAGAAACGCGAGCGCGATGACGACGTGAAGCAGCAGGTACGGCGAGCGACCGAGGGCGCCGTAGAGCGCGCGGGTGACGACGTCGGCGCCGTTGACGTGGCCGGCGAAGAGCACGCCGATCTCGTAGGCGAGCAGGAGGGGGAAGATGAGGACGAGTGAGGCCTGGAGGTCGCCGTGGCCGAAGCGGGAGGGCGACGCTGCCGGGGCGGCGGCCGCTTTCACACGGAGCTCCGCGGGCGCGTGCTCATGCGACGCATGGGGCTCTTGGCCTTCGGGGCGGGACGCTTGCCGCGCGTGCGCTTGGCGGCGCCCGGGGTCGCTTTCGGAGGCTCGACGGTGGCGGTGATCATGCGGTCGTCGCGGAGGAAGGTCTGCGCGGCAGTCTTCACGGCGGTGGCATCGACGGCGCGGATGGAGGCGGCGTAGCCGGTCCAGGACTGCCAGCCGAGGTTGTAGGACTCGTGATAGGCCATCGCGTTGGCGATCGCGGAGCGGCGTTGCATGGCGATCTGGTGGCTACCAACGAGGTGGGCCTGGGCGCGGGCTAGCTCGTCGGCGGTGATGCCATCGGTGCGGACGCGAGCGAGCTCGGCCTTCACGGCGGCGACCGCGGCGGGGAGCTTGTCGGGGGCGCAGGAGAGATAGACGGCGACGAAGCCGGGGTCGACGCCTTCGACGGAGTGCATGGAGACGCGGTAGACGAGCGCCTGTTGCTCGCGGAGCTCGGCGAAGAGGCGGCCGCCCTGCCCGCCCATGATGGCGACGAGCACCTCGAGGGCGAAGCGATCGGGGGCGTCGAGGGTGGTGCCGGGGAAGCCGATGACGAGGTGCGCCTGATCGCGCTCGACGAACTGGTAGACCTCCTTGGCGCCCGTCGGAGCCGTGCTCGTGATCGCCGGCGGAGCGACGGCGGTGGAGGCCGGGACGGCGTCGAAGCGGGCCTTGACGGCGGCGATCGCTTCGTCGATGTCGACATCGCCGACGATCGCGAGGGTGAGCGTCGAGACCGGGTAGTGGTCCGCGTAGAACTTCGTGACGTCGGCGCGCGAGAGCTTCGACAGCGCGGCGATGGTCGCCGTCGCGTCGCGGGCGTAGGGGTGCGCGCCGAAGCGGGCGTCGGCGAACAATCGAAACGCCATCTGCGACGAGGTGTCGGACTGCGCCGCGAGGTCGGCGCCGAGCTGGGTCCGCGTGCGGGTGAGCTCCTCGTCGGTGAGCTGAGGCGTGAGGATGCAATCGGCCATGAGCTCGAAGCCGGCCTGCCAGGTGCGGGCGAGCCACTCGCTGGCGACGCCGAAGCTGTTCCGGCCGGCGACGCCGCCGAGGGCGCCCCCGAGACGGTCGATCTGCTCGGCAACCGCCGTCGCATCGCGCGTGCCGCACCCGCGGGTGATGAGCTGCGCGAGCAACGACGAGGTCCCTGCGTGAGCATCATCCTCGGCGCGCACGCCTCCGCGCCAGACGCCCCGCATCGCGACGACGGGCACGCTCGGATCGCGGCGGACGAGGACCACCATGCCGTTGCCGAGCACGATCCGCTTCTCGACGGGAGCCGTCGGCGCGGCGGCCGGCCCGGTCGCGACGGACTTGCGGACGCGCAGCTCGGCGCGGCGCGCGAAGACCTGCGGACCGTTGGCGCGAGCGCGCGCCGGTGGCGGCAGCACGGCGGCGATGCTCGCGTTGTCGGGGCGGACGTAGCGGCGCACGGCGCTGACGAGGTCGTGCGTCCGGACGGCGCGGATGCGATCGAGGTAGACGTGGCCGAACTGCGGGTCGCCGGCGGTGGTCGCGTACCAGCCGAGAGAGCGGGCGCGGCCCTGGGCCGTCTCGAGCTGGCGTACGAAGGCGCTCTCGGCGGTGGTGCGCGCGACCTCGAGCTCGTCGGGGCCGATCTCGCCGATGGCGGCGAGCGCGTGCTCGACGAGGGCACCGGCCGAGTTGACGGCGTCGCTGGCGCGGGCCGTGGTGGCAGAGAGCACCAGGAGGCCGGGGTCGCGCAGGGCGTGAACGTTCGCGTCGGCAGACGTGACGAGCCCTTCCCGATCGCGCAGCACGCGCGGGAGGCGCGCCGACTCGCTCTGGCCGAGGAGGATCGCGGCGACATCGAGCGCGGCGAGATCCGGATGCCGCACCGCGGGCACGTGGAAGCCGACCGCGACATGCGCCTCGGCGACGTCGCGATACGTGCAGCTCGCGCGCGGCGCTGTCTGCATCGGCTCGGTGGCCACGCAACGCTGGCGGCGGCCCGAGGGCATCGCGCGGAAGCGACGCTCGACGCTGCGCCGGATGCGCACCGGATCGACGTCACCGGCGACGACGAGCGTCAGGTTGTCGGCGACGTAGTAGCTGCGGAAGAAGTCGACCAGCTCGCGCTCGCTGATGCGCGAGACGCTCTCGCTGGTCCCGATCACCGGGCGCCGGTATGGATGCGCGACATAGGCCGTCGCGAACAGGCTCTGCGCCACGCTGCGCGATGGATCCTCGGCCCGCTGCCGGATCTCCTGCAGGATCACCTGCCGCTCGCGCGCGAGCTCCACCGGATCCACGCGCGGGGCGATCAGTGCATCTCCCATCGCCTCGAGCGCGGTCTCCACGTGCTCGCTCCCCAGGACGGCGTGATAGACGGTGTGGTCGAACGCGGTGAACGCGTTGATCTCGCCGCCGCCGCGCTCGATGGCGCCGACCAGCTCGCCGCGGCCGTAGCCGCTGGAGCCCTTGAACAGCATGTGCTCGACGGCGTGGGCGAGCCCCGCCTCGGTTGGTCCCTCGTCTGCGGAGCCGACGCCGACCCACGCCTGCACGGAGGCGACCGGAGAGGCGTGCCCCGGGGCCACGTGGAGTACGAGCCCGTGGTCGAAGCGGTGAGTATGGACGTCCTGCACGGCGGCCCGGGCCGTCCCGGCGCTCACGATGAGCGTCGCGACAGCCGCGAGATGGTAGGCACGCCAGGTCAGCCGGGGCATCTTTCCGTCAACCGCCTCGGACCATATCGTTTAAGGTCCCGGCGATGGTCGCGCGGCCACCCCCATCGTCCCGTCGAGCTGAGCCTGCCCGAGAGTCGCGTGATCTTGCGGATGTAGAGCCCGGACCGCCCCCCGCGCCGACCCTCGCGACGGACCGGTTGGTGCTCCGTCCGCTCACGCTCCGCGATGCGCCGGCGGTGGCGGCCGGCGCCGGCGATGCCCGGGTCGCTCGCTATCTCCTCGCGGTGCCGACGCCTTACCCCGTCACCCTGGCGAAGGCCTGGATCAAGGACCGCATCGCGTGGTGGAACCACGGTCGCGGCGTGACCCTCGCGATCGAGCTCCGCGATGCCCCCGGCGACCTGCTCGGCACGGTGAGCCTGCGGCGCTACTCGCGCGATCGCCGCGCCGAGCTCGGCTACTGGCTCGGCGCCGGCGCCTGGCAGCGCGGCATCGCGACCGAGGCCGCCCACGCGCTCGTGGCCTTCGGCTTCGCCCACTACCAGCTCGCGCGCATCTACGCTTACGTCCTCGGCGGCAACACTGCGTCGGAGCGCGTGCTCGCCAAGCTCGGCATGCAGCGCGAGGGAGTGAAGCGCCAGCACGTCGCAAAGGGCAAGGTGCTCCACGACATCGTCGTGTACGGCCTGCTCCGCGCCGAGGCCCGGACCTAGTCCGGACGGGGTCCGGACGGGGTCAGACACAAGTTGAACAAGTCGCACAACTTGTGGTCCGGACGGGGTCAGACACAAGTTGAACAAGTCGCACAAGTGTCGTGCTGGAACTTGTGCAACTTGTGTGTCTTGTGTCTGACCCCGTCCGAAAGCCGGACTTCGTTAGTCGCGCTTGCGGCGGCCGACGGCGAGGCCGACGACGACCCCGACGGCGAGGCCGACCAGCAAGCCGGTCGCGAAGCTCGGGGGCGACGGGTCGATCGTCGTGGTCGAGCCCGCGCTGTCCGGATCGACCAGCAGCATGCGCACGAAGAAGATCATGCCGAGCACGCCGACGATGGCCGCGACGACGACCTCCGAGCGGCGCAGCTGCCGACGCGTGCGGCGGCCGACATTGGCGATCTCGTCGATCGACCGCCGCTGCCAGTCATCGTCGGACATGGGAGGAGAGTAGCGCGGCACGGGCGTTGCTGATGGGTCGGACCACTGTCGCGTCGTCGGGCACTTGGGCCCGAGCGCGTTGCGATCGGAAACATCATGCGCGCTGCCCTCGTCTCCCTTGCTCTCCTTGCCGCCTGCGGACCGGCGGCGACGGCCACCGATGACGGAACGGATGACCGGCCGCAGGACGATGGGGCGGATGACGAGGCTGATTCAGGCGACGGGGTGGATGCCGCTGTCGACCAGGGCTGCCCGGAGGGGAAGGCGGGAGCGGCGTGCGTGATCGCGCTCTACGACCAGGCCAGCGCCGGATGTGATGCGTCGACGCTCGCGACGCTGACGGGCGAGCTGGCGGAGCGCGCGGAGCTGGGACCGCTGTGGGCCGGGGGCCGGGCCCTGTTCCGGACGGATGGCGTGCGGAACATCGCCGGCACGTTCAACGACTGGAATCCAACGGCGCTCGCGTCGGCGGCGCTCTGTGGCACGGGACTCACCGTGGCGATCAGCAGCGTCGCGTCCGGCGCGCATGCGTACAAGCTCGTGCAGGGCGATCAGTGGTCGCTGGATCCGCACAACCCGGCGTTCGTCTACGACGACTTCGCGGGCAACGCGGACGGCATGAACTCGAGCCTCGTCACGCCCGATGCGAACGTCGGGCAGCTCGTGCATCTGTTCGAGGCGTGCTCGGACGAGCTCGGCAACTGTCGTGACGTGACGGCGTATCTCCCGCCGCACTACGACGCGCTCGCGGAGCAGGACACGGAGTATCCGGTGCTGTTCATGCACGACGGCCAGAACGTCTTCGACGATCACGACTGCTGCTTTGGCCACACCGGCTGGGAGGTGAACGTGGCCCTCGATGCAGAGATCGCGGCGGGGCGCGTGAAGCCGATCATCGTGATCGCGGCGGGCAACACGACGAATCGCAACAACGAGTACGGCCTCGATCAGGCCGCGCTCGCGAAGTTCCTCCACTTCCAGGTCGCCGAGCTGCAGCCGCAGGCGCTGGAGCGCGTGCGGTGGGACGGCGAGCGCGTGGGGGTCGCCGGCAGCTCGCTCGGCGGCCTCGTCTCGATGCACCTCGCGCTCGCGAATCCGACCACGTACCGCGCAGCCGCGTCGCTGTCGGGCGCGTTCTGGCCCGGGCAGGACGACGGCACGGCGCTCCGCGATGTGATCCCCGGGCTCGGCAAGCAGCCGCTCGCCATCTACCTCGACCATGGCGGCAACGTGGCCGCAAACAGTGACGGAGCCGGTGACTCGGTCGAGGTTGCCGACCTGCTCGTCGGCCTCGGCTGGCAGCGGGCGACGTCGCCCGATTGCAGCGTGAGCGACAGCACGCTCTGCTACTTCCACGAGCCCGGCGCCACGCACGACGAGCTCGCATGGAAGGCCCGGACCTGGCGGTTCCTCCGGTTCATGTACCCCAACTGACCCCAGCCAGGTCGCACCCCCTGGGGCCAGAGACCCCGACTACATGTCATCACGGGGTTACATGCGGAACCGTCCCCAATGATCTCGAGGATCAAGCGGCGACGGGTTGTGTACCCGGCGGCACGACCGTTGCTTTACATTCGTGACATGAGGAATCTGTCCGTCGCTGCCTGCTTGTTCCTGGCCGCCTGCACGATCGGTGAAGACGCCGATCCGAGCGGGGACAGCACGGCCGACGATGGCACGACCGATGACGGCACGACCGACGACGGCACGACCGACGACGGCACCCCGACGGGAGAAGGCATCTCCGGCAACATCACGACGAGCGGGACCTGGACCGGCACCACCGTCATCGGCGGCGGCACCACCATCGCCCCCGGCGTGACCATCACGGTCGAGCCCGGCACGACGATCGAGTTCGCGACCGCCGGCGCGAACCTCCGCGTCGACGGCACGTTCCTCGTGAACGGCACGTCCGCGAGCAAGGTGAACATCAGGGCGCGCGGCACCGGCTTCGGCGGCATCCTCGCGGCCAATGGCGGCAGCATCGACATGAAGTACGCCGTGCAGACCGGCGGCGCCATCCGCATGGACATGGGCTCCACCGTGAAGATCACCGACACCAAGCTGTTCAAGGTGTCGGGCGACTTCCTCATCATGAACGGCGGCTCGCTCGACATGTCGTACTCGCAGGTCGGTCCGAGCCCCGGCGAGACCGACACGACGCACTGTCAGCTCCACTTCAATGCCGCGACCTCGATCAAGGTCACGCACAGCATCCTGAGCGGCGCGCCGTATGGCCTCATGTTCTACGGCGGCACGCTCGCCGACTTCACGTCCAACAACTGGCTGACCAACGGCATCAACGTGTCGACGCAGCC
>LNFM01005533.1_pt1 | contig 21754 bp, 29 predicted proteins | sample 596031 | NCBI WGS metagenome assembly LNFM01 (sample SAMN04254537, study PRJNA301005) | activated carbon metagenome | isolation source: dual media filters at the Ann Arbor, Michigan drinking water treatment plant | place: USA: Ann Arbor
GCTGTGAAGTGTTCGGCATGGGCCGCGATAGCGAAGCGCCCTCTGTTGGCATGCTGCTCCACGCGGGCTTCATGAAGCTGTCCCGCGCGATTGAAGAGCATGGCGGATGACTAGGGACGAGGCCTACATCGCTCAACGCAGCGATGCTCGCTACGTCAAGATAGTAGACCTCGAAGACCAGCAAGACCCTGCCATCTCCATGATGGCTACCTTCGGCTCAAAGCAGCCGAGACATTTCGTACACGTCGAAAAGATGCCTCTCCGCAAGAACTGGCGAGAGAGAGCCATCGCACATTTCATCAACGAGAGAGAAAGGGCTTAAATCATGGGCGCACTCATTGGAATCATGCTGGCTCTTGGCCTTACGGCCGGCGCCATCAAGCATCAGGGCGAACTCCCCAAGAAGTGGGAACCGAAGCCCTGCGATGTCCTGACCGGCTGCAAACATCCGGCGTTTAAGTAATCGATATGCCAGCCGGCCGCCCGAGTCTCTATGATCCATCCTATTGCGAGCGGGTCATAGACCTTGGGAAGGCTGGTAAAAGCCAGGTTCAAATTGCCTGCGCGCTCGATGTCGATCCAAAGACATTGAGAGATTGGGCTGAGAAGCATGAGGAATTTTCCCTAGCTCTTACGCGCGCGAAAGCCCACGAGCAGGATTGGTGGGAAACCGCCGGCCAGCAAGGCCTCACAGCGGATAAATTCAATTCCGCCGTTTGGTCGAAGAGCATGTCGGCGCGGTTCCGCGATGATTACACCGAGCGGACCAAGCAAGAGCACTCCGGCCCCGATGGTGGGCCCATAGCTGTACAGCGTATAGAGCGCGTGATTGTCGATCCTAAAGCTTGAGACGCCGCGCGTCTTTCTGCCCCTCCTAAGGCCGGCTCGCTACAAGGGCGCACATGGGGGCCGTGGGTCGGGTAAGTCACACTTCTTCGCTGAGCTTATGGTCGAGGACAGTCTAGCTGAGCCCGGCAATTCAGGCGAGGGGCTGAGCGCTGTCTGTATCCGCGAGGTCCAGAAGACGCTGGCGCAGTCTTCAAAGCGCCTGATCGAAAAGAAGATCAGCGATATGGGCGTGGGGCATATGTTCCGCGTCTTTGAGGACAAAATCCAGACGCCGGGAGATGGGCTCATCATCTTCCAGGGCATGCAAAACCATACTGCGGAATCGATCAAATCGCTTGAGGGTTATAAGCGGGCGTGGGTGGAAGAGGCGCAGACTCTCTCCACAAGAAGCCTGACGCTGCTTCGCCCTACCATTCGTGCGGACGGTTCGCAGATTTGGGCCTCATGGAACCCGAGGCGCAAGACTGACGCGATTGACGAGTTTCTTCGTGGCCCGTCGCTGGAGAACGCGATTGTCGTTCAAGCCAATTGGCGCGACAATCCGTGGTTTCCATCCGAACTAGACGCTGAGCGCCGCCTAGACCTCGAAAGATACCCGGATAGATACGAGCACATTTGGGAAGGCGATTACGTCAAGGCCTTCGAGGGTGCGTACTTTGCCCGTGTACTGGCGGAAGCCAAGTCTCAGGGGCGCATTCGGTTTGTGCCGGCCGATCCGCTACTCCCAAAGCGCGCGTATTTCGACCTTGGCGGATCTGGCGCAAGCGCAGACGCGATGGCGATCTGGATCGTCCAGTTCGTCGGCTCAGAGATCAGGGTTCTCGATTACATCGAGGGTGTTGGCCAAGTGCTGGCCTACTACGTCAGCGAGCTGCGGCGGCGCGGCTATGACGAAACTCTGATGATCCGCCTGCCTCACGACGGCGTGAACGAGAACAACATCACCGGCAAGCGGTATGAAGATCACCTTCGCGATGCCGGGTTCCGCGATGTGGCGGTTATCAAGAATATGGGCCGTGGAGCCGCGATGATGCGTGTTGAGGCAGTTCGGCGCGTGTTTCCGAAGTGCCTTTTTAACGAAGCGACGACAGAGGCCGGACGAGACGCTCTTGGGTATTACCATGAGCGTAAAGACGAAGAGCGCAATGTCGGCCTTGGCCCCGAGCATGATTGGTCGTCTCACGGTGCCGATGCGTTTGGTTTGATGGCGGTCGATTATGAAGAGCCGGCCAAGGGCAAGGCCTTTAACCGCGAGCTGAAATACGCACCGCTAGGGATTCATTGATGACGAAACTCTCCGAAACCGAGCTTCAGGGCATACTGAAGGCCAACAAGGCCGACGCCCTGAGCGCGGATGAGTCGTCAAAGCTGTCCGAAGAGCGCACGCGCGCGCTTGATATGTATCTCGGAGATATGGACAAGATCATGCCGGCCCCGGCGGATCGGTCGAGAGCCATATCAACAGATGTCGCGGATACCGTCGAAGGCCTGATGCCAAGCCTGATGGAGATCTTCGCATCTGGCGATGAAGTTGTTCGGTTTGAGCCGGTGGGCCCGGAAGACGAGGAGGCCGCCGAGCAGGAGACGGATTACGTCAATCACGTCTTCATGCAGCGGAACCCGGGCTTCCTGATCCTCTATTCCTTTATCAAGGACGCGCTGCTTTCCAAGAACGGCATTGTGAAAGTCTGGTGGGAAGAAAAGGAAGAGGAAGAGCGTGAGACGCTGTTCGACCTGTCCGATGATGCCTACATCATGCTCAGGGCCGAGATCGAGCTTGAAGGTGACGACAAGCGAGAGATTGTCGAGCACAGCGAACACGACCCCGAAGAGCCGGTCATTGACCCGCTCACAAACCAGCCGGTCCCGGTCAAGCTGCACGATGTTACGATCCTGACAAAGCGCGTGTATGGCTGTGCCAAGGCGGAACCTGTCCCTCCCGAGAACTTCGGCATATCCCGCCGCGCGCGATCGGTTCATGTCCAGGAAACCGATTATTGCTTTCACGAAGAGCCGCGCACCGAGCGCGACCTAATCTCCGCCGGGTATGACGAAAAGCAGGTCAAGGGCCTCCCCACAAGCGGCACCGACGACACCGACGAGTCGATGGCGCGCGATACGGTCGAGGATTCGGACGCGACCCGTGGCGCCGATCCGTCGGACAAGGGTTCCCGCGAGATTGATGTCACCGAGCACTATGTCCGTGTTGACATGGAGCAGGATGGCAAGCCGCGTCTCTACAAGATCACGACGGCGGGGCCGGGTGAGACGATCCTCCTGAGGGACGGCAAGCCCGACATCGAGATCATCGACATGATCCCGTTCGCGGCGATGACCCCGGTTATCATGACGCACAGGTTTTTCGGCCGCTCGGTCGCGGACCTTGTGATGGACATCCAGAAGATCAAGACTGCGCTTCTCAGGCAGCTTCTGGATAACGCCTATCTCGCGAACAACCAGCGCATCGAGATTGCCGAAGAGAACGCGGGCGAGAAGACGCTCGACGACCTTCTGTCGAACAGGCCCGGCGGTATTGTCCGCACGAAACGGGCCGGTGGTCTTGTGCCGATTCCGAACCAGGAAATCGGTTCATTTGCCTATCCCTTGCTTGAGTACACGGACACGACCCGCGAATGGCGCACGGGTGTCACGCGGCAGGGACAGGGCATCGACGCCGACGCTTTACAGAACCAGTCGGCTACGGCTGTCGCGCAGACCTTTAGCGCCGCTCAAGCCAAGATGAAGTTGATTGCGCGGATCTTTGCCGAGACCGGCATCCGGGACCTGTTCTCGCTCTTGCATGCCACGATCCGCAGAAACGACAAGCAGGAAAACACGGTCAGGCTGCGAAACAAATGGGTCAACATCGACCCGCGCCAGTGGAAGTCCCGTTCCGACATGACCATCAGTGTCGGTCTGGGCAATGGCGGCAAGGAGCAGCAGGCGATGTTCCTGATGCAGATCCTCGGCCTTCAGGAAAAGGCGCTGGCGTCTGGAACGAACCTGACCGAACCGAGCAAGATTTACAACGCGCTTCAGAAGCTGACACAGCTCGCCGGCTTCAAGAATGCGGACCTGTTCTGGTCTGACCCTGACGACCCGCAAAACCCGCCGAAAGAGCCGCCCCCCGATCCGAAGATGATCGAGGTCCAGCAGAAGGGCGAGATCGAGCGCGAGAAAATGCAGATGGACGCGCAGTTGAAGCGCGAACAGATGCAAATGGAATTCCAGCTCAAACAGCAGCAATTGGCGGCCGAGTTGGAATTGAAGCGTCAGGGCATGATGGTCAATGCCCAGGTCAAGGCAGCGACCGCACCTGTACGCATGGGCGGCGACGTTGGCTGATAAATCGCAGCTCAGAACAGATGCTTCACGGGGCAAGGAGGCGGAAACCCTTCTGAACTCGGCTCTTATGGTCGAGGCGTTTGAAGCCCTCGAAAAGCAATACACCCAGGCATGGAAAGATTCGCTGGTACGCGACACGGATGCCCGTGAACGCCTCTGGCAAGCCGTTCAGATCGTCGGGAAGGTAAAGACGCACCTTCAGATCGTCGCTCAGAACGGAAAACTGGCCCAGATCGAACTCAATCAATCGGCTGAATAGCCAATCCTGAGCGATCTGACGCCCTAACCACACGGAGCAATGATGTCTGATACAAACGCCGCGAGCGAAGGCTCGCTGACGATGGAAGAGGCTGTCTCGGTTTATGAGGCGCCTGAAGAAGAGATTGCCGAAAGCGCAGCTCCCGAAACGGTCGAGCGCCCGGAGGCCGAAGAATTGGCATCGGAAGATGCTGACGCCGCCCCTCAAGACGAGCCCAGCGGTGAAGACGAAGACCAGAGCGAGGCCGACCCGGAAGATGATCTTCCGTCCATCGAGCCGCCGAGGTCATGGACCAAAGAGGACAAGGAGCTTTTCAAAACCCTCCCCCGTGAGAGTCAGGAACGACTGCTCGAAATCGACAGGGCCAGAGAGCTTGAGGTTCGCAGAGGTCAGAACGAGAACGCCGAACGAGAGAGAACCCACAGGGAAGCTCTCCAGCGTCTCGAAGCGGAAAGGCAGCGGTATGAAGCTGCGTTGCCGTCCCTGTTTCAGCAGTTCCAGAACGATTTTCACACCAAGTTCCAGGACATCAAGACCTGGGATGACGTTGCGAAAATGCGGAATGAAGATCCGCTTCGTTTCATGGAATGGCAGACCGAACGCGAGAAGGGCCAGCAGCTTCAAGCTCAGGCCGAACAAGCGCAAACCCGCCAGCAGCAGGAATGGCAATCACAGTTTCAGGCGTGGACTCAGCAAGAGGACCAGAGGTTCGCTGAGATCGCCCCTGAATTCTTTGACCCGAAGACCGCCCCTCAATTTCAGCAGCAGGCTGTCGATCTCCTTGAGAGTGTCGGCATAACCCGCGACGAAATCCGGGCGAGTTGGGAGGGTCGCGCAAGCTTCAGCATTCGCGATCATCGATTCCAAACGATCATTCGTGATGCCATGAAATACCGCTCCGCAAAATCCGCCGTAAAGACAGCGCCTGCAAAGCCGACGCCGCCTGTACAGCGACCAGGAGCCGCTCCCCAGAGGGGAGATTCCAAAAAAGCACAGAACGCCGACGCGATGAAGAGGCTGTCTAAAACCGGGTCCATCCATGACGCGCTCAAGGTGGACTTCTGACTCCACTCTCATCTCTAAGGAGGCCTTGAATGGCCGTTTATGACAACACCTTCTCGACGACCAATGCGGTCGGCAATCGGGAAGAACTTTCGGACGTGGTGTCCCGCATCACGCCGGAAGACACGCCCATCTACTCGTACATCTCCAAGGGCTCGTGCAAATCGGTCCATCCCGAGTGGGAAACCGACGCGCTCGCCGCCCCGGCGGAAAACATCCGCCAAGAAGGTGAAATCTACTCGTTTGGCGAAGTGACCGCTCCGTCCCGCATGGGCAACTATACCCAGATCATGCGCAAGGACTGGATCATCTCGAACACGCAGGAAGTCGTGGACGAGGCCGGCAACGTTCAGAAGCGCAAGTACCAGAAGCTCAAGAAGGGTGTTGAGCTGCGCAAGGACGTTGAGCTTGCGATCGTGACCAACAACGCTTCCGTTGGCGGTTCGACCCGTGAGTTCGGTGGTCTCCCGACCTGGATCACGTCGAACGTCGATCGTGACGGCGGCGGCTCCAACGGCGGCTATAATTCCGGTACGGGCCTGACGGTCGCGGCCGGCGACGGCTCCCAGCGCGCATTCTCGAAAACCATTCTGGATAACGTGATGCAGCAGGGCTACGAAGAGGGCGCCAATTTCCGCGCTCTGTTCGTGTCGCCGTACGTCAAGAGCGTATTCGTGACGTTCATGTCGTCTTCCAACGTCGCTCCCTTCCGCTACGCGGTCGAGAACGGCGAGAAGAACTCGATCATCGCGAATGCGGACATCTACGAGGGTCCGTTCGGCAAGCTGATGGTGAAGCCGAACCGTGTCATGGCGACGAGCGCGGGTGTTGCCCGCAATGCGTTTGCCGTTGACCCGGAGATGCTCTCCTTCCTCTGGCTCCGCAAGATCCAGGAAGACAAGGACGTGACGGTGAATGCCGACGCGGACGCTGGTGTCATCATCGGTGAGGGCACGCTGAAGGTCCACAATGAAAAGGGCCTCGGTGTCGCTGCTGACCTCTACGGCCTCACGGCCTCGTCGTAAGGAGATAGATAGATGAACAACCCGATTGCACCTATCACCTCCACGGCGAGCCTGACGCTCGACCAGTCGAAGCACCACAATGCGACGATCGTGATGGACAAGGCCGATGGCTGGACCGTCTCGCTTCCCGCAGCGACGGGCTCCGGCTTCAAGGTCCGTGTTTATGTCGGCACTTCGATCACCTCGAACACCGGCATCATTGCGGCGAACGGAACGGACGTCATTCAGGGCTGCGTTGCCCTGGCGACGGACGTTGCCGGCGTCACGGTTCCGACGACTGCCACATCCGACAAGATCCAGCTTAACGGCGGGACCACGGGTGGCATCCTCGGTTCCTTTGTGGACCTCACGGACGTGAAATCGGCAACCTGGATGGTTGGCGGCTTCCTCGTCTCGACCTCGACTGAAGCGACGCCGTTCGCGGCCACCTGATGCAGGTCAACATCGGTGGAGTGTCGGTCTATATCGGCATTCCGGTTTATGGCTCCATTCCACCGATCACAGCATTGTCCCTCGCGCACACGCTATTTCAGTGTGGCGCGCGGGGGATCTCAGTTGAAATTGGCATGAAGTCACGCGGTATCGTGACATGGGCGCGAGACGCGGTTCTTGACGGCTTCTTGAAGAGCGACAAGCAAAAGCTTTTCTGGATCGACTCGGACATGGCGTGGGAGCCCGATGCTTTCGCCAAGATGGTCGCGCTTTCGACCGTCCGCGATGTGGTTTGCGCGGCGTATCCAGCGAAGCACGACACGCCGGATTATCAGATCGCGGCTTCCGGCAAGCCCCAGACGACCGATGATCTCGGCCTTCTTGAGATAGACGGCACGGGCCTCGGCTTTACCATCATGGACCGCAGGGTCTGCGAGGCGGTTTCAAGGGGCTGTCCCGATCTTATCGATCAGGGAATGACCTACAAGCAGGTTTTTCGTACGGACGCCCATAACGGCTATCGCAGGGGCGAGGATATCGCCTTTTTCGCAGATATTCGTGAGCGCGGCTTTTCAATTCATCTCGACCCCACAATCGAACTTGGCCATGTCGGCACAAAACGCTGGCAGGGCCGGGCCATCGATCATTTCAAAGGTGCGGAATGACGGACAAGACGATCGAAATAGAGGTTTTGCGGGATTACTGGCTGAAAAACCCGGTTGAGGGCGAGCCGGCCATTCGCATTCGCGCCGGCACGGTTCTTCCGGCGCCTCTGGATGAGAAAACGCTGTCGTATATCGAGGAAGGCATCATCCGCCGCCACTCTCCAGCGGCAAAGGCAGAAGAGCAGGCCAAGAAGGACGCGGAAAAGAAAGCGTTTGTCGAAAAGGCCGTTGGTAGAAAGTAATGGTCATCCGCGACGGGGGCTGGAAGCTGTACGATTACGACTTCCAGACCGGGCGTTCTGTATGGATGTACGATGACGGGAACAAGACGGTTTTCCGTACGGACTACCCGGTCACATCGCTGATAGAACAGAACAAGTTGGCCTCAAAAGCCGTTGGCGATGACTGGAGCGGAGATTACCACCGGGTCGCCTCTGTGCCGCTCAATCTCATCTATGACGAAAATATCGGACTGGGAACGGCGATGCAGGAGGGTGACGACAAGTTCGTCTCCCGCTGGCTGAACGATTCCGACAACAGGGCGTGGCGCACGAAAGGCGGTAAGGTCTGATGTCGATCACTACGTTCTCAGAACTCAAAACCGCAGTTCTGAACTGGTCGGAGCGTTCCGACCTTTCCACCGTCGTCGATGACTTCATTACGATGGCGGAGAGCCGGTTCAATAAGGAACTTCGGCTGCGCGAGATGGAGGCACAGGACGACCTTACGCCGTCATCCGGCTCGGTCACGCTTCCAGCCGATTTTCTGGAAGTCATCCGCGTAAAGGCAAAGACAACGCCGGCTCGTGTGCTTGAATATGTCACGCCGGGCTGGGCGGATGACGCTTACCCGACTGCGACAGTTAGCGGCTACGGCTCGTTTTACACGCTTATTGGCTCGACGCTGAAGACCTATCCTCAGGTGTCATCCGACATCGAACTGACCTACTACCAGAAGATCACGGCCCTTTCCGATAGCAACACATCGAATTGGCTGCTGGCTAAAGCGCCAGATGTCTATCTCTTCGGAACGCTGGTTGAGCTTGCGATTTACAACAACGATGAACGTCTTGCCGTCTGGGGGCAGACGCTTGATCGCGCGATTGGCGCCCTTAAGATGGCGGATGCGTACGCCAAATCCGGCACGCCGGTACGTCGTTCTTCCGTGGCGACCGCTCCCTGATGCCACTCGCCAAGATCCCGTTCGGTGAATTCGCGCCGGACATTGCAGACCTCAATACGGGCGTTCTGCAAGCGGCTTTGAACGTCTATCCCGGAGCCAAATCATACGAGCCAGTTCCCGGGCTTGTGGCGTTCAGTGACGCGCTTTCCGGAGATGTGCGGGGTCTGTTTGCCTGCAAATCGACGACGGGTTCCACGGTCGTTTTCGCGTTTACCTCGACGAAGGCTTACAAGCTCTCTGGCGAGACGTGGACCGATGTGACTAACGCCGGCGGGGACTACACCCTTGCCGATGGTGATTACTGGCAGGGCGTGCAATTCGGAGAGTATTTCGTCGCCGTCGCTCCCGGCGAAGCCCCCCAGGAAATCGACATCGACAGCGGAACCGAATTTTCCGATGTCGCGGGAACTCCTCCTTCTGCGGGAGCCATCACGGTCTGTAACAACGTTCTCATCCTGTCGCGTCTCGACAGCGATCCTTATGGCATAGCCTGGTGCGACACGAACGACCGCACCGATTGGTCGGGTGGCAACTCAGGTTCCCAGAGCTTTGCCGAAGGCGGGCGCGTTCTGCATGTTTCCGGTTCGGCCAAGCTGATCGTTCAGGAAGAAGCGCTTCAACGTATAATCGTAACTGGTTCGACCGAAGCGGAGCTAGGCTACTTCAATTTCGACCGCATCGTTGCATCCAAAGGCACGATCACACCGTATGGGGTGATCAATTACGGCGGCGGAATCGCCTATCTGTCCGATGAGGGATTCTATATCGCGACGGCGGGCGAGCAGAGGAACATCGGCCACCAGAAGGTCAACAAGTGGTTCTTTGAACAGGTGTTCAGAAACCGCATCGATCAGATTCAGGGCGCGTTTGATCCGCTGAACACTCGGTTTTTCTGGTCGTACCCGACCGAGGACAGCGACTTCAACACCCACATTCTGGTTTACGACTGGTCGCTTCCCGACAAGCAATGGTCGGTGATCGAGGTAAGCACCTACGTCCTGACAGCGACGGCATTGGCCGGCGCGACCCTCGAAAGCCTTGATGATATCTCGGCGTCTCTGGACGCTCTGGAAATATCTCTCGACTCGCCCTTGTGGCAGGGCGGCCAGCCGGTTTTCGGCGCGATCGATTCCTCCAAAAAGCTCGCCTATTTTCAGGGCGACAACATGGAAGCCACGATCCGTACCGGGCATTACAATCTCGCTGAGGGAAGGCGAGTGTTTGTGTCGTCCCTGTCGCCACTCCTTGATACATCGGACGTCACGGCGCGGGTCTGTAAGCGCCAGAGGCTTGCCGATGGCAATGACTGGACCGGATTTTCGGCCATGCAGGCAAGCGGGGCCATTCCGGTCAGGGCAGACGGCAAAATCCACTGCTTTGAGTATGTGATCGGACATGCGGCCAACTGGACGCACTTCATGGGCGATGAAGTGACCTACATGCCGAGCGGGTCGCGATGAGAACGACGGACCCGAACAGCTTTACGGGTCGCGATACAAACGATCTTGCAAGGCTCCTGGCGCGCAAGGTCAAGGCGGTCGAGGATGCGCTTGCGGCTTTGGCGGCAGTAGAAGCGGTCGTTGCCGGCACGGGAATAGCTGTCGATGCGACGGACCCGCAGAACCCGGTTGTTGCCTTAAGTGCGGGCGCCCAGGCGTCGCTTGCTCTTGCCGATAGCTCGGTTCAGCCAGCAGACCTCGCGGCGGTCGCGACAAGCGGTGCTTATAACGACCTGACCGGGAAGCCGACGCTCGGTGCGCTGGCCGATCAAGACACCGTGAATGACGATGATTGGTCTGGTACGGACCTTTCGGTGGCCAATGGCGGAACCGGGCGCAGCTCCCACACTGCTTACGCGGTACTTTGCGGGGGCACCACCGGAACCGGGGCGCAACAGTCCATAGCTTCGGTCGGAACGTCCGGTCAGGTGCTTACGAGCAACGGCGCGTCGGCACTTCCAACGTTTCAGGATGTCGCGGCGGGGGTTAGCCCCCCAACGTCTTCTGCCTTTCCAGTGAATCTCTGGGCTGTTTGTTATTACGACGATGGCGCGCTCCCGACAGTAGCCAACGGGGCGACCACGGCGGGCAGTACAGTTTTCTCCCTGAGAATCAATGACGGCGTTGTGTCGAAGGGTGCAGCACAATCGGGGACGTGGAGAAACATTAGCGGCAACACACTGGATCGCGATGACTGCGGCTACTTCGTAAGGACGGCGTGATATGCCCATGCTCGCATATTCATCCGTTTCCGACCCTGTTTATGCAAACCCCGAACAAACCCTTATCCGTTGCAATGTTGTATTTCCCCATCTTGGGGAAGATGCCGTACAATTCACGGCAGCGGAGTCGGACCCTGGCTGGGAGCATTCGGAGGAGATATTTGCCCGCTGTGTAGCGGGGGATTTCGGTCCGATAGGCGACTACGAAGAGCCAATCGTTCAGCAAGAACCGAAAGTCGCGGTGACATGCGTTGCCCGTATTTCCGGGGTTTCCCCGGCTGGCATCATTGATGGCGCCGGCATCATGGGTGTCACCCGCATTAGTGCCGGGCGATACAGGCTCACCCACACACACGAACAACCTGACACCAAGTATCAGGTGATCGCCACGGCGGAAGACAATGCCGTCCGCATTGTGCGGGGGTATTCACGGACGCTCTCATGGTGCGAGCTGCGTGTCACCGACAGCTCCGGGGCCGCAGCCGACGCTCGGGAAATATGCGTTCAAATCAGCAGGACAGCCTGATGCAGATGGAGAATGAATCGATGAGGTATTGCTTCTACAATCTCGACGGTGACGCGGAGACGCCCGTTTATGCCGGTATTGCGGACATAGCCGATCTTGGACCGCTTCTCATCAATCTGGTCGGCGTCGGTCATCCGTACTGGCTCTTCGAGGATGAAAACATTGGCATGCAGATCCTGCTTGCCGATGCGATTGCCATCGACTTCACCGATGCGCCGGTCTGCTCCTCTAACATTGTGACAAACCGCCAGCTGGCAGCAACCTGTCTGGCAAATCCCCCAACCGGGAAGATCACGATCGTCTGATGGTCGAGGTCGGCATTGTTCCGCCGTCCGATGTCGAGAAACATCAGAACATACTAAGGCCTTTTGTCCGAAAAATGGACAGGGCCGTTCCCGGTCAATGGACATGGGAATACGTCAAGCGCGAGGCGGAGTTGTCACGGCTTCACCTCTGGATCGCCTCTGACGGCAAAAGCCTTCTGATGGTTGTCGGATGCCGCTTCGAGCAGCTTCCCGGTGGCCGTAGGTACTATGACATCATGTTCGCCGCCGGGGGGCATTTGGCGGGCGTGTTTCATCCAATGATGGACAAGTTTGAAGAGGTCGCGAAGGCGGCCGGGGCTGTCGTGCGCGTTCCGATCGGACGGCGCGGCTGGAAACGACTGATGACTGAGCGCGGCATGAAAGTGACCGGCTACTGCTACGAGGCGACATAAATGGGCAGCATGTTCGGCGGTAGTGACACTACCAAAACCACGAGCGAGCCGTGGAAGAAGGCGCAGCCTTATCTTGAGCAGGGCTTCAAGTTCGGCGGAGACCTTCTGAACCAGACGCAGGCCAATCCGCAGGCTTATGCCGGTCCGCGCGTAGCCGGGTTCTCCCAGCCCTCACAGATGGGCTTGAATGCCACGGTCGGGAACGCCCTTCAGGGCTCTCCGATTGCTGGCAATGCGATGGGCGCGCTGAACAGCGTCACGTCGAACATGGGCGTCTCTGACCCCATGTTGAATGCAACTCAGGGAGCCAATGCTGTAGCTACAGGCCAGATCGGCGCCAACTCGATCGGCAACAATCTTTCGGGGGTCGCTCAGGGCCAGAATCTCGGCCAGATGAATCCTGCGCTTCAGCAGGCCATCCAGGGCCAGATGGGCTCCGCGATGGACCGCATCAACGCGGAGTTGTCCGCACGCGGTCGGTCGGGGGCCTCGACAAACCTCGCATCCCGCGCCGGCCAGGCCCTGGGTTCGATCGGCATCAATGCCGCAGCCCAGAACTACGAGAACGAAGCCAACCGCATGATGCAGGCCAACCAGATGATGTCTGGCGAGCAACTTGCGAACATCGGCAATATGACGAATGCGGGCATGGGGCTTGCGGGCATGTTCGGTGATGCACAGTCGAGGGCGCTTCAGGGTGCCGCTCTTGCCCCGGCTCTTGATCAGATGCGCTTTACCGATGCCGACGCGCTTATGCGGGCGGGCTCGGCTTACGATACCCAGCAGCAACAGACGCTCGACGCGATGCGTTCGCAGTATGAAGAAAACCGTGACATCCCGTGGCAGAGGTTCCAGCAGTTCGGCAATACGATCGGCGGTGTGGCGAGTCCTTACGGAACTCAGACCCAGACCCAGCCGGGGCAGTCGCCTATTTCAAGTGCCATCGGTGGCGGGATTGCCGGTCTCGGCATGTTCGGCGGCCCTCTGGGCATGCTTGGTGGCGCTGGCCTCGGCCTTCTCGGAGGGTTGTAAATGTCGAAAGCCCAGCCCGTCGGCAGAACATGGAACCGCGAAAAGCACCAGTATGAGGGGCGGTACAACCCAAGCGGGGCGACCGTTGCGGCGCCCGCGCCGACATCTCCGACCTATCAGCCGCCCAATCCCCAGCCAGGAACCCCGGAGTACGATCAAGCCTATAACGGCATGATTGAGGGGTCGATCGGCTATACGCCCATACAGCCCGGCCAGCAGGTTCCCGGCATGTTTCAGATGCAGGGGCAGGGTGTTCCAAACATAACCCAGCCCGGCCACGCTCCGGGCGGCATGTTCTCAGGTCTTTACGGCGCGCCGTCTCCCTATGGCGGGATGTTTGGAATGTTCGGAGGTCAATGATGTTCGGCATGTTCATGAAGCGCCCCGAGCAGGCTCCCGTCGCTCAGTCGTTCCAGATGCACAACCCGACGCTTGCGATGATGGGCTTGGGTATGATGTCTGGACGCAATAACCGCGATGCGTTCGGCAACGCGATGCAGGGCGCGATGATCGGAAACCAGATGGGCCTTGCCCAGCAGAAACAGGCCGAGGAACGCAAGGCACGCGAAGCGCTTAACCAGTACATCGGCGGGCAGGGTCTCGATCCGCAGACAGCGGCGATGCTTCAGTCAAATCCGCAACTTGCTCAGTCGTTCGTGAAGGACAAGCTGAGCCCCGGCACATCGACCACGGCGGACCTTCAGGAATACGCGGCGGCGAAAAAAGAAGGCTTCGAGGGCAATTTCGTGGACTGGAAGGCCCGCGCCCGTGGAGGCGCGACCGAACTCAGCCTGACGCCCCAATACGGTCTTGACGCGCAGGGGAACCCGGTTCTCATACAGATCGGCAAGGATGGTCGCGCGGTACAGACGGCGCTTCCCGAGGGCGTTCAGCTTGATCGTTCATGGATCAACGCCCAGAACGAAGCGGGCAAGCTTCGCGGTCAGGCACAGGCCGATCTTCCGGCGGCGATGGAAACCGCGAACCAGGCTGTCCGCGTGATTGATGAGGCCCTTGCTCATCCCGGCCGCGAAACCGCAACGGGCAAGAGCGGCATGGTTGATCCGCGCAATTACATGGCGGGTACAGAGGCCCGCGATTATCAGGCCTATCACAACCAGATCAAGGGTAAGGCGTTCCTTGAGGCCTATCAGTCGCTCAAGGGCGCGGGACAGATCACCGAGGTCGAGGGCCTGAAGGCTGAACAGGCCGTCGCGCGTCTTGACCTTGCCCAGACAGATGAGTCCTACAAGAAGGCTCTTGAAGACCTTCGGTCGGTTATTCAGGCGGGCATGGAGCGCGCCAAGCAGCGCGCGGGTGTCTCTTCGCCTCAGCAGACCGGCGGCCCAAAACAAATCAACTCCCCTGAGCAGTACCAGTCGCTTCCCCCAGGGAGCCAGTACATAGCCCCCGACGGATCGGTAAGGACGAAACGCTGATGGCAAACTGGTGGGATAAAGACCCGATCGCCCAGCCTGCTCAGGCCCCCAGCAATTGGTGGGATAATGATCCCGTCCAACAGATTCAGGGTGCCCAGCCGGCCAACCCGGTGGAGCCAGGAGGGCAGCGGTCCTCTGGTTATGACATGCTTGAAACTGGTGTCGGCGGGTTTCTCGAGGGGCTTCCGGTTGTCGGGCCGTTTATCCGATCAGGTGTCGAGAAGGCTGCGGCGGCGACCGATGCCGCTTTTACCGATCGCACCTACGCCGACAACCTGAAATTCATCGAAGAGGACAAGAAGCGGCTGAAGGAGCAGAATCCGGTCACGGATACTGTCTCGCAAATTGCGGGCGGCATGGCGGGCATGGCTCCTGTGGTCGCGGCGGCTCCGGCGGCGTTTGGAGCAGGATCCGGTTCGCTTTTGTCCAATGTCGCGGCCGGTGGCGTGTCGGGCGCGGCTGTTGGCGGAGCGGACGCATGGGCGCGCGGTCAGGACCCGAAGACGGGTGCTCTTGTCGGCGGCGCGTTCGGCGCGGCGGCTCCCGTGGTCGCAAAAGGCGTCGGCGCCATCGCTGATAAGGTTATGCAGGGCCGCGCCAACTCTCAGGCGATCAAAACCGCGCCTTCGGTGGATGAACTGAAGGGAATGGCTCAGGGAGCGTATAAAGAGGCGGAAGAAGCCGGTCTTCAGATCAGCGGCGATGCGTTCGCCCGCAAGGTTCAGGAAATAGCCCTGAAGGCCCAGAGAGAGGGGCTTGATCCGACCCTTCACCCTCAGGCGACGGCGGCTCTTAGGCGGCTTGGCGATACGATCGGCACCGAACCGACGCTTCAGGATCTTGACATTCTGAGGCGTGTTGTCGGATCGGCCGCCAATACATTCGACAACCCCGACAACGCCCGCATTGCATCCCAGATGCGGGATTCGCTTGACGATCTTCTCGAAGGGCTTCAGCCGAAGGACGTTCTTGCCGGCGATGCCCTGAAGGGGTCGATGGCGCTGAAGAAGGCCCGCGATCTATGGGGTCGCGCTCGCAAGACGGAAGTGATTGAACAGATGTTCGAGCGCGCCAAGACGAGCGCCCCGAACTTCTCCGGTTCCGGTTATGAGAACGCACTTCGCACCGAGTTCAGAGGTCTCGCCAAGAACCTCAAGAGGCTGAAGCAGTTTTCTCCGGCCGAGCGTCAGGCGATCATGAAGGTCGCGCGCGGCGGGCCGATCGAGAACGTGCTTCGCCAGCTTGGCAAGTTTGCCCCGACTGGGGTTGTCAGCACGGCACTTTCGGGCGGTCTTGGATTTGGTGTCGGCGGGGGGCTGGGGGCGGTTGCTCTTCCGACAGCAGGCGCGCTGGCGCGGCAGGCTGCGACCCAGATGACGGGGCGCAATGCCGAATTGGCTAGCGCCTTGGCTCGTCGCGGTCGTGACGGTCTTCCGGCCGCTCAAATGTCAGCAGAGGCAATGCGCCGTCTTTTGACCGGAGGTCAGGCAGCAGGCGTTGGCCTTGCGGCGGGAGTGCGGAAGGAACTGGCGCCGTAAGGCGGTCATACAGCCACGCCCAGAAGAACATGAAGAGTATTCCGGCTCCAAGGGCGTAATCATGCCAGCCGCCGGCGTACCAGAATTTAGCGAAAACCAGAGGAAGTCCGGTCGTTACAGCGATCAAGGACCACCACATCGGCGGTCTCACTGAGGCGCCCTTAGCGTCTCGGGGTCGATGCTCTGAGTCTGTACGGGTTTAGCGCTTTGCTTCCACGCCTTTGAGCCGGGGGCGAAGGCGTCAGGTTCATTGATGCGCTGTACGGCCTTCTGGTCCGCGAAATAGTTCCAGACGCGCTTCGTCAGCATCGACTGCGAAAAGCTCATGTCCCCGCGAATGAAGGGGATCGAGAAAATTATCGTCACCAGCAAGATCACGACAGACGCGCCCAAGGCGTGAGGCTGAGGTTTCATGGCTCGTAACATCTATATCGATCCCAAGGACCTGGATGCCCTGTCACGGGTGGCCTATGCCGAAGCGGCGACGATTAACGATCCGCGCAAGTATAGCTCTGTTGCCGATTCCATTGTCAACCGAACTGCGGCCGGAGGCTGGTTCGGCGGCGATGTGCAGAGCGTTATCAACAAACCGAAACAGTACACGCCCGTTAATCCATATGGTTCGTGGACCGGCCTCAACAAGGCCCCGGCGAATGTCGAAACGGACATGGCCCGCCATATGTCGGAGCGAGCGTTTGGCGCGCCGTCTACGGTCGGGGATGCTACCCATTACCTGAATCCTTCGGTTCCATCGACCGCCTTTGCCAAGAAAACCTGGGCCAAGGAATTTGGTTCATGGCCCTCGGTCGGGTTTGGCAAACTTGCTCATGTGTTTGGTGCCCCTGATACGCCGGGCGGCGTGCCGGAACATACAATTTCACTGTCACCCCAGATTCAGGCCGAAATGAGCGGCGTCTATGACGCGCCCGATATGGTCGGCGGCGGGGTGTTCGGTTCTCTTCCGTCCACAGACCCCAGCCTGTCCTACGGGCTGGAAGGTGCGCCGGTACAGACCCAGAGCATAGCCAGTAATCCCGCTGGGTCTCTCGGGGCTCCGGTCATGGGCGGTAGCCTTGCCGGATTTGGTCCGCAGACAAGCGCCTTCGACAGCCGCTATTCAAATCCCGGTTTCGATACTGTGGACACACGTCCTTCGGATGCGCCGCTGTCAACTCCGTTTGGAGCGCCTTCAGCGGCTCCCGATCCCTATGCGAGCGACATGGCGATGTCCGCTGCCCGGGCGGCGGGACAGATGGTCGGCGGCATGGCGCAGATGTCCGATCCTACTTATGGGCTCAGGGCTCAGGCCGAAAGACTTTCTACCCCAGGCTCGCCGGTTCCCGCCGGCCCTGTAAGCGCGCCGCAAGACCCCGGCTGGAAGTCAGTCAATACCGTTTCGGTGGCGGGGCTTTCTCCATCCCAGATCGGGGAAGCGCCGCAAGCTGCTCCAATGTCCGCGCTGGACAATCCGGTCCGGCAGAGGATCGACCAGGCGTTCGGCCAGTTTGCGCCGGGACCCGTGCAGGGTCCACAGGCTCTGGCGGCAACGCCCGCAACCGTCAATCGTATCGATCAGGCTTTCTCCCAGGTCCCGAGCGGTCCGGTTCAGACCGTCGATGCTCTACGTGCCCCGTCTTTGCCAAGTCCGATGAGCGCGGCTCTGACACCTTCGATGCCAAGCCCGATGTCGCCGGCACAGTCTTTCAACGCACTCTCACCCGAAGCCATGAACGCGCCTCCGGGGATGATGGGCGCGCTTGGGCCGATGGCGCCGGGGGCGATGTCACCGATGCAGTCACAGGCCTTCAGCCCGACACAGGTGGCGTCTGTTGCTCCGGTTTCCGCTCCGCAGGCTCTTGGCGCTCCAGCGATGCCGATGGCGCGGCCTCCAAGCATGATGGCAACTCCGGCGCCGGCCGTCACGGTCGCGGCTCCAGCGGGTTCCCTGAATCCGCAAACGCAGCAGGATGCGCAGCAGACCTCAGTCGCCCCGGCCATGAGCCCAACGGCTGGCATGACATCGGCCGGCGACTTCGCCCGCGCCAACGCCATGCAGATCGACGCGAAAAAGGCTGCCGTGAATTCGGCCGGCCCGGAAAAGGGCGGGCTGATGGATTCCATCGGCAAGGCTCTCGGCTTTGGCGGGAACAAGGGAATGGGCGGGACGAAGGGCGGCAGCTCGGGAGGCGGCGGATCGTCGTCTTCGGGTGGAGGCTCGTCCGGCTCCAAGGGCGGCTCTCCGTCTTCGCGTGGCGGCGGCACGGCCTCCAAGCGCGGCAAGTCCGGGCGCGGTTCAGGCAAGGGCGCCTGGTAACAACACTCCAAAAAATTCAGGAAGAAGGGCAACGGCGCGATGGCGAATCCGTATCTCTGGAGCACGACTGCATCGGAAAATGCCAGTGCTGACCCGGACATCAACTGGGCGGAATTTCAGACGGCTGGCTCGGTCAACAACTCAGCGCGCGCCATGATGGTGGCCCTGAAGCTTCTTGTGGAAGCACAGGGCGGCAAGGTGTCGTCCGGCGGCAGCTCCAATGCTTACACCCTGACAAGCGGATTGAGCCTTGCAAGTCTCGTGGACGGGGTGAGGCTTCATTTCGTCGCCAATCACTCGAACTCAGGCGCATCTACGATCAACGTCGATTCCCTCGGCGCGAAGAAGCTGCGCAAGGTCGATGGGGGCGGCGAAGTCGCACTGACCTCTGGGGATATTATCTCTGCCGGCCATTACATCATTGAGTACGATGCGAGCGCGGATTCTGCGGCGGGCGCGTTTATCCTGCTCAACCCTGTTCCGATCACGCCTGCCGATATTGGCGAAACACTCGCGGACGCCACCGGCAAGACCACTCCGGTTGACGGTGACAGCGTTCCACTGACCGATAGCGCGGCCTCGAACACTCTTAAAAAGGTGACGTGGGTCAATATCAAGGCAACCCTCAAGTCTTACTTTGACACCCTCTATTACAGTGTCGGCGGAACTGATGTTTCTCTAGCGGACGGCGGCACGGGCGCGTCTCTCGCAGACCCCGGCGCAGACCGGATCATGTTCTGGGACGATAGTGCCGGAGCGACCGCCTATCTCACGGCCTCGACCGGACTGGAAATCAGCGGCACATCCATAACCGTCCGTTCCGCGTCCGAGGCGCAGACCGGCATTGTTGAGCTTGCGACGACGGCGGAGGCCGAAACTGGAACCGATACCGCGCGTGCGGTGACGCCTGCCGGTGTCGCGGCCTATGTCGCGGCGAATGGCGGCGGAACGCCAACCTTGCTCGAGACCATCTCCACAGCCAGCGGCACATCGAAGGTCTTTGACAGCATTCCGGGCACATACAAATCACTGATGTTCGTTTTTGATAGCGTCGGCACATCGCTATCGACCAGCAACATTCGGATCGCCGCTTCGATAAACAACGGATCGGCATATGGCACGGCCGTCACCATCTACGATGCTACGGGGACCGGCGACAGCGTGAACGGGACCGTGGAGGTAGTTCTATATGCCGTAGAGGCGGCTAGTAAAAGTGTCAGGTCTGTTCTTACAAACGGAACGGTATCTTCCGGTTCGCAAACAAGCGGCTCCAAAGTCGAAGGGGGATCTGGCGTTATCGATGCCATCCAGTTTGATGTAGATGCCGGGGCGTTCGACGGCGGGTCGATCAGCCTGTACGGCATGCCCTGACATACCAGTCGTCGTATCGACTTAGTTCCGGCCATTTCCGCACGAACCCGAACCTGGAAAGAAGCTCGAATATCTGCTCCCGAAGTGCGGTGTAGTTATGCTCAACGGCAATGGCCTTTATCTGCCATCTGTTGAAGTCAATCGTCTTCAAGATGTCGAGTTCACTGCCTTCGGTATCGATTGAAAGGAAGGCGATAGAGCCTGATGGCGAAGCGGCCGAAAGAAGCGTGTCAGCAGTGATGGTGCTGACGGAAATCCGCCGAAACGCGGACATTCTCTGCGTTTCTCTTTTGTCACCGGGGTTCACGCTTGCAATGCGGGAAAGCTGCGGAACGTCGGACGCTATGAAATCCACCGTATCGCCGTCCTGCATGAAGACCGCGCTGTTAAAAACTGAGCAGGTGCGGTTCCTGGCTAGTGCCTCGGCATAGCGGGGCTGTGGCTCCGCTACGGCACCAGTCCAGCCGAAGCGGCTTTCAAGGAGATAGGTGTTGCTGTGGTGGATGCCGTCACCGGCTCCGATCTCCACAAATGTTGCGGGCTTGGTCCCGCACTCCCAGAGAGCCCAAATATCCTGCCGGTTCTGCGCGTAGGTTTGCCCCATATCAGCGGAAAACCGCTCAAAGGCAGCTTGGTCGTCTTTGGCCATCGGCAAATCCAATTGAAGTGTCGGGGAGTTAGAATCCGCGCAGGGCGGCGCCGGCACCTTTAGGCATTACCCCTGAACATACGTGACGGCCTCCCCGGCGGAGCAAGCCTGTCACAACCTATTTTCGATTCATACAACATTTTGGAGACGTGAATGAACCGCGCTGCGTTCTTCACCAGCGTCCGCGCGACTCTGTTCGGCGGAAGGCTGAAGCCCAGTCAGGTCGGCGGCATGGAACGCATTCTGAACGAATGCGAGGCCCAAAGCGTCACCGACAAGGGCCACGTAGCCTACATCCTAGCTACGGCATATCACGAGACCGCGTTCACGATGCAGCCGGTCACCGAATACGGCAGCGAGAAGTATCTGAAGGGCAAGAAATACTGGCCCTATGTCGGTCGTGGTTACGTCCAGCTCACATGGGATTTCAACTATCGGGACTGGGGCAAGCGCCTTGGCCTTGATCTTCTGAAGAACCCGGATCTCGCAAAAGACCCGAAGATCGCGGCCCGCATTCTGGTTCAGGGCATGATCCTTGGAACCTTCACGGGCAAGAAGCTAACCGACTATATCAACGGCCCGAAGCGCGATTTTGTGCGCGCGCGCCGCGTCATCAATGGCTCAGACAAGGCGGCGCTGATCGCGCGACACGCCGGGAACTTTCTGAAGGCCCTGTAATCCCTGCGCCGGGGCAAGGCGATTTTACCTACAATCTGGAGAAGTACCATGAACTTCGAGCAAGTGAAGGGCATTCTTGAGCGCGTGCTTACGATTGGCATTACGTGGGCCGTTGCCAAGGGCATCGTTCCCGAAGCGCTTCAGGGCGACCTCGTGACCTTCGGCCTTCTCGGCCTGTCGCTGGTGTGGGGCTACTGGGTCAACCGCCCGGCTGTTCTCGCCGCCGCTGCTGCAAAGACCGCCTGAGATGTGGGATTGGCTGGCGCGCGTCTTTCTGGGCGTTTTCCTCGACCGCTTGAGAAAGTGGCTTGACGAATACCTGGAATACCGCGCCGGCCGCGAACTCAAGGGCCGAGCCGATGCGCAGATCATTCGCGAGCATACTCCTCTTGACGATGGCGCTGTCGATAAGCGGCTGCGCGACGGTAAGGGTTAAGCACGCTGGCGAC
>LNFM01005534.1_pt1 | contig 21749 bp, 19 predicted proteins | sample 596031 | NCBI WGS metagenome assembly LNFM01 (sample SAMN04254537, study PRJNA301005) | activated carbon metagenome | isolation source: dual media filters at the Ann Arbor, Michigan drinking water treatment plant | place: USA: Ann Arbor
CAGGATTTGCCTTTCGCTTGCTGGGTAACGGGCGCAGTCATGGCGATCTTTTCGCTGGATTGCTGGGTAACCGGAGCGGTCATCGCTACCTTTGCAGACGATAAATTGTTGCCGAAAATATAATCCGCAATAATACCGAAACCGCGCTGAATTGCTTTGTCGCGTTCCCCTTCGACCGATGCTTCTGCGACAATTGTCGGACCGTATTCACGGATCTCGAAATTCCCGCTCTTACTTTCCACCGAATAATCAGGCGTTTCAACATTACTTGCCATAGCACTCCAAGTGACCGCGCCTAAACCCGCTAGCCCTGCAGCGGCCAGAAATATCCATCGCTTGCGCATTATGTCGTACTTTCAAGAAACGGAAGCGGCGCCGATCATTATGCCGCAACGCGATAAGGCCACAACAAAAGATAAAATCGCCCGCTATTCGATCTTGAGTTTAGCGCTTAATGGATCTCAACGGGCCAACAAACAACAGATTATTGCGTTCTGGCGGCGGAAAAGCCGATCCGGACGCCGCGTAGCCGGTGTCTGCCGGCTTATAGTTGCTCCACAAAAACGTCTACAAAGCTCCAGTTATAATCGTATAGGGGACATTAGGAAATTGGCCTACATCTGGGCATTCGGTCGTGCCTGGGCGATAGATATTCTGTCCTTATTCAGCCGAATACCAGGCAAACTTATACCGCTCGAAAGTGACCGTAAATGACGGAAAAAATGATCCGCAAAGGATTTATAATTGCTGGCCTGAGTAACATTTTGGGTGTGATCATATGCTCCAAAGCTTTCACCAACGATGTGATGCTGGCAACCCAACCAGATGTGATGGGCTATTTTGGGCTAATCTCGATCATCTTGTGGGGCTTGGCTTATATCTCCGTTTGCAAAAGTTATAATCAGGTGCGGTGGCTTGTGGGTGCTTTCGCTATCGAGAAGCTGGTTTATGTAATTGCTTGGCTGGCTTTCATAACATCGCATTCGTTGAGTGAGATCTATGAACTCGATGTTCTGGCGGGAGTATTCTATACGATTTATGGAGCCAATGACTTCATTTTTATGCTGTTCTTCAGCTTTATATTTCTGAAGCGGGGTCAGGTGCCGTCCAAAACCAACAGATAGTTGGCACTGAGGTTCTTTGGGGTGACGAAAATGTAGCATGCAGTCAAAAAATTTTGGCTGGTCGGAACCAAGTTCCAGTCGGATCACTTCTCAAAATGGAGGTGCGACCATGCCGATCGTAATTAACAGTTTAGAATACCAACTTCCGGCCGATCCGCGAGTCAGTCTGCTCGATTTCATTCGTGACCATACTGGACTTCCCGGAACCAAGAAGGGTTGTGACCACGGTCAATGCGGTGCCTGCACGGTGATTCTGGACGGCGTGCGTATCAACAGCTGCCTAACTCTCGCAGTCATGCACGATAATTGCGACGTCATTACTATTGAAGGCATCGGCAGCGCCGAACAGCCGTCTGCATTGCAACAGGCGTTCGTCAAGCATGACGGTTTTCAGTGCGGATACTGCACACCCGGGCAGATCTGTTCGGCTACCGCGATGCTAGCTGAAATTGCCGAAGGATGGCCAAGCGACGCAACGCAAGACATTGGCACCCGGCCATCACTTTCCGACGAGGAAATTAGAGAACGGATGAGCGGAAATCTTTGCCGCTGTGGAGCCTATCCAAATATCGTGGCGGCCATTCGCGAAGTTGCGGACGCTGGCCAATGAAAAACTTCGAATATGCGGGCGCTGACACTGTTGAACGAGCAACAATGCTTTGCGCAGAAAACGGCACGAAGGCTATTGCCGGCGGCACGAACCTTATCGACCTGATGAAATTGCAGGTGGAAACACCAGCGCGCCTTGTCGACCTCAATTCTATCGATGATCGCAGGATTGAGGAAGAGGAGGGAGGCCTGCGGATCGGAGCATTGGCATCGAACACGGCGGTTGCGGTCGACCAGCGGATCCGGTCGGATTATCCGGTGCTGGCAAAAGCGATCCTTGCCGGTGCGACGCAGCAATTGCGCAACAAGGCAAGTGTCGGCGGCAATCTTGGCCAGCGGACGCGCTGCTTCTATTTCACCAATATCGACCAGCCTTGCAACAAGCGCGATCCGGGCTCTGGCTGCGGTGCGTTAACGGGCGTGGCGCGAATTCACGCAATTCTTGGCGCAAGCCGTCATTGCATTGCGACCTATCCCGGCGATATGGCGGTGGCGATGGCCGCGCTCGATGCTCAGGTCGAATTATCTGGCCTCGCTAACAAGAGCCGAATGGTTGCAGTGCGCGATTTTCATCGCTGCCCAGGCTACACGCCAGAGCTGGATAACATATTGGAGCCGGGCGAACTTGTCGTTGCTGTCCATCTTCCTGCGCCGGTTGGCGGCACACAATTATATCGCAAGGTGCGCGAACGCTCGTCATATGCCTTCGCGCTGTGTTCGGTCGCAGCGATCGTCGATGTCAAACGCGGCAAGATAGCGCGAGCGGATCTGGCGTTCGGCAGCATCGCGCCTAAGCCTTGGGTGGACCAACGCCTGACTCAGCTGCTGGTAGGAGAAAAGCCGAATATGGCGCTGTTTGAAAAGGCGGCTGACATCCTCGTCGACGGCGCGCGCGGCGTAGGCGATAATGATTACAAGATACCACTCGTGCGCCGGACTTTGATCGCGACGTTGTGCGAAGCGACGGAGATTTAGGCATGACCGCCCATATGAAGCATGACCAGCCCGACGAGCGCAATGTGCTCGATCATATGGCGCAAGGTATCATTGGCAAATCGCTCGACCGGCCGGAAGGTTTGCTCAAGGTCAGCGGCACTGCCACTTATGCCGCCGAATATGTCATCGATGGCTGCCTTGAGGGCGTCATCGTTACATCGACCTGTGCGCGCGGCAAGGTGACAAGCATCGATAAGCAATCGGTGATGTCAATGCCGGGCGTCGTTGACGTAATCAACGAACCGCGAATGATTGCGCGGCCCGCACAAGGCACCGCCAACGAAGCGCCCGAACATAAGGTTGGTGAGATTCATTACTGGGGTCAGCCGGTAGCGCTCGTCGTTGCCGAGACAATTGAACAGGCGCGTGATGCCGCAAAAAATCTGGTTATCGAATATGCACCAGCGCTAGCCGAATTCAATCCGGAAGACGTCGTACCCGAACCGCAACCCGATGGAACGAACGAGGGTGACCTCAATCAAGCGATGGAAGGTGCCGATCAATGCGTTGACCTGACATTCACGACGGAGGGCCATGCCAGCGCCGCGATGGAACCGCATGCCGCAATCGCGCAGTGGGACGGCAAGATGCTGACCGTCCACGCATCCCTGCAGATGCTCAATTACAATATCGCCGAGCTGGCCGACGCTTTGAAACTGAAGCAATCGCAGATCAGGCTGATCTCTCGCTATGTCGGCGGCGGCTTTGGCTCGAAACTGGGCATAAGCGAGGAAGTCGTTGCTGCGTCCGTTGCGGCAATGGTGCTCGACCGGCCGGTCCGCGTGGTCATGTCGCGCCAACAGGTATTCCAGACGATCATGCGTCGCTCCGAAACGCGGCAACGTGTGCGGCTGTCGGCTAAAGCGGATGGCACCTTTACCGGCATCGGGCATGAGGCAGTCGTTTCGAACCTGCCCGGCGAGGAATTCGCCGAACCCGTCACGCAGTCGACCGATTTCCTGTACGCTGGCGATAACCGGATCATGCAAATAGCGGTGGCGCGAATTCACCGGATGACAGCCGGCTCGGTGCGCGCGCCTGGCGAAGCGGTCGGTATGCCAGCGCTTGAGGCTGCGATTGACGAGCTAGCTGAAAAGCTGGGGATCGATCCGATCGAGCTGCGTTTACGCAATCTGCCCGACAAGCATCCTGTCGAGGGCACACCCTATTCCTCCCGCAAGCTGGCCGAGTGCCTTACGCAAGGCGCTAAATCCTTTGGCTGGAAAAAGGGTAAGCGAACACCGAGAAGCCGCCGTGAAGGTGAATGGTGGATCGGAACCGGCGTTGCCAGCGCGGCGCGTGTCCATAATGTAGGCGAGGCAAAGGCGCGGGTGACGCTGCGCGACGATGGCACCGCATTGGTCGAAACTGACATGACCGATATCGGAACGGGCACTTACGCGATCCTTGGCCAGATTGCGGGCGAAATGCTCGGGCTGAATCCAGATGCGGTCGACGTCCAACTCGGCGATACCAAGCATCCTCGCGGCCCCGGTTCAGGCGGCAGCTGGGGCGCAGCGTCAATCGGGTCTGCGGTGTTCCTGGCCTGTGAAGCCATTCGTAAGGAGCTGGCCGGGCGCGCAAAAGTCAAAGCCGAAAAACTGACTTTGAAAGACGGTCAGATTGGCACGGGCAAATCCTCGTTGCCACTCACCGAACTGATAGGCGGCAAGTCGATTTCGGTGATTGGCCATTATGAACCTGGCGCCGTCGAAAAGAACTTTGTGGCATCGGGCTACGGCGCGTTCTTCGCCGAGGTCGCCGTCAACCACTGGACCGGCGAAACCCGGGTTCGCCGCATGACCGGTGCCTTCGGCTTTGGCCGCGTGCTCAACGCAAAGACGGCACGGTCGCAATGTATCGGCGGAATGGTCTGGTGCATCGGCAGCGCTTTGACAGAGGCACTCCATTTCGATCCCAATGACGGACACCTCGTCAATTGCGACCTCGCCGAATATCATGTGCCCGTGCACCGTGACATCCCTGACCTCGACGTGATCATGGTCGAGGAGCGTGATCCCGTCGCAAGCCTGATTCAAGCAAAAGGAATTGGTGAGCTGGGCATGTGCGGTGGAGCGGGGGCAATTGCCAACGCCATTTACAATGCCTGCGGGGCCCGAATGCACGCGTTCCCGATGACACCCGACAAAGTGCTTTCGGCGATGCCTGACTGATGACAAAAACTATCGAACATCTGGCTGAGAATTTCTGGAACATCCGAGGCGATTTCAAAATCGCGCATGTCATAAATATTGGCACGCACATGTCGTTGGTTCGCAAACCAGACGGCAGGTTCATTCTGATCGACGCCTACGAACCAGATGAGCCGGATCGTACTGAGCTTATGGTTCTGACGGACAATGGTTCGCTCATAGACGCCGTGCTCAATGTCCACCCCTTTCATACGGTGCATTGCAAGTTTGTTCACGAAACGCTCCCGCATGCGCGCCTCATCGGCACGCGCCGTCATCATGAGCAAAAGCCAGAACTTGATTGGGACCCCGCACTAATAGAAGACGTTGCCACGCAGCAACAATTTGCCGATCTATTCGATTTTTCGATTCCTGCGGGACTCGAATTCATACCCGAGGACCAGTCGGTTCACGCCAGTTCAGTTCTCGTCCGCCACCGTCAAAGCGGCATTGTTCATGTCGACGATACGCTTATGTACCTCAATGCACCGTCGTTGCTTAAACTGGTCGTGCCTCAGCCGAAGCTGCGTTTCCATCCAAAATTGGCAGAAGCATTGCAAAAGCGCGTGGGCGCCGCGGACGAATTCATCAGTTGGGCGAAAAATCTTGCCCGCGACTGGGCCGACACTCGCATCGTCTGCGCCGCGCACAACGGTATTGCGCATCTGACCGATCAGACATTCAGTCAAGCAATCGACGACGCGCTTGAGCAGGCATCCGATACCCTGCAAAACCATCGTAATTCTTTATCCTGACTGCGGTAAACTCCGCGCAACGCCTGTTATAAAAAAAGGCCCTATAATGACCGACAAGACGATCCAGACCATAAATCCGTTGACCGAAAAAGTCCTCGAGACTTATTCATACATGACTGATGCTGAAGCGTTGGGAGTGGTTCAGAAAAGCCACGATGCATTTCTGCAATGGCGACTGAAAAGCCTGGTTGAACGCGCGAGTGTGATTTCGTCGATCGGAGCCGAATTGCGCAAATCAAAGGACGAGTTCGCTCAATTGATGACGAACGAGGTCGGAAAATTACTTCGCGATTCCCTATCGGAAATTGAATTATGTGCCGCCATCTGTGATTATACAGCAAAAAATGGCCCCACTTTTCTGGCTGACGAAAAGCGCGAACTGCCTCGAGGTAGGGGATTGGTTACATATGGCCCGCTTGGAGTTATTTATGGCATTCAGCCGTGGAATTTCCCCTGCTATCAGGCTGTGCGCTATTCCATTTCCAGCCTCATGGCTGGTAATGGCGTGCTTTTGAAGCATTCGGTAAACTGCACTGGCAGCGGACTAATGCTGCGCGATATTTTCGAGCGCGCGGGCCTACCGAAAGATCTGTTCGGCGTACTGTTGATAACCCACGACCAATCTGACGCTATCATCAAACACAGATTGGTTCGCGGTGTAACGTTGACCGGCAGCGACAAAGCTGGTCGCTCGGTGGCGCAGAAAGCTGCGTCTGTTTCTAAGAAGACCGTGCTCGAGCTCGGGTCGAACGATGCTTATATGGTGTTTGACGACGCCGACCTCGATCTCGCGGTAAAAGCGTGTGTGCAAGGCCGATTGTTCAATAATGGCCAAACCTGCGTCGGTGCAAAGCGGTTCATCGTTACAGAAAAGAACTACGACGAATTCGTCCAAGGATACACGAAAGCGTTTGGTACGATTGCCATGGGTGATCCGAACGATACCGATACGCAATTGGGTCCATTGGTATCGTGCCGTCAGCGCGATCAAGTGCACGCTCAAGTAGAGGAAAGCGTGGCCAAAGGCGCAAAAATTTTGGTTGGCGGAACAATACCTGATCTGACTGGGTGGTTTTATCCGGCGACTGCGTTGGTGGACGTCGCGCCGGGCCAGCCTGCCTATGATGACGAGATTTTCGGTCCCGTCGCAGCCATCATTAAGGCCAGGGACGATGAGGACGCGATGCGCATTGCCAATGACAGCCGCTATGGCTTGGGCGGCGGCATCTTCAGCAAGGACGTCGAACGAGCCGTAAAGATGGCCGCGACATATTTCGATACAGGCATGGTCAATATCAACAAGTTCTCCATCGCATCTCCCGATATGCCTTTCGGCGGGGTGAAGGATTCGGGATATGGTCGCGAGCATGGTGACGTCGGGCTCAAGGAGTTCGTAAACGTCAAATCGATCACGATCGCCGACTGAAGTGAACGAAACGCTTCGATGCGATGTCGCAGTGATTGGTGCGGGAACCGCGGGGCTGGCCGCTGAGCGCGCAGCGCGTTCAAACGGTGCGAGCACATTGTTGATCGACCCCAATTTCAACGGAACGACATGTGCGACCGTCGGCTGCATGCCTTCGAAATTATTGATTGCGGCGTCGCATGCCGCGCACGCGGCAGTGTCATCAAGACAATTCGGAATAGAGGTGCGTGACGTTCGGATTGACGGCAAGGCCGTAATGCAACGCGTCCGCACCGAACGCGATCGGTTCGTAAGGCTGACCCAAGAGAGTTTTGATGAGATCCCCGATGGCGTTCGGCTAATCGGCCTCGCGAAGTTCGTGGATGCAGGAACGCTGAGGCTTGATAATGGTCGCATGATCGAGGCTGGCAGTATCGTGATTGCGTCAGGTTCATCGCCGTCCGTGCCCGAGGCGTTTGCCAAGCTGGGCAATCGCATTCTGACGAATGAGACGATCTTCGATCTTGAAGACCTGCCCAACAGCCTTGCTGTTATCGGCTCGGGCTCCATCGGCCTGGAATTGGCGCAAGCCTTGGCTAGACTGGGGGTTGAAGTAACGCTGTTCGATAACGGCAACAGGTTGGGTGGGGTGCGCTGTGACAAGGTCCACGCGGCTCTCAAGGCAGCCATCGAAGACGATCTTTACCTGGTTTTGAATGTTGAACTCAAGCCAAGCACGGCGGATGATGGCATCCGGATTGAGTGGAGCGGTGATTCATCGGGCGATGCCACCTTCGATTATGCACTGGTTGCGACGGGGCGTCCCCCTAATCTTGATAGCCTGAACCTGGCCGCAACCGGGATTGTGCTGGATGATAACGGCGTTCCCGAACATGACCGTGAGACCATGCGATGCGGAGATAGTCCAATCTTCCTTGCAGGCGATGCCGGACATGACTTGCCACTTCTTCACGAGGCTTCGCACGATGGTGCTATAGCCGGCCGCAATGCCGTGTCCTTCCCCGCCTCGATCAAGGCTGATCGTTTCACCGCGTTCAGCATAGTCTTTACGAGTCCCCCGGTTGCACGGATTGGAAAGTCCGAGGATGACGGGGTCATAACCGGCACTGCAGAATTCACAGACCAGGGACGCGCGCGCGTGGAAGGTGTAAACCAGGGCGTCCTGACACTCTATGCCGCCGCGCCAGATGGCCGGCTGATTGGAGCTGACCTGTTCACGCCAGCCAGCGAACATCTGGCGCATATCATTGCATGGGCTGTCCAAAACGGACACACTGCAACTCAGCTTCTGGGAATGCCGTTCTATCACCCGACGATAGAAGAAGGGCTGAAGTCCGCCTTGCGTACGATCTGTGGCGCAACGCCACTTGCCCTGCCGACAGACCAAGACCGCGGGGCACCTTCAGGCGCGTAATTAAATCACTTTATCGTTTGGTTCTAGCGCCTGATTCTTCCCCGTTCCGATTTAAACATTGCAGTGTTTTGTAAAATGGGCTTATATTTAGGTCACTGCATGCCTCCCACTCGCGGCCCGCAACAGGGGTATCTATGCGTAAGAGTGGAGTGTTCACTGGTGGGATGTTTGCACTGGTGCTTTGGCCGTGCGCCTCAATTCTCGGCCTTTAACAGGAGAGAGACATGAACAAGCTGTTTGCATTTTGCATTGCCACCGTCGTCGTCGTCAGTTCAGGGGCTGCGCAGGCACAAAGCCTGACTTTTCAGTCGGTGGAAAAGACCAGCGATGTCGTTGGTGGCGCACGAACCGATGGCACGACCTTTGGTGGACAAGCAACGACTGGAACTGTTGAAACGGTCTGGGCCGATGGCAAGAAATCGAGTGGAACTTATAAATGCATGGGCGTGTCCATGCCGCCAAATGACTCCATTTATAATTTTCGCACCGTGTGTAACACTGATGGCGCCGAAGGTGCTAGCTCAACCATTTGGGGATGCACTTCTCCAAGCAAGGAAACGAAAGAGACCCATTGCACCGGTTGGGCTTTTGGCAAATCCGGAATCTACGCGGGTCGCAGGGGAACGATGACCTTCCGCGGAACAGAAGGGAAGGGCGTCGGCACCGGGCTTTGGGGCAAATAGTCGCCGGTTTGAATGAAGCATATTCCGGGGATCTTTATGGGATCTCCGGAATATCAGGTGTCCCGCAATGACTACGGCGTAAATCTCGGCGGTTCGGTGTGAGCAAGATCTGTAAATGCCCTTACAGTGTGGAATTTGTTCCGAGACTCAACTACTGTACTATCTGGATCGGTTAATCCCCGCCTCCACATCGTTTCTCCAAACCAAACCCCTTGAAACCATTCCCGCCTTACGCCATCACGCACCCGAATGGAGTGAGGCTAATTGGGATTGTTTGATCGCTTCAAACGGCGCAAGGCGCTTCCGCTTCCGCCCGCGTCGGTTCCAGCAGAGCCGTGGCCGCCGGAACCCGTTGCCGCATTTCCTGATTATTACCAATTCGAACCCGAGCCGCAGGCCGAGCAACCGGCGTGGATGAAATATCCGGTGACGCCGCCTAAGGGTCATATCATTGTTTTTGCTAATGAAAAAGGTGGGGTGGGCAAATCGACCTCGGCCTTCCACACCTGTATTTCCCTCTGTAATGCAGGTGAGCGAGTATCCGCGCTTGATGTGGATTTACGCCAATTGACGCTTCACCGTGCATTGTGGGCGCGGCAAGAGAGCGAGCGCGAATATAATGTAAAACTCGCTGGCCCGGACCAGATCATGCTCGTTCAGCAAAACGAGAATGAGCTTGAAGAAAAACTTCGTATGGCTCGGATCCACAGTAGCTTCATCATTATCGATGTCGGCGGGCATGACTCGCCGATCGCGCGCAAAGCGATATTCATGGCGGACACAATCGTCACGCCGGTGAACGACAGCTTCATTGATCTCGATATGCTGGGGCGAATCGATCCGCGTACCGGGGAGCTTAAAACGCTTGGTAATTTCGCCCGGCTGGTCGAGCATCTGAAAGAGCCGGGTATGTTCTTGCAGCCCAAAGCACTGGATTGGGTAGTGATGCAGAACCGGTCGCGCAATTTTGCCACAAAGAATGAAAAGAAAGTGATGGAAGCGCTTGAAAAAATTGCGCCCATCGCCGGTTTTCGTCTCGTTCCCGGTTTGCGCGAACGTGTCACCTACCGCGAACTGTTTCCGATGGGGCTGACGCTGTTCGACCTTGATGCCATTCCGGAATTGGGCCGGTTGCAGCCGAAGGCGAGAGACGAAATCTGGGCCATGCTGCGTGCGCTTAATTTGCCCAGCGCCGCGCTTAACCGCGCGATTGCGATTCCGGATGAAACGGCATCGGTTGCCGAGAAGTAGGAACAAAATGAGGAGGACAACATGAGTACAGCAATTGTTATTTCCTTGCTCGCGGTTGTGATTAGCCTTGGCGCGGCATTCGCGAGTTCGCAGACCCGCAAACGTAAGCAAGCCGACAAGAGCAAGAATGGTGGCGGCGGAAGCGCCGCAGCCGATTCGAGCTCCGATTGCGGCCCGGGCGATGGCGGGGGGTGCGATGGCGGCGGGGGTGGTGGCGATTGAGCGCGGCAAAGATAATTGCGATTATTGTATTGCTGTCTTTGGGCTTTCACCTGTTGCTGTACGGATATTTGAGACGCCGCATTGCTGCGGCGAGGCGTGAAAAGGACAACGAAGCATGAATGAAAATGCTACCGCCACTGTCGAAAGCTCCGATGGCACCTATGCGCAGGCCATCAAGGCACGCATGCACGATTGGGCAGCGGGTGAACCGGTTGAAGTCGGCGGCACCGATAATGGCCCGACGCCATATGAGCTATTGCTGTCCGCATTGGGCGCCTGCACCTCGATAACGCTTGAAATGTACGCCGCGCGCAAGGGTTGGCCATTGGACAAGGTTCACGTAACTCTCGAACATTCAAAAGAAGAACGCGCTGGCGAGAATGACGGCAAGCCGGTTGATATGATCGACCGTAACGTGCGGCTCGAAGGCGCGCTCGATGACGACCAACGGGCAAAGCTGATCGAAATTGCGGAGAAATGTCCTGTCCACCGGACGCTGACCAACCAGATAAATATCAACACATTATTGGGGTGATGCAGCCCGGCACATTGGGTTGATTTGCCTTATAGGCGGGCTTATAGCGGAGCCTTGGTAATAAGCGGTCCTTCGGGGCCGCTTTTTGCCTTTTGGCGAAACAGAAAGGAATTCCCATGTCGATCACCCCTTTGATGCCCGTCTATCCGCGTTGCGGGTTCCGGCCGGTGCGAGGCGAGGGTGCTTGGCTGATTTCCGAAGACGGCAGCCGTGCGCTCGATTTTGCGGCGGGAATCGCGGTGAACCTGCTTGGCCACGGCCACCCGCATCTGACCAAAGCGATCCAGGACCAAGCGGCGACCTTGATGCACGTATCGAACCTGTATGGCAGCCCGCAAGGTGAGGCCTTTGCTCAGCGATTGGTCGATACCACCTTTGCCGACACTGTGTTCTTCACGAATTCGGGTGCTGAGGCGGTCGAGTGCGCGATCAAGACGGCGCGCGCCTATCATCAGTCGCAGGGATCACAACGCTTCGAGATCATCACCTTCAAAAACGCGTTCCACGGCCGGACGATGGCGACGATTTCGGCGAGCAATCAGGAAAAAATGCACAAGGGCTTTGCGCCATTGTTACCGGGTTTCGCATATGTCGACTTTGACGATTTGGAGGGCGCAAAGGCGGCTGTTGGGCCGAACACCGCTGCGTTTCTTGTAGAGCCGATCCAGGGCGAAGGCGGCGTTCGTCCGGCGTCCGATGAATTCATGAAGGGTCTGCGCGCGCTAGCTGACGAACATGGCATATTGCTGATACTCGACGAAGTGCAGTGCGGTGTGGCGCGTTCGGGCACACTCTATGCCTATGAGCAATATGGCGTCGAGCCCGACATCATGGCGACCGCTAAGGGCCTTGGTGGAGGTTTTCCGGTCGGCGCATGTCTTGCCACCGAAGAAGCCGCGCGCGGTATGGTCGTGGGCACGCATGGCTCTACTTATGGTGGAAACCCCTTCGCGATGGCGGCCTGTCAGGCGGTTTGGGACGTCGTCGCCAATGACGAATTTTTGGCGCAGGTGCGTGCAACCGGTGACAAACTTCGCGGCGCGTTAGAGCAATTCATTGGCAATTACCCCGATCTGTTTACCGGCGTGCGCGGCAAGGGGCTGATGCTTGGCGTGATGATGACGCATGAGACGCGGGCGTTTGTGGCGCATCTGCGCGACAATCACGGCCTGCTGTTGGTAGCGGCTGGTGACAATACCTTCCGCGTGTTGCCGCCCCTCAATATCGACGACAGCCACATCGCCACGTTCATGGAAAAATTATCGGCAGGCGCGGCGAGTTACCAGATGCCGCAGGCGGCATGATACGGCATTTCCTCAACCTGTCCGATGCGGGCGGGGATGCGATTGCTGCGATGCTTGCCAATGCGATGGACCGCAAGGCCGCGCGCGCCGGATGGCCAAAGGGCAAGGTTGACGCCGATGCCCCGCTAGCTGGCCATACGCTGGGTATGATCTTCGAGAAAAACTCGACCCGAACGCGCACATCGTTCGAAATGGCTATCAAGCAGCTTGGCGGTGACAGCATGTTCATGGCCGCCGGGCAGATGCAGCTTGGGCGCGGCGAAAGCGTTGCTGATACGGCACGCGTATTGTCGCGCTATGTCGATGCAATCCTGATCCGCACTGATGATCATGCCAAGGTTGAGGAACTTGCGGCCTATGCCAGCGTGCCGGTTGTCAATGGGCTGACCGACCTGTCTCATCCGTGCCAAATCGTCGCAGACCTTCTCACTATTGTCGAGCAGGGCAAGCCGCTGCCCGGGCTTGAAGTTGCGTGGCTTGGCGATGGCAATAATGTGCTCAATTCGGTTGTCGAGGCAGCGGGTATTTTCAAATTCAACGTCCGGATCGCGGTGCCGCACGGCTATGAAAGTGATAGCGCGTTCATCGATGCGGCAAATGCCTCTGGCGCGCAGATAACGCTGACCCGCGATGCATCTGAAGCCGTTGCCGGGGCCGACATCATCGTCACCGATACATGGGTATCGATGGGCCAGGAACATGCGCATAACAAGATGGCGGCGATGATGCCCTATCAGGTTAACGAGCGCCTGATGGCGACTGCAAAGCCCGATGCGAAATTCCTGCATTGCCTGCCTGCACACCGCGGCGAAGAAGTAACCGACGGCGTCATCGACGGCCCCCAGTCTCTGATCTGGGACGAGGCAGAGAACCGGCTGCACGCGCAAAAATCTATTCTTTTATGGTGTTTCGGAAAGCTTTAATGGCGTCGCAGCCCCATACTTTCGGCGACCAGCCATTGCGCTTTTCGCTGCCGGACCGTCATGCACGTGGGCGGCTGGTTCGTCTTGATAAGGTGCTCAGCGATATATTGTCGGCGCATGCCTACCCGCCATTGATTGAACGCACGCTAGCCGAAGCGTTGGTCCTAACCGCGTTACTCGGCGCATCGCTCAAGCAGGCGGATGGTCAGCTGACCATGCAGGCACAGACCAAGGGCGCGGTGAGGCTTCTCGTTTGTGATTACAAGGATGGCGCGCTGCGCGGCTATGTCCAGTTTGACGCGGCTGCGGTCGCGGCGTTGCCATCGGATTCCACGCTGTTCGGGCTGTTCGGTGCTGGTTACCTTGCGATAACTTTCGACCGCGCTTTGCCGGTCGGTGAAGGCGGAGGGCGTTATCAGGGCATCGTCCCGCTGGAAGGCGCATCGCTGTCCGACGCCGCAGAGCATTATTTTGTCCAGTCGGAACAGATACCGACGACGATTAGGGTGGGTGTCGCGCACAAGGACGGCCGCTGTGTTGCTGGCGGTTTGCTCGTTCAGCATTTGCCCGAAGGCGAAGAGGGCCGCGAGCGGCTGCATGTCCGGCTCGACCATCCCGAATGGGAACATGTTTCGATTTTGTCAGGCACGACCGGTGCAGATGAATTATGCGATCCGGCTTTGCCGTTGGAAGAGATTGTCTGGCGGCTGTTCCATGAGGAAGACAAGGTACTGGTCGAAAGCGGATCGCCGCTGACCAAAGGTTGTCGCTGCGACATCGCGCATATTCGCGATGTTATCGCGAAATTTCCTGCCGAAGATCGCGCCGATATGGCCGATGACGATGGCGACATTGTTGTCGATTGCGAATTCTGTTCGCGCAGGTTTCCGGTGAGTTTGGCGAGCTTTAAAAATTAGCTTTTGAGCGTGAATGGGCATTTGTCGCAAAATGCCAGTCATTCATCGTTCATATACCACATTCTATCGTGCTATTTGTAAGATTTGGTGCTAATGCCGATATAACAAAAAGGTCGCTTCGCTGAAACTGACGAAGGTTTACGGACAGAAGCTTATGAAGATGAATCTCTCCCAATGGGGCGTTGGTGCTCTTATTTGCTTGTCCGCAGGCAGCGGCGCTTTTGCTTTTACGCAAGGCGGCGATCTGTCTCTGCTCGATTCGCTTGAGCGCGGCATGTGGCAGTTGCGGGGCGTCGGCAGCGGTGCAGCCAGCGCGACGTCAACGCCGATCTGTCTGGGCGACCACACGCGACTGGTGCAGATCCAGCATGGCAATACGTCTTGCGAACATTATGTTGTCCGCTCCACTCCGAATTCGGTTACCGTTAGCTATAGTTGCAACGGACAAGGACAGGGATTGACCACGATCCGCAAGGAATCGAATCGGCTGATTCACATCCAGTCGCAGGGCATCCGCAACAATTCGCCTTTTTCATTCTCGGTAGAAGGCCGCAAAACCGGGGGCTGCTGAACCGCGGTGCAATTTCTGACGTTAGCGTTAAGCAGATATTTACCATTTTCCGGCTAATTAAAGGGAGTGTCTTTTAGGAGACACTTTCCTCCCTAGCAGGCTTGATAGCCTATTACTGGGCCGCTCGCTAAAAGCAGAGCGGCCCTTTTTTTGCTAGAATGCGGCGATGCCGGTGATGGCACGACCCAGAATGAGCGCATGAACGTCATGCGCGCCTTCATAGGTGTTGACCGTTTCGAGGTTCACCATGTGGCGCATTACCTGATATTCATCCGAAATCCCGTTGCCGCCATGCATGTCGCGTGCCGCGCGCGCGACATCGAGCGCTTTACCGACGTTGTTGCGTTTGACGATCGAGATCATGTCGGGCGAAAACTTGCCTTTGTCCATCAATCGGCCAACACGGAGCGAAGCCTGAAGCCCAAGCGCGATGTCGGTCATCATGTCGGCGAGCTTTTTCTGGTACAACTGGTTGGCGGCGAGCGGTTTGCCGAACTGGTGCCTGTCGAGACCATATTGTCGCGCGGCGTGCATGCAGAATTCGGCTGCGCCCAACGCCCCCCAACTGATGCCGTACCGCGCACGATTGAGGCAACTGAATGGACCTTTTAAGCCCTGCACGTCGGGCAGCAACGCGTCTTCGCCGACTTCGACATTGTCCATGACGATCATGCCAGTTGTGGAGGCGCGGAGCGAAAGCTTACCCTCAATCTTGGGCGCGGACAGGCCCTTCATGCCCTTTTCGAGGACAAAGCCCTTGATGCCGCCGCCATGCGCTTCGCTCTTGGCCCAAACGACAAACACATCGGCAAACGGTGCGTTTGAGATCCATGTCTTGCTGCCGTTCAGCACATAGCCGCCATCGACTTTCTTGGCAAAGGTCCGCATGCCTGCAGGGTCGGAACCCGCATCGGGCTCGGTGAGGCCGAAACAGCCGATGAGCGTGCCTGCCGCAAGACCGGGCAAATATTTACGGCGCTGTTCTTCCGAACCGAAAGCATGGATGGGATACATGACGAGGCTTGATTGCACCGATGCCATGGAGCGATATCCTGAATCGACACGCTCGATTTCCCGCGCGATTAGGCCATAAGCAACATAGGTCGCACCTACGCCGCCATATTCTTCAGGGATAGTTGCGCCGAGCAATCCCATTTCCCCCATCAGTGGAAACAGTTCAGGCGCGTCCGTCTCATGACGATACGATTCAATGACGCGCGGCTGCAATTCACTTTGTGCAAAGGCATGCGCCGTGTCGCGGATCATCCGCTCGTCTTCGGTAAGCTGGTCTTCCAGACGGAAAGGGTCGGACCAATCAAAAGCTGCCATTTCGGCCATAAATATCTCCAATGTTACGTGGTCGCTAAACTTTTTGTGCGGAACGGGCAAGCTGGCAAAATGTCTGTAACCCGTCTAACCGGCAGGCAATCAAATAGGAGACGGGTGTGACGCTGGCGACTGAAGTAGAGAGGATTCTGGCAAGATTCGGAGCAGGGGCTGCGGGTGACTTGGCCGTCTATTCTCCGATTGACGGCAATCTTATTGGGTCGGTGCCAACGGGGTCGCTATTGGATATCGACAAAGCATGCGCGAAGGCGAACGAAGCCTTCCACAACTGGCGGATAGTCCCGGCACCCCGGCGTGGCGAACTTGTGCGCATGTTTGGCAATGCGTTGCGCGAACATAAGGCCGAACTTGCCCACCTTGTCACTATCGAATGCGGCAAGCCCGTGTCCGAAGGCTTAGGCGAAGTGCAGGAGATGATCGACATTTGCGATTTCGCGGTCGGGCTGTCACGGCAATTGCATGGGCTGACCATCGCCAGCGAACGCCCCGGGCACCGGATGATGGAGCAATGGCACCCGCTGGGGCCGACATTGGTAATTTCGGCGTTTAATTTTCCGGTCGCGGTTTGGGCGTGGAACGCAGCTTTGGCTATGGTGTGCGGCAATAGCGTAATTTGGAAGCCATCTGAAAAAACGCCGCTTACCGCTGTTGCGGTGCAAAGGATTTTCGAGCAGGCAGCCGCGCAATTTGGCGACGCTCCGGTACATCTATCGCAAGTCCTGCAAGGCGGAAGCGAGGTGGGCGCTGCCCTGGTTGCTGATGAACGCATCCCACTAATCTCGGCGACGGGCAGCACCGCGATGGGCCGCGCGGTCGGTCAGGTGGCGGCCTCGCGCTTTGCCAAAACTATTCTCGAACTCGGCGGCAATAACGCCGCGATTATCAGCGATAAGGCTGACACAGCGCTTGCCTTGCGCGGGGTGCTGTTCTCAGCCTTCGGCACCACTGGGCAGCGATGCACCAGCTTACGACGGATGTTTGTTCATGACGCGATTTACGATGGCTTCGTTGACGCGCTTAAGTCCGCAACCGGATCAATGGCGATTGGAGATCCTCTAGATAGCAACAATCTTGCAGGGCCTTTGATTGACGAACATGCATATGACGCGATGCAAACGGCGCTCGGTGAGGCTGCAGCCTTAGGCGCGATCATGGCGGGCGGAGAACGCATGGTCCGCGATGGTGTCTATGTCCGTCCGGCACTTGTGGAGATGCCACAGCACGTAGGTCCGGCCTTGCTCGAAACATTTGCGCCAATTTTGTATATCTTCCGCTACTCGGATTTGGACCAAGCAATTGCGCTGCAAAATAGCGTTGGCGCAGGCCTGTCCTCGTCGATTTTCTCTACCGATATCCGTGAATGCGAGCGGTTTTTGTCGGCGGCGGGCAGCGATTGCGGCATCGCCAACGTCAATATCGGTACATCAGGCGCGGAAATCGGCGGTGCGTTTGGCGGCGAAAAGGAAACCGGCGGTGGGCGCGAGTCAGGCTCGGACGCATGGAAAGCCTATATGCGGCGCGCGACAAACACGATCAATTACTCCAACGAACTGCCGCTTGCGCAAGGAGTAACTTTCGACCTAGGTTGATGTGTAGGAGAGAAGCCATGCTTGTCGAAAAACTGCCGCTGGTGAAGGCTACATTGCAACCCAGCAATCACCCTTATTTGAATGGCTCGTGGACGCCGCAGCATGAAGAGGTGAATGCGTTCGATTTGGAGGTGATCGAGGGCGCTATCCCAGCCGACATCGACGGCATTTATCTCCGCAATACCGAAAACCAGCTGCACCAGCCGCTGGGCCGTTACCATCCTTTCGACGGCGACGGGATGATCCACCAGATCGATTTCTCCGGCGGCAAGGCAAGCTATCGTAACCGCTTCGTCCGCACGCGCTGTTTTCAGGCCGAGCAGGATGAGGGTGGCTCGCTATGGGGCGGGCTGATGGACCGGACCGGCACCTCGCTGCGCCCCGGCTTCGGCGCGCATGGCGGACTGAAGGATTCATCGAGCACCGACATTATTGTGCATGCGGGCAAAGCGGTGTCGACATTCTATCAATGCGGCGAAGGCTATGTGCTCGATCCCGAAACTCTGGAGCAGGAGGGCGTTGCGTCGTGGGTGCCATTGGACGGCATTTCCGCGCATCCGAAAGTCGATGAACGCACCGGCGAGTTGCTGTTCTTCAATTACTCCAAACACGCACCTTATATGCATTATGGCGTAGTCGGGCCCGACGGCAAGCTTACGCATTATGTGCCGGTGCCGCTACCCGGACCGCGCCTGCCGCACGACATGATGTTCACTCCGAACTGGTCGATCCTGTGCGATTTTCCCTTGTTCTGGGACGAAGAACTGCTGAAGCGCGACGTGCATGTTACGCGGCTTCATGAAGGGCTGCCCTCGCGTTTTGCCCTCATCCCGCGCTTTGGCCAGCCCGAAGATATCCGCTGGTTCGAAGCCGACCCGACCTTTGTCCTCCATTTCATCAACGCCTATGAAGATGGCGACGAGGTCATACTCGACGGCTATTTCGAGGAAGACCCCTATCCAAAGCCAATCGAAGGCGGCGGCGAATATGCGCATATGATGGCCTATGTTGACGAACATAGCTTTAAACCGAAACTGCACCGCTGGCGGTTTAATCTTGCTGATGGGACAACCAAAGAAGAGCGGCTCGACGACCGCATCCTCGAATTCGGCATGATGAACCAACGTTATCTGGGACTCCCCTACCGTTACGCCTACAGCACCACGTCAAAGCCGGGCTGGTTCCTGTTCAACGGCTTTGTAAAACATGACATGCACAGCGGCGAAAGCTGGAGCATCATGTTGGAAGAAGGCCGATATGGCAGCGAAGCGCCGTTTGCGCCGCGCGTTGGCGCGGTCGACGAGGACGACGGCTATCTCGTCAGCTTCATCACCGACGAAAATCGCGGCACATCCGAATGCATACTGATCGACTGCAAGAATTTTGCGGCGGGTCCTGTTTGCCGAATCGCCTTGCCGCATAAAATCAGCAGCGGCACGCACGCGCATTGGGCCGACCGGACGGCATTGCGTCAGGCCTGAAAAACCACCTTGACGTCCGGTTTAACCATTCCAGCCAGCTTCGCCGCATCCCAATTGGTCAGTCGAACACAGCCGTTGCTCTCTGCGCGACCGATGGTCGCCGGTTCGCTGGTGCCGTGAATGCCGTAATGCTCCTTCGATAGATCGATCCAGACCACGCCGACCGGACTGTTCGGGCCAGGATTTAAAAGCTGCTTTTCGGCATTCTTGTCTGCACCTCTGAGTAGCTTCGGATCATAACTATAGTCTGGGTTCCGCGCGACACCCTTAACCGTCCAGTTGCCAAGCGGCAACGGATCATGATCGCTGCCGGTGGTCACGGGGAATTGTGCAATCAGTTTATTATCTGCACCATAGGCACGCAGCCAGCTGTCGGATTTATCGACGACAATTTTCTCTATAGCGGGTTGATCGGACGCAACACCCAACAGTTCAAGCGTCTTGACCCAACCGCGCTCGTCATTATCAATGCTCGGAGCCGCGACATCGGCGACGTTGGGCACTACAATAATTTTACCGGCACCAATTGCCGTGTCATGGGAATTGAGCGCAATCAGCGTCTCGGGCGTAGTGTGAAACCGCTCTGCCAAAGCCTCCATCAAATCGCGATACCCAAGCGACTGCAATTTCGCTTGGTCTGCGGCATCTTTTGGAAAATCGGGTACAAACGGACCATCGGCAAAGCCTGCAGGAATTTTGACCAGCTTGGTGGCCGGGACCATCGGTGAACGCTCCAGCGCTGCTTTTGTCGCCTCGTTGAGTTCGCCTGATTCTTCCAAATCATTGGCGTTTTGAAACCCCTTTAACGCCAGCGTCAGCGACTGACCGGTTTTGCCATCGATAACGCCGGGCGAAAAGCCAAGCCGTTCGAGCGCGACTTGCAATTGCATCATGTCACGGTCAGCAGGAAGCGGCGGCAGATCGCCTGTAACCTCAGCAAATGCCAGAGCGCTTTCGACGGGTTTAGCCGCAGAGGCCTTTTCAGGAGTTTCTGCGCGAGGCGCTTCGGTTTCATTTTGCTGACATGCGGCCAATAAAAATACTGGCAATGCGAGATATGATAATTTCAAAGGAGGATGCTTTCAGTGGTTGTAAAAGCTAACCAAAACAAGCGTCGGTAAGTTCCCGAGAAATTTGGGGCATTATGAAGGCGTTAAAGGAAGCCGGGAGACCAGCCGTAATTAGCGCCGTTTTTGCGGTGTTGCTGGCTTTAGGACATCAACGTTAAGTTGGTGAGGGGATCGGCAACCAAAATGTGCGAACCCGTTGCTCGTGGGAGTTTGAGTTCGTACGGCAATCGCCACTGCGTGGCTCCGCTCAATGGTTTCGACCCGAAGCTGCCGCGTCACTGCGATGTCAGTGGCTGCGCCTTGCCTTTCGCTGGTCGTTGGGTGAAAAGCCGTGCACGCATCACATGCTGAAAAAATTCCTGTATCGTGCCGAGTGAAAGATCGTGGCCGAGATTGCGTGCGGCGTCGGCTAAAGACTCGTAGTCAGGGCGCGGCGCGACTATCGATAAAATTTGCGTTGTTTACCGGGCCGATGTCGGTTGTCGGAAGCTGCCTTCTGTACATTCATTGCGCCGCGCGTGTTTGGCCATTTGCCATCTTCCAAACAACTTATTTCCAGAATCGTTTGATGTCCGTGAGTTTGTTATGGGTTTTTTCAGCCGTCCTCAGGAGGTGTTTCTTCTTTCCGCTGGCTAAAAGGTCGCGCGCATCAACGTCGTTTGTCATGCCCAATTTTTCCAGTACCGCCGGTGCCGTCGCGAGATCGTTCAGCGACCCGAGCTGGTCCTGGAGCGACTGGAGTGCCCTGACAAAGCGCTTGTAGCGACGTTTCTCGCCTTTTCTCTCGAACAAAGTTGCAAAGAACTCTGCCGCATACCGCAATTTCTTTGCATCCTTGCGAAGTTCGTGCCGCACCCCATCGTCTGCGTTGGCGAGGTCGCGCCCAGCCTTTTTCACCTTTCGGCGAAAACGATTGAGCGCCTTAATCGCGAATTTGCGGGCAGACTGCTCGCGGCCAGCATTGCCAACAAACGAGCCTGCCCACGTGTCGCCTGCCGCCCACTCGGCGAAGTCGAGCATGAGCAGTCGCACGCGCGACGAAGCGAGCACCTCGCAGACCCGGTCGTAAGAGATTTCACGCGCTACGACGATCCGATCGCGTAACTGCCCTGGCCCAGCGCGCTCGAGCAACACATCCAGATTCCGCGCGTCGCCAAGTTCTGAAGATAGCCAGCGAAACCCTTCACGAAGCTCCGCTCCTGCATTGCCAATCATTGGCTTGAAAATAGAAAAGGCCGATCGCAATCTTCGTATCGCGACACGCGACTGATGCAGTGCCGCCGCGTTGCGGTCCTCAAGAAAAATCGCTTCATTGAGTCGGAAATGCCGGATGCAGGAGT
>LNFM01005537.1_pt1 | contig 21731 bp, 14 predicted proteins | sample 596031 | NCBI WGS metagenome assembly LNFM01 (sample SAMN04254537, study PRJNA301005) | activated carbon metagenome | isolation source: dual media filters at the Ann Arbor, Michigan drinking water treatment plant | place: USA: Ann Arbor
GTAGCAAAAGATCCTACTATTACAAAACGAATTCGGTTGGTGTGGCTGGGATCAAATTATCCCGAACCCGGTGAACATAACCAGAATAATGATACCATTGCGATGAACTATCTGCTTAACAGTGATCTTGATTTTGAAATGGTTACGGTGCGTTATGGAAAACCCAGCGGAACAGATGCTGTAAAAATAACTCAACAAGAAGTAAATAAATTAATGCCCGGCCTTGGACCACGCATTGGTACTCCGGTAACCGGAAGACATGGTGGCGAGTTTTATTGTTTTGGTGATTATTCTGTAAATCTTTTTGAGCACATCGACTATCATGGCGATCCACCGGCACGGGCATTGTTTGATATGGCTGCTGTGGCAATCGTAAAGAATCCGGCCTGGGCCGAGCAACATTCTATTCCGGCACCGATCTTTATCAACAATCAATGGGTTGACCGGCCAACAAATAAGCGAAGTATGGTGGTTTGGGAGAATTTTAAGAGTAAAGAGATCATTGATGACTTCGTTGCTTCTTTATCTCTTCAATAAACTGCAATACAAAGTATAATAAGGTTAATAGTTTGGATCAAACTCCCAGATATGATTGTTATTAAAAAAATAAGCCCTACTTGATTGATGTAAACTTAAAAATGAGCCATAATAAAAGGAAAAAGGAAAATCAAGATTCTTCTTCCATGAATACGATTGATGATTGAACTCGTAAAATTCTCCATCACTCGTAGCTAAGAAACCCTTATTGTTTACTCCAAAAACATATCCAATCTCCCCAGGCAAATCTCCATTTATCATTGACCATGTATCCGTTGCTTCGTTGTATTCCCACATTTGATCAATATTATCCAAAACCGCTTTTCCAAAAACAAAAAGTTTATCATCAACACCAAATCCATTACTGGGATAAAAATCGGGTAGATTAGATTTACTAATCCAGCTATCACTTAAGATCTCATACTCCCAATACTCCATATCATAATTGAATAAGTAACCTTTGTTCTTTGTACTTAGACCAAATTTATAATTACTAGTTGTATATGGAATCTCAGAATGAAAACTCCAACTGTTAGAAAATAAATCATACACGTATACTTCTCTGAAAGGATAATAGCCAATGAAAATTTTATTATTGACAAAACATGACCATTGAAATGTGGCGCCATATGCGGGAAAATCCGCTTTCTTTATCAAAGTGTTTGATGAAGTCACAAATTCATAAAAATCTGCAGAAAGGTCATTTGAATATTCGGTAGTTGCAATGGAAAACAATTTATCTTTCGCAATCAAAGTGTGTTTATATGACAGAGTTTGTCCATCATAATAATAAGGAAAACTTGAAATTATTGCCCAAGGTGATTTTACTTCACTTTCTAAAACTACTCCATTGCCTGATGACCAAACTTCAATCTGCATTTCATGCGATGAAATACTGTCAGGAACCAAAACTCTAATTTCTGTTGAAGATATTGAAACAATTTCACCGCCAACACCACCAAAATTGACCTTATTGTTTTCCAAAACCGGGCTAAACCTAGTTCCGGTAATTACAACCTCAGTATTGGTTGTTACCCTTGCTGGAGTAAAACTGGTTACAACAGGCGGAAGCAAGCTAAATTCAAGTTCATTTGAAATCTGTTGATTATAACTAATTGTGACTTTTGGTGCTGGAACTCCTACCGTTTCGGGTACTTTTACTTTTATTTCCAAAGAAGTTACAGAAATGATCTCAGCTTCTTCCCCTTCAAATTTTACTACATTTTCTCCTGGTTGGGAGCCAAAATAATTCCCTTTGATTGTGATTAAATCCCCATAGGTGCCTTCCGAAGGAGTGATTTCATTAATTGCTGGTGCTTCGTAGGTAAAAATACCTTGGGTACGAACACTTTGAATACCTGAAATCACTTCTATATCCTTAAGTCCACTTTGTAGACCTGTAGGGACTTTGAAAACAATCTGGGAACTTGAAAGTGTTGTTAATTCTGCGCTAACTTCATCAAATTTTATTTGCGTTTGAAATGGATGAAAGAAATTTCCTGTGACTGTTACAACATCTCCAAATTTTCCATTAAGCGGGGTTACTTGTGAGATTATTGGAGGTTTTAATTTTAGTTTATCTCTTGATACGGATGAGTTACCAGAGAACACGACAGATATGAATTCTTCAGGCTGAATGTTCTCAAGTGGTACCCTTACTTTAATAGATTTATCATTTCTTTCAACAATTTCCGCTTCCTTATCGCCCAACTTTACTACGCCCGCAAAATTCCTTCCCACCAATGTAATTGTATCATACCAAGTTGCTTCTTTAGGTGTAAAGTCTTCAATAATGGGCGATAATGATCCAAGACTTACAAACTCTAATGTTTCGCCATAAACCATATGTGTTTCGCTTTGCACAAATGCTCTGAAATAATATTTTACGCCCTCGGCCAATCCAAAACCAACTTCACCATCAAAAACTCCTGGGCCTATTTTGGGCCTTAGCCTGAGTTTATCAACTTTAGTTAAATCGAGACTTTGATTGGACGACCATACAAATCCGTGGTCTACTATCTCTGCAGTAGCGAATGTAATTTCACCGCGAAAAACTACACCTGTTTCAGCAATATTAACAACTGCCATGGTTCTTACCCTGGGATAGTCGCGCGAGGTAATTTCTTCCTGTGTACAGGTAAAAAAGATTGATAGAAGAATAACTCCCGTTAAAAGTCTTTTCATAAAATCAATACCTGAGCCCGAGTAGAATATTTAGAATATGATTATCAATAGGTGACTGAAAATTGCCGTACAAATAGCCATACATTTTTTCAAACCTCGCCTCGATAAATAGTTTATACCTTCCGGTAACCGCCCGCTGATATCCCGCGCTCATCCAAAATCCAATTTGGGCTTTGGTTTGCAATTTACCTGAACTAACAGTAGTAGTAACTGATCCACTACTTTCTATTTCAGTAATGTAGTTGTAATTAGATCCAACATTAAAACCACCCACAGCGCCTCCCTTTATGTAGGGGGAATTATAATCACTAAAAAAATTATACCGCACACCTAAGGGAACTCGCAAGAGGGACATGTTGATAACTAAATCACTTCGAAAACTCATGGGTTGTAAAATCTCACGATATCCTTGAAATAAAGATTTATAATAATTAAGCTCAATGCTATAAAAGATTTTTTCGTTTAGTCGTGGCAATGAAATCTCCGTACCGGCACCTAAAAAAGCACCCGTACTTGGATTAAAACTAATATTACCAAAGTTTTCCATTCTCATGTTAGAGTATGTAACTCCTCCAAGCAATTGATAGTTAAATCTTGTCCATGGTAATGTGGCCTTGAAAACAAAACCGGCCTCGCTTAGGCAACGATTGTAATTCTGAACCAGGTTGATCAAATCCCTTTGCTCATACTTGGTATCGTCAGCGCGTAGGTTACATTCATTTAAAAGGAGATTTAATACACCCACATACGAAGTTCCGGATCGCTTGACGGAAGGCAATTCCATTAGGGTATCCCGCTCATAATAAAAAATATAGCCCATCCCATATAAACTTAAATCTCCTTTCACAAGTACCTCAAGAAACGAAAGCGTTGAAACTCCTTCCACAGAAACTCGTTTTGATTCAAATCGCTTATCACCAAAGATGCCGTATGCCACAAGTTCTTCCGGAGAAAACTTTTCAGACTTAGATCCTTTGTCAAATTTATAGTAGCATATTAAATGACTTTTTTTTATTGTTGGATAGGCAACCAAGCCAGATAATGAATCCCCATTATTTTTAATAATGTAGCCTTTGCGGTAGTCAACCTGAGCAAGGAGGGGTATGAATACGAACACAAAAAGAAAGACCAAACAAGATCTTATCATGTAATCACTTTAGATAACTCAAAGTAATGAGATTTTTCAACAAGCTTAATGTTATGTAAGTATTTTGTCAATTTTAGAAGTTATGTAAGAATGTCTTCCACTCCAACTCCCTGTTACCGAATAAAACCCTATGCCTCGCTTTTCTAACTCGGCTTCAAAGACGTTGTACATTTCCTTTCTTCTCTCTCCCAAATCCCGCATTCCATCCCCTACCCACGGCACATCGATATCAAATAAAAAATATTGATCATATGAAATCTTGTTCTCCAATTCGTATAACACTTGCGGCACTACGCCTAAATAATGGCGGCAATAAATCTGGGTAGTGATCAGATCCGTATCGCAAAGCAAAACTTTATTAGCTGTTTTTAATTTCTCTTGTACCCGATCCGCATAGGCATAGCCAATTTTAATAATGTCTTCCACGGTAAATTCATTTGAACTTACGATCTCGCGGGCTACCTCGGGAACAAATTCAGTTTGATACTGCGTTGCCAGTTGTTTTGTCATTACTGATTTGCCCGTACTCTCCGGACCATAAAAACAAATCTTCTTAACAAAATAGGGTCGCACTACTTCCGGAATAAATTCCCAATAGGTAAATGGCTTTTCACGAATAAGCGTAGCCGATACGGGAATTTGAGTTCGGGCGGGATCAAAAGGTATATGCAAGGCCCCCAGATGTTCATCCAAAAAAGTCCCATACTCTTCTGAACTTACCATCACATCAATTTTACCATATTTTCGTTTTAAAAAATCTGCCCAGACTTTCGTGCGCTCTGGCCAAGCAAGGGATTCGTCGTCAAAATCATCTTTTACTAGAGCGGGTTTTATGTTGGGTTCGTGCTTAAAAATTTCCTCGAGCCAGGAAAAACGTAGCACATGAGGTATGGGATCTGTCTCGGTGTAACTCATGGAAACAATCAACTCATCGCAATATGTAGCCGCAAAACGAATCAACGCAATATGTCCCGCATGAACGGGCATAAACTTTCCGATAACCAATCCCCGCTTCATACGGACTTTGTGTACCCTTTATATTCTTTGCTCCAATTCCACAAGGCAAACGTGGCGATACCTGTAAACACCAGATACTCTACGCTAAAAAACATAGCCTCCTTTATAAAGTATAAGTAAGTGGCCACAATATCGATGATGATCCAGATGATCCAACATTCAATTTTCTTTTGTACCATCAAGAATGTAGTGATCACACTCATCACCAAAATAAAAGAATCGACAAACGGATAGGCGCTCGGTAAATTAAAAAGAAGCGGCAACCATTCATGCAGGTTGGCCGCAAGTGTGCCCATCAGGAATGTGCCTGCAAATCCCAATAGCAAAAGAAGAATGAAGTGAGTTCTTTTCATAAAACTTACTTTTAGCTCTCGTTTCTTATCTTCTTCTCCAGGTTTTGGATTTGCCCATCGCCACCAACCCAACAGATTAGTGACAAAAAAGAAGACCATCAGGAACATATCCGGATAAAGCTGAATCTGGTAATAGAAAAATGCTGAGAGCACTACGTTGATGAGCCCGAGCGGCCAGCTCCAGATATTGGCGGCAGCCGATAACGCTACGGCTAAAAGTCCAAAGATGACGGCAAAAAATTCAAGGTAACTTAATGGGTAGCCGAGAACTGTAAAGAAGATGTGTTGTATATCGAAGAATTTCATTGCCCCACTTGATGTTGGTTTGAAATTTCCCCAAGGCCCACTGGTTTTTTGATGATCAAATCTCTTACGGGTTTCACATGCTTGACCCACAAATACCACCCTGTAGTAGCTAGAAGCACCCAAAAGATGAGATAGACAGCAAAATAGATACTGTCATTGTTGATTAATTCCCGAGTAGTAGCTTCAGAACCTATGCCTTCCGGATCCGCTATCATTGCCAGAAAGGCTGTAAGATTATTTGTAAAATGCAAGGCGATACACAGTAAGAGTGACTTTGTTCGCCAATACAATAATCCCATTACTATACCCATTACAAAAGCACCAATTCCTTGCGCTAAATTGCCGTGGATTAAGGCGAACAAAAAGGCCGAAATCAAAATGCTATTAACCGGGCTGTAATTTTTTAGATAGCCATCCAGAATGATGCCCCTGAAAAGTAACTCTTCCAGCAAGGGTGCTAACACAACAATAGTAACAAAAGCCAAAATTGGCATTTGAATCATATCGGAGATAATCTGGTTAAGGTTTTCAGGTGCAGGTATGAAACTGGAAAGCGGCTCTATTACAAAATGAAAACTCATTACAAAAGCAAAAGCTATGATCAACAGGGAAGGAGGAAAGGATGCCCATGAAAATGAAAAGTCCTTCCGCTTATTTAAACCAAAAGCAATTGTCAATGCCATTATTACCGAATAGAATGCTGCAATTGCTAGGGTGCTTTCGAACAAATGAAAAATAATCAAAATCACAGCGGGTACGATGCCTAGTGGAATCATCATCAAAATCAATCCGATTGACTGGGTGTATGTTGGATAGTGATGTTTCATTGCAATAATTTTAGATGGGTCGTTTCGCTTCAGAGAATAAAACAATCAAAGCTTAACACAGATATTCTTCGCCTCTGTAAAAAAGCGAAGCGCCTCCCAACCGCCTTCACGACCCACACCAGATTGTTTCATGCCACCAAACGGAGTTCGTAAGTCACGCAACAACCAACAGTTTACCCAGATTATTCCACTCTTGATTTGATGGGCAACGCGATGTGCTCGTTTGAGATTTTCTGTCCATATCGTAGCGCTCAAACCATACGCATTTGAATTTGCGTAAGCGATGACTTCTTCCTCCGTGTCAAATGGCATGATAGTCACAACAGGCCCAAAAATTTCTTCCTGATTGGTACGGCATTGCTGATTAAGACCAACAATCACAGTGGGTTCTACAAAATAGCCGTTGACACATCTACCTGAAATCGTAACTCGTTTTCCTCCACATAAAACTTCGCCACCTTCTTGTTTAGCCAGATCGATATAGGAAAGAACTTTGTTCATATGCCCTTCACTGACCAACGCTCCCACGCGGGTTTTTTCTTCCAGTGGATCACCAACCATAAGTTCTTTTGAGCGCTTAACAAATTCACCCACAAACTTTTCATAAATACTTCGCTCCACTAAAATGCGTGAACCACATAAGCAGATCTCACCCTGATTTGAAAAAGATGATTGAATAGAAATGCTCACTGAATTTTCAAAATCACAATCTGCAAAAATGAGATTCGGATTTTTGCCACCTAACTCGAGCGAAAGTTTTTTAAACATCGGGGCTGCCGTTGCTGCAATCGTTTTTCCAGTAATAGTTCCGCCAGTAAAAGAAATGGCAGATACATCGGGATGCTCAACAATAGCTTGCCCCACTTTATTACCCAATCCATGCACAATATTTAATACCCCGGCTGGCAAGCCTGCTTCGATACACAGTTTTGAAAACAAAAAAGCAGTCATAGGTGTAAGCTCTGAGGGCTTCGCTACAATAGTGCATCCGGCCGCTAAAGCTGGAGCAATTTTCCAGGTAAATAAATACAACGGTAAATTCCACGGTGAGATACAACCTGCCACACCAATAGGTGTTCTTGTTGTATAATTAATCGCTTCGCCTTCCATCAAGTGCGATTCAGATGAAATGTGCATCGAAGCCGTTGCGTAAAACCGCATATTGGCTGAAGCTCTTGGTATGTCAACGGACTTAGCAAGCTTAAGTGGCTTCCCTTGATCGATACTTTCTGCTAATGCTAGTTGATCTAAATCGCGATCAATGAGATCGGAAATTTTTAAAAGAATTGAAGCCCGCTTAACTAAAGGCATAACAGACCAGGCAGGAAAGGCTCGGTAGGCTGCAGCAACTGCTTGTTCAACATCAGCTGCATCTGAATCAGGTAAGGTACTGTAAGAAGTTCCTACGGCAGGATTGATGTTGGATAAAGATTTTCCTGAAACAGGTTCGACAAGCAGTCCGTCAATATAGTTTAGGATCTTATTCATCAAAATGTTGTCAGGTGAAATTATAAATGCCCTCGTTACTTCTTCGTAATCTTAAATTCTACTCTCCGGTTTCGTTCTCTGTTTTCCGGAGTATCGTTGGCAGCAATGGGTCGCGTGGAGCCATAACCTTTGCCAGTAATACGATCTTTCGGAATTCCTTTGCTCTCCAGATATGATTTAACTGCCAGAACTCGATTCTCAGAAAGTTTCATAAGAGCATCCTTATTGCCCACATTATCTGTATGTCCACTCAAATCAATCCTGATAGAGGGATTGTCAGTCATAATTTCAACTAACCTGTCAAGCTCAGGATAGGATTGAGGTTTCAAATTGGGCTTTCCTATTTCAAAGAAAACGTTGTTCAACGCAACACTTTCGCCTACTTCAATAGGCACCAGCAGTAAATCTTTTTCCAGTTCTTTATATTTAAGAACAGACGCCAATTCCATATTTTCATTGACAGAGAAAAATCCTTTTGCTACCGCGCGAATCCCATAATTTTTTCCTTTCGTCAACGCAATCCGATACGACCCTGTCTTGGGATCCGAAATGGCTTCCCCAATTTCTTTTTGTGCAGATAAATCTTCAAAGAAAATATCAGCTTGTATGGGTTCCCTGCTTTTTGCATTCAACGTGCGTCCCAGCAGCAACACCACCGGATCCGGTTTAATGGCTTCGGGTAGTTTTATCTTCACCAGATCAGAAGCACCAAAGGAATTCCGATCACTTACCATGTAGGCATAATCCGCAGCGGCAGAAAGTGTATAGTAGGCATCAAACCCTGAGGTGTTAATCTCAGGTCCAAGATTTACTGGCTCCGTCCAGTCAGTCCATGAATCGCCATTGCGTTTGCTCATGTAAATATCATAGCCTCCGTAGCCCGGCCTGCCACTGGAAGCGAAATAAAGTGTGCGACCATCCGCTGCCAGAAAAGGAGAAATCTCATCGTTCGCAGTGTTGATTTTACTGCCCAAATTAATTGGGTCCGACCAGTCGCCTTGTTCATTCTGAATCGTTACATAAACATCCTTCTCTTTATTCTCAGGGTTGGCATTATAAAATAAGTTTTGCTTCAGTTTAGCTGTAAACAGCAACGACTTTCCATCCGCTGATAAATTTCCTTCCATGTTTTTCGATTCGTTCTTAAATCGAACATTAAGATATTCTGGCTCCGACCAACCATCTCCTGTTTTTCTTCGAACCTGAAATCCATCAAGTCGGCAAAACAATAACATATTATTATCAGCACTGATGGCAGCCAGGTTATTGGCTTCTTTATTATTTATGAGAGGCCCCATATTTTTACTCTTCGACCACGTAACACCATCTAAGCTTGTAGTAACCCAGATATCTTCACCATCCTCTTTACCACCCATATTATCGGGCGATAATTCGCGACCAAATAAAATCATCTTTCCATCAGTAGTAATGTGCGGCCCCAGATCATCGTAAGGTGAGTTTACATTGGGGCCAAGATTCTCCTTCTTTAATCCTGAAGTGAGGTTGGGCGGCAAGTTGATTTTTACATCATGCCTGAAAATAAAATTATCTATCTCCAGTACCATGTCTGTATAATTGATGAATCCCATTTTAGTTCCATACAGAGGCAACACTTCCGTATTGGCAAATTCTTCCCCATTGATCGTATAGTACCACCGGCCTTTGCGTTGTTCCACTTTGAGTACATTTTCCTGGCCCAGTGGTTTAATTTTTTTGTACTCTACCCATTGATTTATTTTTTCAATTTTCTCCGGGCTTTTGATTTTGTAATACCCATTCGATGAAATTATCAACTCGTGATATTTTCCCCCTCCATCATCACCCCACAATAAGCCAAATCCATTATTATCACTTCCTGATTTTTGAACAAATGATGCTTCGATCACAAAGTCTTTTTTCTTATCCATGTAGGGATTAATGGTAGTAAATCGCCCATTGTCTTTTTGGGTAGTAGTAAAAATATACTTGCCTTTTTCAATTTTGATTGAGTAATTGTCACCCGTTCCCGTCCACCAACCATTATTGTTAGTATTAGAAAATTCATCTTTAATGAAGATCGGAGGCTGGGCCAAAGCATGTAATTGACAAAACATCAAGAACCAAAAACAAACTTGTTTCATCCAAAAAAATTAACTCATTGAACTATAAACTCCCTGTCCGGCCACCATCCACCGGCACATTAATTCCATTTATATAACCTGCGGCCGGGCTTGCCAGAAAAGCAACTGCGGCTGCCACTTCATGGGGTTCCGATATTCTTCCAACCGGAACTTCGGCAATCATTTCACGTTTTATTTCATCATATGACTTCCCCGCCTTCTCCGCCTTACTCTTAATCAGCGAGTCTAATCTGCCCGTCATGGTTGAGCCCGGTAAAACATTATTAACAGTTATTCCAAACGGAGCCAACTCGATTGACAATGTTTTTGACCAATTGGCCACTGCCCCCCGGGTTGTATTGGAAACTCCTAATCCCTTCAGCGGAATTTTTACAGAGGTAGAAATGATGTTAATAATCCTTCCATATCCTGCATGCTTCATTCCCTCCACCAAAGCCTGTACCAAAATCTGGTTACAAATCAGGTGACTGGTGAACGCTTTGATAAATTCTTCCGGAGAAGCATCAATAGCTTGTCCTGCTGGTGGGCCACCTGTATTGTTGATTAGAATCTGCACCGGGTTGTTCTTAACGAATTTTTCAATAACTGATTTAAGTTGGTCCGGGTTATTAAAGTCTGCAACCAGATAATCATGAACCTGGCCTGCCGGTGTTGGCAGTTCTTTTACTACAGCCTTTAGCACCTGCTCATTCCGCGAAAGCAAGGTTACCGTAGCACCCAATAGTGCCAGTTCAATAGCCGATGCCTTTCCAATTCCTTGCGTACTACCGCCTACCACCGCTCTTTTCCCGCGTAAATCCAGATTCATACAATGATTTTTAGTAAAGATAAAAGAACATTAACTTTCCTCTATTAATGTGAAGAATTTATGGAAACGAGCTACAAAAATTGTCAGAGTTGTGGCATGCCGCTAAAGCGGGATGCACAGGGAGGTGGCACCAATGCCGATGGAAGTAGATCAACCCTGTACTGCAGTCATTGTTATCAGCAGGGTAAATTCACACAACCCAACCTCAGCATGGACGAAATGAAAGTGCTGGTGAAGGGAAAATTGAAAGAAATGAAAATCCCCGGAATCTTGTCAGGTATCTTTACCCGTAACATTCCCAAACTGGTTCGCTGGAAATCAGCAGCCCATTAATTGAAATTTTAATAAAATTCTATGGCTATTCGCAGACCGTTCAATCTTAAAAGCTGGATTACTGAAAACCGGGATCTTCTTAAACCACCTGTAGGAAATAAAAATCTGTATGCCGATGCCGGTGATTACATCGTGATGATTGTAGGCGGACCCAATGCCCGAAAGGATTTTCATTTTAATGAAACCGAAGAATTATTTTATCAACTGGAAGGCAACATCAATGTTCGCATCCAGGAAGGTGGCAAGGCCGTAGATATTCCCATCAAGGAAGGCGAAATGTTTTTGCTTCCTGCCAACGTGCCACACCGGCCCGAACGACCTGCCGGCTCTGTGGGGTTAGTGATTGAATGTAAACGTCCCGAACAAGATGTGCTGGACGGGTTGCAATGGTACTGCGATGCCTGCAATCATAAATTGCATGAGTATCGGTTTCATCTCGACAACATTGAAAAAGATTTTCTTCCGCGCTTTCGCGAATTTTATGGCTCCCAGGAATTACGTACCTGCAAAAACTGCGGTACCATAATGGAAACTGATCCGCGTTTTATATAACCTATTTTGATCACTACGTGTAAATGAAATTTGAAAACTCGCTGGCCTTTGCCCGGAAACTCGACAAACTAGATTCACTAAAGTTATTTCGTCAACAGTTTTATCTTCCTAAAATAAATGGTAAGACCGCTATTTACCTTACGGGAAATTCTCTTGGCTTACAACCCAAAGTTGTAAAAGCATCAATTAATCAGGAGCTCAATGACTGGGCCACCTTGGGTGTTGAAGGGCACTTTCATGCCAAACGTCCATGGCTTTATTATCATAAGTACAGTAAGAAAACGCTGGCGCAATTAGTAGGCGCAAAACCGGGTGAAGTTGTTTCTATGAATCAACTTACGGTCAATTTGCATTTGATGATGACATCTTTTTACCGGCCAACAAAAACCAGGTATAAAATTCTTACTGAGGCTGGTGCATTTTCGTCTGATCAATATGCATTTGAATCGCAACTTCGTTTTCACAAAATTAAACCTGAAGATGGGCTGATAGAACTAAAACCAAGACCGGGAGAATTTACACTGCGCACGGAAGATATTGTACAGGCCATTGAGGACCATAAAGAAGAGCTAGCTCTCGTTCTCTTTGGTGCGATTCAATATTACTCGGGTCAATTCTTTAATACAAAAGAGATTACAATTGCGGGTCACCAGGCTGGTGCTTATGTGGGCTTCGATTTAGCACACGCTATTGGAAACGTTCCCCTGAAATTACATGATGATGGCGTTGATTTTGCCGTGTGGTGTAGTTATAAATATCTCAACTCAGGGCCGGGTGGAATAGCAGGGGCTTTTGTGCATGCAAAACATGCTGCTGACTTCAGTTTACCACGCTTAGCGGGCTGGTGGGGCCATGATGAACAGGCACGCTTTCAGATGAAGAAAGGGTTTAATCCAATGCCGGGTGTAGATGGCTGGCAGCTTTCAAACTACCCCATTATTTCGGGCGCAGCACATTTGGCTTCGCTGGAGCTATTTGAAAAAGCCGGAATAAAAAATCTGCGCAAGAAGAGTATGCAGCTTACTGGTTTTATGGAGTATTTACTAAAATCAATTCCTGCTGCTTCTGAACTCTTTAGCATCATTACCCCATCAGAACCTGAAGCACGGGGTTGCCAGTTATCCTTGCTGATGAAAAATGATGGTAAAAAAGTTTTTAAACAAATTACAAAAGCCGGAGTTATTGCCGACTGGCGCGAGCCCGATGTAATTCGTGTTGCTCCCGTACCGATGTATAATAGTTTCGAAGATGTATTTCGGTTTTATGAAATCTTTAATCGTGCGGTAAAGTGAAATTGAATAAAAAAATTGCAATTGCCGGAGCGGGCTTAGTGGGCTCACTACTTTCAATCTACCTGGCCAAACGAGGATATCAGGTTTCTGTTTTCGAACGGAGAGGCGATATGCGGAGTAGTGGCTACGAAGGTGGCCGATCCATTAATCTCGCATTAAGTAACCGCGGTATTCGCGCATTGGAAGAAGTAGGCTTGGCCGAAGAAATCAAAAAGGTCGCCATCCCTATGCATCGTAGAGCCATGCACGATCGGGAAGGTAACCTAACCTTTCAACCCTATGGCAAAGAAGGACAATTCATTAACTCCGTTTCGCGAGGCGCACTGAATATTGTTTTGATGAACAAGGCTGAAGAGCTAGGAGTTGAATTTATTTTCCAACATCGCATAACTAAAGTTGATCTGGAAAGCACTACCCTAACAACAGTCGACAGTCGACAGTCGACTGTTGACCGTAAGTTTGATTTAATCATCGGTGCTGATGGGGCCTTCTCCGCGGTGCGCGGAGCTCTCCAGTTTACCGATCGCTTTGACTATTCGCAAGACTATATTGATCATGGGTATAAAGAACTTCATATTCCGCCCGGAGCGGCAGGTGCATTTAAATTAGAAAGGAATGCGCTCCACATCTGGCCACGCGAAAGTTTTATGATGATTGCATTGCCTAATCCGGATGGAAGTTTTACGTGCACATTATTCTTCCCTTTTGATGGAAATCCTTCATTCAGCAAACTTAAAACAGATGCGGAAGTAAGTATGTTTTTTGAAAGCGCCTTTCCGGATGCTGTTGAACTAATGCCAACACTGCTTGAAGATTACAATACCAATCCCACCTCATCTCTGGTTACAGTGCGATGCTATCCGTGGGTAAAAAATAACACCTTACTCATTGGTGATGCAGCCCATGCCATCGTTCCTTTTTTTGGTCAAGGTATGAATGCTGGTTTTGAGGATTGTAGAATTTTAAATGAACTGCTCAACCAATTTAATGATGATTGGAAAAAAGCTCTTCATGCGTTTCAGCAAAGCCGAAAGAAAGATACAGATGCAATCGCGCAATTAGCTTTGGATAACTTTATTGAAATGCGTGACCTTGTTGCCGATGCTGATTTTTTGCTAAGAAAAAAAATAGAAGCTCGCTTACATCAACTGTACCCCACCCAGTGGATTCCGCTCTATTCGATGGTAACATTTCACGACTCCATGCCCTATTCGATTGCTTATGAAACCGGGCAAAAGCAAAAGAAAATTATGGATGAAGTAATGAAACGACCAGGCCTTGAAAAAAATTGGGAGTCGTTGGATTTTAAAGCAATTGTTAAATCACTAATATAGCTAGACTAAAAAACTCAAAATATCAGTCGAGGTATCATTCGGGGCCTGCCTGCTCCGCCAACTGGCGGATTCGGCAATGGCAGGCTTGACCCGGAATCCCGAATGGTGCGTACTTCACTGGATTGCGGCTCCAGGGCCGCGACAGCTTGACTTTTGGTCATTTGGTCAGTCCCACGCCTTAAGCATCAATACTAAGTTTGTATTCATCATACCGCTGCAGTACTTCTTTCACATATTTAACAGGACCATCGCAACGGCAATAACCAACGGTTACCAGCGGATCACGAAAATATTTTGGGTCTGCTTTTTTGAGAAGAAAATATTCTACGTTGTCGTCCCATACGGTTGGATCTTTTCCATACTTGCGTGTGAGCTTTTGCGCATCGCGTACATGCGAAAGTCCGACATTATAGGAAGCTAAAATAAATTTTATCCGCTCCTCTGGATCCGGCACACTTTTGGTCCATTGAGCATCCAGAAATTTCAAAAATTTAATTCCAACAGTTATGTTTTGAGCCGGATCCCACAAATTGCTCACTTTAAAAAACGCTCCGGTCTCAGGCATTACCTGCATAAGTCCAATGGCTCCGGCCCACGATTTTACCTGCGGATTAAAATTTGATTCCTGATAGGCAACCGAAGCAATCAAGCGCCAGTCCCAGCCAATTTGAACGGCTTCTTGTTTTAACTGCTCATCAAAGGGTGAGAGTTGCTTGCCAGCCAACGAAGAATAGTCGCTTGTAATTCTTGCTTCCGTTAGTCGTGGGCTCTCAAAATATTTTTTATAGATCACCCGAAATGTTCCGGTTCGCTTTACATCAGTCATCCAACCATTAAGTTCAGTTAATAATTCGGGAGAATTTTTGCGCACCGCCCAGGCAATTTGTTGCGGCAAACTTAGTACAGTCTTGATGTCAAGGTTGGGAAAATAAAATGAATTAACCATGGCAATGGTTTGATCGGTGACGGTATACTTTATTTCGCCCGTGGCAACTTGACGAATGAGGGATTCGGTCTCCGCGGTTGCGCTATCTTCTATTATTTTGATTTCCCCACCCACTTCACTGGATAAATTAACCATGCGTTCTTTAAAAGATGACCCTTTTATGACGTGCACTTCTTTACCAATCAGCGCTGCCGGATTTCGGATTAATTTCTTTTCAACAATTTGTGGTGGTTGCATGCGCCAATTGGCGGGCTTCTTTTGAACTAATACCTGATGCGTGTTGAAATGTGTTTCCGTAAAGGCTACGTAGTTCAACCGCTCTTGCGTGATCGTAAGCGGAAAGGCTAAGATGTCGCCTTCTCCTTTATTCAGCATATCAATAGATTGCTCAATGCCGGTTACGAGCTTGATCTTCAAGTCAACCTTAAAGTGATCGGTAAGTCGCTTGAGTAATTCATACTCATAGCCCATGGTTCGGCCTTTGTAAATAAAATAACTGATTGAATTATTATCCAAAAGTGCAACCAGATAGCCGCGCTTGCGAATGGCATCCAGGTCAAGTTCAACCAAGGGTTCCTTTGCAAAACCCTCCTCACTGTTCAATTTGCTGCAGCCAAGCAGGCAAGAAAGTGCTAAAAAGAGAAAAAAAAGCCAGCCACCGCATCGGGTCATAAAATGAAGATACCCATTTCCGGCTTAAATAAAAAAAGGCCCCGAAGGGCCTCTTTTGTTAGAAATTTCAACTATTAATTGAAGATGTAACGAATACCAAACTGTGCCTGCCAAACGTCTGCCAGAGAAGTTCCTGTGGTAAAAGTTTCCTTAATTGGAATAACCTGACCGCTGGTAACTGTAAGCGGAGTGAGACGATACACAGGCTGGCCGGTGGCATTAACCGAGCGATATTGCAACGCTCTTGGATTGGTTGTAGTGTATCCAACTCCCCACTTCTCGTTAATCATATTACCTACGTTAAAGATATCAAAGCGAAGTTGTAACGTATTGCGTTTGCCACCTGCGGTGATAAAGAACTCCTGTGCCACTGAAAAATCAGCACGGAAAACCCAAGGGAAAATAGCAGCATTGCGTTGTGCATAAGTGCCACGATTTGCATTCAGGTATTCATCTTGTCTGATGTATGCATCCCAATCGAGTTGTTGTTGTGCCGCTGTGTATGGAGCACTGGCACCTGCTGGCGTATAGGTTTCAAAAAACATCTCAGAAATAGCGCGTGGTATGTACATCAAGTCTCCAAAACTTCCGTCACCATTTCTATCATTAGAATACGTGTAGCTGAACCGGCCCTGGTTGCGGCCTTCCCAGAAGAGTGATACTTGCGTAGCACCAAATCCTGCGTACTCCTTGCGGTAATTTAAGGCAGCAATAGCGCGGTGACGCTGATCGTTGCTTGAATAACGTATGAACGGATTATTTGCATCATACTCCACTGGATTGTTCGTCCATGATCCTCGAGCAATCGATCCAGGATCAAGTGTGTTCTTAGCACGACCAAAATTGTAGGCAGCCATACCTGAGAAACCTTTTACAAGTGGCTTCTCTAATTTAACTGAGAATGATTGAGAATATCCCTGATCTGTGTTGGTTAACACTTCAGCGCTGGTAGCATAGCTATTAAGTCTGTTGGAAGTGAAGCGTGCTGTACCATCCGCAAAGGCCGCTTGTGGAGCAGGTAGATTGGCATTATAGTATGTAATACCATTTATATCTTGTGAATAAATAAACTCCAACGTACCAATCAAACCAAATGGCAATTTCTGATCGACCGCAATATTACTTCTCCAGATTTGCGGGAATTTGAAATCAGGATCGGAGATGGCAAGTTCGGCCGAAGCTGGCAAAGTTGCATTAGCAGGAATATACGCTGTTGGATCTGGGTTAAATGGACGGGTAGTTGTATTATCAACTTGTTCAAAACCAGTTAGCACACCGTTGTTACCGATCTGGTTAGAGATCCAAACAAATACAGGACGGCCTGTGAATAACCCAGTTCCACCACGCAACTGCGTAGAGCGATTGCCAAACACATCATAGTTAAAACCAACGCGCGGAGAAATCAACATTTTGGAAGCTGGCAACTGAGCTGTGTTTAGACTGATATTCTCTCCGGCTTGGTCACGGAACGTTAAACTCTCCACAGTAGTGTTTGCAAAACCGGTGTTTTCAAATTTAGGAATATCCGCACGGATACCGGCAGTAATTTTAAGACCCTCGATAGGCTCAAATTCATCCTGCAAGTAAAAACCAAAATAATTTACCTTAGTAGGCTGCACAGGTTCTGCCCCTCCAGGCAAGCCTGAATAGCGCAACTGGAATCTGCGCAATGATGGATTGTTTGCGGGGTTATTGTCTGTATCATTATAAAAATCCTGAAGGCTGTTATACACATACACACTTTGTGAACCCGGGAAGAATACGTTTTCATATTCGAAACGCTCGAAGTTAACACCCGCGGTTATTGTGTGCTTGCCTGCAAAATAAGTGAGGTTATCCTGGAACTGATAAGTCTTATAGTTCAACTTGTTGTTTGGAGTGAAAGGCTCGAAACCCATTGTAATGTAAGTAGTACCTGCATTTTGAATTTCAACCAACGGGAAGAAATCACCACGTGATGCACGGTCTTCATTCTGATAGGTGTAACCAGCAATAATCTGATTAGACATTTTATTACCAAAACGCGAACTCAATTCAGCGATTACCGATTGAATTTTTTCAGTCTGGATATAGTTGGAGTTCTGATAGTTTAGGGCTTGCAGGTTTGAACGTCTCGCGCCAAAACCCAAGGAGCTACTGTTACTGGCTAGCACATCTGTTTCAGAATCCAAAAAGTTATAACGAAGACTTAATTTGTGATTTTGATTGATGTTGTAATCTAACTTAACCAAATACTTACTGCTCTTAGTCTCGTTGTCGTAGCCCTGGTAAGGGCCTGTAGCATAACCAAAGTTGCTGGCCATGTACGAACTCAACGCATCCAAATCGGAAGCTAAAACACGGGTTACGTTACCGGTTACCGTTTCTCCGCCCTCATTGGCGCGGAAATTTGTTCCCGGGTCTGTTCTGCTTTCCATTTCTGCATTGGCGAAGAAGAATAATTTATCCTTGATGATGGGACCACCAATACGGAAGCCGTATTGATTAACATTAAAGTTATTGGTGATTACATCTTTTCCTTTTGCCTTGTCGCCTACAAAAGATTCGTTGCGAAGGTTATAGAAAGCAGAGCCGCTAAATTCATTTGTTCCGCTGCGGGTTACGGCATTTACACCGGCACCCACAAACCCTGCCTGACGTACATCATACGGTGCAATGTTTACCTGTACTTCTTCGATGGCATCCAATGATACAGGCGTTGAGCCGGTTCTTCCACCAGGCTGATCCGCTAAACCAAAACTATTATTGAAATATGATCCGTCAATCGTGATGTTGTTGAAACGTGCATCAGCACCTACAAATCCGCGACCACTTGCCTGAGGAGTTAAACGCGTGAAGTCGTTGATGGAACGACTGATTGTAGGCATGGTGGCAAGCGTCTGCTTATTGATGTTAGTGGCAGCACCCGTGCGGTCAGAACTGAAAATATCGCCTTTAACACCTGATACTACGATCTCACCTAATTCTGTTGTTTGTTCATTGAGTTGAGCACTCAGGTTTGTTGCCGAACCCAGACTCAGATAAACATCGGTGATTGTTTTTTCCTGATACCCTACAAATGAAATCTTAACTGTGTAAGGACCGCCAATACGCATACCGGGTAAGGTATACCGACCGTCATTGAGAGTTGTTGTTCCATAAGTAGTTCCTGAAGGAGTGTGGGTTGCCACAATGTTTGCCCCGGGCAAACCTGCTCCTGCTTGATCAGTTACCTTTCCGTTGACTGACGAAGTGGTAACACCCTGCGCAAGCACACCCACTGAGGCGGTCAATACGAAGGTTAAAAACAGTAAAATTTTCCTCATAATTTATGGTTTTAGTGTTTGGTTTCCGGTGGCAAAAGTATCCTTTTGAGCCTATAAATAGTCAGGGTCTATTTTAAATCTTTCAAACATTTTATTAACAATTTCATAACCTCCTGAACCACTAGTACTATATCGTTTGCACTTTGAGTTAAAAACCAATTACTTCCATTTTTTAAATTCAGCCCAAACCATGAAAAAATACCTAGTTCTGCTATTGGCCACCTTTGTTACCCACTTTTGGCTCGCGGCCCAAACCGATTTGACGTATTATTTACCACCCCAGGTTCAATATAACCCGGCCATTCCAACCCCTCAATCAATCATCGGGCACCACGTGGGCGAATGGCATGTAACCCATGATAAACTGGTGAATTATATGATGGAGCTAGACAAGGCCAGCGACCGAATCTCCCTTGAGATAACCGGGCAAACACACGAAGCCAGAACCCTGCTTTTGCTTACCATCACCTCTCCCAAAAATCATCAAAACATTGAAGCTATCCGACAACAGCACCTTCAATTGAGTGATGCTTCAAAATCCAGTTCGCTAGATTTAAAAAATATGCCAGCCGTATTTTATCTCGGATGTAGCATTCATGGCAACGAAGCCAGTGGTGCTAATGCCGGCTTGCTGATGGCTTATCACCTCGCTGCCGCACAAGGGCCTGAGATTGAAAAGTATCTTGAGAATACGGTGATCTTATTCGATCCCAGTTTCAACCCTGATGGCTTGCAACGCTTTTCTTCTTGGGTAAACTCACGCAAAAGCAAAGTGATTTCTACCGATCCTAACGACACCGAGCACAATGAAGCGTGGCCCGGTGGTCGCTTCAATCATTACTGGTTTGACTTAAACCGCGACTGGCTGGTGGCGCAAAATCCGGAGTCGCAGGCACGGGCCAAAAAATTTCAGGCATGGAGACCCAACGTACTTACTGACCACCACGAACAAGGAACCAATGCGACTTTCTTCTTTATGCCGGGTGTTCCCTCGCGTGTTCATCCGCTAACGCCCGAAAAAAATCAGGAGCTAACGCGTAAGATGGGTGAATATCATGCGAAAGCATTGGATCAGATTGGCTCGCTTTATTTCACACAGGAAGGTTATGATGATTTTTACTATGGCAAGGGCTCTACCTTTCCGGATGTGCAGGGTTCCATTGGAATTTTATTTGAACAAGGCAGTTCGCGGGGTCATGCACAGGAAAGTACGAATGGCGTGTTGCGTTTTCCATTCACTATCCGCAATCAGTTTGTAACGATGCTCAGTTCATTAAAAGCCATTAATGAAATGCGCGAAGAACTTCTATCCTATCAACGCGACTTCTTTAAAAACGCTGCCGCGGATGCAGCCAAAGATCCCATCAAGGCCTACATCATTGGCTCTAAAGATAAAGCGCGCGCTTTCCTTTTTGCTGAAATGGCGCTCCGTCAAAAAATTGATGTTTATAAAGTTGCTGCTACCCAAACGATCAACAGAAAAACGTTTGACACGGAGTCAAGCTTTCTCATTCCACTTAATCAAACTCAATACAAACTTCTTCATGGCATGTTTGATAAGCAGTTGAAATTTAAAGACAGCATTTTCTACGACATTTCCAGCTGGACATTGCCCCTTGCCTTTGGGTTAGACTATGAAGAATTAAAAGTTGTCCCCGCGCTGGGCGAAAAAGTTACGGACCTGGTTATGCCCGTAGGTAAAATGTTGGGCAAAGGTGATTATGCCTATGTGTTTGAACCGTATGGCTATTATGCTCCACGCGCCATGTATCGATTGCTCGATAAAGGTGTGCGCATTAAAGTTGCCACCGAACCTTTCTATGCAGATGGAAAAAAGTTTGATAGAGGTTCCGTCATGATTCCGGTTGATAATCAAGAACGATTTCCGGATCAGATCAATGTGATGATGAAAGAGATCACAGAAAAAGATGGTATTGATGTGTATGCGTTAGGTACGGGGCTGGACTATCGCGGAGTTAGCTTAGGCAGCAGTTCATTTTATGTTCCCGCGAAGCCGGTAATAGCTATGCTGGTAGACGGTGGTGTTTCTCCAACCGATGCGGGCGAACTCTGGCACTTGCTGGATACACGCTTTCAGATTCCCGTTACCATGATTCCGATTAGTGTGTTTAACTCAGCATCGTTACAAAAATATACTACCATCATTTTTCCGGAGGGAAGCCATAATGCGATCAGTGAGGCTGGAAAAGAAAAATTAAAAAGCTGGGTGCAGGCAGGCGGTGTGGTTATTGGTTTCGAGCGTGCGTTGAATTGGTTTACCGCTAACGGACTTGGCAAGTTTGATGTGAAAAAAGATGAAGACAAGAAAGACCCGGCAAAACCAAAACCCTATGCCGAGATGGACGAAGCCCAACGGGCACAAAGCACCAGTGGTGCCATCTTTGAAGCTGAGGCTGACTTAACACATCCTATTATGTATGGATACACCTCCCATAAAATATCGATGTTTAAAGGCAACAATCTTTATATACAAAAAGCCAATGGCGCTT
>LNFM01005700.1_pt1 | contig 21730 bp, 18 predicted proteins | sample 596031 | NCBI WGS metagenome assembly LNFM01 (sample SAMN04254537, study PRJNA301005) | activated carbon metagenome | isolation source: dual media filters at the Ann Arbor, Michigan drinking water treatment plant | place: USA: Ann Arbor
GCCCATTGTCCAAAATTCCCCACTGCTGCCTCCCGTAGGAGTCTGGACCGTGTCTCAGTTCCAGTGTGGCTGATCGTCCTCTCAGACCAGCTACGGATCGTCGCCTTGGTAAGCCTTTACCTCACCAACTAGCTAATCCGACATCGGCCACTCCTATAGTGCGAGGCCTTGCGGTCCCCCGCTTTCATCCGTAGATCGTATGCGGTATTAGCCTATCTTTCGACAGGTTATCCCCCGCTACAGGATATGTTCCGATGTATTACTCACCCGTTCGCCACTCGTCGCCAGGGTTGCCCCCGCGTTACCGTTCGACTTGCATGTGTAAGGCATGCCGCCAGCGTTCAATCTGAGCCAGGATCAAACTCTTCAGTTTAATCTCTGCAAAGTATTTCTCTCGCTTGACGTATGTATTAATTTCCGTCGTGCGAGCACTTCTGTATTGCTTGATAACCGCGCGCGTTTCCTTGCGCGGCACCCTCAAGACCAAGTGCCCACACTTATCGGCTGTATATTTTTAAAGAACGTTGGTAGCGGGGATAGGATTTGAACCTATGACCTTCGGGTTATGAGCCCGACGAGCTGCCAGACTGCTCCACCCCGCGCCCTATAGCTGGGTATTTTTGCTGCTGTCAACACCCAAAAACTACTTTTTTCGGCTCTTCGCTGACTTTCAAGACTCTGGCTACTCTTGAAGTGATGCATCAGCGAAGCCCGCGATTATCCGAGACTTTTTCAGACAGCGCAATACCCCATGCGCAATATTTTTTGATCTACCTGCCCACAGCAGGAACGGCGCCCCGCTCCTTGCGGAAATAATGTGCAAAGCGATCCATGCTGACATAAAACGTGGGGGTCACATACAGGGTCAGCATCTGCGAGAACACAAGACCGCCAACAACGGCAATGCCCAAGGGCTGTCGCATTTCGGAACCGATACCGGTGCCGAACGCGAGCGGCAGGGTGGCAAAAATCGCGGCCATCGTTGTCATCATGATCGGGCGGAAGCGGACGATCGATGCCTCAACAATCGCATCGGCAGCCGACATGCCTTTCTCCCGCTGCATCTGGATTGCAAAGTCGACCATCATGATGCCGTTCTTCTTGACCAAACCGACCAGCAGAATGATCCCCACAAAACTGAACACGTTCAGTTCCTGCCCCGCGATCAGCAGCATCAGCAATGCGCCAAACCCGGCAAATGGCAGAGCCGTCAGAATCGTGACCGGGTGGCCGTAATGCTCGTACAACACCGCCAGCACCATGTAAATCACCAGCACGGTAATCAACAGCAGCACCGGCAGCGTGCGGAATGCCTCCTCAAAAGCCTGCGCGTTTCCGGCCACCGAATACGTAATGCCTGCGGGCAAAGAACCGCCCGCAATCTCCTTGACGTGGGTCACCGCATCGCCAATCGAATTGCCGGGCGCAAGATTGAATGAAAGAACAACCGACAGCAGTTGCCCGTAGTGACTGACAGAAACCGGGCCTACGCCCATCCTGATGTCGGCCACCGCCTGGATCGGCACCATTTGCCCCGTGGAAGACTGCACAAAAAGCGAACGCAGGGCATTGATGTCGCGCTGGAATTTCGGATCAAGTTCAAGCAGCACGTTGTACTGGTCCGTCGAGCCGTAAAGCGTGCTGATCCTGCGCCCGCCATAGGCGTTATAGAGCGCCGACTCGACCTGCTGCGGCGAAATCCCGAGCACGGCTGCGCGATCGCGGTCGATCTCGATCTGGATTTCCGGATTGCTGACCTCCAGGCTGGAATTTACGTCCTGCAGCATACTGGACTCGCGAAGCCGCCCTTCCAACTCCTTACTGGCTTCGTAGAGCTGTTTCTGGTTTGCCCCCTGCAACACCAATTGATAATCACTGGTGCTGATAAGGCCACCGATGCGAATCGCCGGCGGATTATTCATGAACACGCGCAAACCCTGGCCGCCGCCGGCAAACGCCCGCCGCAACTCCTGGATCACGCCATCCGCACCCGTCGCGCGCTCCTCTCGCGGCTTAAGGCGGACGATGATGCGGCCGATGTTGCTGCCCACGACACCGCCGGTACCCTGCCCGGCAGTGGACATGACCGACTCGACATTCGGGTTGCGCTGGATAATCTCGGCAACCCTGGCCTGTCGCTTCTCCAGTTCCGCAAACGGAATACCCTCGGGCGCTCGTGTGTTTCCAAAAAACACCCCGGTATCTTGGCGCGGAATGAAGCCCTGGGGAACTGCCTGATAGAGCAATACGGTGAAGACGAGGAAAGCCACAGAACCGAAGAGCATCAGCCCGCGGTGACGCATCGTCCAGCGCAGGCTATCACCGTAAATGTCGCGCATCCAGTCGAACATGCGCTCCAGCGCCATGTAGACACGGCCGTGCTTCTCCTCATGGTAGTTCTTGAGCATCAAGCTGCACATCATCGGCGTCATCGACAGCGAGATCACCCCCGATACGATCACGGCCACCCCAACGCTGACGGCGAACTCCCTGAACAGGCGGCCAAGCATCCCCTCCATGAACAGGATGGGAATGAACACGGCAGCGAGGGATACCGTCATCGACAAAACCGTAAAGCCGATTTCCTGCGCGCCTTCGAGGGCAGCTGTCATCCGGTCCTTGCCCATTTCCATGTGGCGCGTGATGTTCTCCAGAACGACAATCGCATCGTCGACAACGAATCCGACGGCAAGGATGATCGCCATCAGCGAAAGATTATTCAGGCTGTAACCCAACACATACATCACACCGAAGGTCGCGATGATTGATGTCGGCAATATTAGCGCCGTTATAAGTGTCGAGCGCGCATTGCGCAGAAACACCATAATGACCAGCACCACCAGAACGATGGAGAGAATCAGGTGAAACTCCACCTCCCGGATCGAAGCCTGGATGAACTCGGATCTGTCATTGACGATATGGATACGAACACCCGGTGGCGCACTGGCCTCGATTTCCGGGAAAAGCGCACGCAGGCGACTGGCAACTTCCACGGTGTTGGCGCCAGGCTGCCGGTAAACCGCAAGGACGATTGCCCGTTCGCCATTCAGCCAGCTCTTGATCTTGGCGTTCTCGATTCCATCAACTGCATTGCCAACATCCGAAAGACGGACCGGCATACCGTCCTTGTAGGCAACAATCAGGTTGTTGAAATTCTCGGCCCGCTGCAGCGTCGCAGAGGATTTGACTGTGAAATCCCTCGCCGCCCCCTGCAGAACTCCTGAAGGAAGATTGCTGTTTGCATTCTGGATCGCACTGACAACACGCTCAAGCCCAAGGCCGCGCTTGGAAAGCGCCTCGGGATCCAGGAACACCCGCACAGCGTAGCGTTGTGACCCAAAAACCTGCACCTGCGCCACACCGCTGATCATTGAGAAGCGCTGGGCGATGTGGTTGTCGGCAAATTCATCGAGGGCGGGCAGCGGCAGGGTCTGCGCAGTCAGCGCAAGAAACATGATCGGCGAGTCTGCGGGGTTGACCTTGCGCAGGGTCGGCGGATCCATGCCGTCCGGCAGACGGCGAAGGGTCTGTGCAATCGCCGTCTGCACGTCCTGGGCAGCAGCATCGATGTCCCGATCCAGGCTGAACTGCAACGTGATGCGCGTGCGCCCGGTGCTGTTCACTGAACTCATCGAGTCAATGCCGGCGACCTGACTGAACTGGCGCTCGAGTGGCGTCGCCACCGTGGTCGCCATGATGTCCGGGTTGGCGCCAGGCAGGTCCGCAGTCACCGAAATGGTCGGAAAATCGACGTTCGGCAACTCATTGACGGGCAGCGACCGGAAAGCAATCAATCCGAAAATGATGATTGCAGCCACAAGTACCGTGGTTGCCACTGGCCTGACGATAAAAATCCGCGAAACGTTCATGATTTTGCCCCCGAAAGCTTCAATGCCGTTTGATCCGGATGTCAGTTTTTCGCAGCAGCCGGCTTAACCGCATTTCCATCGGCCGCCTTGCCCTTGCCTTCGCCCTTCTTGCCGCCCTTGCCCTTGCGTTTTTCCCCGCCACCGCCCGCCTCTTCAGCCAGCCGTACTGTGGCGCCGGGCCGCAGCGCCTGTGGAATCTCGGTGATGACGTGGTCTCCCGCCTTGATGCCCTCTGCGATGACCACCTCGCTGCCAAGCTGGCGCGACACCTTGACCGGTCGGACCTCAACCTTGCTGTCGGCATCGACAAGATAGACAAACGGTCCGCTCTGGCCAGGCTGCACGGCAACCTCCGGCACCACTATCGCCTCCGGCTCGACCGTCAGCACCACGCGAACATTGACGAACTGTCCGGGCCAGATGACCTCTTTCTGGTTGTCCACCCGCGTTTTCAGCAGCACCGTGCCCGTCTGCGGCGTCACCGTGTTGTCGACGAACACCAGCTTGCCTGTTGCCGCCGGCGGACCCGACCTGTCAGGCAGAATCTCGATACGCATGTCCTTCTCGTTCTGGTAACGCCGGATGTCCTCAAGCTGGCGCTCCGGGATGCTGAAGCCGACCAGCACGGGATCCGTGCTGTTGATTGTCACCAGCGGCACTCCGCCGCCGGACGCCGGAACCAGATTGCCGGCACGCACGGCCAGCTGTCCGGTGCGCCCGCTGATCGGCGCAACGATCCGCGCATAGTCCAGCTGGATGCGCGCCTGTTCAACCGCCGCCTGGCCCGCCTGCACAGTGGCCTCGAGCGATTTGGCCGAGGTCACCGCGACATCGTATTCCTGCCGTGTGATGAACTCGCGCTTGAGCAAGGGCTCCAGCCGCTGCTGCTGTGCCTTCGCGTTCTCCAGTTGCGCCTTGTCACGCTCCAGCGCAGCCAGCGCCTGGTTGTACTGCGCACGGAACGTGCGCGGATCGATTTCGAACAGCACCTGTCCGGCCTTGACCCTGTCACCCTCGCGAAAAGCGATGGTCTGCAGCACACCGCTCACCTGCGCCCGCACCTGCACGCTCTGCTCGGGCTCCACCGTGCCGACCGCCTCGATCAGCACGGGCATGGGTTTGGACACCGCGCGAACCGCGCTCACGGTCAGCGTTGCACCGCCTTTGCCCCCCTTGCCGCCCTTGGCCTTGGTTTTTTCGGCCCCGCCCTTGGCACTGCCGCCCTGCTGCCAGTACCAGTAACCGCCCGCCACCGCAGCACCTACCGCGACAAAGGCCAGCAACATGATCAGTCTTTTCATTTTCCTCCGCCCGCCTTGATTAAATCGCTCGCACCAACCGCCACCTGCAACCGCGCCAGAGTGGTAAACCAGTCCAGATAAGACTGTATGCGCTGCACCCGCGCGTTGGATTCATCCTGCTGCGCCGTAATCAGGTCAAGAATGCTCCCGAAACCGCTCTGGTAACGTGCCAGGGTTGCCTGCGCCGTCTGTTCCGCGGAGCGCACCTGCGCTTCGGTGCTGGAAATGCTGCTGTTCACCGTGGTGAGGTCGTAATAACCCTGCCAGACTTCCACCTCGGCCTGCCGCACCAGCGCATCGCGGCTGGCTTCCGCTGCTTCCGCCTGAGCTTCGGCCTGACGAACGCTGTAAGTCTCGCGGAACCCGGTGAATATGGGGATGCGGATCGCCAACCCGATGTTGTAGTTGCTGGCCGAGGGCCGGTTGTCGTTGAACGAAGTGCGACCGCTGCCGCCGACCACCTCGATCGACGGCAAACCTGCGCGCGCAACCGCATTGGCACTGGCGCGCGAGGCGCGCACCTGGGCTTCCGCCGCCACCAGGTCGGGACGTGATGCCTTGGCCCGAGCCAGCAGATCACCGATCGAGGCCGAAATTTCAGTGGTCTGTGGCGGAGCTTCCAGCGGCCGTACCGCGATGCCTACGTTAACCGGCAGGCCGACGACCGAAGCCAGCTGCCCGCGCGATTTCTCCAGTTCACCGTTGCTGCGCGTCAGGTTCAGCCGCGCCTGAGCCACCAGGGTTTCAGCGCGATAGACATCGGCCACCGTCGCCAGTCCGGACTCCCGGCGCTTGCTCACCGCCTCCAGCGCGGTTTCGGCATTTTTCAGCGACTGTACGTTAACCCGTACCAGTGCGTCGTTGCCGATCAGGCGGTAGTACGCCTGCTCCACACCGAAGACAACGTCCTGCAGGACACGGTTGTGCGCAAGATTGGCCGCCAGCAGGCGGTACTCGCTGGTTTCGATCTGGAAGCCTCGGACGCCAAAGTCATAAAGCAGATAACTCAGGCTGATCGAAGGGCCGTAGCGGGTCTGCCAGGGCACAATCGCCCCCTGGTTGGTGACCTGCTGGGTGCGCGTGACTGCGTAATTGGCGGTGAGTTGGGGCAGCAGATCGGCCTTTTCGATGCCGACTCCGGCAGCGGCCGCCCTAGCGGCAAGCCAGGACTGACGCGTCCGCGGATTGTTGCGCAATGCGAATTCAGTCAGTTCGGGCAGGGACAAGGGCTGGTTGCGGGCCAGTTCACCTGCGACTTGCGGGGAACCGACCTGCGGCAACGGCAAGGTGGATTCCCAGCGCAGATACGGCTCGGTCGCAGTGCGTCCGCCAGTGCCGAAGGGATCACTCCAGATGGACTGACCGGCAGCCTGCGAGCCTGCAAAAAACAAAAAAAGCGCCCCCGTGAGCGCTGAACAAGTCTGGCAGTATCGATGCATGCCGCAGCGTCTTTATATCTGATTGAAAAATCGAACAAAGGCGAGGCATGGTAGCACCAAAAACCGCAAAAACACGCGGTAAAGAACCCGGGGATAATGCCTGTCGCAAATCCGTGACATCCACAATGTGATGCCCACCAACCTTATCCTCGTATAAAAAGAATGGATACGAGGCTCCGGAGGTGCATGTTAGCCTGCTTGCCGCTTCATCCCCAGAATAACCTCAGCAACAGGAAAAGCCTGTGACCAAACTGGTGAATCCCCATGGAGGGGGCCCTTTAAAACCGCTGCTGCTCGACGGCCCCGCGCTGGATGCCGAGCGCAAACGAGCAGCCACCCTGCCGAAAATAACCGTAAGTTCCCGCGAGAAAGGCGACCTGCTGATGCTCGGCATCGGCGGCTTCACCCCTCTCGATGGCTTCATGGGCCACGATGACTGGCGTGCCACCTGCGATCGTTACACCCTCGCCAGCGGCATCTTCTGGCCGATCCCGATCACTCTGTCCGCCACGAAACCCCAGGCGGATGCGATCCGGACCGGCGGCGAAGTCGCACTTGTTGACCCGGACAACGGCGAAATCCTCGCCACCCTGCAGGTCACGGAAAAATACGCCATCGACAAGGCACATGAGTGCCAGGCCGTGTTCCGCACCACCGATGCCGCACATCCCGGCGTAAAGATGGTCATGGAACAGGGCGAGGTCAACCTTGCCGGTCCGGTGAAGGTCCTGTCACAGGGCGGATTCCCTGAAAAGTACGGCGCGATGTACATGACGCCGGCACAGACGCGTGCCGCCTTCGACGCCAATGGCTGGAGCACGGTCGCCGCATTCCAGACCCGCAACCCGATGCACCGCTCCCATGAGTACCTGGCCAAAGTCGCGATCGAAGTCTGCGACGGAGTGCTGGTGCATTCGCTGCTCGGCAACCTCAAGCCGGGCGACATCCCGGCCGATGTGCGCACCCGGTCCATTGCCGTGCTGATCGAAAAATATTTCGTGCAGAAAACCGTCGTGCAGTCCGGCTATCCGCTGGACATGCGTTACGCCGGCCCGCGCGAAGCCCTGCTGCATGCCCTGTTCCGGCAGAACTACGGCTGCTCGCACCAGATCATCGGCCGCGACCACGCCGGCGTCGGCAGCTACTACGGACCCTTCGACGCACACCACATCTTTGACGAGATTCCGCGCGGTGCGCTGGAAACACAGCCGCTGAAAATCGACTGGACGTTCTGGTGTTACCAGTGCGGCGGCATGGCCTCGGCGAAAACATGCCCGCATGACGAAAAAGACCGGCTGCTGGTCTCCGGCACCAAACTGCGCAAATGGCTGTCGGAAGGAGATGCAGTGCCGGCCGAATTCAGCCGCCCCGAGGTGCTTGAAGTTCTGCGTGCCTACTACGCGACGATCAAGGACGAGGACAAGGTTGAAGTGAAGCTGACCGGCCACTCCGCCCGCTGACCACCCACCGGTTTCTATGGACGTGAAAAAGCCGCCCAAGAGGCGGCGTTTTCACGTCCGACAACGGCACAAGCTCAGGGCTGTTTGGGCGTCTTGTATTCCACTTCCTTCTGCAGCGGTTTCCAGACGGTTTCGAAACCGACAAAGCCCTTTTCGCTGGGGGGCATCTGACGCGTCGTGTAAAAAGTCGTATGGCCGTCAGGCACCGGGGTGTTGCTGGGTTTTTGATCGCTCATAAGTCACCTTTTTCGTGAGTTCAGGATTTCATGTAACAAAGCCGGAAGCTGTCCGCCACCATTCTACCCCGCCGGTCAAACAGGCCTCATCAGCGCCGGGTCGATATCCGCGCCTGCAATGATCGCACCGCCCGCCCTGATTTCTTCGTCGGTGGCGTCGCGCACGGTCAGTATCTCGAGCATGAAGACGACCTCCCTGCCGCAAAGCGGGTTGTTGCCGTCGACAGTCAGCCTCTCGTCGTCCAGATGCGTAACGAGAAAGCTGCGGGTCTGGCCCCTGTCGTTTTCCATCAGGATCGAGGTGCCGATCTGCCGATATTCCTCGGGAACGTTCTCGATGAGGTCGGAAAACACCAGAGACTCGTCCCTGGGGCCGAAGATCTGGTTGCCGTCAATGGGCACTTCGATGACATCGCCGGCAGACTTGCCCGCCAGCGCCATGTGTACTGAAGGCGCGAGGATTTCATTGTGCCCGTGGACATAACCCAGGGGGAATTCGACCTGGGTAAGGACATGGCCTGATTTCCTGTCGGTCACCTTGTAAGTGACTTCGACAAACTTGCCGTCCTGGATGGTTTCGCTCATGCCGGTTCCGAAGCCATGCTCAGAAAATGGATGCGCCGAAAATCCTGACTTTTCCATCCTCATAGCCGAGAACCAGCCTGCCCAGCCACTCACCCGGCTTTTTGGTGCTGCGTTGCCGGTAGAGGACGGTCACATGTTCGCCCCGGCGGATGATGCCCAGCGAGTCGGCGTCCTCGGACAGGTTTCTTGCCAGCTCGCTGTTGGCGAACTGGTGGCCCGCAACCACCTGGTCTATGGCACGCGCGAGGGAACCGGAAAAGTTCTTTGCGAACTCCCCGTATTTGCCCTCGTTCGAAGCCTTGACCAGGTCCCGCCACAGGAGATTGGCCATGGCCAGAATCTCCTCGTCGGTTTTCTCGATGATGTTCACGCGGGGCTCCTGCTGACCGGAAGCGACCGGCTGTGCAGGACTCATGACGCCAGCCATACGTTACTCGTTTTCCCCAACCAGGTGATAACAGGGCGCCTTCTCCATCGTGTATTCGCCGGTTTCCGGATCACGACGCGAAACCGTCAGCACGTGCCAGTTCTCGTCATCCACCTTCATCGCATCGCCCCGGTAGTAATAACCCGGCCAGCGGGTCTCCTTCCGGAACAGCGTGTGCTGGGTGACGCACTCGGCTGCACGATGGCGGTGCATCAATTCCCAGGCACGCAGCAGTTCGTGGATGTCCTTCGCCGCCAGGTTCTGGAGATCTTCCTCCATGATCTTCAGCTTCTTCAGGCCGATATTCAGGAGTTTCTCGTTGGTCATGTAGCCGACGGTCACGCCGCCGCAATACTCGTCCATCAGCTTCTGCAGGCGGTCCAGGCCCTGTTTGGGATTGATGTAGTGCGGGTTGACGTCGCCGGCCACGATCGCATTGCGGTAGGTGTTGTAATGCTCGAGAGGCTTGTAAATCTCTTTCCTGCGGCGGTTGATCTGCTCGTCGGACACGACAATGCCTTCGGCCTTGCCGTCATCGATGTATTTGCAGGCAGCCTTGGCGGCAAGTCGGCCTTCCGTGAACGAACCGGACGAGAAGGCGTGCGGCGTCCCGCCGACCGCGTCACCGGCGCCGAACAGGCCCTCGATGGTCGTCATGCGGTTGTAGCCCCAGAAATACTCCGGGGGCGAAACATCCTCGGGGCCCGAACACCAGGCGCCCGAGCCGGTTGCGTGTGAACCCATGACATAGGGCTCGGACGTCGTCAGCTCCGGATTTTCGTTCTTGGGATCCACGTCGGTGGCGGCCCAAAGCACGGCCTGGCCGACGGTCATGCCGAGGAAGTTTTCCCAGCCGACCTCTTCCAGGTGCGGATCCTGGAAGGCCTTCATGGTCACCATGTGTATGGGGCCGCGTCCGGCATTCACTTCGCTGATGATGCAATGGTTGCGCAGGCAGGTCGGAATCGGCCGGTGGGTCAGGTGCGAGGCTTCCGGGTCGAGATACTCCTTGCCGACCATTTTCTGCAGCTCGGGGAACCACTTGGATTCGTATTCCTCGCCCAGACCGTTCTGCGTGTAAGTCTTCAGGTGCAGGAAGTAGGCGCCGACCGGGCCGTAACCGTCCTTGAAGCGCGCCAGCACGATGCGGTTTTCCATCTGCGTCATCTTGGCGCCGGCGTTGATCATCAGGCCGTAGGCCGACGCGGAAGACCAGGGTGCGTACCAGGTGCGGCCGGAACCTTCGCCCACCGAACGCGGCTTGAAAATGTTGGAGGCGCCGCCAGCGCCGCAGATCACGGTCTTCGACTTGAAAACATGGTAGTTGCCCGTGCGGACATTGAAACCAACGGCACCGGCAACCCGGTTCTCCTTGCTTTCATCCATCAGCAGGTGGGTCACGCAGATGCGGTTGAACACCTTGTCCGCCGATTTTTTGGCGGCCTCGGCCACGATCGGCTTGTACGACTCGCCGTGAATCATGATCTGCCAGCGGCCCTCGCGCAGGTAACGCCCGGTCTTCGGGTCCTTCATGATGGGCAGGCCCCACTCCTCGAACTGGTGCACCGTGGAGTCCACGTGGCGTGCCATGTCGAACAGCAGGTCTTCCCGCACCATCCCCATCAGGTCGATGCGGGCGTAACGCACATGGTCCTCGGGCTTGTTCTCGCCCCAGCGGGTGCCCATGTAGCAGTTGATGGCATAGAGGCCCTGGGCAACCGCACCGGAGCGGTCGATGTTGGCCTTCTCGGCAATGACGATCTTCTTGTCCTGCCCCCAGAACCTGGCTTCCCATGCGGCGCCCGTGCCGCCAAGGCCCGCGCCGACGACCAGGACATCGATGCCTTCTTCGACAATCGTTTCGTAAGCCATCAGTAAGCCACGCCTTTCCTCATCTTGAGACCGTTGGACTTCAGCGTATGCAGGCCGCCTTCATCCATGCGTATCCATTTCGGTTCGTTGTACAGCAACTGGCTGTCGCGCATTTCCTTGCTGGGCCCGGGCACTTCCGCCAGCTTGGGAATCGCAGTTCCCCAGGGCTTGGTGGTGATCGGCGACAGGAAATTCTTTTCCGTGCCGTTGCGGAACTTGATCTTCCAGGCGATCGTGCCCTTCCGCTCGTCGCGGTCGACACGCACGCTGTGGCCCAGAGGCGCAAAGTCGGCATATCCGCGTACGTCGATCGCATGCTGCGGACAGGCCTTGACGCAGGAATAACACTCCCAGCACATGTTGGGTTCGATGTTGTAGGCGCGACGGTAGGTCTTGTCGATGTGCATGATGTCGGACGGACAGATGTCGACACAATGTCCGCATCCATCACACCTTGTCATGTAGACGAAGGTAGGCATAACTCGGCTCCTTGAACTGTTCCTGAAGAACTTGCTGTGTGTTTTTAGTAGTGGCGCGGCGCTTCGCGCTTGATGCCCAGCCCCATGTCCATCGGCGCATCCTTCAGAAGCTCCATGGAATGTCTTTGCTGCTGCTCGGGATCGTCACGGGTCAGCGTCGGCAGGTTCTGGACCGTGCCGTTGGCCTCGGACACCCTTTTCTCGAAGGCCGCGGCAGGCTTGAAGAACATGTGCGCGAACTTCGACCACGGCACCGATGCGAAAAGCACGGTGGTGGCGAGGATGTAGAGGCCGAAAAGAACCGTCGAACCGGCGATGCCTTTGGCCTGCATCCAGGCCCAGACGAGGCCCAGCGTCACGCTGGCCAGCAGCGAGAGCACGAACAGGTCGGCATGCATCACGCGAAACGGCGTATTGCCCTCGGCGGAGACATCAACGCGGATGAAGAACCAGAACCAGTAGCCGCCAATGCAGATCATCAGGCCGCCCAACCACCACAGCTGGGGCACGATCGCCGGCGTCACAGTCGCCGAGGTCGGGTAGCAGAACACCATCAGCACCGTGGTTCCGACATAGAGCAGGAAGCCGTACATCGTCAGCAGGTGCGCGATGCGGCGGCGCACGTTGCAGAATTCGCCGGAAGTCAGCACGTCGACCACGGCGGTCTGCACCGCGATCGAGACCAGTTCGCCGCCGCCGACCTGCTTCTTGGCTTTGGCCCTGGATTTGCGGAAGTTCTCGAAAAAATACCTGGCGCTGCCTTTGTGCAGGACGTCAAACAAGGTCCCTGCCGCGACCAGAATGACCATGATCACGACATAAGTCTGCATCATGGCCGGCGAAACGGACGCCGAAAGCTCGGCAAACGGATTGCTGGTGAACATCTTCTCCCCCTGTTTCTCGGTGCAGCGATTCTAAACAGGCCGCGACCGGCACAGACGAAAAAAAGGTTATGTTGGCATAGAAAATACTTGGGATGGCGCGGGGTAGAATCTGCGGCTGATGGAGGTGCCCCCTGAAAATCTGCATTCTTTCCGACAGCCACGACCACCGCGAACCGTTTGCCGCCGCCGTTGCGGAAGCCAAATCTCTGGGCGCGCAGGCCATACTGCACTGCGGCGACCTGGTTGCACCGTCCACATTGCATGCCATCACTGGATTCGGGCTGCCGATCCACATGATCCACGGCAACAACACCGGCGACCTCTACTTCCTGTCGAAATGGGCACAGGAACCGAAAAACCGCCTGCACTACTACGGTCAGGACGGTTCGCTGGTGCTCGCGGAACGACGGATTTTCATGGTGCACTACCCGCATTACGCCAAGGCCATGGCCCTGACCGGCGACTTTGATCTGGTCTGCAACGGCCATGAACACCGCGCCGTCATTGAACGCATCCGCAACATCAAGGGCGGCGAGACGCTGCGCATCGATCCCGGCAGCGTGGCCGGCGTCAGTGCGGCCACCACCTATGTGTTGGGTGACCTGCAGACCCTCGAATTCGCGGTCCGGCCGGTTCCCGGATTCAGCAAAAACTAAAAATATTAATATAATCAAGTACTTATAAAATACCGGCCGCTCCAGCGGTATATACTCGTCGGAATCACCGATTTGCCGGACTGCCGACCCATGGTTACCCGACTCACTCCGCCGGGCGCCCAGCCCCTGCCGACCGAAGCACGCCTGATCCGCAACGAGCCGTATTACGAAGCGGTTGGCGGCGAAATTGCATTGTTTGAAGCCGCACGCGCCAGCTGCCTGCCGGTGCTGCTCAAGGGTCCGACGGGTTGCGGCAAGACCCGCTTCATTGAACACATGGCCTGGCGGCTGCAGCGCCCGCTGATCACCGTGTCCTGCCACGACGATCTCACCGCCGCCGACCTGGTGGGCCGTTACCTGATCACCGCCAACGAAACCCTGTGGGTCGACGGCCCTCTGGCGCGCGCCGTGCGCAGCGGCGCGATCTGCTACCTCGACGAGGTGGTCGAGGCCCGCCGTGACACCACGGTCGTCATCCACCCGCTCGCCGACGACCGGCGCATCCTGCCGATGGAAAAACGCGGCGAACTGCTGCAGGCGCCGCCGGAATTCCAGCTGGTGATGTCCTACAACCCGGGTTACCAGAGCGTGCTGAAGGAACTCAAACACAGCACACGCCAGCGTTTTGTCGCAATCGAGTTCCGTTATCCCGACGCATCGCTGGAGGAAAAAATCATCCGCAGCGAATCCGCGGCCGATTCGGCAACCGCCTCGGCACTGGTGCGGCTTGCGCAGATGACGCGCAACCTCAAGGGCAACGGGCTCGACGAGGGTGCCTCGACCCGGCTGCTGGTGCATGCCGCCAAGCTGATCACCCGCGGCATACCCGCCGCCGCCGCCTGCCACGGCGCGATTGCGGAAGCCCTGTCCGACGACCCGGAAATGCTGCGCGCGATCGACGAATTCGCCGCTTCCGTCTTCTGACTGCCGCCTCCCGGCGCCCACCGCGATGAATGCCCCGCTGTCCGCCGCCGAACTCGGAAAACGGCTCGACTACCTGCTGGGCCCGGTGCTCTCCTCGCGCCGCACCGCGGCGCCCCTGGCACAGGCGCTTTCCGCGCTCGACCGCCAACAGCAGGATTTCGTGCTGCACTGGATCGAAGTCATCGACCGCAGCAATTACGAACTGGCCTACCAGTTCGCCGCGGCGGCGACGGAGGCACTGGGACAGCTCGGCGCCTCATCAGCCGAAGCCTGGATCATCCACGCGATGGATGCCTACGACCGCGAAGGCCTGTTCCGCGGCAGCGAGGTCTTCAGGCAGTTCGACCTGTTCCGCCGGCAGGCGGCGGACAGCCATGCCGTCACCTTCGCCGAATACGCGCCGGTGCTTGAACTGTTTGTCTGCGGTCTCGCAGGGCGGCGGCTGAAACTGGAAATCGCCGACGAAGCGAAAACCGACACCGAAACCCTGTTCCTGCCGCCGCGCATCGCCCTCTTCCCCGACAAGGCCGACAACTGCGCGGTCTACCGCATCCTCGCCGTCCTGCTCTGGGCACAGGGTCGTTATGGCAGCTGGCAGGCTGACCTCGGCGCTGCCTGCGCTGCACGGCCGGATCCGGCACGCGCCGCCGCGCTGCTGGCCCACTTCGAGGGTCTCCGCCTCGAAGCGCGCATCGCCAGGCTGTTTCCCGGCATCGCGCGCACGATGGCAAGGCTGCGCGGCGGCGAACCGGATCCGCGCTGCGCCGGCCTCGTTTCTGCCAACGCCACCGTTGGCGACAGCCTGGCGCTGCTCGACCGGCTGTATGACAGTTTCAACCCGCCGGCACTGCCCTGGAGTTTCAGCCTGCACCCCGGCACGAATACCGTACGCAGCGCCAGGCTGGCGCGCGAGCGCAGCGAACTCGCCGCCGCACTCGCCGCACTGATGCGGCAGCACCCGCCGCCGGAATCCGCCGCCGCCGCTCCGGAAGGACGCTTCAGCATCGAAACCGGACAATCCGCGGACGCGGATGGCGCAGCCGAATTCGAACTGCGGCTCGATGGCAGGTCCGTGACACCGCCGGCGGAAGTCGTGCAGCTGATCGATTCCCTGCTGCAGGATCTCGGCGAAATTCCCGATGACTGCCTGCAGGCCGCCGGCGGCGGGGGGTATCGCGAAAAGGATGAAGATGCCGAACAAACCGGCGACATCACGCCAGACGGCGGACACGACGGCAGTGCGTACTTCTATGATGAATGGGATTACAAGCGCAGGCACTATCGCAAGAACTGGTGCGTGCTGCGTGAAACCGACATCGAGCCCGCCGATGACGGCTTTGCCGTGGCCACGCTTGCCCGTTACCGGCCGCAGATCGCACAGCTGAAACGGAGCTTCGAGGCGCTGCGTGGCGAGGACCGGCTGCTCAAACGCCAGTCCGGCGGCGACGACATCGATTTCGACGCGCTGGTCGAAGGCTGCGTCGACCTGAAGACCGGCATGGAACTGCCGGAACGGCTGTTGACCCGCCGCCACAAGGCCGAGCGCAACCTCGCCGCGCTGTTCATGGTCGACATGAGCGGTTCGACCAAGGGCTGGGTCAATGACGCGGAGCGCGAATCACTGGTGATGCTCTGCGAAGCCCTGGAAGTGCTGGGCGACCGCTACGCGATCTACGGCTTTTCGGGCGTCACCCGCCAGCGCTGCGAGATCTATCGCATCAAGCGCTTCGACGACGCCTACGATGACACTGTCCGCCGCCGCATCGCCGGCATCACGCCCCGGGACTACACGCGCATGGGCGCAGCCATCCGTCACCTGACGACACTGCTGGATGCGGTCGATGCCCGCACCAAACTGCTGGTCACCCTGTCCGACGGCAAACCCGACGACTACAGCGACCACTACCGGGGGAAATACGGCATCGAAGACACGCGGCAGGCGCTGATCGAGGCACACCATGCCGGCATCAAGCCCTTCTGCATCACCATCGATCAGGAAGCCCGGGACTACCTGCCGCAGCTCTACGGGCCGGCAAACTGGACACTGGTGGACAACGTGGAACGACTGCCGCTGAAGGTCGCGGATATCTACCGCCGGCTCACCGCCTGAAACGCGCGGCGGATCCGCCACGCGGGTAACACCTTAGTGCAGCCTTGCTGCCGGCTCGGCGTCAACCGCGGTTGCGTCAGGGTCCTCCGCCGCAGCGGACATCGGCCGGCCATCTTCCCCGGCAGCCCCGGAAGCCTCTCCCTCACCCTCGACCTCTTCGGCATCCATCACGCCCTCGGCCATGCTTGCCGAGGGCAGCGTCGCCGCCAGCGCAGCCTCGAGATCCATCTCGGCATTCGGGTTCTGCTCGACCAGGCTGCCCAGTTCCGACAGCGGCGGCAGTTCCTCCAGCGAACGCAGGTTGAGGTCGTCGAGGAAGGATTTGGTCGTCGCGAAGATTTCCGGACGCCCCGGTACCTCGCGATGACCGATGACATCGATCCAGCCGCGCGCCTCCAGCGCCTTGAGGATGCCCGGCGAGACCGTCACGCCGCGGATTTCCTCGATGTCGCCGCGGGTCACCGGCTGCTTGTAGGCAATGATGGCAATGGTCTCGAGCACCGCCCGTGAATACTTCGGCGGCTTCTGCGGATTCAGCCGGTCGAGAAACTTCTGCGACTCGGGCCGCGCGCGGAAACGCCAGCCCGAGGCCACGCTGACCAGCTCCACGCCGCGCCCGTCCCAGTCGTCGCTGAGGTCATCGAGCACCTTGCGCAAGGTGCCGCTGTCGATCTTCTCGTCGAACAGCTTCTTCAGGTCATTCAGCGACATCGGCTCCTGGGTCACCAGCAGCGCGGTCTCCAGCACATGCTTGACGCGGGCGAGGTCCAGCCCTTCCGGCGCCGGCCCCTCTTCATCGATCTGCTGCTCTTCCTGTGCGGGTTGTTCTTCCATGATTCTTCGGTCTTGTTATTTGACCGCGGCCATCGTGCTGCCGCGGAGTTTGACGTAAATCGGCGCGTAGGCCTGTTCCTGGCTGATCTCGAGCAGTGTTTCCTTGGCCAGCTCCAGCACCGCGAGGAAGGACACCACCAGCACCGGCACACCCTGCTCCGGCGTGAACAGCTTTTCGAAGGCGATGAATTCCTCGGTCTGCAGCAGGCGCAGGATGCGCGTCATGTGTTCGCGCACCGACAGCTGCTCGCGGGTGATGCGGTGGTGGCGGTTGACCGACGCCCGCTGCAGCAGCGTCAGCCAGGCGTGTTTCAGGTCCTCGATGCTGACATCGGGCAGGCGCAGCATCGCCTCGCGTTCGAACAGCACCTGCACCACCGTGAAATCGCGTCCGGCCTGCGGCAGTTCGTTCAAATTGTGCGCCGCGAGCTTCATCTGCTCGTATTCCATCAGCCGGCGCACCAGTTCGGCGCGCGGATCCTCCTCGATGTCGGTATTCGCCGGCCGCGGCAACAGCATCCGCGACTTGATCTCGATCATCATCGCCGCCATCAGCAGGTATTCGGCAGCCAGCTCCAGCTGCTGCGAACGCATCATCTCGACATAGACCAGATACTGCGCGGTCAGCTTGGCCATCGGGATGTCGAGAACGCTGATGTTCTCCTTGCGGATCAGGTAGAGCAGCAGGTCCAGCGGCCCCTCGAACTGCTCGAGGAACACCTCCAGCGCATCCGGCGGAATGTACAGATCCTGCGGGATCTCCAGCACCGGCTGGCCATAAACCCGGGCAAACGGTGCCGCTTCGGCGGCAGGATTGACGACTTCAGTCATGAAATTGCCGCGGACCGGCCCGGTGACCCGGAAGGCGCGGACCGTATTGTCGGATTTGCAGGTGTTGCATCGCCGTATTTTACCGGGATTTGACAGTGCGCCCAACGCGCCCGGGGCCATTTATCCGGGAAAAGCTAAGCCCTTGACGCGATTGCGCTTTGGCTCGCAGTCAGGGTTTGTCGCGGAGCAGCGACAGCGCGATCCAGAACAGGATCAGCAGCGCACACAGTGCCGCAGCGACGTAAAACCCGATCGGCAACAATCCGCGCAGCAGGCCCAGCGAAATATCGGCATCCCAGACATAACGCTCGAGCGGCGATGAAAAATAGCCGGCAGCCTCCCCGGTCAGCCAGATCAGCAGCACCGCGGGCAGCGGCAGCAGCAGCGTCCACAGCGAGCGCAAGGCGGCCTGGAAACGGCTTATCCGCCCCCGGCGCACATGCAGCCACAGCAAAACCAGGACTGCCAGGGCCAGCAGCAGCGCGAGGACGGGCGCACCGTAAAACACGCCGATCTTGAGGGTCAGCCACATCGCCGGATCAGGCCCTGACCATCAGGTATAAACCAACCGCCAGCAACACCCCGCCGGCCAGACGGTTCAGCAGCCGTCCCAGCCGCGGCCCGGTCACCGCCCCGGCACGGCCCGCCACAGCGGCATAAACCAGCTTGACGCCGCCGACCGCGACTGCGGCAATGACGATCACCGCCAGCGCATCGGTTAATGTCAGTGCCGCAAGATCGACAAAGGCCGGGAAAAATCCGAGGTAAAACAGGATCGCCTTCTGGTCACCCAGCGTCAGCAGCAGGCCTGACATGAAACTCGAAGCCGCAGTCCCTGCGGCGCCGCCGGCCTGCGCTCCGGCGGCCGGATCCGCGCGCCACAGCCGCAAACCCAGCCACAGCAGATAGACAGCGCCGAGGTACTGCAGCCAGACAAAGGCATCACCCAGCGCCGCCGCCAGCCACTGCAGCCCGAAAATCGCCAGCACGATGAACACCGTATCGCCGGCAACGATACCCAGCGTGACCCACGCGCCCTGCCGGAAACCGGCGGAAGCAGCGCGCGCGGTGACGGCGAGTACGCTGAGACTGGGAACGGCGGCGAGGAGACTCATCGCGGCGAGCAGCGCAAAAGCATCGACAAGGGTCAGGGACACCGGAGCGGCTCCTGCTTCAGGCGCCGTGCGCTGCGCCAATTGCATCCTGCATACCCTGCGATCATGTTCATGCGATCGGATTTCATCACTTTGTTTGACCGCATCGTAACCGGTGGCTCACGCAAAAAACCTGTGGAAATCATCGCAAGTCATTGATCGAACTCGATTTCCCGCCCTGATGAATATCGCAAGTATTTGTTTTAATTGATATTTTCACATATCAGCCGACAGCAGCATGTCCACCGCAGCACCCTCCCGCGGCGCATGCCAGTAACGCCGGTAGTGATCGCGATGGCGCGCCACCACCGGCGCCTTCCCTTCCTGCAATTGCACTGAAATCGCCCCGCCCTGATCGGTCCTCGCCGCGACGCTGCCCAGCGCCGCATAACGCGCAAGCACCTCCGGATGCGGATGCCGGAAGGGATTGCGGTAACCGACGGGAAAAATCACCAGCCGCGGCGCGACGGCTTCGACGAAGGCCTGTGACGAAGACGTCCGGCTGCCCTGGTGCGGCGCGACCAGCACATCCGCCTTCAGCTTGTCCGCCGCCAACGAAAGCAGCGTCTGTTCGCCGCGCCGTTCGATGTCGGCAGGAATCAGCACACTGCCCGCCGCAGCCGTGATCTTCAGCACACAGCTGCGTTCATTGTCCTTCAGCTTTTGCGCATCGCGCGTTGCCATGTCGGGATAAAGCATTTCGAAAACCACGCCATCCCAGGTCCAGGCCTGCCCCGCCATACAGCGCCGTTCTTCGGGTCCGAGCAGCAGCAGTGGATCGAGGTCAGGCAATGATGTCAGCAGCGTATCCACCGGCAGCGCCTGCAGCACCGACAGCGCGCCGCCGGTGTGGTCGGCGTCGTCGTGGCTCACCACCAGCGCGTCGAGCCGGCGGATGCCCGACGCACGCAGGAAAGGCACAATCACGCGGCTGCCGCTGTCGGCGCCGGGCCCGAAGGCCGGACCGGTGTCGAACAGCAATGCGTGGTGCTGCGTCTGTGCAACCACCGCGAGACCCTGGCCGACGTCGAGCACGGTCAGGCGCAGCGCGCCAGCGGGCGGCGGCGCAGGCACGATCAGGAACAATGGCAGAAAAGCGATGGCGCCGATCCAGCGCGCCGGAAATCCGCGCGGCAGCAGCAGCCACACGGTGCCGCCAAGTGCGACAACCACGGTCCAGGCCGGCGGCGCGTGCTGCTGCCAGGCCGCCTCGGGCCATTGGCTCAACCATTCCAGCAACTGCAGGCAACCGGCCATCACCCAGTGCGCAAAATGCAGTGGCACGTCGAGCGGCAACAGCATGCCGGCCAGCGCCGGCGGCACCACGATGAAACTCACCAGCGGAATCGCCAGCGCATTGGCCAGCGGCGACACCAGCGACACCTGCTGGAACATCGCCAGCAATGGCGGCACCAGCGCCAGTGTCACCGCCCACTGCACCCGTCCCCAGGTGACCAGCCAGTGCGGCTGGCGCAGGCGGCTGACCGACACCCACATGATCACCGCCACCGCGCCGAAGGACAACCAGAAGCCCGGCGCATTGACCGCCCAGGGGTCGATCACCAGCACCGCGAACAGCGCCATTGCCAGCACCGGACCGGCCGCGGCGATCCGCCCCGACCACAACGCCGCGGCAACCACCGCGAGCATGAACACCGTGCGCTGCGCCGGCACCGCAAACCCCGCGAGCAGCGCATAGGCCAGCGCAACAACGAAGCCGATGAGCGCAGCCGCTTTCACCGCGGGCAGCGCCAGCGTCAGCCGCGCGCTGCGCCGCCACAGCAGGTTCGCCAGGGCAAAAGCGAGGCCGGAGAGCATGGTCACATGGAGTCCGGAGATGCTCATCAGGTGATTGACCCCGGTGCGCGTGAACACCTGCCACTGTTCCGGCGGAATTGCGCGCTGGTCACCCATCGCCAGCGCGACGATGACGCCGGCGGCCGGCGCATCACCAAGCGCGGCGCGGATACGTCCGCGCAGGCGTTCGCGCAGGGCTTCAAGGCGATAAGCGAAGCCGGGGGCCGCGGCATCAAGGCGCTGTGACCGGCTTTTCGGGCGCACGTAACCGGTGGCGCGGATGCCGCGTTCGAGCAGCCAGGCCTCGTAGTCAAAGCCGTGGGGATTGGCGAGGCCGTGCGGACGTTTCAGGCGCACCGTCAGTTGCCAGCGTTCTCCGGCATGGACTTCCGGCAACTGCACGGATCCGCCATCACGCGCGCCACGGCCCCACCACGACAGCACGATGCGTTCCGGCACCCGCGCCTCCGGCGTCAGCACCTGCTCGATGTCGAACTCGAAACGGACGCTGCGGTCATAGGTCTGCGGCAGACCGGCGACGACGCCGGTGACCACGATGTCGCGCGATTCCCATTCCGGAGGCAGATGATCGGCGAGACGCCAGTGGGCGCAGGCAGCGGCCCAGAAAAAACCCGCAGCCGCGGCACAAGCCAGGGTGAGCGCTGCGCGCGGCATGCGGCGCGCCCATCCATCGCCGCGCAACACCGCCGCCGGCAGCAGGGCCGGCAGCAGCAGCCATGCCCAATGCAGTTCCGGCAAACGGGCCTGCTGCTGCAACAGCCAGACACCGGCGGCGAAAGCGATAATATGCGGGACCATCGATCCCTAACGCGGCGCCTCCGGCGGCGCTGACCGCAGCAAACCCGAATCAC